>Ga0315277_10012002_pt1 | contig 10880 bp, 7 predicted proteins | sample YL17G05_15_MG_FD_203695 | JGI IMG/M metagenome (GOLD analysis project Ga0315277, IMG submission 203695) | Sediment microbial communities from Yellowstone Lake, YNP, Wyoming, USA - YL17G05_15 | ecosystem: Environmental > Aquatic > Freshwater > Lake > Sediment | place: USA: Wyoming | collected... | reverse complement strand
TCGGCGTGCGGCGCCCCCCCGCCGCCCGGTGGCGAGGACGCGAGCCAGGCTTCGGTCAACCGCTCGTACGCCCAAAAATTGACGGCCGAGTAAGGGAGGCGGTGCAGGATCGTCACGCCGTTGCCGCGCCAGAGCGACGCCGCGCCCTCGCGCGCGCACACCGCCCTCAACGCGGCCGGCAGCGACATGCCCGCGATGGGCGACGGCGCAGCCCCCGACGCGGCGGATGAGGCCACGCCTTGGACCTGGTAGAGGATCGTGAGGCGGGCGAGCGGCGCGGTCGCCGTCTTTGAGACGGCGCCCGCGACGCCGCCCGCGGCCAAGAGTTTCAGGGATTCCGCCGCGTCGCTGCCTTCATCGTCGTCGGGCGATTCAGCGACCATGGCGGGGTCGTGGGCGGGGGGTGGCGAGGCGCGCTCGAGGTGTTCGCCGTCGTGCACGTCGTCGGGCGCAGTCGCGGCGACCGCGCCGTCCTGCAGGTCTGCCGCCCACCACCGTGCCATGGTGGATTGGCCCTGGTCGTCAAGTGCGACTGTTCCCGCGGCCGCGAGGCGTCAGTCGGACCGCGGCCGCCGGCGCATTGGCGGGGACCGGGGGCGGTGCGCGCCGCGCCCGGGGCCGGGCGCGGGCACGATGGACGGAGCGTGCGCGCGCGTCGGGCTGGCGCGCGGCTGGGACCGGAGGGCGGTGGAGGAGAGTGTGCGGCGTGAGCCGTGCCGCCCGCACTGGCCCTTCCCCACAAAACGGACTGCCCGCGCGGCGCGCCCGCTGAACGCCGCCCCGCGCATGGTGCGGCGCTGTGCGCAGGCGGGAGGCGCAGGGCGGTCGCTGCCGGCACTGGGAGCCGGGCGGCCGACGCGCCCGAGGCGCGGCCCGCGCCACCGCCGCGACCCCACGGACCCCACCCTCTCCCCGCCTCCAGGACGCGCCGCGCCGCCGGCGCGCCGGCTCGCCCGCCGGCGCCGGCCCCGGGTGGGCGCCCGAGTCCCCCCGCCCCCCTCCCCTCCCTTCCTTGACCGCCGCCTGCCTGGCCGACCGCCTGGCCGCCGCCCGCGACGACCGGCGCGCGCTGAAAGCCGCGCTGGCGGCGGCGCGCGCCGGGGGGGCCGCGGCGGCCGCCGCGGCCGCCGCGGCGGACGAGCGCGCGGCCGACGCCGAGAGGCGGGCGGCGGGCGCGGTCGCCGCGGCGCGCGGCGCGCGCCGGGAGAATGCGGAGCTGGTGACGCGGCTGGCGGAGCTGGCGGCACGGGTGACCGCGGCCGAGGCGGCGGCGGGCGCCGCGGCCGGCGCGGCGGCCGACTGGGGGTCGGCCCTGGACGCTCTCTCGACCGAGTGGCGGGCCGCCCTGGCGCGGGCAACCGCGGCAACGGACACGGCCGGCGCGCGCACGCAGGCCGCGGAAGCGCGCGCCGCGGCGGCCGAGGGCGCGTCGGCGCGCGCCGTCGCCGCCGCCGCCGCCGAGGCCGGCCGGCGCCGCGCCGCTGAGGCCAGCCTGCGGTCGACGGCGGCCCTGTTTAGGGGCGAGGTGGGGCGGCGGGCGGCGGCGCTGGCCAAGGCGCGCGCGGCGACGGCCGAGACGCGGGCGGCGGCCGCGGGCGCGCTGCGCCAGCCGCCCGCCGACAACGAGGGCGACATTCCCGCGACCCCCGACACGGACGACGCGTCCAGCGCGGTGTGGGCGGCCCCCCCTCCCCCGACCGCGTGGTGGGCGCCCGCCGCGACCCCTGGCGACGCCAACCGCCGCCGCGCGGCGCGCGCGGCGCGCCGGGTGGCGGCACGCACGTGAGGGGGATGCGGGGGGCGGGGAGGGGGAACGAATGGAAACACGGTGGTCGCGGCCCCCCCCCCCCCCCCCCCCCCCCGCCTCCCTCCTCACCCCGTCAAGTAGGGCGAGTCCAGGACCGCGTACCCCGACGCGACGCCGCCCTCGTCCGCGTCGGCCGGCTTGGTGCGCAGCAGGTGGCCAGCGGCGGCGTTGACAAGGATCGAGTCGCCGCGCGAGACGCACACGCCGAACACGCCGAGCTCGCTCACCGACGCCGCCGTCGCCTCGCGCCCTTCCCTGACCAGCGTCGCCGTCGCGGGCGGGGGCAGGATGCGCTGCATGAGCACGCGCGCGGCGAGGTCCGGCGCGCGCGCGGCGAGCCGCGCCGCGAGCGCGGGGCCGTACTCGTTGTTCCCTCCCCCCTCCCGCTGCGGCTTGAGCACGTACGCGTCCGGGTGGGCAAGGGCGTCGGCGACGGCGACGGAAGAAGGAGACTCCGGGTCGGCCAGGGCGGGAGGGTCGAGCGACCACAGGCCGGCGTAGTGCCTCCGCGCCGCGGCCGCCTCCGCCCCCCCAACAAACCGCTCCGTCACCCCCGCGCGCGCCAGCTCTTGCTGCACCTTCTTGGCGCCCGCGAGCTGGAGCCGGGCCGAGGGGCAGAGGGCGGCGTCCGAGCGCTCCAGCAGGGACCGCGCGGCCCACTCGGTCTCTGTGGGGTAGTCGCCGGGGCCGTACCCCGCGCGGTAGTAGACGAGGGAGACGCGGTGGGCGTCGAACGTGAGGGCGCCGGCGCCCGACAGGCTGGCGCGGGAGGCGACGTCCGCGAGCGTCGCGCGCGCGACGCGCACGCCGTGCCCCTCCCCCAGCGCCGCCGCCAGCGCCGCCTGGTCGTACGCGTTGCGCTCGCCGGGCTGGACAATGAACAGGGCGATGCCTCCAGCGCCGTGCTCGGCAGCGGCGGCGGCGAGGCCGGCGGCGATCGAGGCGCGCGCGCCGTTGGCCGGCAGCCGTGCCAGCGCGGCCTCGGGCCACCCCGCGTCCACCGCCAGGGCCCGGTGCATGGCCGTGGCGGCGTCGCCGAGGCAGCCAAAGGAGGAGGCGATCGTGTTGAGCTCGACTTGGAGGAGGGCGCCGGCCGCCGGGGCGTGCGCCAAGTAGTCTGACCGACTCACCAAACAGTCCAGCGGCCTCTTCCTCCCCGGCGCCGCCTCCGCGTCCGCCGCCAACGCCAGCAGGCGGGCGGTGAACGGGTCGGCGGCGGCGGCGGGGGCCAGGGTGGCGGCCAGCCAGGGCGCGTCGCGCGAGACGGCCGAGGCGAGGGCGTTGAACGCGGGAGCGGCCGCCACCGCGGCTTCAAAGGCCGCCCGGGGGATGGAGGCGGGGGAGGCGGCGAGAGGGGCGTGGATGAGGGCGGCGGGTGGGGCCGCGCCGCCGAGCCCGACGACCTGCGAAGAAGGCAAGGGGCGCGTCAGGGCGGCCCCGTCAACCCCCCGATTTCCATCCTGCCTCTCCCTACTTACCATGCCGTGCAGGGATGCCCACACGACCGCGTCGGCCGCCGCTCCAGGCCGCAGCGGCGGCGGCGCCGCGGCGGCGTCTGGCGAAAGGGCGGCGGCGCGGGGAGGCGGCATCGCCCGGGGAGTCGCGGATCGCACGCTGAAGAGTCTGGGCGGCGGCCGGCACGGGGCGACCATCCGGCGGTCGAGGGAGTGGGCGGCCACGGCGCCGCGCGCCCCAACTCTCGTCACACCCGCCCCGCGGCGGCGCGCCCGCCCGCGAGGTGCGCCCGGTCCCGCGCCCGCGCCCGCGCTGAGGGCGGCAGGCGGGGAGCGCGCCGCGCGGCCGCGGCGCGGGATGGCGGAACCCAGGCGTGGCGCCTGCGCGGCGCCCCGCCTCGCCCCGCTCACGCCCCTCGACCCCATCCCACCCCAGCCGCTCGCCATGCCGCCCGACGACGAGCCCGGCGGCGCGGCCGGCCTGGCGGCCGCGCTGTGCGCCGTGCGCTGGCCGGGCGCTGCGCTCGCCGTGCTCGGCGAGACGCTGCACGCCGCGGTGCCCGGCGGGGCGGACGTCAGGTAGGAGAAGGAGAGAGGGGGGTTGTTCCACCGCGCAGCGCGGCGGCGGGCGGCAGCGGGCGGCCGGGGTGGTCGCCATCGCCGCCAACCCCCGCTCCCTCTTCCAGCCTCGCCGTCTTTTCAAAATTCGATGGCGCCCTCTTCACGTTTGTGCTCGCGCCCACCGCGCTGGGGCAGGCGCTGCCGCCGCGGTCCGGGCCGGCACTCCGCGCGGCCGGCACCGCCGCGGCCGAGGCCGCGCGCTTGCGCGCGCCCGTCACCGGGGGAGCGGCCGCCGCCTGGCCCGACTGGGTCGCGATGTCACCCGCGGCGCTCGACTTTTGGACGGCGCCGCTGGCGGTCGCGGGCACGGACGTGGGCGCGCTCACCGTCGCCGCCGCGCGCGCGGGTGCGCTCGCGCGCCTGGGCCCCTTTTTGGCCGCCGCCGCCGCCGTCGCCGCGCCGCACGCGGGCCTGTCGCGGCTGGACGCGGAAGCGGCGGCGTCCGCCGCCCTCCTCGCGCGCACCGTGCCCGCGCACGTCGTCGACGCGTCCCTCGCCGCCGCCGGCGCGGACGCCGCCGCGCGCGACGACGCGGCGGCGGCGGAAGTCGCGCGCAAGGAAGCGACGCTGGCCGCGGTCGCGGCCGGCTGCGTCCACGCGCTCGCAGCCGCCACCACCAAGCCTCGCCCGCCCGGGCCCGCGTGGCAGGCGGCGGTGGATGCCGTCGTGTTGATCGGGTGCGTCGTTGGCGCCGGCATGGATGCCTGGCGCGCCGCCTCCGCGGGCGCGGGCGCGGCCGCCGCCGCCGTGGTGGCTGCCGCGCTCGCGCTCGCGCTCGCCGCCGCCCTAGCCACTGCCACCCCCGCCTGGCGCTCCGCCCGGCGCTCCCGCGTGCTGGCGGGCGCCCGCGTGCTGCGCGCGGCCTCTTTCGCGGCCGCGCCGCGCGGCGCGGTGCTCGCGCGCCCGCACGCCGCCGCCGCGTGCGGCGCGCTCATGCTCCTCACCCACGGCCTGGCCGCGCCCCTACCGGGGCCGGCCAACGCGCTCGCGTCGGCGGCCGCGGCCGCGCTGCTTGGCGTGGCGGCCGCCGCGCGCGGCTGCCCCGACGGCGCCGCGCCGACCGCCGCCTGGCTCCTCGCCGCCGGCGTCGCCGCGCCCGCGCTCGCCGCGGCGGCGCGCGGGCGCGCGGACGAGGCGGCCGCCGACGCGCGCGCGGCGGCCTCGCGCGCCAAAGCGCGGCGCGTCAAGGCCAAGGCGGTCGACGCCGCGTGGTGATGCGCGCAAGCGCGCGCGCGCGCGCCCTCGCCCATATTCATTTCTCTGCCTTCCTGTTGATCGCCCTGCGCGGCGTCGACGCGCCCATGCCAAGCGGGCCCGCCCCTCCACCCCACCCCCGCAGCGGCCGCGGCCGCGCGCTCCTGTGCGTGCGCGCCCCGCGGCCGCGCCCGATAACCCGTATTACAGGAGCGGCGCGCGCGCGTCCACCACCGCGCCGCGCGGGCGGCCGCCCCTTGAGTGATCCATGCAACCCGAGCGCCGCGTGCCGGCCTGACGTCGATTGGTGGGGGCGGGGAAGCGGCCAGAGCGGCGGCAGCCGCCGCGTTCCCCTCTCTCCCGTCACAACCCCTTCCCACCACCACCATGCCCCCGCGGCGGCCCCCTCCCCCCCCATGGACCCTGGCCCCTGCGGCCGCAGCCGCGGCATTTAAGACCGACCCCGTCGCCGGCCTGACGCCCGCCGACGCGGCCGCGCGGCTCGCCCGCGACGGCCCCAACGAGCTTGAGCGCGAGCCCGCGACGCCCATGTGGCGCCTGGTGCTGGCCCAGTTTGACGACATGCTGGTCAAGGCAAGAGAGGAGCGGGAGGGGGAGGGCGGCGCGGCGCGCGGCCCATTGCGCGCGCGGCGATCCCGCCCGAGCGCGACCGCGGCCCGGGGCGCGCGCGATCGCCTGGATCTGAGGGCCCTCTGGCCAGGCCTGGGGCCCGGCGAGGGCGGCAGGCCAACGGCGCCGCGCCGCGGCGCGCGCGCGGCGGACGCCGCCGCCGCCTCGCCGTTCCCCAACCCGAACCCCTTCATTTTTATGCTCCGCAGGTCCTGCTCGCCGCCGCCGCCGTCTCCTTTGGCCTGGCCCTGGCCGACGGCGGCGGGGAAGAAGGGGCGCGCGCGTTCGTGGAGCCGGCGGTCATCGTCGCCATCCTGGTCCTCAACGCGGTCGTCGGCGTGTGGCAGGAATCCAACGCGGAAGCCGCGCTCGCCGCCCTCAAGGACATGCAGCCCGACGTGGCGACCGTGGTGCGGGGGGGGGTCCGGGCCCGGGTGCCCGCGCGGGAGCTGGTCGTGGGCGACGTCATCCGGCTGACCGCCGGCGACCGCGTCCCCGCCGACGCACGCTTGTTGGCCCTGGAGACCGCGACGCTGCGTGTCGAACAAGCGTCCCTGACGGGCGAGTCGGTGGCGGCGGCGAAAGAGGTCGAGGCCGTCGACGACCCCGGCGCCGCCATCCTCGACAAGACCAACACCATCTTCGCCGCCACCGCCGTCGTCTCCGGCGCGGCGACCGCGATGGTCACTGCGACCGGCATGGGCACGGAGATGGGGGCGATCCAGGCCCAAATCGCGGCGGCGGCGGAGGAGGAGGGCGACACGCCGCTCAAGAAGAAGCTCGACGCGTTCGGCGAAGGCCTCGCCGCCTGCATCGCGGTCGTATGTGTGCTGGTGTGGCTCATCAACTGGCGGCACTTTGTCGGTTGGGAGGCGCTCAAGGTGTCGGCGCGGCCGGCGGCGCTCAGGTTTCTCCCCATCCCCGACCTGTCGACGCTCTCGTTCAACCTGGCCGCCTGCGTCTACTATTTCAAGATCGCGGTCGCCCTCGCCGTGGCCGCCATCCCGGAGGGGCTGCCCGCTGTCATCACGACGTGCCTGGCGCTCGGGACGCGTAAAATGGCAAAACGGAACGCCATCGTGCGGCGGTTGCCGTCGGTGGAAACACTCGGCTGCACGTCCGTCATCTGCTCCGACAAGACGGGCACGCTGACGACAAATCAAATGGCGGCGCTCGAGGTGGTGACGTTTGGGGGGGGGGCGGGGGAGGTGGTCGTCGCCGCGGTCGGCGGGTCGTCGTTCGACCCGGCCGACGGCGCGGCGCCCCGCCGCGGCCCGCTCCCGCCCTCCCTGGACGCCGCCGCCGCCATCTGCGCGCTCTGCAACGACGCCCGCCTCGAGCGCGCGCCGGGCGGCGGCCCGGTCAAGGCGGCGGGTGCGCCGACCGAGGCGGCGCTCTTGACGCTCGCCGAGAAGCTGGCCGCGTCCCCGACCCCCGGCGGCCCCCTGGCCGCCGCCGCGGCGGCCTACGGCGCGGCCATGCCCCGGGTCGCCACGCTGGAGTTTGACCGGGAGCGCAAGAGCATGGGCGTGCTGGTGTCGCGCGCCGGCGGCGGCGGCGCGCGCGGCCGCCGCGGCGCGAAGGCCGCGGCCTCGATCCCTGCCGCCCTCGCCGGCGCCGGCAACGCCCTGCTCGTCAAGGGCGCGGCCGAGTGCGTGCTGGCGCGGTGCACGCACGCCGCGCTGGCCGACGGGCGGACTATCGTGCTCCCCGCGCCGGCGCGCGCGGCGCTCGCGGCGCGCGTCGACGCCATGGCCGGCCGCGCCCTGCGCGTCCTCGCCCTCGCCGTCCGCGTCGCGCCGCTCCCCCCCGCCCTGGCGACTTTCGCCGGCGACGCGGCTGCCGACCCCGCCGCGCGCGCGCTCCTCTCCGACGCGGCCGCCTACCCCGCCCTCGAGTCCGGCCTCGCCCTCGTCGCCCTGGTGGGGCTGCAGGATCCGCCGCGGGCCGAAGTGCCCGCCGCGATGGTGGCGTGCGGGGAGGCGGGCATCCGCGTCATCGTCATCACGGGCGACAACCGCGCGACGGCCGACGCGATCTGTTGCCAAGTCGGCGTCTTCCCCCCCTCGGGCCCGCCCCCGGGTGCTTCCGTGACCGGCCGCGAGTTCGCCGCGCTCCCGGCCGCCGGCAAGGCCGCCCTCCTGGCCCGCCCCGGCGGCCTGTGCGTGTCGCGCGCCGAGCCCGCGCACAAGCAGGCCGTCGTCCGCGCGCTGCGCGCCGCGGGGCACGTCGTCGCCATGACCGGGGACGGCGTCAACGACGCGCCCGCGCTGAAGCTGGCGGACATCGGGATCGCGATGGGCATTGCCGGGACCGAGGTCGCGAAAGAGGCGGCCGACATGGTCCTCGCCGACGACAACTTTTCGTCCATCGTGGCCGCCGTCGAAGAGGGGCGCGCCATCTACTCCAACATGCAGGCGTTCATTCGGTGGGGGCAGTGGGGGGGGGGGGGCGGGCGGGCGCCCCGTGTGGGGGGGGGAGCCGCGTGCCGACCCCCCCCCCCCCCCCCCGCGCCCCGCGCCCCAGGTACATGATCTCGTCCAACGTCGGCGAAGTGGCCTCCATCTTCATCACGGCCGCCCTGGGCCTGCCGGAAGGCCTGATCCCGGTGCAGTTGCTCTGGGTCAACCTCGTGACCGACGGCCCGCCCGCGACCGCGCTCGGGTTCAACCCCCCGGACCCGGACACCATGCGCCGCCCGCCCCGCCCCGCGGACGACGACCTGCTGACGCCGTGGCTGCTGTTCCGGTGGCTGGCGGTGGGGCTCTACGTCGGGGCGGCGACCGTCGGCGTCCTCGCCGCGTGGTACGTGTCCCCCTCCTGGCTCGCCGCCCTCGGCCTCGACCCCGGCGCCGACGGCCACGCGCCCATCTCCTGGTCCCAGTTGACGCGGTGGGGCGAGTGCGGGGCGTGGGGGCGGGGGTGGGCGGGCCGCGGCGGCGCGTACTCGGTCGCGGGCGGCGGCTCGGTCCCCACCGCCACCGCGTGCGACCTCTTCACCCCCGCCGGCAAGGCCAAGCCCGCCACGCTGTCGCTGACGGTGCTGGTGGTCATCGAAATGCTCAACGCGCTCAACGCGCTGTCCGAAGACGGCTCCCTCGTCTCGGTCCCGCCGACCGCCAACCCCTGGCTCCTCGCCGCCATGGCCCTCTCCCTCGGCCTGCACGCCCTCATCCTGTACGTCCCCGCCCTGGCCTCCATCTTCTCCATCGTGCCGCTGACGTGGCGCGAGTGGGGGCTGGTGCTGCTGTTTGCGTCGCCCGTCGTGCTCATCGACGAGTGCCTCAAAGCGGCGGGGCGCGCGTGGCGGGCGCGGGGGGAGAGGGAGAAGGGGGAGGCGGGGGCGAAGGCGGAGGGGAAAGGGGCGGGCAAGGGGCGCGCGGCGGCGCCCGCGCGCGCGCGGCGGTCGGCGCGCGCAAAGGCCGAGTGAGCGGCGCGGCCCCGCCCGCTCCACCACCGGCGGTGCCGTGCAACAGTCTGCTCCACCGACCCCAAAACAGCAGCCGCGCCCTCGTCAGTCGCCCTTGCCCCGCGCGCGCGCGCGCGCCGCCCCCCCCCCACCACCCCCACCCCCCCCCCGCCGCCGGCCCAGCCGGTCGGCCGCCGCCCCCCCCGCGGGCGCGCCGCCGGCGGCGGGGCCGGCGAGCGTGGCGAGCTCCACCTCGGCGGGGCTGGACCCAGCAAACGGCGGCGCGGGCGGGGACGCGCCGTCGCCGCGCCCCCCCCCCCCCCGCCCCTCGCGCTCCGCGTCCGACCCCTCGCCTCCTCCTGCCGTGCCATAGTAGGCGCGCAGGGCGTCCAGGGACGCGGCGCGCGGCGGCGCGCCCCCGCCGCGCCGCGCGCGGCGGCCGGGCGGCGGGCCGGGGCCGCCGCCCCCCGCCCCGGGCGGGTCCAAGGACACGCGCCCGTACCGGGTCGCAATCATGCCGGCCCAGGTGGACAGGTCGGCGCTGCGGAGGGGGGCGGGGGCGGGGGGAGGGCGGTGAGCGCGCGCGGCCGTGGGCCCGCCGTCCGCCCTCGGCCGACGCCGCGGTGCCGCCCCCACCCCCACCCTGCTCACCTGACCGGCTCCAGGGGGCCCGTGGGCACCAGCAGTGTCGGCCGCGCGAAGATGCAGGTGTCGGAGACCAGGCCGTTGGCGCGGCGCACGTCGGCGGGGGACACGCCGTAGCGCACGGCGACGCCGGCCAGGGTGTCGTGGCGCGAGACCTGAGGAGGACGAGGGTGGGGCGGCGCGGGAATGGTTGGTTTTTTTTTCGAGCCGCGCGCACCGCTCAGACCCCAGGCCCGCCGCCGGCGGTGTCCACGGATTGCGGGCCGGTCGGCGCGCGGTCGGCGGGGGTGGGAGGCGGGCGCCCGGCGGTCGCGGGCCCATCGCGCGCCCGCCTCGCCCCACCCCACCCTCTCCTCTTCACCTGGTGCAGCACGTACGGCGACCGCGGCCCCGCGGGCTCGCCCTCACAGGCCGGCGCCCGCGGCGGGCGCGGCGGCGACCCGTCGGCCATCGCGCCGCGCGGGCTGCGCGGCGGAGGCGCGGCGCCCGCCGCTGCCGGCGCGGAGGCGGGCGGCACGGTGACGGGGGGCGCGTGGGGCGCGCGGGGCGCGGCAAGGGTGTGTGCGGCGGCGTTTGCAGGCGCGCAGACACCGCCCAACCCCCGTCCCCGCGCCTCTCCCCGTCAGTCAGAGTCGCTGCCGGCCGCCACCACCGGCCGCCGCCGGGGCGCCGCGGCAGACCCCTGCTTCTTCCCCCCACCCCTCTTGGCAGCCAGGGCGGCGAGGCGGGAGGCCGCGACGTCGGGCGGCAGCGGCCCGTCGCGGTCGCCGCGCGCGCCGTCGGCGGGGAGGACGCGGTCGCGCACAAAGAGCGCGGCGCCGACCTGCAGGGCCAGCGCGAGGGGGATGGCCCACCGGCGGCGCTTGTTGGGGTCGGCCGCGCGGAGCGCCGCGGCGGGGTCGGGCGTCATCGCGGCCGGGTGGGCGAGGGCGGCGTCGACAATGCCTTCCCACGCGGTGGGGACCCAGGGGGACCCGTCCAGCAGCATGGGCTCGCCGGCGTCGTTGGCGGGGGCGCGGGACGCGGTGTCGGCGAGGAGCGCGGGGATGGCGGCGGACGGGCGCGCGCCCGCGGCGCGCGCCGCGGCGCGCAGCGCCTCGGCACGCTCGGCCGCGTAGTT
>Ga0315277_10012000_pt1 | contig 10881 bp, 11 predicted proteins | sample YL17G05_15_MG_FD_203695 | JGI IMG/M metagenome (GOLD analysis project Ga0315277, IMG submission 203695) | Sediment microbial communities from Yellowstone Lake, YNP, Wyoming, USA - YL17G05_15 | ecosystem: Environmental > Aquatic > Freshwater > Lake > Sediment | place: USA: Wyoming | collected... | reverse complement strand
GCCTATTAATCCATCCGGCAGGAGTTTATAATTGTAGATCATGGATGCAAAATCCATGGGTGCAGTAATCTTGCCAATGCCCGCGTAGAGGAACAACCCGCCCATAATTAACCTGACAGCAAATTGAAGATAGTCGTTATGTAATGATTTCATAATTTATCAACACCTCTTTTTGGTATAGATATAGGATAATATGCATCTCTCCAGCCGGGATAACCTTCACCCAGAACAAAAATATTTGTATAGCCGCGACCAGCCAGTTCTTCGGCCAATTCCACACCCGCATCACATTCTCCTCCGCTGCAGAAGGATACTATTAAAGCATTTTTGTTTGGGATCAACTTTTCTATATTCACACTACCTTTAACCACAGACATGATTGACAGACCGATAGCTCCGTAAATAGTACCCTTTGCATAATCTTCAGGACTTCTGGCATCCAGAAAAATTGCCTGCTGTTCATCATAGAGTTTCTTTGCGGAAACCAGATCAATAAACTTTACACCAAGGCTTACTTGCTTTGCCTTGACTTTGAGGTCCGCCAATTGTTTTTTTTGAATTTCAATTCGTAATTCACCGCTAAACAATTTACTCAACAATTGATAGTTAATTACCCAGCCTATTAAACAAGCGATTATAATCAAAAACAAGCATTGCTTGAGCACAGTACCAAAAGAAATATCCAGGTTTCTTGAAATATCATTCTGTTTCAGCCCGTCTCCTTGTCTCATTTTATTTTTCCTTTTAGTTATCCTATTTTATTCAGAGATAATTACTTTTTCGCCTTCGTTTAATCCGCTTACAATTTCCGTGTAACCATTACTATTCCATCCCACTTTTACTTTACGCTGAAATTTTTTATCACCTTCAATTACTGTTACAAATCTCTCTCCTTTATCTCTTTTGATTGCGCTTGTAGGAATAGTTAATACATTTTTTTTCATCTCAAGGTATAAAGTAACGTTAGTTGTCATTTCCGGTCTAAGAATTTTATTCTGAAAATCTGTTATTTGAATCGTGACGATATAGTTAACAACATTATCCTGAATAACAGCTTTCGGATAAATGGCAGTTATCTTTCCTCTGAAATCGCTATCAGAATAAGTATCTACGGTAAAGCTTGCTTCTTGTCCCACTTTAATTTTTCCGATGTCGGTTTCATCAACATAGGCATTTACCTCAAGGCGTTCCAGATCAATAATGGTAACAAATGTCGGCGCAGCAAAACTGGCGGCGACAGTCTCACCCTCCTGGGTGGACACCGACGCCACAACGCCGGAAATAGGGGCAGTAATTTTGGTGTAATCCAGTTGCACCCTGGCGTAAGCCAGATTAGCCTCTGCCTGCTTCACCTGGGACTGGTTAATCTCAAAGGTTTTCTCCGCCAGATCGAGTTGGTTCTGGGAAATAAAATTCTGCTTCAATAGCGAACGCTGCCGTTCCAGATCCAGTTTGGCGTATTCAAAATTGGCTCGGGCATTTTCCAGCGCAGCCAGAGATTGGTCGTATTTAGCTTGCAATTCAGTGGGGTCTAATTCAGCGAGAACTTGTCCCTTCTTTACCAGATCACCAATGTTGGCATGAAGACTCTTGACAATTCCAGATGCGCGTGAGCCGACGCGCACTTCGGCGCCCACCATCGGCTTGATAATCCCGGTCGCCAGCACACTGGAACCGATATCCCGCCGCGTCGCCGTCGTGGTTTGATAATTGACTGACCGATTTTTTTTGTCGGATAGAAGCGATCTTCCGATTAAAATCAGAATAATGATAAAGACAATTCCCGAAAGATAAATCCATTTCTTGTTCACTGTAATTTCTCCTCGATATTTTTAGCGCCCACCGCGCGTTCCAGCGCCATCAGCGCAATGCGATAGTCTGCCAGCGCTTCGATATAACTCTCCTCCGCAGTTACCAGCGCGGTCTGGGCATCGATCACGACCAGCATCGAGCCCACGCCTTCGCGGTATTCCCCTTCGGCAATGTTTGAATTTTCCAGCGCATTTTCATAAAAGATTTTGGTATTGGTGATCCGTTCTGCTGCTTCTTTGACCGATAGATACGCATTCCATACTTCCATACTGATTTGAAGCTGCAATGCCAGGTGTTGCTGTTCAATGCCGCGCAGCGCCCAGTTTTCCTGCGCTACCCGCGCTGGACGGGCAAATCCGCTGAACAAAGGAAAACTCAGACTGAGTCCAAGATAAGATGAACCCTGTAAATTCGATGTCGCTTCACCGGAATAGCTGTAATTCCCGTCCAGAAAAACGGTAGGAAAGTAGTCGCTTTTTGCCATCCGAATTGCCGCCTGCTGGGCTTTCACCTGTTGTTCCATTTTCCTTAATTCCGGACGCGATTGAGACGCCACCTCAAACAATCGCTGCACGACCAGGCGAACTGCAAGCGAATCCTGCTGGATAGCAGAAACGTTACTTTCCAGATTATCCACAACGCGGATGGATTGATAGGCTTTGCGACCAAGCAGTCCATTTAATTGACCTGACGCTGCCAGATGAACATTACGGGCACGGATCAACGCCAACTGGGCATTGGAGTGTTCCACCTTCGCTTTCAGAATATCGGATCGGGAAGCCAGCCCGGTTTCAAATCGGGCATTGGCATAGTTCAGGTGAATTTGAGAGCGCTCCAGCGATTTTTCCGCCACCGTTACCAGACGTACAGCTTGCAGCAATCGATAATAGGCTTCGGTGACGTTCAGCGCCAGTTCCTCCTCATTGCTGCGATACTGCGCTTGACTGGCTTGAAAACCAGCTTTGACTGCTTCAGACAAGGCTATGGTTTGGAACCCCTGAAAAATCGGATAACGGGCATAAATGCCGGCTTTAATATTATCCTGATTGGTTAAGCCACCGCTGCTAATTTTCGCTTTGTAATAAGAGCGGCTGGCAGATGCATTGATATCGAATGTGGGATAAAAACCAGACTGCACCTCGTCAACCCGGGCTTCGCTCTCTTGAACCAAATAATGTGAAGCCAATAGCTGGGGATTATTTTCTATTGCGATTTTCAGGCACTGCTCTAATGTTAAAAAAGGAGTTTCCAACTCCTGCGCCAATAAAGGCATCGCGGCGAGAAAAACGATTACCCAAATCAGCGATACTTTTTTTCTATTGATCAAGGTTCTGTTCTCCTGAATTTCGTTTATTCATTTCATCCTGTCGCATTCGGAATGAACCGGGAAATTGCTGCCGGGCAACGAAGCGTTCCAGCGCAATAGCGAAAAACTTTTTCTGCTGATCCGGCGTCAGGATTTTTTTGATCTGAAAGAAATGTCCAATTACCCGATACTGGGATTGCTGTTGCAATTGACCAATCCGTTCCACCACCGCCGCGATACGGACGCTGTCCGGGTTGACGGTACGGATTTCTGCTGCCAGTAAACGGCGTTCAGTTGCCAGTAATCGATCCAGCGAATCCAGCTCGGCGTGGAAAGCTCGCCGATGAACTTGAAACTGTTCGACCTGGGCTGCTGATAAGCCCACCTCTTTTTTCACCCGCTCAAAGCTGCTGCCTGGCTCGCAGGGCTGGGAAATTTTGTAGCGCTGATAAAGGATCGTGCCCAGCGCAGATAAATTTATCAGGGTAATCAGGATAACCAGGTATAATAAAGTTCTTTTGTTTTTCATCGACTCCCTCATTCTTTTGCAGTCAATACCATGAGTGGCTCGCCCACAGACCCTGGAGGCAAGGCAGAAAAATAATCCATGCCAAATTCTGCCCTGATTTGTGACGATTGGACGCCCGAAAATGCAGATTCGGCTGTGGGCAGAATGATTTTTTTACCGAATTGCACACCAATGAAAATGGTGAAAACCATGACCGCCATTACGATTGCGGGACGAGCATACTGAAAAAATTGTTCGGCGATTCGCACAATGAATTGCGATCGTCTCTCTTTGTTCAGGCGGACTGACAACCGCGTCCAAAAAAATGCCGGTGCCGGAATACGGGACACAGGTTTTTCCGTCCGCCAGACGAGCTCCAGCCATTGCAAATGAGCACGGCATGATGGGCAGTCCGCCAGGTGCGCTTGAATCTTTTGCTGCTCGTTTTCTGGCAAATCCTCATCCAGATAGCGCAGCAGTTTTTTCTGGATCGTCTCGTGTTTCATCTCTTTTTCCCTGTTTCTAAATATAAGACCCCTGGCTTCTGAAAAGCTTGCGCTCATACCAGATCATTTTTTAATGGGATTAATTTTTGAGTCAGATTTTCTTTGGCGCGGTGCAACAGCGACTCCACTGCGGGAAGGCTGATCTCCATGACGCTGGCGATATCTTCGTAGGATAAATTTTCATAGCGGTGCAAAACAAGAGCAGTCTTCTGCCGTGCCGGCAGGGATTGAATCGTTTTCTGGACAATGCGCTCGGTTTCGCTGCTTTCTATTTGATGATCCGGCGTCTCCTCCGAAAGCGGCTGGGATTCACTCTCTTCCTGCATTAGAAAATCCAGCGATACCCAGTAAGCCAGTTTTTTTCGGCGTTCCCGGTTCAGGCAGGTATTAACGGCAATACGGTAAATCCAAGATGATAATTTAGCGTCGCCTCTAAACCGACTGATAGAGCGGTGAATTTTTAAAAAGACATCCTGGGTGGCGTCCTCGGCATCTTCCCGATTTCCGGTCATGCGATAACAGATGTTATAAACCAGGTGCTGATACTGGTCGAATAATTTCCGAAAGTCGTTGGAGACATCAGATGATGCTTGTGGATTTCTTTTGCTCTTGTTCATAATATTTTAATTGATATTGAAAAAAGGGATGGCAGCATCCTGCATCAGAATCTGGTAACTTTCCTTCAAAATATAAATACCGATGGCAATCGTCAGTGCCGGGTCGATCCAGTAGATGTGCCAGAAATGAATGGCAATCCCGCCAAGCACTACACCGACCGATGATACCGCATCGCTGAACAGATGAAGATAGGCTGCTTTGATGTTGATGCTTCTTTGGGAATCGCGCCGCTGATTATAGAATTCAACCTGTCTAAAAGGCAGTCCGTATTGCTGTTTTTTCTTGGACTCCCGGAAATATAAACAATATCCATCTCTTGTAGCCTCGAGTATTTTGTACTTACACAAACGGTGCCATTATAGAAACCAACATATTTAATGCACGCCCTATTTCTTACTGACAAGCTCATGATATTCGGAGCACGGTATACAGACGGGCTTACCATCCTTGATGCGCAAATATCGTTCAAACACATATTCGCCGCAAATGCTGCATTTATCTTTATTGAAAGAACCCTTGACCGGTGAGAACTTGTAAGAATGTCAAGCGTTGTTTATAGTTTCGGGATAAAAATAATCCAATAGCTTTTCCAGTGGAGTCAAACCATCCAGCGAAGCATGCGGTTTGACGGTGTTATAAAAATTCACAAAACGGATCAATTCCGTTTTACGATGAACCGAAGAAGCGAAACGGGTTTTCTCATGCCACATCTCCATGATCGTCCGAATTACCCGTTCGGCTTTGCCGTTGGTCTTCGGATTACGAACCCTGGTAAAACGTTGTTCGATTTTATGTTCTTTGCATAAAAGCATGAATTCGTGATGATCCGGATCGCCTTTATACTCTTTGCCATTGTCGGAATACGCCTGTTCGATAGAATAGGCACATTCCTCTAATACCTGATCCAGGAACCGTTTTGAAGAGTATTGTGTCTTATCCGGCAGGATTGCAGCAAAAAGTTCTCTGGAGAAATCGTCTATAGCGATAAACAGATAATCTCGTTGAGTTTGAGCGAGCTGTCCTTCAAGCAATGGCAAGCGTTTAGTGTCAAAGTGGACCATCTGGCCTGGGTAGTCTTTGTTGTACCGCTTGGCTTGTTTTTTCAAACGCTCTTGGATTTCATGTTCGATTTTTGAAAGCCGTTTGATACCGAACTTTAGACATCGAAAGCGATGGTTCGTGCTTAAATGAACGGAGAAATCATTATGTCGGCCTCGCTTCACAATCTTATAAACTGTTGGAGCTGAGACAGAATATTTTCGGATCAAATCACAGATCCTCATTTGATGTGTGTAGCGGTCGTTGTACAGAGCTTCTCGTTGAATTGGTTTCAGTCTCGTTCTTTTGTGAATGATCATGGGATTTCCTCCTGGGAGCTTTGAATAGTGTAGTGAGTACCATCTTAGGAAATCCCGAAACTATAAACAACGCTAATTTAAATCACATTTAAGTGAATATCTTACAGCACCCTTCTTGGGATGATAGAATGTAGCCGCGAGTTTGCCGTAGAAAGTGGCAAATTTGCCATGGAAGACCTTTTCGATCAAGACCTTGCCATAGGTTGCACCGGTTGCTACCTGCATTCCATCAACCATACAGGTTTGGGGATGCCCCTCACCAATTTCCGGAAATACAAAGAAACCGTGGTCCTTCTCCCGCTCAACTCCTAAATACTCCATTGCCAATCTTCTCATTCGGTAACCGATCGGCATGAACGGACAACGATGGCCGTGAAATTCAAACGCCCAGTCCGGCGGAATGTGATTTTTGGTTTTCATTTTTCATTTCCTTTCATGTTGTTTTGTAAATGGACAAAAGAAAAAGGTAATTCTGCCTTTCCTTATAAAATCGAATGCTTCGCGGCCGCAGGAAACAGTGCACATTCCGCAGCCGATGCATTTTTGAGGATCGACAGTCGGCCCCCAATTCACTTTCTCTCTTGGATAACCTGTCAAACAGGCCATGGCAATATCCGCCTTGATCCGTTAAAAAATGGCACCGTAAATCAAGCCGGTGATCGTCGCCATGATCACGACCAGAGACACATACACAACCGTTTTTTTCAAACCCATGATGCTGCGCAGCACCAGCATGCTCGGAAGTGAGAGCGCGGGACCCGCGAGCAGAAGGGCCAGTGCCGGGCCCTTGCCCATGCCGTTTGCCATTAGACCCTGGAGGATGGGGACTTCGGTCAGCGTGGCGAAGTACATAAACGCGCCGGCAAGGGAGGCGAAGAAATTCGCCCAAACCGAATTGCCGCCAACGGCTGAGCCGATCCATCTGGATGGGATGATCCCCTCGTGCCCGACCCGGCCCAGCAGGATTCCCGCGACGAGCACTCCGGCCAGGAGAAGCGGAAGGATTTGCTTTAAAAATCCCCATGTGGCGGTGAACCAATCGGCGGATTCTCCCTTGTCCGTGCTTGTGATCACGGACAATCCCAAAGCGCCTGCGGCAAATGACAGAATAGGACTGGCCGGAAATAACAGAGCAAGAACGAAGGGCGGAATACCGGCGGCGATTACTTTCCACCAGGCTAGGTGAAACCAGAAAATCAGGATCAAACACAGTCCAATAGCGAACACCGAAGTGATCAACCATTTGATCGAATAAATGACGCTCCACGCGCCCGAAGGATCAAGCGGTTTTCCCCAGTTGGCGAACACCAGAATACCGATCATGGACGCGAAATACAGAGCGGTCTTCCACAGAGGCCGCCCGTCCTTTGAATGCGGAACTGACTGCGCGTTTGCATGCCGCGCTGTTTCTTCCTTGCGGAAAATAAAATGCATGAGCAGTCCGATGATCACGCTGAAGGCGACAGCCCCGACCGCGCGCGCGACCCCCATTTCAAGTCCGAGGATCCGGGCGGTCAACACGATCGCGAGGACGTTGATGGCCGGACCGGAATACAAGAACGCCGAAGCGGGGCCGAGGCCCGCGCCCATGCGATAGATGCCGGCGAAAAGAGGCAGGACAGTGCATGAACAAACGGCCAGGATGGTACCGGAAACAGAAGCCACGCCATAAGCGAGCACTTTGTTGGCTTTGGCGCCGAGGTATTTCATGACGGATTCCTGGCTCACAAACACGCCTATCGCTCCAGCGATAAAGAAAGCTGGAACGAGGCAGAGAATCACGTGTTCGCGAGCGTACCATTTGATTAGCCGAAGCGCCTCCATGATCGCGTTATCAAACCGTGGAACGCCGATCGGCAGACAATAAACTCCTAAAAAGACGGCTGCGATAACAATCAGCGATTTCCATTCGTTTTTCCAATTCATGTTTTACTCCAGAAAAAGCAGGTTACCCATTGATTATTTTCATTTGTTCCTTAACGCGGGCTTTCATGACATCCCTTGTGCATACTAAAAAATTGACTGCACACGGAATTTTCAGCGTATAGAAGACGTTGGTTCCTCTTTTGTCGATTCCCACGATGCCCGCATTCTTAAGAATCGAAAGGTGTTTTGAAACCGTGGACATGTCTGCACCAATCATGCCCGTCAATTCATGAACGCAATGCTCCTTCCTGGACAATTCGTCCAGGATGAGCAGGCGCGTCGGGTGCGCGAGTGCTTTCAGTACTTTAGCCTGTGCCTCATACTTTTGAAGTTGTTGCTTTTTCATTTGCATTCCTATTTTGATATTTGTTATTTGGCAATATAGCCAAATATAAAGTGAAAGTCAATATTTTTTTATCCTCGTAGATTGCAACAGGAAAAGACCCGGTAGAACGATAAAAAGATCCGGAAAATTCTCACGGCCATTTTTTGTTTTTCTAAAGTGGCGCCTCCCAGAATCGAACCGGGGACACATGGATTTACAGACCCTATTGCAATTGATTAACCTCAATAAAAACAATTTAATTTCATTATTGAGAAGCCAAAACGTAACCCATTGTTTCGTCCACGGTTGTCCATGGTCTTCCACACCGCCATTTGCCACCTGTGAGCATCATGGAATACTTGAACGATAGACCCCGATCTTGAAACCAATCATCGGTTTCCAGTCTCAATCCACATCGTTCGGAACTGCCAGGATTTGAAGTCATTTATGTCGGATACTGCCCTGTCGCTCCTGCCCATGAGATCTGTCTCGGTAAAATGCATACCTGCCGGAACCGCGCTGTATTCGGTGACGGTCGGAGTGCATGCGCTTTTTTAGGGCGTAATATTTTGTACTGCGCTTAGTATGTTTAGTCATGGGAAGTTTGGGCACCCCTGTCTTTCTGCGTCATGCTTCTTCTTGTATATATGGCTTTAAATTGATTTTGGGCGGGGACGTTGGATTTCTTTCTTGCAGCACGGGCTTGTTATCTTTGGTTCTTGCGCCGATTTCAACCTGAGCCATGGATAGTCGAGGGCGGATTGAAAACCGACATGAGACCAGAGATATAGTTACCTAAAACGACCACTTTGCACGTAGTTCAATTCGATGTTGCACCGGTCTTGAACCATATTCGGATTTATTATTCCCTAAAAATGAAATAAATCTGCCTGTGAATAAAAGATTACGTGAACGGCTGTAAGTCACTTCAATCCCCGCCATCATACTACGGTCAAGGATATTTACAATCGTATAAATGGCGGGCGTGAAATAAACAAAGTTGAAGGGGTCAGGATGAAAAGCTTTGAAAAACATATAATCCGTCGTTATGAATTGAGAATTGAAATACTTTGATGTGGCCTGAAGAACCGATTGAATTCTTTGTGGATCTGACGATGCGTTTGCATAATTTACCGCCTTCCAATATTCGTCTATCTCATGTTGTGAGTAGCCGCTGCCGATGTGAAGATATTCAAGAATGAACGTCGTATTGAAGGGAGCAAGATAACGTGTGCCTGCCACAATATTGTTTGCCGGATGAGATTGGTTTACTAATGTGGACTCATTAGAAAATACCATGGAATTAGAGTTTTTAATAAATACCCACTCGCCGTGAACTTCCCAATTGGGAACTAGGTTGCGTGAAAAATCCAAACCCGTTTTTTGATTGTTTCTGCTATCAGCAAAAAAATAGATATCGATATCGGTATTCACCAGAAGCATATAGAGCTTCGCAAGTCCCGCAATGGATTTATCAGGCAGATAATCCTTGTTAAATAAATCGTAAACAGGCAGAAAAACAGCATTGAAAGCAACCGAAGAGATCGGCGAATCAAGGCTTTTAACGTATTCAAAAGAAATATTCCAATATCCTTCTAATGCAACATCCATGTTGTTGAGGTCTTTCAACCTTCCGGCAAACGAAACTGGATTGAACGAATAACCTTTCCCCCATTGGAATAAACGCTTTCCCAACAAGAATGAAAGTGAAGCGTCCGGAGTATATTTCAAATATCCTTCTAAAAATTTGCTATCGTGGTAAAGACTGTCGTCTTTACGGAGATATGCATCGTAGAGTTCGCCGGAAACGAATGCAAGGAATGGTTTACGCTGATATTGAAGATATGCTTCGGCTTTTAGGTTGTAATTATCGGCATTCGATCGATTACCTGAACTGAACTTTAGGTAATAAAGAGGGGCCGCTTTATCGTAGAATAATAGTGAAGGATAGAATTCAATACTCGCTGATGCGTCAAACGGCTTTACCGCGAAGGCAGTAATGTCGAAAGAATAATCGCCGGTTGCTGTGGAATCGGCAGCCAAAGAAACGGTCGAGAAAAGAGCTATATGAAAAAGCAAAATCCAACCGTCAAAAACCTGCATAGGATGGCCCGATAATGGACTATTCACGAAGTTCCTTTATCTTGGTCATATAATTGATGGTAAAGAACTCATCCTTAAGCGGTCTGCGCTTAATCATTGCGTAAATCATGAAGGATTTATATCCTTTGTAAAGCGGACTGTCGGTTTCAATCACCGAAGGGCGCACTATCCCGCCGCCAAAATCCTTCGTCTCCTTGAAATGAAGGGTTTTAATGAGCATATTGGCTTCGGTTAAGCATTCGATTGTCGTCGGCAAAAGTGCTTTCTTGTCCGCCCACAAACGCAGACGGTCGTAGGCCACGGAATTGGTTTTTGCTTTTAACGAAAAAAGGTATCCACCGAGCGTGTCCTGCAATTGCTCAATGTTGTATTCAGCCCCAAAGTCAATTCGCAGAATATCGGCATTGTTAAAAACTCCC
>Ga0315277_10011999_pt1 | contig 10881 bp, 10 predicted proteins | sample YL17G05_15_MG_FD_203695 | JGI IMG/M metagenome (GOLD analysis project Ga0315277, IMG submission 203695) | Sediment microbial communities from Yellowstone Lake, YNP, Wyoming, USA - YL17G05_15 | ecosystem: Environmental > Aquatic > Freshwater > Lake > Sediment | place: USA: Wyoming | collected... | reverse complement strand
GGTCGTCCTCCTGGCGAAAGGCGGCGCGGGCCTCGCCGCCAGGGGGGCCCTGGGAGGAGTCGTCGCGATTGCGCCGGTCTCGTTTCACTGGCGTGCCCCGGGGGTGTCAGAAGTGAAGCTGTCGGCTAGGGCTGCTCGGGCTCAGCGGCCTCGCGGCCGGCCATGACCTGGCGGACGAGGTCACTGCGGGCCGCGGGGTCGCGGCGATAGCGGTCGTGGAGCTGCGCGAGCAGGTCTCGCATGTGCTGATCGTCCGGCGGGCCGTAGAGGACATGCCGGCCGGTGCCGAGAGGGAAGCGCTCGACGAGGCCAGACTCGGCGAGCTGGTCGAGCGCGGGTGTGACCTGATGGGGCGGCCGGCTGAGCTGCGCGGAGATCTCGTCCGCGGTCTGGACTCCGCCGGCGCGCGCGTGGAGAAGGAGCAGTAGGTCGAGCTTGACCAAGCTGTCTATCACTGTGCCCACGAGGAGATCAAGTTCGCTCTTCATGCCGGTGTAGCTTCCCGCGAATGGCCGTAGGATGTGCAGGTATCAGGCAAGCTCCTGGAGGATCCGCTCCAGCGCCTGGCGGGGGTCGCCGGCGCGGGTGATGGGCCGGCCGATCACGAGGTAGTCGGCGCCGGCCTCGAGGGCGGCGCGGGGGGTGGCGACCCTGGTCTGGTCGCCGGAGACGGCCCAGGCGGGGCGGATGCCCGGGGCCACCGTCAGGAAGTCCGTCCCACAAAGCTGCTTGATGTCCGGCGTCTCGTGGGCGGCGCACACGACGCCGTCGAGCCCGGCCTCTCTGGCCGAGACGGCGAGGCGGCGGACGGCGTCGGCGGCGGTCCCGGGCAAGCCCAGCTCCTCGTGGAGCTCTGTGTCGCCCAGGCTGGTGATGACGGTGACGCCGACCACCAGGGGGGCCGGGAGTCCCGACTCGGCGGCGCCGCGGGCTGCGCCCTCCTTCGCGGCACGCATCACGGCGCGGCCGGCGAGAGCGTGTACGTTCAGCATAGAGACGCCCATGCGGCCGATGGCCGCGGCGGCGCCGGAGACGGTGTTGGGTATGTCGTAGAGCTTGGCGTCGTAGAAGACGCGGGCGCCGAGGCCGCGCGGCGGCGAGCCGCGCAGCGCGGCGATGGCCGCGGGCCCGGCGGAGTTGAAGAGCTCAAGGCCCACTTTGAACAGGCCGACGCCTGAGGCGAGGGAACGGGCGAGGTCGAGGGCGGCGTCGAGGGAGGGAGAGTCGAGGGCGACGATGACGCGGCTGCGGACCGCGCAGCGGTGGGCTTCGTCCATGGCAGTCGCGATTATAGCACATCCGGGGCGACCGGGCGGGGGGCAAGGGAGGCGGCCGCGGGGCTGATCTACTGGGGCTGGAGGCGGACGCCAAGTTGCTGCAGGAAACGGGGGTCAGTGATCTGGGAGTCCTGGGCGAGCGCGCCGATGATGCCGATGATGCGGGCGGTGAGGGAATCAATGCTCTCGGCGACGAGGTCCTCCATGGGCCCGCTGCGGAGGTCGCCGAGGTCGAGGTTGAGGCGGCTCTTCTCGAGCAAGACCGAGCCACTGCCGAGGTGGACACGGTACATCGCTCGCTGTCCCTCGACGATGGCGTGAGCGTCGTCTTCGCTGACGTAGATGGTGGTCAGCCCGAGCGCGCGGGCGAGGTAGCGGACGAGGGTGGCGCGGAGGCGGCGGGTCTCCTCGGAGGTGAAGCCGAGCTCGCCGGCGGCAGCGCGGGAGACGAGCAGGTCGGCATCGCGGAGGGCCTCGCTGAACACGACAGGAGGGACGAGGCCCAGGCGGACCCGGCCGCGGCCGTCGGCCTCGAACCAGACGGGGCCGCTGGTGACGGGTTCGGCCTCGTCCCCGAGGCCGAGCTGCTTGCCCGCGTCCTCGCCGGGCGCGGCCCAGTGGAGGTGGGAGCGGAGGCGATGCTGCGGGTACTCCCTGACGGCGTCGCCGACTCCGGGCGTGTAGCCTCTCGCCCGCAGAAGCGCGAAGGCGCGGCGAGCGGCCAGCGGCTGGCCGGAGAACCGGGGACAGGCGTCGGCCTCGCGCTCCCGATCGGCGAGGAGGTAGACCTCGCGAAAGACCTGCTTGAAGGGCTGTGCGATGCGACCCTCGATCACCCGCTGCTGCCAGGCGTCGAGGGCGCCCGCGCCGAGAAGCCCGACGGGGTGAGCAATGGAGACGCTGCGGGCCGCGGTCAGCTCGGCTGGAGGGGAGCAGTCGCCGAGGGGCTCTTCGGGGGACCAGAGGAAGGGCTCGCCGTCTACGGCGAGGACGAGGCGGGAGACCAGCGAGCGTACGACCGGGTTGGCGAGGAGGACCGCGAAATCGCGCCCCGAGTAGGCGTCGCCGGCCACCATGGCGCGCTCGAACCGGCCGCGGAAGTAGCGGTAGCTCCGCGCGAGGTCGGCGCGGGCCTGCCGGATGTCCGGGTACTGCGGGTCACGGCGGACGGCGGCGGGGAGGGAGGCGAGGCGCCGCGCGCCCGAGTAGGCCTCGAGCCTTACTTCGCCTCCCATGACGGCGAGGCGGAGGTGGTAGCCGCCGACGTCCCACCAGGCGCGGGCGGGCTTGCCCTCCAGGCCGGCGTCGGACCAGGCGGAGGCGAGGTCGACGCGCCTTTCGAGGCGCGCGAGGTCGGCGACGCCGACATGCTGGCCGAGGAGGTCGAGGGCCTGACGGGCGGCCTCGCGGCTGGCGCGGTTGCCCTCGCGGGTGAGACGGAAAAGGATGGGGGCGGCCTGCTCGGCCTGCTCGGGCCAGAGGGCGAAGGAGCGAAGGGCGGCGGGAACGCCCCGGCGGGCCTCCTCGCAGATCATCGGGAAGTGGCACTTGCGGAGGGCCTGGACGTAGAGCAGGTTGTCCATGAGGCGGTCGAAGTCGGGGATCAGGTGCTCGCGGATGAAGGCGCGCTGGCGAGGGACGCGGTGCTCGGTGGGGTGGTAGTCGGGGGGCGGCTCGAGCGCGCAGACCGCGCCTGCGGCGAGAGTGAGGGCCTCGCCGTAGGCGGCGGTCCAGTCGGCCAAGGCCCCCTTCGCCCAGGCCGGGTCGAGGGGCGCGGCTGGACCTGCAGACGTGAGCCAGGCGACGACGTCGGCGTGGTGGGAGGAGCCGAGGGCATCGCCGGCCCGGGGGGAGAGGTCGGGCCGGACCAGAGAGAGCAGGCAGAGCACAGGGGACGAGTAGCGGCTGAGCTGGTCGAGCGCGGCGGGATCGTCGGCCGAGACGGAGGCCCAGCGCAGCACGTAGAGGGGCCACCACAAGTCGGGCTTCCTCTCCAACTCGTCGAGGGCGGACCAGAGATAGTCCGCATCGGGGAAGGCCTTGATCCAGCCGGTCTCTCTCAGGGAGAGGGGCGCGTCGGGCTGGTTTGCGACCTCGTAGACGACCTGGTGGTGCCACTTGGCAAAGGTGGGGTGGGACCAGAGGCCGAGGGCTGCGAGGGCGGGCTGGTAGCCGTCCGGGCCGGTGACGAAGGAGAGGAGGCGGCCGCGGACGAGGCAGTCGCGGAAGTCGGGCCAGGAGAGCCAGCCTCGCTGGCAGGCCCAGGCGAAGGCGAACCAGAGGGCGCGGTGGGGGGGCCGCTCTGCGAGGGCCCAGGCGCGGAGGTGGTGGAGCCACTCGGCGCGGACGGCGGGGGTATCGGTACCGCTGAGGGCGACGAGGAGCCAGAAGCGCGCTTCGCCGCGGGCGGCGGCAAGGGAGCGCAGGAGGGGCTCGGGATGGAGGAGAGGGCGGCGGGCGAGGAGCGCGCAGAGGCGCTGGTGCGCGGGCGGGAGGTGGGTGGCGACCTCGGAGACGGCGGCGGCGGCCAGCTCCACCCAGCCGGGAAGGCGATGGTCAAGCCCCTGGGCGGCCCGGCGGAGAGGGCCGGAGTGGCGGCCCGGGCGGAGGAGGTCGGAAACCGATGGGGGGAGACGGCCGATTTCCCGCTTGGGGAGGCGGGGAGGCCAGACCTGCTCGGCCTCGGCGAGGAGGTGAGCCGTGCGGCCGCGCCGGGAGTGCGACACGGCGTCGAGGGTGGCCGAGTCGAGCTCGCGGGGGCGATCGGTCATGGCGGTCACCGCTCGCGATCGGGGCAGGCCTCGACCGGGAGGGGCGCTGGCATCACATCTGCTCGGGGGCGGAGACGCCGATGGTCTGGAGGACGATGCGGAGGACGGTGCGGGCGGCGAGGACGAGACGGAGTCGGGCGGCCGTGAGGTTGGGGTCGTCGCCGAGGACGCGGCAGTTGGTGTAGAAGACGTGGAAGACCGCGGCGAGCTCGCGGGCGTACCGGGTGAGGCGGTGGGGCTCGTAGCGGGCCGCGGCCTGCTCGATCTCGTCGGGCAGCTCGGCCAGCTTCCGCATCAGGGCCAGCTCGTCGGGGTCGGCGAGGAGGTCGAGGTCGGCGTCGGCGAGGGCGGCGGCGGCCAGGCCGCGCTCCTCGGCCGTGCGGAGGATGCTGCAGATACGGGCGTGGGCGTACTGGACGTAGTAGACGGGGTTGTCGGCGGCCTGCTTCTTGGCGAGCTCGAGGTCGAAGTCGAGGTGGCTGTCCATGGACTGGGTGAGGAAGAAGAAGCGGGCTGCATCGCGGCCGACGTCGTTGAGGAGGGCGGTGAGGGGGACGATGTCGCCGGCCCGCTTGGACATGCGGACCATCTCTGTGCCGCGGAAGAGGCGGACGATCTGGTGGATGAGGATCTCGAAGCGGCCCGGGTCGTAGCCAAGGGCCTGCACGCCGGCCTTGGTACGGCGGACGTGGCCGTGGTGGTCGGGCCCCCAGATGTCAACGAGGCGCGCGAAGCCGCGCTCGAACTTGTTGCGGTGGTAGGCGATATCGGCGGCGAGGTAGGTGGGACGGCCGTCGTTGCGGACGAGGACATGGTCCTGCTCGTCGCCGAAGTCGGTGGCGCGCAGCCAGAGCGCGCCGTCGGACGCGTAGGTGTGGCCTCCCCGCTGGAGGGCCTCCATGGCCGCGGTCACCTCGTCGCCCGCGTAGAGGGAACTCTCCATGAACCAAGTGTCGAAGCGGATGCCGAAGTCCTCCATGTCGCGCTGGTGGCTCTCGACGATCTTCTGGAGGGAGAGCTGGTAAAGCGCGGCGAGGCGGTCTTCCTGAGACAGGGAGAGGTAGCGGTCGCCCTCGGTCTTCACGAGGTCCTCGGCCATCTCGACGACGTAATCGCCCTGGTAGCCGTCCTCGGGGACGGCGGCGTCCTGGCCGAGCTGCTGGAGGTAGCGGGCCTCGAGCGTCTCGGCGAAGCGGCGGACCTGGGTGCTGTTGGTGGCGTCGTTGACGTAGTACTCCCGCGAGACGACCCAGCCGGTGCGCTCCAGGAGGGAGGCAAGGGTGTCGCCGAGCGCGGCCGCGCGGCCCTGGACGACGGCGAGGGGGCCGGTGGGGTTGGCGCTGACGAACTCGAGGAGGAGCTTCTTGCCCGCGCCGGTGTTCGTGCGCGCGTAGCGGTCGCCCTGCTCGCCGATGCGGGCGACGACGCGGCGCAGCCAGGCGGGGGAGAGGGTGAAGTTGATGAAGCCCGGCCCGGCGATCTCGATCTTGGCGACCAGGTCTTCGGGGACCTGGAGATGGCGCACGAGGAGCTGCGCGACCTCTCTCGGCTGGCCGCCCACGGCGCTGGCGAGGACGAGGGCGAGGCTGGTGGAGAGGTCGCCGTGGCGCGCCTCACGCGGGGCCTGGAGATCCACCGAGAGGTCCTGGGGCCGGGTGAGCTCGCCGGCCTCTTGGGCCAGGTCAACCGCCCTGGACAGCGCTTCAGCCAGAATCGCCTTCGCCATCGCCACTCCGAGGTCTCTACCCGATGTGATGCGACCAGGCCGCCACCATCATGGGCCATCCGTACTCGGCCAACGCGGCGAGCGCGAGAAAGCCCAACATCACCTGCACGAACCCTGTGTGCCAGACCCGACGCAACGGCCCGAGGCCGGCGGCGGGCCTGCCTCTCGCCCGGGTCAGCAGCTCCTGGGCAACACGGACGGCGGCGGCGAGGTGACGGTCGCTGGGCCGCCGGGTGGTCACCCACCTCTGAAGGCCCGCCCCCAGCCGGCGCCACGTCAGCAGCACGATCACGACCAGCGCGAAGAGCGCAGGCACCTGGGCGGCCTCGTCCATCGAAGAGAGGAACTGGACACTGACCAAGAGCAGGATGAGCAGCGCCATCAGGTTCGTCCCGCAGCGCGGATGCACTCGGGGCATGGCCCTCACCTTCTCCAGGGCGAGGTCCTCTCCTTCCTCGATCGCGCGGACGACCATGTGCTCGGCGGCATGCACGCCGGTGAGGGGCGAGAGCCGCAGGAGGAAGAGGAAGACGGCGACCTGGAGGAGATAGGCCGCCACGACCACGGCCAGGCCGAGGTGGGTGGAGGCGGTCTCAACGGGGAGCGAGAGCCAGGGCGCGATGAGCTTCGCGAGGCCGGAGACCAGACCCAAGGAGAGGAGGTTGATGATCATGAGGGCGACACCGGTGCTCACCAGGGCCAGGTCTCCCGCTCCTGCGCGCACGGCGCCGGTGGTCAGGTAGACGCCGAAGGGGGTGGCGAGGCCGGCGATGGGGGGAACGGGCGACTCGCCCACGAGGGCGGCGAGGAGGTCCCGGCGGAGAGCAAGGCCGAGGCAGCGGCCGCCGGCGGCGATCACAGGAACGGCGCTGGCGTTGGTCTCCCGGAGCCCGCGGAGGACCTCCGCGAGGGGGTCGTAGTCGTGGGCGACTGTGGTGATGGGGCGCATGAGCTGGGAGACCGGGAGCTGAGCGGCGGCGGCCGGGTCGGGGGCCGCGGCGGCGAGGGCGGCCAGATCCTCCTCGTGGACTGTCCCGACGAGGCGGCCGGCCTGCGCGACGGGGAGCGCGGGAAGGCCCCGCGCTCGCAGGAGGCGGATGGCTCTGGCCGCCGTTTCGTCCGGCGCCAAGGGAGGCGCCGACCTGATCAGATCTGCGTGGTCACGGAGGGTCATCTACCAAGGCGTCCAATGGAGGTTGCCGCAGACCTCCCATCTATGCTATCATATCGTCTCCGAGAGCACATCCGCCGGGAGCTATCATAATGGCCAGACGCTGTGATGTCTGCGGGAAAGGTCCCCAGACCGGGATGACCGTCAGCCACTCTCACGTGCGCACAAAGCGGCGGTGGCTGCCGAACCTTCAGCGCGTGAAGGCCCTCCAAGGGGGCCGGCGCACGACGCTTCGGGTCTGCGCCAAGTGCCTGAAGGCCAACAAGGTCGTTCGCGCGGTGTGAGGCCGTCTGCGCCTACCTGTCGTTTCGACCTGTGCCGCCGCCCGCCCTTCGGGGGGCGGCGCTTTCATCGGCCGCGGCCCGGAGCGCGGCGACCTCGTCGGAAGTCAGCTCCCTCCACTCCCCCGAGCGCAAGTCGCCGAGGCTTAGCGGCCCTACCCGCGTTCTGACCAGCGAGAGGACCGGATGGCCCACGGCCTGGAGCATCCGCCTGACCTGGCGCTTGCGGCCGGAGTGGATGGTCAACTCGATCCGCGAGCTGTCGGCTCCGCGGCGCAGCACGCGGACGCGGGCGGGCCCAGTGGGTCCGTCTTCCAGCACGAGCCCCTCCTCCAGGCGCCGGAGCGCTTGGGCCGAAGGTCGGCCGACGACCTCGGCCTCATAGACCTTCTCGACCCCGTAACGGGGATGGGTGAGGCGAAGGGTGAGGTCGCCGTCATTGGTGATGATCAGCAGCCCCTCGGTGTCGGCGTCCAGGCGCCCCGCGGGGTAGAGCCGCGCGGGGGCAGGCCCCAGGAGGTCGAGGACGGTCTGGCGGCCGCGGGGGTCGGCGGCGGCGGAGAGGGGGCCGCGGGGCTTGTTGAGCACCAGGTAGACCCTGGGCTGGCAGCGGAGGGGCCGCCCGTCTAGCTCAACCCGCGCCGTCTCCGGGTCCACCGGGAGGGCCGGATCCGTCACCGTCTGGCCGTCGACCTGCACTCGCCCCGCCCGGATCAGCTGGGCCGCTTTCCGGCGGGAGGCGGCTCCGGCGACGGCGACGAGCTTTGACAAGCTTTGCACTGGTTCTGACCCCTACAGCCGCAAGCAGGAACACGGCCCCGATCCGCAGCGCCCAGGCGCCGGCTACGACGAGGCGAGAGAGCGGGACGCCTGCAGCCGCGAGCAGCGGCGAGGAGGCCGTCGCCTTCCCATCCACGACGAGCTGCGCCGCGCCGACGATCTCGCCGTGGGCGACCGGCGCTTTCACGACCTCCGTGGCGACCTGGAGGCGGCCCGGGGCGGGAAGGCCGGGCCCGACAACCTGGGCGAGCGTGTCGCGGCAGATGGCGGGGACCGAGCCCTCACGCCCCCAGCGCACACGGGCTCGACCGACGGCGTCGCCCTCCCGCGCGAGCACCTTCTGCTGGTAGCTCGCGAAGCCATACTCGAGGAGCTGGAGCGTTTCGCCGTAGGTGTCGGGGCTGTCGAGGGCGACGGCGATGAGCTGCCAATTGTCGCGGCTGCCCGAGGCCACGAGGCAGTGCCCGGACTCGCGGACGTAGCCGGTCTTGACGCCGTCCACATAGTCGGCGCGCCAGAGGAGCTTGTTGTGATTCTGGATGGTCTCCACGAGGCCGGCGTCGGGCCGGGCGATCTCGGCGACCTTCTCGGCGACGAGCTCGCGGAAGCGCGGCAGCTTCATCGCTTCTCGGGTGATGAGGGCGAGGTCGTAGGCGGAGGAGTAGTGGCCGGGAGCGGCGAGGCCGTGGGGGTTGACGAAGTTGGTGTCCGCCGCGCCGAGGTCCCTGGCGCGCTCGTTCATGCGCTGAGCGAAGGCGGCGACGCTGCCCGAGACGTGATCGGCGATGGCGATAGCGGCGGCGTTGGAGGACTTGAGCAGGAGCGCGGCGAGGAGGTCGTTCAGGAGCACCCGCTCGCCGGGCTGGAAGTTGAGGCCGGGCGACTCGACCTTGATGGCGTCGTCCAAGATGGTGACGTACTCGCTGGTGTCAGCCGACTCGAGCGCGACCAGGGCGGTCATGATCTTGGTGGTGCTGGCCATGGGCCGGCGCTCGTGCATGGCCTTGTCGAAGAGGACGGTGCCGGTGAGGCGATCCATAAGGACCGCGGCCTTGGCGCCGATGGCGGGAGGCTGGGCCTGCCCGGCCGCGGCGGCGAGGACACACAGGCCGAGAGCGAGGGCCAGTGCGGCGGCTATTCTCCTGCCCGTCGGCATTACCCCGAGCGCTCCTGCGGCTCCGGGGAGGTAGGTTCGTCGCCAGCGTCCGGCTCCCTTGCCGGGGCGAGGGACTCGGCGGCGGCGCGGGCCTCCGCCTCATCGGCGGGGATGGTGTCGAGCCGCGGGAGGTCGGCGATGGAGTTGAGGCCGAACTTCCCGAGGAAGTTGTCGGTGGTGCGGTAGAGGAGGGGCCGGCCAGGGGCATCCTTGCGCCCGGCCTCGTAGACGAGCTCGTACTGGACGAGGGTGTCGAGGGGAGAGTCGGAGTTGACGCCGCGGATGGCCTCGACCTCGGGGCGGGTGACGGGCTGCTTGTAGGCGACGATGGCCAGGGTCTCGAGGGCGGCCCGCGAGAGGCGGAAGCGCTCGGGCTCGTGGAGCCTGGCGACGAAGTGGCCGTACTCCGGCCGGGTGCTGACCTGGTAGCCGCCGGCGACCTGCTGGACCTGGATGCCACGGCCTTCGTAGTCGGCGGCGAGGTGGGCGATGAGGGCCTGTGCCTCCGCCGGGTCAGCTTCGAGGATCCCGGCGAGGTCCTCGAGGGAGAGGGGCTCTGCGGCCATGAAGAGGACGGCCTCGAGCGCGCAGAGATTGGTGCGCCTCTGGTCCTCCGGGCGCTGGTCCGCCGCCTCGGTGGTTACGTCCGCCTCTGGCCCCAGCTCACTCATTCCGCCTCAGTCGCTCCTGACAGGTGGGTGGTGACCCCAGGCAACGAGCGGTCGCGAGTCTCCGCCAGTGGGTAGATGCGGATCTCGCCGAAGAGGCCTGCCTGCGCGACCCGCGCCCGCCGCAGCCGGATGAGCTCGAGCAGGGCGAGGAAGGTGACGATGATCTCGAGCCTGGTGGCGGCCTCGAGGAAGAGGCCCACGAACTGGATGCCGCCCTGCTCCCACCTCAGCCGGGAGGCGATGGCCGCCATCTTCTGGGCGACCGTGAAGCGGGGCCGGGGCATGTCGCCGGTGGGGGGCTCCTTGACGCGGCTGAGCACGGCCTGGAAGGCGGCCCAGAGGTCGAAGGTAGACACGTCGTTGAGCATGAGGTAGGCGTGCTCGCCGTTGCCGTTCCCGTTTCCGTTGCCGTTGGTCAAGGCGCCGCGGGAGAAGACCAGGCGCTGGACCTCGGCGCGGGCGCGCAGCTCCTCGGCCACGAGCTTGTAGCGGCGGTACTCGATCAGGCGGGCCACCAGCTCGGCGCGGGGATCACCGACCTCCTCGTCTCCCTCCGTCTCGGGGCGCTCTTCCTGAGGAAGGAGCATCCGGGACTTGATCTCGAGGAGCTGGGCGGCGGTGACGAGGAACTCGCCGGCCACCTCGATGTTCAGGCTCTCCAGACCGGCGAGGTAGTCGAGGTACTGGTTGGTGATGCGCTCGATGGGGATGTCGAAGATGTCGAGCTCGTCGCGCTCGATGAGGAAGAGGAGCAGGTCGAGGGGCCCTTCGAAGATGGGAAGCTTCACCGGGTGGCCGGTGAAGACTCGGTCTGTGGGCGCCGCCGGATGGAGCGGCGGCCCCTGGGCTGCGATCTCAGGTGCAATCATTGCCTTCTCCGCGGGCCGCGATCTCTGGTGCGAAACGCGCTGCTGTGGGTCAAGGGGCGCGCTGGTGCGGATTCAGGCGCGCCCTGCTGGTCCCTGGTAAGTATGCCTCATTCCGGGGCCGCTGTCCACCCCCCAGACGCTAGCGGAGCTTCATGGCTCGCCAGACCAGCTGCATGGTC
>Ga0315277_10011995_pt1 | contig 10883 bp, 4 predicted proteins | sample YL17G05_15_MG_FD_203695 | JGI IMG/M metagenome (GOLD analysis project Ga0315277, IMG submission 203695) | Sediment microbial communities from Yellowstone Lake, YNP, Wyoming, USA - YL17G05_15 | ecosystem: Environmental > Aquatic > Freshwater > Lake > Sediment | place: USA: Wyoming | collected... | reverse complement strand
CCCTTCGTTTTTCGGCTGATCGCTGGAAGCGTTGACGCTGGGGGCCACGTTGGCAATGTTGGCCGTTGTTGACTTTGTATCCGATCCTCCGCTGTTCGAAACCGTCAACGTGACTGTAAAGGTTCCATTGTCTGCATAGGTATGGGCTGGATTTGGATCGCTGCTCGTTCCGCCGTCCCCGAACGTCCACGAAAATGTGTTTCCGCTTGAACCGGAGCTGCTGAACGACACGGAGCTCCCTTCCGTCCCGGAATACGGACCGTGCGGATTGGCACTGGGAGGCTGCTCGGCGACGACCAGGTTAAAATTCGGATTAATACCATTGCTGGAAAAAGTGCCCGTTCTTGCGAATTCATTGTTTATTGTGAAAGTGATAACCGTTCCATCCGGTATATTTTCACCTGACGGTGTAATGCTGTAGGAACCAGAATTACCCTGCGTCGTCCAATACCTCCCGTCTGGAATGGAAGCTTTTATCGTATGGCTGTTATCGACGGGAGTGCCTTTATACGTTGCTGTGCCCCAAAAATTGCACCATACGATCTGACCCATCGCCTGTTCGGTCGTCAGAAACATAACAACCCATGCAATCAGCGCGACTGTCCCCTTGATCAGCCTGATCTTGTTCATTTTTCCACCAAACATTTAATTGTTCTATTTCAGCAGTGTACATTTTCCCACGGTGCGGAATGGTCCGGCGGCCATCTGAAACAAATACATCCCGCTGGGTACCTTTTTCCCTCGCGAATCCTCGCCGTTCCATACGACGGTGTACCTTCCTTTGGATTGCCGCTTTTCCTCGAATGCGTAGATTTCCTTCCCGTTCAAATCAAGCACTTTGATGGTCACGTCGCTGTCCGTTGGCAGGTCGTACGAAATCCGGGTGCTGGGATTGAAGGGATTCGGATAATTAGGATACATCCGGAATTCACGAGGAGTTCCGCCCTTTTCCTCGTCGGAAATTTCTGTGACAAATCCGCCGCTCTCCGAAGAAACCAGAAGACGTTTCCCGTATGCATTGACGATCAGAACGCTGTCCAGCCGAAAAATGATCGGCGTGTTGTGGGGTACACCCTTCTTCACCTTCATCCAGAGGGTGACCGGGGTTGCCGACGGGATCTGGACCGGCCCACCGCTTTTCAATGAAATGCCCGCCCTCAATGTGCCGTTGACGGAATCGTTCTGAAAAACCGCCATGCACAAATTCCTCCACGATGCATGGACCGTGACGGAATCGACGGTGACTTTGGTGGCGTAATAATAAAGGATGAATGCCGCTCCATGAAATCCGCTGCCGTTGGTAATTCGGATGTCCGCAGAAAAACTGGAAATGTTCGGAACGGCATTCGGCTGCACGCGCAGAACCATGGCGGAAGGCATTTCGCCGTTGGGGAGTATGGGCGTAAACGATCCGCGGGACTGGCCCCAATTCTTTCTGACAGCAGACAAATCCATTTCATCGACCATTCCGTCCCCGTTCGCGTCTGAATAGACGGCACTGGAATTGGTCCATGCCGAAACCCTCTGTCCTTGCCATGAAACTGCTGCACCCGTCCGCGAAGAACCTTTGGAACCGTAATAAATGCCCACAGGGAGAACATCCTCTTGATTCACTTTTCCGTCGTTGTTGGTGTCGCCAGGCCACACGGAAATGCCTGTATCCATTACCCGGATGGAACAGGGTGATGCCACCGCCGGGATGGTGTCCCCGTTCGTATTTCTCAACAACAACCCTTCCTGCTGAAATACGATCGGGAGACTGGATTGGACATTGGGTGCGATCCGTATCAGGAATTCACCTGCCTGTCCGAAACCGTTGAATCCCCCGCCATTGTGGGTAATCTCAAAATAGATTTCCCCTGAAGCCGAATCCGACCGGACCGCGACGGTCGGGGCGATTCCCCAGATCGTTCCCGGCTGAAAGCTGGCCGGATCGATCCGGATGTATTGGGGGTGCGAAAACCGGAACGAGCCGATTGCCTTTTTCAGCCGGTGCACGGGATGGATGGAATCGGCCAAAAGCAAAGAAAATTTAACGGTAGCTCCTGAGCTCACGCGGGCCGTATCGACTCGCCAGGAAAGGGGAATGCTGGAACTTTCCACGGCGAAGAAACCGCTGGTGTCGCTCGGCTGGCCGCCACGTGCATTTTCAATCCGGATACAGGCGTATTCAGAAACCAAATGCTCCGGAACCAGCCAATTGTAATATCCCACATTCCGTACCTTGCCGATGTCGTCCCAGGTCTGCCCACGATTGGTTGATGCATGGAGCAAGACGGAATCCACCATTCCGATGGTTTGCCATTGAACTCGAGCAATGCGGTTTGCACGGAGCACGGCGTCCTGGCCGGGAAAAGACATGGTGATGGTTCCCGGCTTGCTCTCGTTCTTTTCCTGAATTGAATAGGTTTTGTCAGACTGGAGATTGGCATCGAACGAAATGCTGCCGGACGGCCAAAACACCCGTACGTCTTCCACCAGACGGCTGGCGCCGAGACCAAAACATACGATGGTTGAATTCCGGTTGCCGTAGCCCGTTCCGACCTGGATTTCGCGGATTTGCTTTTTGCCACCGGCGACGATCTGAACCCTCGCACCGATGGCTTCCCAGTTACGGCCCCGGCCGCGCAGGCTGAACTTGATCCAGTGGTTGCCGTTTTTATTGAGTGCCGTGTTCTCGTACAACCGGCTTGACCCGTCTTCGTCCGTGATGAACACGTCCGGATCACCATCGCTGTCGCAATCGCTGACGGCCACACCCCTGGGCGAGACGATGGACGAAAATCCCGCTGTCCCGCTTGTGTTCAGGAAAGTTCCGTCCCCGTTGTTTGAGAACTGCATCACGTTCCCTAGCCCGCTGCCCGCGTTGTTGGCCACGAGGATGTCGAGAAAACCGTCGCAATCAAAATCGGCAAGCGACATGGCAAATCCTTCGCCGTAATTTGCGACACCCGCCAGGCGTCCAGAATAGGCAAAAGTTCCATCCGGATTCTGCAAGAACAGGACATTTTCGGTTGACCGCCGGACCACGAACAGGTCCAGGCGTCCATCGTTGTTAAAATCCCCCCATTCGGCCGATTTATTGTTCTGCCCCAGACCGACTCTGGCGGCTTCGGTCACGTCACCGAAGGTTCCGCTTCCGTTGTTTTTGTACAGGGTATTGGAGCCCTGCAACGAATTCACGACGTAAAGATCCGGAAAGCCATCGTTGTTGTAATCGCCCACGGCAACTGCGGATGTCTGGGCCGTGGACGGACCGGCCACGCCGGCTTCCAAAGCCACATCCGTAAACGTCCCGTCTCCATTGTTGCGAAAAAGCGCATTTGCGGTCTGCCAACGGCAGACAAAGATATCCAGGTTTCCATCCAGGTTGTAATCCAAGAAAGCGGCTCCGTTCGTTTCCGTGGGTGTGTCCTGGATGCCGGCCGTGGATGTCACATCGGAAAAACGGTTGCTGCCGTCGTTCAAAAAGAGCCTGTCCAGAAAACCGGTTCCCGCCCCCAAGAACAAGTCCAGCCATCCGTCGCCGTTGACATCCCCAAAAACGCCTGCACGGACGTATCGATTGTAACTGCCGACGTCGTTTTGCACGGACGTTTTCGAAAATGTCTTGTCTCCACGGTTCAGGTAAAGGACATTGCCTGCACCGCTGTCGGCCGTGACAAACAAATCCTCCCGACCGTCACCGTTCAAGTCCGCCCAACTGGCACACCGGTATCCCCATGGAAGACCGATTCCGGCCTGGGCAGTGATGTCTTTGAACTGGGTATCGGCGGGTTTTTCACGCACCGAAAACGATCCGCTGACAGCGGCAACTGGAAACTCGTCGTCGTTTTGCGAAAGGCGGATCAAACAATTCTCGGATATCAGGTCGGAAGGCAACCGCCAACGGAATGGTGAGCCGACAACGTCGATTTTATCCCGAATAACCCACCAGGTTTTTCCTCCGTCAGGTGACAATTCCATTTTCAAATAGAGGAAGATGTTGCCGCTTGAAATCCACTCAATCTCGATGGTCGATCCGGCTGTATAAGATTCCCCTGCGCTTGGATGAACGAACGTCAATGATTTGGGTTTGCTTTTGTCCATGATGGTGAAGGGCTCGCTGATGCCGAACACGCCTGGATTGCTGGCGTCGCTGACGCGTACGGACGCATGCTTGTTCCACACCCACGGAGGATTCCAATAGGATACACCGTCGTTGAAACTTGGCCCTGAAGCGCCTCCCCATTTCGGCACGCGCTGCCACGTTCTCCCGTAATCCAGCGAATAATCAATTACCACAAACAGGATGTTCGTGCTCGATTTCCAGACAATGTCTTCGCATGCCCAGTTCTGCACCGTTCCATTGCACGGATAAACCACCTGAATCCAAGAGCCCTGCCCATGCGCACGGACTGCAAAAATGGAAACAACGAACAGGACGAACAGCGAAAAGGTTGATTTTTTCATGGCCCTACCATTTCAATAAAGCAAAATCATTTTTGTGCTGGCCCTCAGATCGCCGGCTTCTATTCTGCAAATGTAAATACCCGAAGCAATGGTTTTCCCTTGATTGTCCATGCCGTCCCAGAGGAAACGGTAGGAACCGGCCTGATGCAGTTTTCTGCCGATTGCCGTCCGGATCAAACGGCCGTGGACATCGTAAATGCACAGGGTCAACTCCCCTTCCCGGTTCAGCCGATAATCGATGGTCGTGCTCGAATTGAAAGGATTTGGATAATTGCGAAGCATGACCGGGTTTTCCGGAAAAACCGAAGCATCCGATTTCTGGTTGACCAGGACAGCCGTTCCGGTCGCTTTTTTCAATTCAATCCGTTTGGATCCCTTTGGTTCCCAGGTCGCCGGTTTGCCAGCGACGATCACGGAATCCAGAAGAACGGAGGTCCCGATCACGATCGTTGAATCTCGGTTGACCTTGAAATGCAGGATTTCCCCTTCCGTCGCGCCCTCGTCTTCGGGAGTGGATGGATCATCACCGGGGACGTAAATGAGAAACATGCCCTGTTTCTTGACCAGTGCGGTTCCGCAGGCATTTCCTTTGGAATCGAATGCCCTGATGGTATCTCCGATATTAAACAGGTTCTGCTGGTTTGCCCAAAAATCGCAATATTCGGGGATCCCGGCATGTGAAAAGGACCCGGCATCCGCTGAAAAAGCACGGTCGGACATCTTTGGTAGAACGTATCCGCTGGACGGATAAACCAGAGACATTGAATTGTCCATTTTAATCCAATACCCGAAGAGCGGGGACAAGGCAACCAGGTCGTTTAGAAAGGAAGGCCTGCTACGATCCCATGTCTTTGGACTGCCGGTAGAAGCCTGATAGCTCATGATGAACAGATAATGGGGATCGATGGATTGCAGGGAATGCGATACGAGATCGCTCGAACCCGGCAGGTAGCCGATCAGATTCCATCCTGTGCCCATGGAAATACCCGTTGTCGTGCTGATGGGAGCTCCGGTGATTCGCAGCACGCGTGCGGAGGCCGAATTCAATTTCATCCAGTATCCGTGAAACCCATCCAGATAGGTCAGGTCATTCAGAAAAGCTGGGCGTGCTGCATCCCATGTCTTGGGACCGACTCCCAGATAATATCCGAAAATGAAAGTCACGGGAAGACCGCCCAGCAATTGCGGAAGCGAGCTGTTGCTCGGGATGACCGGAAATGAAATCAGATTCCAGCCGGAATACAGCGTAATATCAACATCTTTTGCCGGTGTATCCTGGATCGTGAATGTCCCCGCCTCGGTCCCGCTGATTGGAATTTGGCCGGATGGATTAAAAAATTGGACCTCCGGTATGTTTAAAACCGTGTGGTTGCCGGAAGATCCCAGAACCAAAAACCGCAATTTGACCAGAATGCCGTCATCCAGCACCAACCTTTTGCCGGGCTGATTGGTGGTATATCCGCCGATGCGGACGGTGTCGTTCTTGAATCCAAAGAATGGAGTTCCCCATGCCGCGGTCATGGTACCCGATTGGGAAGCCTCCAGAGGCTGAAGCATGGCCGGATCAAATCGAACTTTCATTTGATACGCGACGAGGGAATCGCTGATGTTCAATCCGGTGGGCAGGATCGGAATATCGACTGCGGCTCCTTGCATCCCGCTCATGTTTGACACGGAAACCAAGACACCCCCGTTGGAGAATTTGGTGAGGCCCAGAATCAAGATCCATGCGTAAACGGGTATTCCCCTTGACGGCATTCTCCGCATGAGATGCGCTCCTATTTTAAAAAAATCATCTTCCTAAAAAATGCTCTATTCGGGGTATCCAGCCGGATCAAATATACCCCGGAGGGCAAGTCCTTGCCATCGGCATCCTTGCCGTCCCACACCAAGCGGTGTTTTCCTTTTTCCATTTCCGCATCAATCAGCAATCGAAGTATCCGACCGGACGCATCCGCGATCCTCACGGTAATTTTTTCCGGATCGGCCAACTGGAAAGACAATGTGGTTTGCCGGTTAAAGGGATTGGGGTAATTCTGATTGAGGCCCGATTCCACAGGCAAGAATGAACAATCCTCCACTCCCGTGCGGATATCGATCTTATAACTGGAACGGCACCACGTCACATAGCCCTGAACATCTCTGGCTTTCACTCCCCAATAATAAGCTCCGCTGCCGATTTGCAGATTGGATAACCAGAGGCTGGTATCTTTTCCCGTATCCGCATGAAAAATCGGATTGGTTTCCAAATCGGCCGATACATTCAGATAGAAATCGTATGCGACACTGTCCGCATCGTCTGGATCGGCGGCACCTTGCCAGACAAACCGTTGGGATTTCCCGTCACCGATCGGAAGAATCGAATCGGAGGCGGGCAACAGCAGCGAGAAAGGCCCGGGGGGATTCACAGATTTTTTTTCGAACGCTGCAACCAGGGTCCACGGTCGGCTCATGTGGATACGGATCGGATTCTGTTGTCCGGTCGTATCGCCTTCCCATTTTAAAAACCGGATTTCCGGATTTTTGGATTTTGCTTCGAGGAGAACGGAAGCATCCGCATCATGCCATTGCCGGTTTGGTGATACGGTCACCGAAGTCCCGTTCGTGCCGGCTGAATCGATTCGGACCTGCAATCGATACTGACGTTTCCACTTGGCCTTTTCGGTGATCGGTCCGTTTATCATGACCACAATCGAATTTTCTTCAGAAGTAACGGATCCGCTTCCGGAACCCGACCATCCGGAAAAAAACAGCCTTTCCCCTGCACCCAATCCGACCAAACTGTCAGCAAAAAGGGATACTCGGTTACCTTGATCGTACCATCCTTCGCCCAAGGGCATGCTTCCGGGTCCATCCAGTTCCACTTTCAAATAATGCTGCATACCATACTGGGCTTCCCAGCGGATGCCGCTTCGCACAACATCCAAATCCTGCACCCAAGTGCCTGCGTGTCCCCAGGACTGAAATCGAAAACGGGAATCCGGATCTCCTTTCTGAACCAGCGCCGGACGCAGTTCATGGTGTGAATTCGGTTTGAAAGAAAACGTGCAGGGGGTAAAATACAATCGCCCGTCCACTTGAATCCGCATTCCGTTCTGGGGTGATGACTGCAATTCGAATTGCATACCGTTTGTATCCTGGTGACCCCGAAAAAAATACGCCCCTAAATCGGCGACGGTACTGTCCAAGTCCTTCGGCCCGCCGGGCAACCCACGATCCACACAAGGAGACGAACCAAGCAGAGAAAAATCTCCATTCGCCGAATCCGCAAACATCGGATCCGCGTAAAGCACTCCCTCCCCTTCCGCTCCATAATGCGAGCGGGTGAAACAATTGTACGGTACAAAAGCCATCCCATGGACGACCCCTTGATCATCGTACTGGTTGTACACGTCTATGCCATTGTTGTAGGCGATGGAATTGACCACGGTGGGTTCGTCTCCCCTTTCCGTGACGATTTCTATCCCCCGTCTCGGATGGTTGGCGACGGTATTTTGCGCTACCATGGCCGTGGTGTGCCTCAGGCAGATTCCGTCTCCGCATTTGGCCGAATTCCGGAAAAAAACATTGCCATACAATACGGGCGAATATCCGGTACTGTCCATCTGCGGAGCGTTAACATCCGTTCCCCCGTATACAAAAACACCGCCTCCCGACCATTCGACATGGTTGTCCCTGAAAATGTTGTTACGGATGACGGCAAGCCAATCTCCCGTCAATACACCCCCCCCGCCGTTGTACTTCCCCTTTCCACCGTTCATTATGGTAAATCCGTCAATCACAGTCTTGTGTTGCATAAACACCACAGGGTCCTTCCCGTTGCCCGAAAGGATGGTCCGGTAATATGCCGGATTCCGGTCGGCAGCGACGATTTCATCGCCGCGAAATCCGCCCATCAATATCACGCCCGATTTCAGCCAAATCCTCTCGGTGTACTGACCCTGTGCAACCCAGACCCATCCTCCATTTTTGGCGGCAGCCGCATCAATGGCCCGCTGAACAGAGCGATACGCGTTTTTCCAGCCGGTACCGTTGTCCATCCCGGAGGCATCGGATTTGACAAACACGACAACCGATGCTGAATCCATCCGGTCAAGCATGGACAGCAGTTCGTTCATCTTCCACAATCTGTCTTGAATGGCTTGTTTCGGATTCACGACATCCCTCGCCATTGGAAGTGCTGCATCCCAGATTGAGCCGCACGCTCCCTGCTCCATCAGCAAACATACAAACATCATGAACCAACCGTTGCCAGCCGGTGTCAAGCATTTGGACATACTCACCGGTCATTCCCTGGTTTTTCAGATTGTGGATATGGCAAAAGCTCTTGCCCGGCCGGTGGTACCGGCACAACGGGCGCTTTCCAAGCCCCGGTGACATCACCGACCAGAATGCACCGAAATCCTTGGCTCTCCCAATCCCGTTCAACGGATGCATACGTCCTCGAATCCGGGAAAAAAATCCATTCCCCTACACGTGTGTATTCGGACGGTGAGAATCCTTCAGCGTATCTGGCAATTTGAAATGCGTCATACATGCTGATGGCGCTGTCTCCGTCTGCATCGGCGGCGTATCGTTCATCCGAGGAAAGAACCTTCAAACCGACGACGGCGTTTGCTGCAGCTGTGGCGTCATCAAGAACAATGGTCCTTGAAGGAACATCACTGAAACGATCTTTGGTAGGCTTGATGGTGACATTTTCTCCGAGCGGCACCTTGGTCAATGTAAAGGAACCGGTTATTCCGGTCGTGTCTTCTTTCCCCGTTTTTTCAATCCATTGTATGCGGACATTGGGAACGGGATCGGGTTGAGAACCATAGGTGACCTTCCCGGCAATTTTGACATAAAGTCCTGCCGTTATTTTGAAGATCGTTTCAGATTGGAAAAGCGCATCGGCCGTGGCCCGGATTTCCGCTTCGCCCTTGCTATTGATCTTGTATTTGAGTCCTGCAAATCCTGATGAATCGGTTTGAACATCGGGCGCACTCGATGGATTTGCGCTCCCTGATTTGACGGCAAAATGAACCTGGATATTCGGAACGCCTTTTCCAAAACCGTCCTGAACCTTGACCACCAGGGGGTCTGCCAATTCCCCGCCCACACCCACATCCTGGCTATCGCCGTAGGCATTGACGAGAACCATGGGCAATGTCTTAAACGATTTGAAATACAAATCGGCCATATGGGTGTACCCGATCTCGTTGGGATGGATTCCGTCAAAATCCATCATGCTGGCCGATTCAAACGATGAATGTTGATCCACCAATTTCAGGCTGTGTGGTGGAAGGCTTGGTATTTTACCGTTTTCGGAATCGTTGCAGATCCGGTCAATTTCGCTGTTGAAAACGTCAACGCGGGGATTGCTGTCCAACCTCGGTATGATTTTCGATACAAAAATAAATTTGACACACGTACCCCGCTGGCCGTTCTTCCAACGTAGCATATACGACAACAGAAATGCCAAACGCCCGGAAATGGTTCCGGTATGAAAATTCTGGCCGCCATCGATTGTATATGGAACAATGGGATCCTGTGAGAATACGTCGTTGCTCCCCAGATGCGCCATCAGCACCTGCGGTTGAAATGCCTCCAGATCCCATTCCACGTTGAAAGAACCATTCCCATCGGGACCATCGTACAAATCGCTTATCCTGGCACCGGCTTTAAAATGCCCTTGATAAGGAGAACTGCCAAAGTATCCCACCATCTCCACCGGATAAGCATGGGCTCTCAGGGAGTCGTACAAATCGTCTCGGAATCCCAAATCGTTGGCGCTTCTGATTCCCCGAGTAATGGAATCACCGATGAGCATCAATTTAACGGCTGAGAAAGAACACGCTGTCCCGAACAACCAGAAAAAAACGATCGCTTTTCTCATGCATTAAAGGTAATAAAAACAAACGATACGTTCAAGAATAAATTTTCTCCAACCGAAAATCCTCCTGACAAATACTGGTGTCTCGGAATGCTTTGCATTACTGCAATTTGACCATCCTGAGGACCTGCACCTGACTTTCACTCTCGAGACGGTACAGGTAAATCCCGGTGGCAGTCTGCTTGCCCAATTCATCCTTCCCGTCCCACTGAACGGTGTAGAAACCAGGTTCACGTTCATGATCCACGATCACAGCCACCCGTTGCCCGATCAAGTTAAAGACGGAAAGTCTTACCCTTTCCTTCCTGGCAATGTTGTACCGGATGGTAGTGGTCGGATTGAATGGATTGGGATAATTTTGCATCAAAGAGAATTTGTCCGGCTTGGGAATGTTGACTTCCAGAGGCCCGTTTTCGTTCCGATTTCCCAATGCGTCCAGATCTACAATTTTATAATAATAACGTTGTCCGGCCTGAATCCCTGCATCGGTGAAGAAATACTGGCCTTCCGTGTGGCTGGGAATCAGATTGGCATTGATTTTTTCATACTGCACTTT
>Ga0315277_10011993_pt1 | contig 10883 bp, 6 predicted proteins | sample YL17G05_15_MG_FD_203695 | JGI IMG/M metagenome (GOLD analysis project Ga0315277, IMG submission 203695) | Sediment microbial communities from Yellowstone Lake, YNP, Wyoming, USA - YL17G05_15 | ecosystem: Environmental > Aquatic > Freshwater > Lake > Sediment | place: USA: Wyoming | collected... | reverse complement strand
AGGCGATGATGGTGTCGCTGAGCCAAGAGATGCCCTACTATCCGGTCGAAAGCCGCTGGGATGTGTCCCGGCTCCTGATGCTCCCAATAATCCAATACGAATACAGCGGTGTCACCGCGTTGGCTTCCTATGTCCGCCTAGCTCAAACCGATGCCATGGGCGATGACGAGCACTTCCGATTCCTGCACAACGTCGTGCTGCCCTTTTACGCAATTTACCGGGATGATTTGCGAGTCCACGGAACCCTGGCCCAGCCCATCTCTGTGCAGGCCATGCGGACCAACCCGGTGATCTACCTGGCCCGTGCAACACCACCCAAGATCCTGCCGCAAGACATGATCGCCAACAACATCGATGCCTGGCTTCGTATCGGAGCCGGGCCGACCACAGAATATGTCCGCGTTGATAGCCCGGGGGCTGCTCCAGGACAGGTTCGCTTGTCCCAGTTCCTGCCGAGGTTTGATCATGCCCAAGGCGAGCCGTGGGCTTCCTTCCACATGCGCGAATGGATTGAACTGGAAGGGACCGACATCTGGTCCTATCTCACTGCTGCGGTCGCTTCGCGGGACAGCGCAGTCGTGGAGCAAGTCGCGGACATTCTCGAAGTGTTGTACTCGACTCAAGACGTTTTCCGACAAGACGGCTCGTTCGCTGACGAACCCGGCTCCTACGGAATGGACTATTCGACTTACGTCTCGCTCTACCAGCAGATCAGCGATTTCCTGGCTGGCCAGGTTACACTTTCCACTACCGTCCGCGACCAGATACGCAATGCGTTGGTGATGTGGAATGATTTTCCGTTTTCGGATGGGGTTCTGCCGATGCTGAACGGAGGCGGCGCGATCAACCAAATTGCGAGGCCCGGTTTGGATCCACTCAACCCGGAGTCGCTGCGCCTGCTCCGGGAAGTCTTCCCGGCGGAAACGAACCTGATCAGCCGCTACGAAAACGTGATCCAACATGAAGTGACTCGCCGCCCGGGCAGTTTCGTGGGCAATCGCTCGTTCAAGGTGGACGGCTGGGGTTACGCGATGCTCCGAGGCCCCGGCTCCTGGGATGCGCGCATGGAAACGCTGCTCTCCTCCAAGAAGCTCAAGTTCGATCCAGGAGACCACGTTTCCAACGATGCATTGGGCGTCTGTCTGTTTGCGCATGGCGCGCTGATGACCCCGCGCTACGGCTACCATTGGATCGGCTACCCGGCGTTGCTGATCAACCGCGTCATGATTGACCGTCAAGACTCTCAGACTTGGGGCGACTTCCTGCACTTCGACGGCGATCCCATGCTGCCCTCGGCCATTGCCTACACGGAGATGGCGGGGCCGCATGACACGGCTCCGGGCGTTGCCCGACAGGAACGCTTGGACATCCAGATGCCGGAGTATCTGTTCGACGCCTTCTTCGTCAAACCGCGCGACGGCCAGGTCCACTCCGTCGAGTGGGGCTTCAAGAACCTGGGCGAAGTCGCAATCACGTCGCCGCAAGTCACCCTCACGCCCGCGTTGGAAGACGACGGCGTCACACCGTGGGACCCGTTCGGCTACTACCGGCAAGACTCCGGTCACGACGGGCAACAGTTCGTGACGAGCCAGATGTGGCAGGCGGATTGGACCATGAACGAAGGCTCCATCGTGTGGGGACCGAACTATCCCAATCCGAGCTGGGGCACGAACTACCCCTACCCGCCGCTGGGCAGCAAACTGCGCCTGACGATGGCGGCGGAACCAAGCACGAAGATCGTCACCGCCTGGCTGGTGGGGCCGGGCCGCAATGAATCTGTCAACCTGCGACAGGATTTCGTCACCGTGAAGCGTGCCGGGACAAACGCCACGTTCATCAACACCTTCGATCCCTACGCCGGACAGCCGTTCGTGAAGGCGGTGGAGATCGTGGACAAGGCCAACGACGGCAGCCTCGCCGTGAAAGTGAACACGCTCGACGGCCCGGACTGGTTCCTGGTCGGGCAAAATGATCTTCAAAGCGCGCCGGTCGTGCGGCAGGTCGGGCCGTTCTCGACTGACGCGAAGATCGCCGCGCTGCGCGTCCGTAGCAACGCGGTGGCGCAGGTCATGTTCTCCGGCGGCACGAGCTTGGCCTTCACGAACAACGGAGTTGAAGCGAGTTACGTCGCGACTGGTCCGGGGCCGTTCCACGCTGGCGCGTCCGTTCCGATCCCGGTCATCGCCACGCTCATCGCCACCAACTCGACGTGGAAATATCTCGCCGACGGCACCGACCAAGGTACGGCGTGGCGCAACGTCACTTTTGACGACAGCGCGTGGCCGAGCGGTCCCGCGCCGCTGGGTTTTGGTGATCCTTCCATCGCCACGATCATTCCGGGCGGGCCGAGCACAAATCGCTTCATCACGACGTATTTCCGCGGCCACTGGACCGTGGAGAATCCAGCGGAGATGCGGAGCCTCTCGCTGCGCCTGTTGTGCAACGACGGCGCGGTGGTTTACTTGAACGGCACTGAGGTCTTCCGAAGCAACATGCCCACCGGCGCGGTGGACCACCTGACGTTTGCGTCAGGCGCGGTTACTGGGGCGGTCGCAACGGCCTGGGTGCTTGGGACAGCAGACCCGGCGTTGCTGGTGCCGGGAGACGACGTCTTGGCTGTGGAAGTCCACCAAGCCGCTCTGGACAGCCCGGACCTGAACTTCGCCGTCGAACTCACTGGAACCCAAAGTCTGCTGCCACCCGCACTCGCGACCTCCACAGAAGGTGACCAGGTGTTCCTTACGTGGTCAGCCGGGGCCAGCGGCTATGCTCTGGAGTGTACCACAAATCTCACCTGGCCGGTGTTCTGGATGCCAGTGACGAACCCGCCTTGGCTCATGAACGGTCAGCTCCAATTCCCACTCACTCCGACGAATCCTGCCAACTTCTACCGGTTACAACGCCCATAACCCGCGTGACACTGGGAAGGGGCCATGGCGGTGAAGATTCCGATCATTGGCATGGGCGGCATCCAGAACGCGGACGACGCGATTGAATTCTTGATGGTCGGCGCGACCGCGGTGGCGGTGGGCACGGCGAATTTCTACGAGCCGCAAACGGCGCTGCAGGTCATTGCCGGAATCCGTCAGTTCATGGAGCGGCACAGCATTGGGGATGTGCCTGCGCTCGTCGGCTGCGTCCAAGTCTCCCATTCATGAGAAGCGTGTCGCGATGGCCGCCGAGCGGAAGACTTGAACGCTCCGTGACGCATTCGCCGGGGATTTGTCCCACTGTGCAGTGCGAGCAGATGCCGGTTGCCCCCGCTCCACGTCGAGAAGCGCGAAACTGAAAGAGAATCCGATGGCCCGAACCAATTGCTTTTTCTGCAAACAACCGTTTGACGTCACCGACAAGTCCGTGGGGGCGCAGGTCAAATGCCCGAACTGCGGCACGCAGAATGTGGTGAACCCGCCCGCGCCGCCGACCGTCCGGATTCCCCAGATCAAGAAGCCCGCCGAGCGCGAGCCGGGCAATTCTCCGGTCGCACCGGTCGCTGAGCGGATCATCGAGAACATCGAGAAGGTCATCGTGGGCAAGCACGAGGAACTTGTGCTGACCCTGATGGCCTACCTGGCCGAAGGGCACGTTCTGCTGGAGGACGTGCCGGGCGTGGCGAAGACGATGCTCGCGCGGGCGTTGTCGCGGAGCATCGGCTGCACATTCAAGCGCATTCAGTGTACGCCGGACCTGCTGCCCACGGACATCACCGGCAGTTCCGTCTTCAATCCCCGGAGCGCGGAGTTCGAGTTCCGCCCCGGACCGCTCTTTGCACAGATCGTGCTGGCGGATGAAATCAACCGCGCCACGCCCCGGGCACAGTCGGCCCTGCTGGAAGCGATGGCCGAACGCAAAGTGACCGCCGATGGCAATAACTACGAACTGGCGCCGCCGTTCTTGCTGATCGCGACCCAAAACCCGATTGATCACGAGGGCACATTCCCGTTGCCGGAAGCGCAGCTCGACCGCTTCCTGGTCCGCTTGCGCCTGGGCTATCCGGCGTTCGAATCTGAGATCGCCATGCTTCAACGGCTCCAACTCCAACATCCCATCGAAACGCTGGAACCGGTGGCGACTGCGGAGGAAGTCATCGCCGGTCAGGAAGCGGTGCGCCAGGTGCATGTGGATGAGAAGATCAGCCGCTACATCGTGCAACTCATCCAAGCCACCCGCGAGCATCACGACATCACGCTGGGTGGCAGCCCGCGCGCTTCAATGGCGCTGTTCCGCTGCGCGCAGTCCTTCGCGGCGATCCACAGCTTTGATTTCGTCATGCCGGATGACGTGAAGCAGATCGCGCCGCATGTGCTCGGCCATCGGTTGATTCTCCGGCCGGAAAGCCGGTTGCGGAAGAAAACCGTCGTCGCCATCCTGAAAGAAATCCTCGACACGGTGCCGGTGCCGCAGGTGCCGCTCGGCAGCCCCGCCTGATGAAATGGATTCTCGGCACGCTTGCCTTGCTGCTGCTGGGTCTGCTCCTGAAACTCAGTCTGCTCGTTTACGCGATGTACGTGATGCTCGGCGTGCTTCTCCTAAGCCGATTCTTCACGCAAGTCTGGACGGACAACTTGGAAGCAGGCCGCGCGGCTGGCCCTGAGATTCTGGAGATAGGCGAAACCGCCGCCGTCGAGGTCTGGGTCAGGAACGGCGGCAGTGTTTCCGTTCCCTGGCTGCTCCTCGAAGACTCGCTGCCGCGCGAGGCGCTGGTCGGGATGCCGCCGCGGATCAAGGCGCAAGGACCACGCCTCCGGCTGACGCGACTCGGGGCCGGCGAGACGGCGAATCTGGAATACCAGGTGACGTTTCTGGGGCGCGGCTACTATCAACTGGGGCCGTTGCTGCTGGAGACGGGCGACGTGTTCGGCCTGCACCGTCGCTTCCGCATTGCCGCGGAGCCGCACTTCGCGCTGGTGCTGCCCAAGGTTCTGCCGTTGGAGGGCTACAATCTCGCCTCGCGCCGCCCCATCGGTGAGATTCGCCTGGTCCATCGGTTGTTCGAAGATCCCACGCGCATCGCCGGCATCCGCCCCTATCAGCCGGGCGATCCGCTGAACCGGATTCATTGGCGGGCCACCGCGCGGACGGGCGAGTTGCACAGCCGTCTCTACGAAACTTCGCGCGTCGCCGGCGCGACCTTTCTGCTCGATTTCCACACACAAAGCTACCAGGGAGCACGCGCCGCAGCTTCGGCGGAGCTGGCCGTAACTACGGTGGCCTCCCTGGCGAACGCGGTGTTCCTGATGGGAGAACAAATCGGATTCGTGAGCAACGGGCGCGACGTGGCGGATCGCATTCGTGAGGAGGGCTGGCGCGCGGAATTCACCACCCGGAGCGACGCGCAACGGCAGGCAACAGCGACGGCACCGGCGGATCGCCTGCGGCCCGTGGTGGTGGAAACCAGCAAAGGCGAAGATCGCTTTCGCCAAATCCTCGAAGCCCTGGCCCGGATCGAACACACCGACGGCCTGGAGTTTTCCGCAATGGTCGAGGAAGCAACCGCCCACATTCCGCGCGACGCGACCGTCGTGCCGGTGCTGCACAAGGTGACACCGGAAACGGCCATTGCGCTCGGCAACCTCTCCCAACGCGGCTTTCTCGTCACCGCGGTGGTTGTCTCGTTCGACTCCGATCCGATTCCCGACTGGGCACGGCCGCCGGAATGGGCGGAGATTCTGCTGGCTCAAGGCGTTGATTTCCGCGTGGTGAATTCCGAGGAATCGGTCACCCAACTTTGTGCCGAGGCGATTGTAAGGTGAGCCATGGACCCGCATCGCCCCAGCAGAACCTCGGCGGATTACATCGTCATCGGCATCAACCCCGTGCTCATCATGGTGCTGGTGGGCAGTCTCAGTTTCTTCCTGGTCGAAGTTTTCTATCGCGGCGAAGCGGTCGGCAGTGTTCGCTGGGTGATCTTCTGGTTTGTCCTGGCAGTCGTGCTCGTATGCCGCATTGGCATTGAGCAAAGCTCCAGCCATGCGACGGTTTACGGAATCGCACTGGCGGCGGCCACGTGGCTTTACCTGATGCGAATCCATCCGGCGTACCTGCTGGGCGTGCTGTTGCTGGCAATCGTGTGGTGGTCCGCCCACCAATTGACGCGCGACTGCACTTTGATTGATGAGGACGAAGACGCGTCGGGCCACGGCCTGCTGCAGCTCGCCTGGTGGAAACGCCGTCGTCAAAAGGAAGCGCAAACATCGTTCCGCGCTGAACAAGTTTCCGCCCGCGTCGCCCAGCGGCCCGCCAAACCAAAGGCGGCTTCCGCAACACCTCACCCGCCTGGAGTCTGGCTGGTTTATTTTTCTTTGGCGGCCTTGCCGTTGTTCGGCATCGGCCAGGCGTTGCTGCCAGCCGGCGACGAAGTGCTTCGCCGGCGGGGCTTCGTTCTGCTGTTCATCTACATGGCCGCGACGTTGGGATTGCTGCTGACCACAAGCTTTCTGGGACTCCGGCGTTACTTGCGCCAGCGCCATCTTCAAATGCCGACCTTTCTGGCCTTGGGCTGGCTCCGATTCGGCGTCGGTCTCGCGGCGATGGTTCTTACCGTCGCGCTCCTGCTGCCGCGACCGGGCGCGAATCAGGCCTGGCACGCGCTGCGTTACCATCTGGACTACCAGTTGCGCCGGGCGAGTGAATACGCGATGCGCTTCAACCCTCACGGAAGCGGCGCCGGCCGCGCCGGCAACGACGCAAAAACACCAGGTGATCAAGCCGACCGCCGCCCGACCAAATCTCCCGAGGGAGACAAAGACCCGCGAACCTACGATCGTGATGCCTCGAAGGAAGGCCCTCCCCAGGCAGGCAGCCAGCTCGCCTCATCTTCCGCCGCTCCGGCCAGCGCTCTCTACGCACTGTTCAAGATTTTACTGCTCATGCTGGTGGCGGCCGGCGCGCTTTGGTGGCTCATCCGGCGACGAGCCCTGCTTGCTCAGATGTTTCAAGCGCTCATCGCAGCAGTGATGCGGTTTCTGAGGACCCTGTTCTCCTTCCACCTGACGCTGGGGAGAAAGAAAGCAGACGCCGCAGCAGAGCCTCGACAACATCCATTTGCGGCTTACAGGAATCCGTTCGCCACCGGCGAGTTCTCCAGTTGGCCGCCGGAGCAATTGATCCTCTACAGCTTTGAGGCGCTTCGAGCGTGGGCTAGGGAGCAGGAGATTGAAGTCCAGCCCCAGCAAACCGCACGCGAGCTTTGCCGCGAACTCGGCGAGCGGTTCCCCGTCGCCGGCTCCGAGTTGAACTCCCTGGCGTTTCTCTACGGCCACGCTGCCTACGCGACGAGGCTTCCCCAGAACTACGAACTGGATTCAATCAGACGACTATGGAACTATCTGTCGTCGCCTCTCGCTGCCAGCCCGGCATCGCAGGTCGCCAGCGAACTTGCGTGAGCCGACAGTTGAAGCTTGGTGGTCTCGAAACATGAACATCGTTGTCTTGGACGGTCACACTTTGAATCCCGGCGATTTGAGTTGGGAGGAACTACGCGCACTCGGTCCGTGCGAGATCTTCGAACGCACGCCGCCGGAAGAAACGGTGGCGCGAGCGGCATCCGCCGACATCGTGCTCACGAACAAGGTCCTTTTGAGCCGGGAGGTTCTCAACCAGCTTCCGGCCTTGCGCTATATCGGCGTGCTCGCCACGGGGATCAACGTCGTGGACACGGCGGTGGCGCGCGAACGCGGCATTCCGGTCACCAACATCCCGGACTACGGCACGCCTTCCGTGGCTCAACTCACGTTCGCACTCGTGCTGGAACTGACCCACCATGTCGGCCATCACGCTCAAACTGTGCGCGCAGGCCGCTGGTCGCGCAGCGCCGACTTCTGCTACTGGGATTATCCGCTCACGGAACTCGCGGGCCTGACTTTTGGAATCGTCGGCTTTGGCCGCATCGGACGGGCGGTGGTGGGCATCGCCCAATCGTTCGAGCTGAAGACGCTGGCTTACGATGCCGTCGCGCCGAAGGTGGTGCCCGCTGGCATGCAGGTTGTGGATTTGGACACGCTGTTCCAGCAAAGCGACATCGTGAGCCTGCATTGCCCGCTGACTCCCGAGACGTGGCATCTCGTCAACGCAGCACGATTGGCGCAAATGAAACGCGGCGCATTGCTCATCAACACCGCTCGCGGCCCACTGGTGGACGAAGTGGCCCTGGCGGCGGCTTTGAACTCCGGCCATCTCGGCGGCGCGGGTCTGGACGTGCTCGCCGTGGAACCGCCCCCCACCAACCATCCACTTCTGGCCGCGAGGAATTGCATCGTGACTCCGCACCTGGCTTGGGCCACGGCGGCGGCGCGGCGGCGGCTGCTGCGCGTCGCGGTGGACAACGTGCGCGCGTTCCTCGCCGGACAGCCGCAAAACGTCGTGAACTGAGCAGGGCGCCTGGGTGGGGAAATCTGTGCGAATTCTCCCGGGCTAAAGGCGGAACCGCGAGTCACCGCTCCTACTTGCGTTCGTCCCGCAGCAAGGCCGAGCCTGGTTTCGCTTTCAGCCGGACCTCGAGCTGGCCCTGAGCCAATTCCCCTCCGCGGGCGCGTCGCCGGAAACCCACCAGTTCAGGCACAGGTTGCCGCAATCCAGCACGAGGTGAGGAGAGTTGTAGGTTTCATTTGTTCCGGGGTTGTGTCTGTCCGGGCAGCAGTGTCAACACGCGATCCAGCCAGCCAAAAGCCTCATCCTGCATCGCGGCGTTGAACTCGTGCGGCACGTCCCAAAGCTTCGTGACGAGGCGGTCGCCGACATTCTGCGAATCCCAGACCTTGCGCATCTTGGCGTAGGCGTCCCGCACGCCGGCTACCGGAAACAATGCGTCCTGCGTGCCGTTGAAAAACAGCATCGGCTTGGGACAGGCTAGGCTCGCGACGTCGGGATAATCGAGAAGGTTGAACAGGCCCGGATGCGTCATCGAGTAAGCGGATTGACCGCGGGTCTGGTTGTTACCCGGCACCATCAGGCCCTTCGCCGTGGCCATCCAACAGATCGCCGCGCCGGCTGAGATATGCTCGGACAACGCCGCCACTTGCCAGGTGCGGAAGCAGCCCATGGACAGACCCATCGCCGCCACGCGTCGGCTATCCACTTCAGGTCGCGTGGCCAGAAACTCCGCCGCCCGCAAATCCTCCCAGGCGATCAGCCCGGCCCAGGACATGCCGAAGTGAAGCAGGTTCGCCGCAAGCGCCTGCTGGCCTTCGTAGCCTGCGCCACCGCGATCCGACCAGTTGAGCGCGTCCGTCGCGAAGCACACGTAGCCGCGCCGCGCCAGCTCGTCGCCGATGAACCGCCCGCCGTAACACTTGTCCACCCACTCGCGCGCGGACTTGGGTTTCTCCGGCTTGTCGTCCCACGGCTCGATGACTTTCTCCTTGCCGATATCGAATTTCGCGCCGTGATCATGCAACAAGAGCACCGCCGGGAACGGGCCTCGACCCTTGGGCACGAGCAGATAGCCGAGGACGCGGCTGTCGGCGGTGAGATTGAACACGACTTTGCGTGCGGTGTGCGAGCCGCGATCTTGCTCCGCGATGATGACCGGTTCAAACGGCGCGACTGGTGGCGGTTTGAGCAAACATTCTTTCACCTTCGCTCGCGCCGTGTTTCGCCACTCGTCGAAATTCGTGAAGCTGCCGGAAAGCCAGGAAAGCGGAAACGTCAGCCGCTCCGCCAGCGCGTCGCGAAAGATGGGGAGCGATTCGCGAATGCCGCTGGTTTGGTAAGTCGAGTCGGGTTTTGCCGCTCGAAGAAGGCTTGCTGGTGCCGCGTTTGGAAAGTCTTTGTTCACGCGTGCCAGCAGCGCCTCAGGATTGTTCTCCAGCGCGTAAATCTTCAATCGCCAGACCCGTTTCTCCGGCGGCGCGTCAGCAGGTTGCCACTGCGGATTGTTGTGCAGGCAATCGTGCCACGCCTGGCACATTGTTGTTGCTGTGTCGTTGACCAGTGCCGCCAGATACTTCCCGTCGCGCGACACCGTGCCGATGATACGCGTCGTATAACGATCCGGGCTGTAATCCGCCCACGAATTCGTGCCTGCCTTGGGGACTTCCTGCCACGTGCCGACATACATCTGCACCCACGGCGGGTTGTTGTAGCGATGGGTGGCGCTGCGGACCGGGATCTTGCGGCGCGTCGTCTGGTCGAGAAACGTGCGGCCCTTCTCGGTGAAAACGAAGCAGCGTCTGATGAATTCAAGGTAAGGCTCGGGCTTGCTTTTGAACCCAGCGGCGCGGCGCAATTGCCAGCACATGTTGGGCGTGAGCAGGTCCGGCGGCAGGGCGCTCCCGCGTTCCCGGTCCAGTTCCGCGCGAGCCAGGATTTCCACCGCGCCCGGCTCGGGCGTCACGGTCGTGACGATCAAGACTTGCGGCTGCGCGCGGACGCGGTGGCGCAACTCCATTCTCCCGCCCGCCAGCGCCTTCGCGCCGATAAGGTCCATGTCACCCTCGCCTTCGTAGCACCAAGCGTCGCACATCAGCCCCGGCACGTTTGGAAACGCAGCGGCCACCAGTATGAGCGGCTTGTCGCGACTGAAACTCTCGTCGCGCCAGACCGAGAGCGTAGGCAGGCTGGCCGGGTCGGGATTGTTCGCGGTGACGATGACTGCCGGCTCTCGCGAAGTCTCCGCGCCGATGCCGGCACCGATGCCGAGCGAGAGCGTGGTCGCAGTGATGAGCAGGGAAAGGTGCGGAAGGCGAGCTTTCATGAGCCTGGTCTCTCCGTTTTCGGGCTTCGCGCCAAGACTTTTCGCAACGGCTCATCGCCGCGCGGCGGTGCAAGCAACCGTTCGCCCGGCCGATGTTTCAAGTAAAACGCCAGCACCTCCGGAAAATAAACCAACCCTTCCGGCGGGCAGGAACCGAAATCCGGCCGGCCCTCGACATAATCACGGCTGG
>Ga0315277_10011992_pt1 | contig 10883 bp, 5 predicted proteins | sample YL17G05_15_MG_FD_203695 | JGI IMG/M metagenome (GOLD analysis project Ga0315277, IMG submission 203695) | Sediment microbial communities from Yellowstone Lake, YNP, Wyoming, USA - YL17G05_15 | ecosystem: Environmental > Aquatic > Freshwater > Lake > Sediment | place: USA: Wyoming | collected... | reverse complement strand
CTGGGCGGGCTTCGCACTTAGATGCATTCAGTGCTTATCCCTTACGGCGTGGCTGCCCGGCGTAGTACCCTGTCGGATAACCGGTACACTAGAGGCCGCTACAGGATGTTCCTCTCGTACTGATCCTCTATTACCATCAGCCACCCAGCAGCTCGTGAAGATAAAATCCGACCTGTTTCGCATTCACGTCCTAATTGGATGAAACTCCCCGCCGCCGCATTTGCTGCGACGAACGGTCGACATCGCCCCGACTCCACGCGGGATTTGTACCTGCGCCGGACCCCCGGGCAGGATTTCGTGGTTTACTCGTGGAATCGCCGACATCTCGCACAATCTCATGGCCTTGGCGCTTGAAGGAAGATCTTCCATGGTTTTGAAGAAAAGAAAAGGAAAATGCTCCACGCGCCATCTTTTCTTGGCCTCGTGAATCTCACGACGGTCTAAACCCAGCTCACGTTCCTTTTTAATGGGCGAACAGCCCCACCCTTGGCACGTGCTGCCATGCCAGGATAAGAAGAGCCGACATCGAGGAAGCAAGCCGCGGGGTCGATGTGGACTCTTGCCCGCGACGACTCTGTATAGGGATGTGGGTCTAATTGACACTCCTTTCAAGGGGCCGAAACATCACGCTTGTAGGATGCGTGCGAGACTCTCGCGCTTCTCTGGATGGCGCAAAGGAATCTCGGTCGCAAAAGTTGCCACGGAACCCCTTCCCGTGATGAACAATTGCCACACGTTCCGGTCTTTCGGCAAGTACTTTCCTGCTCGGATGCCGAATTGTTGACCGAGCAGGTCGATAATGATATCTATCTTGGCGCCGGACGTGGAATAAATCGACAGCATCGGTTGCGATTGCTTGTATCCAGATAACTGGACGCTTCCTTCTGCATCGAAGAATCCCGCGAGCCATTGCCGCTGGAATTCCTTGGACACACCCGAGACTTGCTCAGGTGCATCCTTGATTGCCTTCAACTCGCACACAAGAGCCTTGTTCCAGAATCGAAGGCGATGATGGTCTCTATTCGTATGTTTACGAATTTTGACGTCTTTTTGGACGATTTTTTTGATGATGGGTTGAATTTGTTGCAGCCATCTCTCGGATGCGCTGTCCAGATCAAATTCATAGTTACCCGTTTCTGAATCAACGTTGAGATACACGTCTTCGCTAGCACCGACTAGATACCAGAAGTCTGGATCGGTTCTGAAGGTGTGTGCATCAACGCTTGCCATGGTCTCGCCCTATTGCTTGCATGGCTACCAACCAAACGGTTGGTAATAACTCTTTCTAACGCCCCACGTTTGTCGCAGCCGGGGAACGCGGAACGCACCGAGTCGTGTGCGCCGCGAAAAGCCGCGATAGGTGAGCGTTCTCCTTGAAAAGACCACATATACCCCCGGGGTAATTTTTCTGACACTACCGTGAACCACCAACGTCCGATCGGTAGATCGCTAGACCCTGCTTTCGCACCGGCGACCCTTGCTGTTGAGGTCACCGTCAAGCCAGCTTATACTCTTAAATTCTACTGCGGAGTCCTGTCCCGCATGAGCTGACCTTTGGTCGGGCCTGCTATCTTTTCAGACCCGTGCCGCCCCAGCCAAACTGCCCACCTGGAGGTGTCCTCCCTCGTAGGAGGGAGTAAGTTGGACCAGAATGCAAAGAAAGTATTTCAATTTCGCATCCATGACCGCCGCAACGGCCACTTCGAAGCTCCTTTCTATGCTACGTATGCACCCTAGAACGACAACCACAAGCTGCAGTAAAACTCCACGGGGTCTTCTTTTCCCTCACGAGCCCGCCAGCCTGTTCGTTGGCAGGTATCTTCACCGGGTCCTAGGTTGGGACAGTGTGGATGACGTTGCTCCATTCATGCACGTCGGTACTTGTCCGACAAGGCATTTGGCTACCTTAAGAGAGTTATAGTTACTCCCGCCGTTAACCGGAGCTTACTCCCGTTGAAACGGGTCGTGACTTGCCGGTGCTGGGCAGGATTCAAGAACTGTACACACGCGTATGCGCTTGCAGTTCCCTGTGTTTTTATAAAACAGTCGCAACCACCTGGTCACTGCGACCTGATCTGGCGCGCACGAGTCGTACCAGAGCAGGCAAGGGTTCTCCCGAAGTTACCCCTCCAATTTGCCGAATTCCCTAACCTATGTTGTACCCGACACGCTTGAGGCTTCTCACCTAGGGGCACCTGTGTCGGTTCTAGGTACGGTCGCGCAGAATTCTTGAGCGGTTCCTTTTCATTGGCGGTGGGCATTGGCGAACCCGGCCACCGTTGGCCGGTCATTCATGTATTCACCCGGTTCTCATGACAAACATACTCCCCGGGCTTAATCATTTAGACAAAGCGACAGCTCTGTATCGCGTAGCCCCTCGCGTCTGAACCACCCCTTCAGCGTTGCCGCGAAACGTATCTGCGCGGTTCCGGGATATAAACCGGATTCCCTTTCCACCGAAACCCTTTACGAACGGCGTTAGGATCGACTGACTCTCAGCTGACATTGCGTCCGGGATCGAAGTGATCGTGGTGCACTATTGCTGCACGTTACCGGGATGTACTTGAAGGATTGGACTTTTACTTTTTTTTGGTCGGAAAGAATCTGATTGATTTTATTCATTGATGATTGGAAGCTGATGTCGATGATTCGACGATGACGACGATAACAACGATGACGACGATAACAACGATGACGACGATAACAACGATAACACCGATAACAACAAGGATGAGCAGAAATCTGTTCGTGGTTTGCGGAGCGAACCACGCTGGCTGGTCACGGCGCTCTGCAATGACTTCAAGAGCGTTCGCGTTCACATTCACGCTAGCGTGTCACGATTTACTTGCGGTCGCGCAGCAGGCGCAGGACCTCGTCCAGGTCTTGCCGAATGCCCTCGATCTTGAACACTTGCGGGTTAATCTTGCCGACATCTGCCTCGATCTTGGACACTTGCTGGTCGACCTTGCCGACATTTTTCTCGATCGTGGCCAACCGGCGGTCGATCGACTGCTGTTTCAAGCCCGTGGCGCCCATCGCCGCTTCAATGGCGAGCAGCTCGCTGCTGACCTCGTCCTTGAGCGACTGCATTGATTCACGAATGGCATCGATGCCTTCCAGCATCTTCTCGTGGTTCACGTCGTTCGACACGAGCAGGTCGACGATCCCTTCGACGAGCATAGCGAGCCGCTTTTCAGGATTCGGCTCGGCAAGGCTGTTCTTGAGTTTCTTGAACTTGTCGGCGCTCGCCCTATCCTTGCCGCCGCCATCGCTGCCAGAAGTGACCATTGCTATCACGCCATTCCTCGATCGTGCTATATCGTTCTACATCCAATGATATGCTAACGCTACCATTTATAGCATCGCATCGATAGCATCGCCAGTCTCTCTAGTTTCATTCGCCAGTTTCAGTTTCATTCGCCAGTTTCATCCCAATCTAATTCCAATTAATTCCAATTAATTCCAATTAATTCCAATCCAATTCCAATCCAATTCCATGCGTCTCCCGGCCGGATGACGCATCGCTGAGAAAACCTTGCCCCTCCAGCGGCAGGGATTCTCACCCTGCTTTGCTGTTACTCATACCAGGATCTGCACGCGAACGCGGTCGACCGGGCATCACCACCCGGCTTCTACCCGCGCCCGCCGCCGGACTACCAGTTCACGACGTTCTACCCGTCGTGCTCCGAGGTATCGGCAGCAATCTTTAGCCCCGTCCATTTTCTAGGCCCAATCCCTCGAAGGTTAAACTGTTACGTACTTCTTAGAGGGTAGCTGTTTCTGAGCTTACCTTGCCTCTGTCTTCGGGATCGGACGCTATTACAGTAACACTTAGATTGCATTTGGGGGCCTTAACCTCGGTCTAGGTTGAACCCTTCTCGGAGCAGGACCTTGAGCCCTGCACCCCGTGCCTCGACGTCTACAGTTCGCACAGTTTTGGAGTATGTGAGGAGGGCAAACTCGTGAGAGTCTGTTACCTCCAATCAGTGCTCTACGCCATGCGACACCTCGGTCGAGCCTATCCTAGGAGATATCTCGTCCGGAACCAGCTATCACCGGTCTAGATTGCGCTTTTCGCCCTTGCCCCAGGTCATGGTAACGAATTGCACGTCAGAACACCTTCAGACCTCCATGCCCCTTTCGAGACACTTCATCTTACCCAGGGCAAGATCGCCCGGTTTCGGGTTTCCCAGGAGTGACTACGGCCCCTTTCAAGAGCCCGGCCCTTGCGCGCTCCCTGAAGGCGCGAGGCAGAGTTACGCAGCCCGGAGGCTGTGCTATCTACCAAGCGCCAACGTGCTAGGCGCGTTATGGCCATGTTGGTTTCCCTTCGCTTCCGCGGCGCATGCCGCTTAAGCTCGCCACTCCACGGAACTCCCTGGCCCGTGATTACCGTCCGCTCTTCGACGCCGTTCACCGGAACGGCGCGATGTTTGCCCTAAATGGGCGCGGATTTCAGTACGGACATGGCAACCCTAGTCCGCTCCCGTCGTAGTGCCGGGTTACCCCGGGTTCCTTTCGGGAGCATCTATCCTTTCGGGCCGCCATCGTCTATTATCAGGTGGTTTCACGCACTTTTCACCTCCCTTCCGGGATACTTTTCACCTTTCGCTCATGCTACGTAATTCGCTATCGGTCTTGGGGAGTATTTAGACTTGCCGATTGGTATCCGGCATGTTCCGACGGCCAAACCGGGCCGCCGTACTCGGGGACACTGCTTTCATGGCCGCACCTTCCATGCCTACGGGGATATCACCCTCTATGTCCAGGCATTCCAGGATTGTTCGGCTTCGAAGGTACCGACGTTGGAGCAGGCCCATACGCCACATCTCCCCCGGTCTTACGAGAGGGGGATTCGGTTTGGTCTGTTCCCGTTTCGCTCGCCGCTAATAAGGGAATAACTATTGTTCTCTTTTCCTGCGCTTACTAGAATGTTTTGATTCGGCGCGTTCCCGTCCGGGTGTCTCACAACACCAGGACGATGCGATTTATTGAATCGCATCAAGAAGTCTCATTCGGGGATCGGCGGTTTAACGGCTGCATGCGCCTAGCCGCCGCATATCGCTGCTTGCCACGCCCTTCTTCAGCTCCCAAGCCAAGGGATCCACCACCTGACGTATGCGTGTCGAGCATAGTTGGGACGTTGACCAGAATACCCGGCGCCGCGTGCGCGTTTCCGCCAACCTCCTCGCAGTGCGGCCGTTTCCGGCGCACGGGTTCGGAGATGACAGAAGTCGCAGCAGCGGCCGGCGGGTTCATTCCGGCGGGCGTCCACAACGTTACCCGGCTGGTTCGAAATCTACACGTAAATCAGGCTTTCTTGCTGATAATATGTTATTTTCGCTTTCGGTTATAAGGCACAACATTGGTTTACTGTTTTTGATACAGTGAAGATATACCATGTTTGTTGGGAAAATTCTCGTATTGTAATATTGCTTGATGGCTTAACACGTCTTGCCGGGGATGGCTCGCAAAAGGTGGGCGTACGCAAAAGTTGGCATGCCGTGGCAAGACGGGTATCGACGAAAATATAAAATCGCTGGACGCGCGACGTGAGTTGCAAGCCGTCTCGCCGCGCCTCGTTGCCCGAGCGGCGGCGTTCACCCCGCGAGGAGACACCGCTGTAGCCACCAACCGTGGCCGCTGGTTCGCGCCCGCCGCGCGGCGGGCCTATTCCGTGGCGCGTCGCGTGTCCCGCCGGCAATACCGGGGGGACACGGATGCCGGATTTTTCAATCGCGGCAAGGATTGCCCGTGAAGGGCTGGTAATAAACCTTCCTTGGCCGCCGGTCCCAACAAAACCCTCCGCACGTCGCGCGGGCCGCACGCTAGCCGAATTCCTATGCCAGCGTCGATGGCGGTCGCTCCAGCGTTCGTCGCCGAAGCAGCCACCAGTCCCGCGCCAACCACGGTCGCCGTCCTCGCCGCCCCGAAAGCCATCCGGCAGGAATGCCACGGGGCGTTGAGCCCGGCAGTTGAGTCGGGATCGTGCGCATCGCAAGATGCGCATTAGTTGAAAGGCAACACGCCTATTTAAGCACATCCATGAAGCCTCGCCGCCGAAGCCTTTTATATAAACCTTTGGAATAATGCGCGGCGTTTTATATATGTCGATTCCATGCCCGCGCAACCACGTCATGTACATCATGCTCGGGGCGTGATCGCTCCACCGGTTTCAGCGACAACAATGATGCGGGCAATGTAATCCTTCTGGAGTCGACCATCGCGTGCCAATTCCCCAGTGGCGGTCCCGCTGCCTTGCCTTCTCGGTCGCGATCGCATTCATGTCAGGCCCGGCATGGACCCCGGCCGCATTCATGTCCGGCCAGGCATCACTCGCTTCGTCTGGATTTGAGCGATCCGAGTGCTTGGCCCGATTATTTCAAGCAAAAAGAAAGCAGTTGAATTAATTCTTCAAGAATCAAGAAAAAGTAAACGTAAGTGTCCCTCGTTGTATTCTATCGTGAATGGCGGGCGATAGATGAATAACACTATGGTCAAGCTTGTACAAATAATGGAGATGCACGGTTTCATCGAAAGACCCTGGATAAAGCCCTTCTGGTGCTCGTGCCTTCAGGAACTGCTCGATGCCCGGGATTGGATTTCCTTTTAGATCCACCCGCTCGAGCCGATCCAACGAGTCGATGCCCTCGATGGCGGCGATCTGGTTGTTCGCGAGGTTCAGATATTTCAGGCTCACAAGGTGGTCGAGCCCTTGCATGCGCTCGATGCGGTTGCCGCTCAAGTCCAAGCGTTTCAAGTTCACGAGGGTATCGAGCCCCTCGATGACCTGGATCGTGCCCGACGTTATGGCGAGGTCCTCGAGCGCGCCCAAGCCTTCCAACGCTTCCAGTTTCCCGACGCGGCCATATACCCAGAGCTCCTTGAGCGACCGCAGCTGCGCCAGCCCCGCCAGCGTTTCGATCCCCGGGCCGGCGTGCAGCACCTCCAGCCCCGGGCACGCGCCCAGCCCGCCCGCCTCGTCGAGCCGCGCCAGAGGGTTCCCGTCGATGTACAGCCGCTTGAGCCCCGGCGCCCACGGCATGCGTCCCAGCCCCGCCAGCGACCGCAACTCGTTCCCGCCAAGGTCGAGCGCGTCGATGCGGGGGATCTCATCGAGTCCCTCGACCTCGTCAAGCTGCTCGACGCATTTGCCGGCCAGGCCAAGCGAGACCCACGTGACCGAATCGCCGCCATCCCACTCGGCCTGCTTACCGCCCTCTACTTGCGACTGCCACGTGAGCTTCGGGCGGGTGGCATTTTCGCCCACTCGCACTTCCATCCAGTCTGGGTCACCATTCCACCACCGATACTGTGAGTCGGGAAATTCCTTCAATTTTTTCATCATGCACCACGCACCATATTGCATCTCATCCTAATAAGTTTTTCGCTCGATTCCAGTGTCATTTGAAATGGTATCGACCGGATTCCGAGCTATCGAATTGTATGCCTCGCTAATTTTCACGCGGTACCCGTCACCAGCAAATCCGTGGCTGCCATATCCTGCGAGCATCTGCAATCCGGCAAGAAATTTCTAATCCATCCATTCATTACCACCACGGGATAGCGGTTTGTCATTCATGTCCGGCATGGGAAGGTCACTAACCATTCAGTACCAGCACGGGAGGGCCAAATCAACCAAAAATGAAAGTGAAAAAAAAGCAAGCAATGGATCCAGCAAGTTACGGTACCTGCGGAAATCCAGTGATGTACGCCGTCCACCATCCCGGAGTATTGCGCAATTCATTCGGGACGCCAGCCAGCTCGCACAGCACGTCGAGCAGCAGCATGTTCTCGCGCACGATGGCGCCCCGCGACTTCCGCGTGAGCACCGCCCGCAGCACCACGTCCCGCGTGTCGATGAAGAAGCCTTCCAATTGCGAGATTCTCAAATTCTTGTTCCGTAATTCATCTTGGAATTGCTGCAGCGTCATGGTGCTGCCCGGCCGCTCTATCCACTGTCCCAGGGTGTCCCATGCGGGTCGTATGACTGGAACTCCATTTTCCACCTTAACTTTCCAGGTGTTCCCGACCCGCTCCAGCTCGTACTCGCCGTTCACGTTGAGCGGGTCGATGCCGTCCCGCAAGATTGCCCCGGCGGCATCGCGGTTCTGCACGAGGAACAGCGTGCCGTGTCCAGGCGAGATAGCGAGGTCAGGGTGCGCCGCGGCGATGTCGGCGAGCATCTGCGTGACCGTGAAAGACCCGAGCTGCCCAGCGTGCGCTGTCATATACGCCTCGATGTATCCGCGCAACCGCGATTGCTTGTACGCGTCCAGCTTGAACGGGAACGTCAAGTCCTCGGCCATCCACGCCAGGAACTCCCCGGGCTCGTAGATCCGGTGCAGTTTCCCGAAAAACCGGGGATCGTTCGGGAAGCCCTTTAATTGTCCTTTCGCTGAAAGGGAATTCAGCCACGTGATGCAGTCCTCGATCCCGGAGACGAGCATCGCGTTATCAGTGGCCTTCTCTTCCATGGCCATACCGAGCCACATTTCCGTCAATTCACCTAACGAGAACACGGGATCCCGCATATCTTCCCACATCGAATCGGCAATGGCTGGCCGGTTCTTGGCCAGGGTGTCGATGGCAAAATCTTTTGCTTGCTTGGCGATGAAGTCCAGCACCACGTTCGTGCCGGGGCGATATCGCACGCTATACCCGTCCATGGTCCACGTGCTCGCGATGTTCCCCGTGTCGATCTCCGCGCCAACCCAATCCGGATTGTAGAGGTCTGCCTGGGCACGGTTGATCATGCCGCGTGTGCGGTCCACGTAAAACATGGATTGCTGCGGCGTCGGCGCCCATATCGTGGACTCGTGGACGCCTGGACTACTTCGCTGCGACTTCGGCACTTCATGCACGTTCGTGATTATGCGGTTCACTTCCGCCGGGTTCAAGTCCCGACCCAAGAGGTATTTCCATCTCTCGATCGTGGTGACCCCAGCCTTGTTTTTCGAGAGATAATCGATGAGTGGTTGTCGATTACCGATGATCGCTTCCAGCACCACGTCGAGCAACCCGTCATCTCGTGCCTTGCTTCCCTCGTTGAGGAACTGCTCGTCCTCGAGCAATTTTGACTGGGAAATCACGAGCCGCTCCACGAGGTGCCGCATTGATTGCCTGGTCCCGCGCACAGCGAGTTCCAATTGTTCTGGCGTCACTAGAAGCTTCTTGGCCAAATTGTCCAATAATCCAGCGTTGAAGGCCATTCCCAGCAGATCGCTCGTTCCCCAGCCAGCTTGGGCACGTTCCAGCGAGTGCAAGTCGCTAAATGCCGGGACCGCATCCCCGTCAACAATTTGCAAGGTCCTCCCGGTCTTGGCAAGGTCGACAGCCCGCGCCATGAAGGGATTGAATGCCGTCATGGGCGACATTGCTGCATCCCCGTTATCGATCATCTCCGAGATAAAAGTATCGTGCGTCGTTATCTCGCCATAGCCAAGGATTTGTGCAAACCATGGTGCCGATGCGAACATGGAAATCCGCACGTCGTGCTCTGCCTTGCCTGTCAATGCGGCCACTTGCTTGATCTTTGCATCGATGATTGCACGGAAATTCTGGTTGAATCGTAGCAATCTAGTATCGCCGGTTGCAAGAAATCTGAGCCAGATTGATTGCTCAATGAAACCTTTTTTGCCGGGATATGGCAGTTGCATGCTAGCATCGAGCCGCTTGAAACGCTCGAAGCTGCCTGCAGGTTCCGTTTCCCCGAGGTATTCTTCCATCCACGTGGGATATGTTCTTGGATTGTTCAACTGCCACGATCGCACTGCAGCTTCCATGGTCAATCCGGGGGTGAGCCTTACCTGGTTCCTCGTGCCGAGTGAAAGTTGAGGGTCGAACACGACCACGTCCCCGCTGCGCAGGGCCTCGACAATTTCTTGCACGGTCGCCTCCCGGTTGTCGAAATCAACCACAATCGTTCCACCTCTGCGCACGCCGATGTATCGCCCCTCGCTGACGCCAAGCCGCCGCAGCAATCCGGGCGCGTTGAGCACGTCCCACGCCCGCTGCTTCGGGTCAATCCGATACGCGTCCAGCAACACCCGCAGCACGTCCCGCGCGTACTGGTCCATGGGCGCCCCCAAACCCGCCTCGATCGCCGCCTCCAGCCCCGGGAATTTTTCCAGTCGCAGCACCGCCGACCGCTCCAACAGCCACGCCTTCACCCGCCGGCCGAACGGCACCCGCGCCGGTTGTACGACGCCCGCCTGCTCGGCCAGCACGGCGCTCGTCATATCCACGAGCGACAGCTGCGCCCCGTCCCGCATCGCCGCCAGGAATTCTGTCACCGTCCACGTCGACAGCTCCGTCCACGTGTACGTCGTGCCCTGCCACCGCAAGTTTACCCCAACGTGCGCCCCGCTCGGCACGCCCAGAAGATCACGCACGACCTGGTGCTCGGCCGCGGTCGCCATGTCCAGCAGGCCGCGGTCCGCTGCCGGCGTCGCCACCTCGATGCTCGCCAGCGTCGCCACGAGCCATCGCCCCACGTGCCGCGCCATCTCGCGGTCGCCGATGCCCAGCGCAGACGCCACCTCCCGCGGCACGCGGCCCGCCCCTTCCAAGCTCATGCCACGCTCCGCGGCGAATTGCCGCTCGGTTCCCGCCGCCATCGCCGCAACGTACCCCTTGAACGTGGCGATCAGCCCGATCCGCGCGTCCAGTGCCGCCGTTTCCTCCGAGCTTACCAGCAGCTGCAACTGGGCTAGGGCGCCGGGGTCGCGCGCCTCGCACGACGTCACGAGCTCGCGGCAGCGCAAGTCGATGTCCTCCTCGCCCGACAAGGCGAGCAAGTTCTCCCGCATCGTCGTGAACGTCGCTTCCTCGAACGCTTCCAGCCGCCGCTGGAGCAGCAATCGCCGGCCGTTCACACTGTC
>Ga0315277_10011991_pt1 | contig 10883 bp, 9 predicted proteins | sample YL17G05_15_MG_FD_203695 | JGI IMG/M metagenome (GOLD analysis project Ga0315277, IMG submission 203695) | Sediment microbial communities from Yellowstone Lake, YNP, Wyoming, USA - YL17G05_15 | ecosystem: Environmental > Aquatic > Freshwater > Lake > Sediment | place: USA: Wyoming | collected... | reverse complement strand
GATGACAGCCGGGTTTCCAGTACCCCATGTGTCCCCAGTAGGTTGGCGGAACGACGATGCCACCGTGTAGCTCGGCCGTTCGCAGCAGAATCCCGTACGCCTTGAGCGTATCGTTGCCCAGTGCAAGATGCCGCCCGTGCCATTCGAGCGAACCAACAGGCACATACGCGACGGGGAATTGCCTGAGGGCTTCTTCGAACTCGTGCGGAAGCAGTTCTTCGTACTTCACCTTTCGCATGTCTCTCCTCCCTATCGTTGTGGCGGCGCGAAAGTCCAGGTCTGCAGCTCCTCGCGGAACAGAACGGCCTGGGGATAATAGGTCGGGACGGCCTCGAACATCCACGCAGCGTCATCGCCGGCAAAGTGCATCGGCACATAGTTCTGGGCCTGAATCCCCTCTTCCACGAGAGGGTGGTCCCGCTCATCCCCCAGGTACCACTAGGGGACAAAAGCAAGATCAATGTGCTTGTCGGGCAGGTGGTAGGATTGGAAGAGGGCTACCATTTCTGGGCTGTTCCCTGCATCGCCGGTGTGGAATAACGTGAGTCCGCCGATCTGGATCAGAAACCCCAGGTTGGGCACGTCGGCGGGGGCACTGATGATCTCCACATCAATGCCCTGGACAGTCATCTGAACCGATTGCCCGTCCTCGAGCTGGACGCTGCGCACCCGCTCCTGCACCTGGTCAAAGCCCGCGAATTGCTGCTGTAACTCGCTCACCACCGATTCCATCGCGATCAGCTCTGCTTTGGTGTTGTTTTGCAGATAGGTACCCACAATCTGAGGTGCAAAATGATCCTCGTGACCATGGCTGATCAGGATCAGGTCAACGCTATCGAACGGCGGCTGGGCAGCCTTCAACGCCGCCGCCTCCTCCGCGCTGCTCTGGCAGCCGCAGCGCGCCTCCTGGAAGAGCGCGTCCACCAGCAGCTTCTTCCCGCCGGAGGAGATGATAAACCCGTCATTGCAGGTGTAGGTGACACTCAGGGTGGGTTGATCTGACCCGCTGGGTTCCGGCGTCGCCGTGGGGAGGGTCGCGGTGGCCGTGGAGGGGATCGGGGTGGCCGTGGGCGGCACGCGGGTCGCTGCCGGTGGGAGCGGCGTCGCCGTCGGCGCCGGGGAAGTGCAAGCCATCAGCCGGGCGGTTGCCAGGACCATCACGGATAACAGGGCAATCCGTCTGTGGGTCATATTTTCGTTCTCCATAGATTCAGCATCGCATCTGCCGCCAACACGCAGAAGATGTAATTTGCTGCGCCCGGCATGACATACTCCGTCTGCTGCCAGAGATAGGGCCACGGTTCCTTGAGTTCGGGAAAGTCGGGGCGGATCAGGGCGGGGCCGGAGATCATACCGCCGGGGATGTAGGACCATTCGGCACGGTTGACGCCGTAAGCGGCAGTCACCGATTGCGCGCCGACGCCCGACGTGAGCGAGGTGTTGGATGCTGGGTGGCAGCCCAGGACATAGTTGACCACGCGCAGGATGATCTCACGATCCACCAGGTCGGGGAAAGCGCGCCGGAGCTGATATAACTCGACGGCATGGTCCTGGATTTGCCAACCTACACCCCACACGTGCGGCTGCCAGTGGATGCCGAAGGGATTGGAGGCCAGTTCCGCCGCGAACTCGGTCGTGCTTGCTTCCAGGAGGGCGCGGAATTTGGCTGTGAAGGCCTGATCACCGATGGCGGGCAGCGCGCGGGCGACAGCCCCGCCAACCCGGCGCACTGCCTGTTCAAGAATGGGCTGCGCCTCAAGCAGGCGGGCGCGATAGCGCTCCTCCCCGGTCGTAAGGAGCAGTTCCGCCGCCGCCACGATTTCCTGCGCCTGCGCGCCGCGCGGGACGTACTCGGCCCACTGTTCCACGGGATCGTGCGCCTGTTCATAGTCCCACACCTTGACCGCCGTTTGCAGGCACTCGTCCGCCAATTCATCTTCATAACCGCGCAGCACGCGGCTGGCGGCAGCCAGCGCCGCCGCAACCTGGTATTCGAGCGCGGTGTCGTGATTGGTGAAGGCCCAGCGGTCGTCGTTCTTGCCGGCGGTGATATGGCCCTCCGCATCGCAGCGCACCTCCCCGGGCGCAAGTGCCGGGTCGTAGACGCGGTTGTCTGTCATCGTGCTGGCGTCGCCCAGGTGACTGTACTGTCTCGCGGTCGCAGCGATGATGCCGTGGAAACTGTGGGAATGTTCTTGTGAAGCCGTAGCCCGGTAGCCGGAGAGCAAATTCAGCACGCCGTGCGCGACTTGCTCGACAACGTCGGGCACGCCGTCGGGGGTGTGGAGCAGCACCAGGCGCTCATCCTGCTTCACGGTGGTCTGGTCGGTGTCCACGCCGAAGAGTTCGCGGATCAGGCAGAGCGTGTGCGTCGTCCGCGCCTGCGAACCCGCCGCCAGGTCATGATCGCCCGCGTCGTGCCAGCCGCCGGCGTTCAGGTGCGGGATGTGCTGGCCGGGCGCGTAGGGCGTCTCGGTTTTGTCGTACTGGTGGTAGCCATCGAAGTGGACGCGGGGCGCGGGCGCTTGCAATGCGTCGTCCAGGTGGCACGCGCCGTGCCACACGCGGCAGCCGTCGCGGACTTCCATGTGGCACATCTGCACCGGGAAGTAGGTCTCCAAGGTGGGCTGCCACACCTCGCGCCGGTAGACTTGCGCGTGAATGGCAAAGGGCGGCGAGGTCTGGCCGCCGTACAGCACGACGTACATGCCAGGCTCGCGCACCGCACTGAAGTCAAAGATCGCGTACTCGTGGTATAGCCAGCGCCCCCAGCGCCTGGGGACAGCAGAAAGCACCTCGGTGAAGCCGTCCGTGTTCAGCCGTCGTAGCACGGCCGCGTCCAGCGTTTCGGTGCGCGGGTCAAGTTCGAGGATGGCCTGCTTGACCTGGTCGGGGTGATAGCCGACCTGGGAGATGGCGATGACCGGCGTGCGCCGCCAGCCGGGGACACTGTGCGGCGTGATACGCCACTGCACCACGTTTTTGGTTGCGCCCGCCCGTGCCACTTCCCGCACGACGAACCAGCCGTTGGCGGCGCTGGCGCGCTCGTCATATAGCAGCAGGTCGCCGGTCAGGGACTCGACGACGAGACGACGCAGCGGGTCTTCGGGCGCGACGGCCAGCGTGGGACCGCTTGCCAGTGGGACGGGGCAGCGGGGGTTGTCGCCGAGGCCTTGCACCGGACCGTTGGCCTGCCGGGGGAACACCCGCGCCGTCTGCCCCAGGTGAAAAGCCTTGCCAAACAGCGCGCCGGGATACAGTTCCAGGTTAAAGCCGACGCGGATGTACCCATCCGCGCCTTCCCACTCCGCTGGCAAAGGTTCCGCCAGGTCCACGGCCACGCGCAGGCTTTCGTTCTCGGGCCATAAGCGCACCGTGTAGGCGATTGCTGCGTCCTCAAACTGCGCCGGGATGGTGACACACTCCCCGTCCACCTGCCGCTCGCCGACTTTGGGCAGCGGTCGCCACTGGCCGGGCCTCGGCTCCAGGCGCACGTCGCCGCAGGCCGCCACGCGCTCCCCGTGCTGGATGAGAGTCAGGCCACCCTGTTTGCCTCCAGGATAAAAGTCGTGAAAAACGGTCGCCACCAGGCCGGGCGCTTCAAAGTACTGTTGATCGTTTAGCCTCCAAAAATGAGTTGACATAAGATGCTATCCTTGGGGGAAGACATTGCATTTAGCAATGAACCTCTACCAGAAAACCCAATATCACCTTACTTATCTCTTCCGGGTCCAGTAACCAGCCATAGGGATGGACCCATCCGGGCACCGCTACGATCTTTCCCTTGCTTACCAATTGGCTGAGGCCTTTCATCGCTATCTTCGTTCGTTCATCTTGCATGTCGTCTTCGCCTGGCAACATCAATACAGGGCATTTCACTCGTTCATAGTAATCCTCAAACCGACATGCGAAGTAGTGTTCGAGGTATTTTTCCCTTGCCATTTTCTGCCAACTACGGGTAAAGTGCCCTTTACTTACCTCGAAGGCATCATATTCTAGAAAGGCCTCGACGTACTCGTTCCACCACCCATGCTTTTCGAAAACTTGTTTCCTTGCCTCAACCAGTGCACTAACAGAAGTAAAGACCTGATCAGACCCATTGCGTACCTCTGCTAACGTGCGTGCTACATGTTCTTTGAACTCTGCCTCAGACCCATCCCAAGTGCCATAGGGCCCATATTCACTGCACAGTGCGCCTTCGCATACCAGCGAGGTTACCTGTTCGGGAAAATTGGCCGCCAAACTGAGCCCTACTTCTGCACCCAGCGAACTCCCAATGATGTGCGCTCGCTCAATCTTCAGTTGTCCCATAACCCCCGCTACATCACGGGCCATGTCGTCAATATGGCCACTACTTTGCGGCTTATCCGATCTGCCATGATCTCTCAGGTCAACAAGGAGCAAGCGATACTGATCTTGAAAATACGGAACAGCTCTCTGCCACATCATCAGGTTTCCACCACCAAAGTGCAGAAAAATGATTGCTTCCCCTTCTCGTTCGTATTCCCGAATTTGTAACGCTATACTACCAACATCTACACGTAGATCTCGCATATTCACCTCAAGAATCCTTTCTAGAATTGCCAACTGATAGATTACAACACCCTGACGGCCTGGGCTTCACCCGCGCGGCGAGTGCGGGAAAGAGCCTTCGCCACAGGGCACCCTGAAAGCGCATGTGGCCGCCAATTTCGAGCGGCGATAGCCACGTTGGCGCGATGATAGCACATCTTGGGCGAAACATCAATTCCAACCGCCGCGGATGTTTAACCCCGTTTGCCCTCACCGACGGTCACCTAAGGTGCGCTCCAAGATGAGTCGCCTCGTGTTGACGAATCCCCGCCGCTGATAATAGTCCAACAACTTGTGCTCCTTTTCGCCTTCTGGCGTCACCGTAACCAACACCGCCGAAACTCCCATCTCACAACACCAGGCACAGACCGCCTCAATCAGCGCACTCGCTACACCCCTTCCTCGCTCCGCAGGGAGCACGTACAGATCCTCAAGCTCTGCGGATCGCCCATACTCGATCCCTACCGAGGTCGTCACTGTGGCCACTCCAACAGATTCTGTGCCGCGCCAAGCCAAGAACACGGCACTATCTGAAGCAGTTATCATAGTGTGCAGAGATGCACGCATTTCTTGCGCTGGCGTGCTGAACCCTTCTTCACGGAGGAATCGTTCTAGAAGGCATAAGGCCGTCTCAAATGAATCTGAATCGGCTTCGACCTCTTGAATGGCGACTGAGGACACCATCGGAATACCCCTAACGACTGAATGTCACCAAGGAGATTGATTGCCCGACCATCGGGCTGCCCAACGATTTGTTACCCCCTGCAATCGGCCTTCAGCGATTCTGCTCGACAACCCAGGTAATAGTCCAGCACCGGCAATTGCAGCGTGAATACTCGCTCCGGTTGCCGTTCCACAATCTCCCGCAGCTCTGCAACCTTGAGCCACATGACTTCCCCAACCTCGCCTGCCCCAGGCCGTGGTTCACCATCTTCCACCCGGCACACAAAGACGATGCCTATGCGTGGGATACCACCTTTGAGTTGCTGTTGACAGCAGAAGGGCACAAAGGCGAAGCAGTCATCCCCTCGTGGCGCGTAGTTGCGGGTCTGAATGTCCGGATAGAAACTCCTCACGCGCAGCCCCGTCTCTTCCTCCACCTCGCGTCTTGCCGCTTCGTAGACGTTTTCATACGACCCGATACCGCCAGCCGGAATCTCCAACGTGCCAGAGTAGACCGGGTCCCGTTCCGGCTTCCATCTGGTCTGGACCAGTACCTCAACTTCCCCGTTGTGTTCGCGCTCGACAATGACCGAAACCACGGTGCCGTTGATATTCATGTCCAGCAGTTGTTTCTTTGCGTCCTTCATTGTGCTTCCTGGCTGTTGACATCTATCACGACGATTCGTTGTCAAACATTTCACCATAGAGCTTTCGTATCCTGTCAAATTGAGAGCTACATATACTTCTGAACAGCCTCGGTCAGCCTGCCCAAATGGCCTGGGCCCTCGACTGTTACGACCGCCAGGTATCCCCACACCCGCCACAGATCAAGTCTGTCCCAGAATCCTGCATCAATGGGCAGTTCGTCCTGATAGCCGTCGAAAACATCGCCGGGTACTGGTTGAAAATAGCCGACATAGGCAAGATCCATCTCTGGATTTCCATAGTACACCGCCGGGTCTATCACAACTGCCCCCATTTCGGTGCTGATAAAGTTGTTCTGTTGGGCGTCGCCATGGAGGAGCGAGGGCACTGGTTCAGGGCCGCAGAGTTCAGGAAGGCGAGAGATGAGCCTCTCGACCTGCCGAATCACTGCCGGAGGTATGTGCCCGGAGTCAATCGCCAATCTCAGACCGGGCCACAGCCGGCGTTCGGCGTAGAACGTCGGCCAGTCACTCAGCGGAGTATTGTCCTGGTAGAGCGGCCCAAAGTAGCCATGCGTTTCCAGACCGAAGCGATCCCACTTGACCTTGTGGATGCGGGCAAGAGTCTGTCCGATTTGACGCCAGTGACGAGAGGCTCGATCAACAGCCTGGACCGCCTCCATGACCAGGATATTTCCACCCGTAACCGGAACAATGCCGATTGGAGTGGGCGTCAGGACGCCGGAACGTTCAGAGAGGAGCCGCAATCCCGCCAATTCTATCTCGAACTGCTCAAGCCCGTTCGGCGCTTCGCTGAATTTAGCAAACACGGCATAGGTGCCATCCGAGAGGATGGCGGAGGGATGGCAGGCAAACTCTGCCATATCCCTGGCATACTCTACTGTCCACCGCCGGCCTGTGTGTGCGGAAACAACCTGTTCCACCGGGGCGCGCAGTGGATTACTTGCCAGCCGAACAGGTGCAACCTGATTTTGCGCCTGCACGGCTGCGGCACTCTGCTTCATCAATGCTTTGTCACCACCCCACGCACAAAGAGCGCAAACGGAATGACGCAAATCAGGCCCATCGTCAAGATCACTATGAAATCGGCACCTATCATATACCCAAACTCTTTACGCCGCCAGAGCAGTACTCCACCAATGACCCACGCCGGCGTGATCAAAGAATCCGCAGTGTGGGCCGCCAGCGCCGTTTCAGTAACCGGTCACTACCAACGCGACACCGCCGTTGACGACGACGGTCCACACGACGCTTTGCACCAGCCAGCGGCGCGAAGCCCACCAGGCGCGGTTCTCCTTGCCCAGCAGGTTGGCCAGGCCGGTGCGCCAGCCACTCAATCCCACTCGTTGCAGCTCGGTGTTAGCGACCATCAGTTCCTCCTTGCACGACGCTCATGAAAATCTCTTCTAGCTCGAATTTTCTGCGGCTGAACTCGACGACGGTGAGTGCCTCGTCGGCCAGCACGTGAGGTAGAAGCGGGTTTGCGCAATGCGTTACATTGCGCAAACCCAATACTATCTCTACACCCGTACCTGCCTGCCCCGCCAGTACGCGGAGAGCAGCAGCAGCCCGGCGGCTGCCAGCAGGTAAACCTGCGGCGCGCCGGTCGTGAAATCCATCCCCGGCGTCTTTTGCAGCGGGCCGCTGTACCACCAGAGCAGGTAGACCACCTCGAAGACCCGGTTGCCGGAGGAGAAGACACCCAGCGCCAGCGCCAGGGAGGGGATGAAGATGACTGCGCCCGCCCACCCGGCCAGACCGGGCAGGTCGCCGTTGGAGAGAAAAACCACCGCCCCGGCAATTTCAAACAGCGCCGTCGCCAGAACGCCGGCCAGCCAGGCAGCCGGAAGCTGGCGCAGCACCGGGCGCGCGGAAGAGAAGACCATCTGGGAGGTGTTTTGCTTCCGCTCGCGGTTGCCCATCTCCGACCAGATGGCCAGCGGCCACAGCCAGGCGAAGGGCAGCAGGTATTGCTTCGCCGTCGAGAGCGGGCTGCTGAGGATGGCGAAATTCAGCCCGGCAGTGACGGCCCACCACCACCAGCGGCGGCCGTTGAGCAGCATGCGCAGCTCGGCAAACAGCACCCCCAGGAAGGGGTTCACCTGGGCCAGTTTTGAGACGAGCGGCGAGAGGCTGGGCAGCACGATGCGGGGGGCCTTTTTCTGCGGCTCGGCCGGCTCGCCTTCTCTGGCTTCCCCGGGTTTTGTCCGCGGGCGTCGTAGCCCTTCCCGCGCGGGGTCGAAGCGCGCGAACCATAGCGCCGAGAGCAGGATCAGTCCCAGGCCAACGACCGCCCACAAATACTGCTCGCCGACGATGCCCGGGGTCCAGGCCAGCCCGGGCCAGTTGAAGACCCTAAATTGAGTGTCGCGGGGGATGCCGCTTTGGAGGCCCATCCAGCCAATCGTTTCGTTGGGAAAGGCCGCCTCAGCCCCCGCAACCAAGGAGGTGCGAAAGAGATTGATGCCCATCGGGTCTTTGAGGAAGGGCAGCGCCATTCCCCCCAAAAACGAGAATATGACTACCGAGAGCCACAGGAAAAAGTAGCCCGCGTTGCCCACCGCCCCGCGCAGCCAGGGCACAGTCTCGAACACCACCGCGAGCGCGGCGATCAGCGCGATGTTGGGCAGCGCGACGGCGAGAAACGGCATCAGCAGCGCGCCCAGGTCCAGCGCGGCTTCGCTCTGGAACAGCACCATGATCACCGCCGCGGCCGCCAGGATCAGCACCAGCACCGAGAGCACCAGGCAGTTGCTGATCCATTTCCCGATCAGGTAGGCGGCCCGGCTGACCGGGGTGGTGGCGATGATCTGCCCCACGCCGGTGCGGATATCGCGCTGGATGCAGTCGCTGACCAGGTAAAAGCCGAACAGGCCCAGGAAGGTGTTGGTCACCAGCACGGTCATCGTGCCGATCCAGGCCGAGTTGAATTCGCCCCGGTATCTGGGCGAGAGCGGGTTCAGGTCACCCGGCATCAGGTACAGGAACCACGTGCCGTTGCTGACCAACACGCCCAAGTAGATGACGGCCGCCAGGGTCAGCAAAAAGCGGTAACGCCGGGCGCGCTCGAAGAAATCGGCCCGCGCCAGGTGGTAGAGGACGCGTAGGGTTTTCATAGCGGCCCTCCCTGGCGCTGCGCCACCGTCGCGAGGTACACATCCTCCAGGTTGGGCGTCACCGGCTGGGCCTCCGGGCAGGGCCGCGCCTCGGAGACCGCCCGCACCTCAACCCCATCCATGCGCCGGATCGTGCCGCTGACCAGGAACCGCTGTTTGAGCGCGGGCAGCTCCTGGCTGGTGGCCATCCATTCCCACACGGTGCCTTCCACCTGCTTGAGCAGCTGCTCCGGGCGGGCGCGGACTTTCAAATGACCCTTGTGGATGATTGCGATATCCGTGGCGGTCGATTCCACGTCCGAGACGATATGTGTGGAGAGAATGACAATCCGCTCGCCGGACAGGTCCGAGAGCAGGTTGCGGAAGCGCACCCGCTCCTCGGGGTCCAGCCCCACGGTCGGCTCGTCCACAATCAAGAGCTGCGGATCGTTGAGCAGCGCCTGGGCGATGCCCACGCGCTGGCGCATCCCGCCGGAATAGCCGCCCAGCGGCCTGCGGGCCGCGTCGCGCAGGTTGACCAGGTCCAGCAGGCCGGAAATTCTCCGACGGGCCTTTTCGCCGCTCATGCCCTTGATGGCCGCCATGTATTCGAGGAACTCCTGGGCCGAAAGGTTGGGGTAGACGCCAAAGTCCTGCGGCAGGTAGCCCAGCACCGAGCGCAGCGCCTCCGGATCTTTGACCACATCCCGGCCGTTCCACAGAATAGTCCCCTCGGTGGGGGTGGTGATGGTTGCCAGCATGCGCATCAGGGTTGACTTGCCCGCCCCGTTGGGGCCCAACAGGCCGAGGATGCCCGGGGTCAGCTTCAGGTTGAAGTCCTGCAGGGCCTGCACCCCTTTGTAAGCCTTGCTCAGGTTGCGAGTTTCTATCACGAGAGAATTGGAAGGGTCCATTTTTCCTAGCTCCTTTCTCTACTACGTTTGGATTGTGGAGTGAAGGTTTGGTGTTCCTATGCGCCCTTCTGTTCCGCAATCAGGCTGAACTGCTCGAAAGCCATCCAGTCGGATCGATCCACGATCTTTTCCGCTGCAAGTTGGATGACGCCTATCTTGTGCGCAGAGCCGAATTCGACCAACAGAACCTGTTGTTTTGCCGACCAGTAGTTATACTGGTCCTCGGTAAGCTGCAGCCTGGGCTGCAACTCTTTCAAGGTATGGGACAGATCTTGGTCCAGACTATTTGTAAAGAACAGAACGCGAACGACGGTAGCTTCTACGCGCAGGGCGCAGTCATCCCTATTCCTCAGGAAATAGAGGCTGTCGCCGGGACGCACGGGGTGCGCAGAGGTTTGTGCAGGATCGAACTCTTTGATGAGCATGGTTTTCATACCGCTGAGGATTTTCTCCAGCTCCCCTGCGCGTGTGTCCAGAAAAACGAGATGATTCATGGTTGTCCTTCCTCTGATCGTAGCGTCGTAATCTGTGTATACTATAAAGGAAAAACTCCTCGGGCGCATCCATCCGCCGAGGAGTTTCAGGGTAGCCTTTGGATTGTCTTTTCGCTTATACCAAAGTATTAGAGTTTAGACTATCTTGACCCAAACAAAAGGGCGGCCTGTTTGCACAAACCACCCCGTGGCACAATCGGGATATGTCTACCCAACATGACCCAAGTGCCACAGAGCACTTTAACAAGCTAATCCAATTCCGTCAAGCGGCTTACGAATGTTTAGGCAACACCAGAGGTGCTCTCTTCGAACTTGGCGACGCCGTCATCGCCATGCCCACACTCTAATACTTTAGCTCACGGTTCGCTCATTTCTGGACAAGTTTCCAGAATTGGGGTAAGCTCTCGGTATGACCGAGACGCTGACCGTAATCAGTGAACGAGTGGATGACATTCCTGTGTTGCTGGCTCATCAGGAACG
>Ga0315277_10011988_pt1 | contig 10884 bp, 7 predicted proteins | sample YL17G05_15_MG_FD_203695 | JGI IMG/M metagenome (GOLD analysis project Ga0315277, IMG submission 203695) | Sediment microbial communities from Yellowstone Lake, YNP, Wyoming, USA - YL17G05_15 | ecosystem: Environmental > Aquatic > Freshwater > Lake > Sediment | place: USA: Wyoming | collected... | reverse complement strand
ACCATCGACGCCATTGAAGTCAAGGGCTTTGGCAGATTTCCCATCAGTCCACGTAGCTCCACCGTGTAATGCACCGGTGTTTCCATTTCCACTGCTATCACTCGCAGTTGTTCCAGAGCCCTCATCGAAACTCCAGTACGCGACCAACCTGTTGTCAACGCCCTTGCATGTTGAAACAAGAGATAACCCCAGCAGGGGAATCATCAAAATAACAACAAGGAAAAGCGGAACAGCCCTCGTCCTACATCCCCCTGAGCACGTAACCGTAGTTTTCACAAATAACCCTTGTGGAGAAATCCTCTAGTACCGCGCTTATTTCGCCCGCGCTCCAAAACTTCTACAATTGGACCTCTGCCTAGTTCTATTTCTCCACAGAAAGAGCGCGCGCCATATGTCAATCAGAAGCGCCAAGGCCATCATTACTATAAGTTCTCGGTTCATGTTACATCATCATCTATTTCTCTTAGTTTTGGTATTTACGACTTCCGCACCTACAGCGCGCGTATATAAGACCTGCTCATTCTGAGCAGTTGAGCGAGTGATTGAATTAGACGTTCTTCCACAAGCGATAAGAACGTAGATCTAATAATGTTCTATTGATAGGTTAATGTGGAGAGGTTTCCTTGGCGTCACTTGAACGCGGCCGCATTCCGAGTCCCCGTCCCATTGCTGCAAAAGAGATTCCGCTCATCGACAGAGTTGAAGAAATGAAACTTCTGAAAGAAGCTGCCGACAGGACGATTCAAGGTGAGGGCCGCCTCGTTCTTCTCTATGGAGAGGCAGGAATCGGCAAGACAAGACTGGCAAGAGAGCTAAGAGCCTACGCACACCTGCGAGGAATGCAGGTATTGTACGGCAGATGTCCAGCCCTGTTCAGAATGGACGGCGTTCCACCATACGTTCTGTGGAGCGAAGTCATCAGAGACTATTTGGATAATAGTAGCCCGGAACAGTTGTACAGGGTCGTCGGCTTCTATCCGGCTGAAGTTGCGAAGCTGGTTCCGGAGCTTGGCCAGAAGCTCAGGACAATCCCTCAGTCCTTTCCGATAAGCCCTGAGCAGGAGCAAAACAGGCTTTTTGAAGCGGTTTCGCAGTTCATCACGAACATTTCCAGAGAGGCTCCCTTGTTAGTGGTTCTTGACGACTTGCAGTGGACTGATCCATCTTCACTTCTGCTCTTGCACTATATGGCACGCGGCGTTCAGAAGACACCCCTGCTTCTTCTGGGAGCTTATCGTAACACTGATATTGATGCCAAGCATCCATTGTCTCCGGTTTTAACGGAATTGAACAGAGAGCGGCTGCCTCAGTCAATTCAGCTGAAGCGAATGTCCCTTAACGATGTTTCAGAGATGATCAAGAGCACCTTGGAACAGGATGATGTTCCAGCAGAGTTCTGCAAACTCGTCTACGAGAAGACAAGAGGTAACCCGTTCTTTGCCGAGGAAGTAGTTAGGGCTCTGAAGGAAGAGGAAGTTATCTACCGCGAGGAGAACAAGTGGAAAATCAAGGAAGTTTCCAAGATAGAGTTTCCCGAAACTGTGAAGAGCGTCATAAAAGCACGACTAGACCGATTGGATGAAGAAAGCCAGAGTGTTCTGACTTTTGCTTCTTTTGTTGGAAACGATTTCACTTTGGACGCAATGTGCGCACTCACTGGTATCGAAGAGAACAAACTGCTTGAACTGATGGACAAAATGCTGAAAGCCGGATTTATCAAGGAAAGGGAGATCCATGGAGAAGGAGTCTGCTCTTTTGCCGACATATTGGTAAGAGATGTTGTGTACGAGGAAGTCAGTCTCTTAAAGCGGAAGAAGCTTCATGGGGTCGTTGGAGCTGCCCTAGAAAAAGTCTACGCCAAGAAGATTGACGAACACTTTGGTGAACTAGCCTCACACTTCCTTGAAGGCGGAGAGAAGGACAAGGCGCTTGACTATTTCTTGAAGGCCGGCGAAAGGGCCTCACAGGTTCATGCCAACATTGAAGCTGTTTCCTACTTCGAGTCTGCCTTGAGGTTGCTTGAAGAGAAAGAGGAGAGGTACCGAGAAAAAGGACGCGTTCTGGAGAGACTCGGGGATATCAAGAACATCGTTGGAGAATATGACGACTGTTTGAAGTACTGGAATGATGCGTTGCCGTCATTCGAACATCTGAATGAGAAAGACAAGACTTCAAGACTGCACTTGAGAATGGCCCATGTGCTCTGGAGCAAAGTTGGCGACTCCTCCAAAGCGAAGGAGCATCACGCACGGGCATTGGATATTCTGCAAGCCCAGCCTGAAAGCGTAGAATTGGCAAGTCTCTATGAGGACATGGGAACCATGGTTTCCATGGGGGCCACTGGGAACATGACTGAAGCTCTTTCCTGGGCCGAGAAATCGCTTGAACTCGCTACGAGACTGAATGCACATGAGACTATCGCGCGAGCTTTCCTGCACCTGGGCGATATCTCCGCTTGGCTTGGAGACAGGAAGAAGGCCGCTACCTGCGTTGAGAAAGCACTGAGATTAGCCCTTGACAAGGGCTTTGTCGACACCGCAATAGAAGCCTACAACGACTTGGCTTCATTCCAACCCTCGGAGCAAAATGAGAAGCGTTTAGAGTATTATGAGAAAGGATACGAGCTTGCGAAAAAAGTAGGCGATATCTTCCAACAGTCTTGGCTCGGCCTCAATCTTTCTGGAAGCTATTTCAACAGAGGGGACATCAGCAAAGCCATTTCGCTCGTGGAAGAATCGGTTGCGCTAGACAGAAAGGCAGGTAACACGACGCACCTTTCCATGTCTCTAGCTATCCTCGGGTTTGTCCATCAGATGGGAGCAGAATGGGACAAAGCTGAACAATGTTTTCAAGAATCTCTGGGAATCTCTGAAAAGCTGGACGACTTTCTGTCGAAATCGAATAGTTATAACCTCTACGGATGGTTCTGTTTGGACAGGGGAGAATTCGCCAAAGCGAAAGAGTACTTTGAGAAAACGCTCCAAGTCCACGAAAGACACGGGGCAAAAGGTCTGTTTGGTACCTCTCAATATGTTATCTGGGCGTATATAGAGCTTGGTGAACTTGAGAAAGCTGGGAACCTGCTTAAAAGCCTGCAAGAGTCTGCTGTCAAGGCGGAGAATAAGCGGCTCATCGCCAGAGCTGACGTGTTGAGGGCGATGCTGTTTCGGGCTGAAAAGAAATGGAAAGAATCGATTGAACTTTTCGAAAGGGGTCTTCAAGAATTCGAGGCCCTAGGCGCCAGGCGATGGGACATTTACGACCTCGCCAAAATGGTTCTCAGCGAATACGCAAGAGCCTACCTTGAAAGAAATCAAGAAGGCGATAGAGAAAAAGCCTACAGCCTACTCAACGAAGCGCTAGACATCTTTCAAAGAATCGGAGCCAAAAAAGACATCGAAAAAACAATGACGCTGGTCAAGGCTTTGCACCCTCCTTCAACCCAACCCCCTGAAACAACAGTCAGTCCAAAAGGTCATGAGGTCATTGACCTCCAGGTCAACATCATAGCTACCCCAAAAGAACTAAAGATCGGCGAGAGTCTCGAGATGGAGATAGAGCTCACAAACACACGCAAAGAAGGAGCCATATTCCTGACCAAGATCACGGAAGTCATTCCGGAAGGTTTCGGAATAGCAAAGAAACCTGAATTGTACCGCATGGAAGGTAATTGTCTCAACATGAAGGAAAAGCGGCTTGACCCACAAGAGACAGAAATAGTGAAGCTCGTTCTGACACCAAAGGTCCAAGGCACGTTCCACATAAAACCAAGAATACTATATATCGATGCGAACGGCGAGGAGAAAACCAATGAGCCCAAACCAGCAAGCATAACGGTCAAGGAACTCGGAATCAAGGGCTGGCTCAAAGGAGAAAGATAATCAACAACCTAGTTCTTGGGGAATCGCATGGGGGGCGTTCGCGCCAAAAAAAGATTTTGGAGCCAATTGTAGCGGATGCTAGTAATCTAACGCGCGCTACGCCTACCTATACCTACAGCACACACTCACACGGCGTGTGTATGAGAAGGACATGCGAGTGCGAAAAGGGTTTAGAATCTGTCAAGGAAATGAGGAAACAGCTTTCTCAAGCGAATGGGGCTCTTGCCTTAAGACACAACGGGTTGGTAATTGCACCGCGCCAATAATAATATATGCTTGCACCAGTCGCTCATTGTTTGGCCCGGAAAAGAGCTTTTATGGAAATGCCTCACTCACTTGGCGTTCATCCTACATGCAGAATACATATATACAGAATACGTGCAGTCTGATTTAGCGATCGCGCTAAGCGATACAGATTTCGGGAGAAAGGGAAAATCAACATGAGAAAACTAGTGTTGTTAGGATTGACTATTGTTGACAATCAAGTGCGCACGTGCTCATACAATGGAGAAAAGAGAACGAGGCTAATGGGAAGGAAAAAAGTTTCAGGGTTAATATTGGCGCTTGTCCTGGTTGGCATGTTGTGCGTGGCGTTGGAAACGAAACCTGGCTTCGCCTGGAGCAACGGTGGCTTCAGCGCAGATCCCTCCAACCCTGATTATGGCACACACGATTGGATTGCACAGCACGCTTTAGACTGGTTGCCAACCGCAGAGAAGGAATACATCATCGATAATCTTGCCCTCTATCTGTATGCTACTGAGCTGCCCGACAATGGCGGTGCTCCTGACGGCATAGGTGACGTGGCACTGCATCACGTTTACTATTGGGCCAACGAAAGCATTCAAGACGATGCTTCAGCTGTCAGAGCGCAGACCGAATACGACAATGCGGTGAACTACATAAAATCTGGCGATGTTGCAATGGCCGTGAAGACTCTTGGAATAATGAGCCACTACGTAGTTGATGTCGGTGTGTTCGGACACGTGATGGGTGTCGGAACTGATTGGGGACCCGAAATTCATCACTCCGATTATGAAGACTATGTGAACGCCAAGACAAACAACTACACGGCTGAGTTTGATACTTACCTCACCTTTGATGGGACCTTGGACAACGTTTCCGCCTATGATGCTACGCTCAAGCTTGCATTTAACACCACATTCGGCGATAGTGGCAATTACAACTGCACTTGGATGGACCAAAACTACGACTGGAACAACGCAGAATTCAAAAATCGATGTGGAGAATCGCTTAATCTCGCTGTCAACTACCTCGCCGATGTTCTGCACACACTGTCACGCGCGCTACCGGTACACAACATAAACACTGGATTAGGCTACGCAACAATTCAAGAAGCCATAAACGCCCCAGAAACTATCGACGGACACACAATCTCTGTGGAAGCAGGGACATACTTTGAAAACATTGTCCTAAACAAGTCAATATCCCTCACAGGAGAAAAAAAGGAAACCACGATTATCGACGGTAATGAAAACGGAACAGTGGTGCTCGTCCTTGCAAACAACACGATGATCACGGGCTTCACTATTAGAGGAAGCGGAGACAGAATCGTTGACGGTGAACATGCCATACGATGTGGCATAATGGTTGGAGCCTATGAGACGCCCTTCGAAAATGCTCTGATTGTTAACAACAGCGTAAAAAACAACTACATAGGAGTCTTACTATGGTATTTATTCAACAGTCAGTTAATCGATAACAACATAGACAACAATACCTATGGGGTTACCCTTCTTAGTGTCTTTCACAACGAAATAGTTGATAACAACGTGTCAAACAGTTCCCTTGGCATAAGTGCACAAAATGCCCTGCAGAGTAGCATCAGCAGAAACAATATGACCTTCAACAATATCGCTGGTCTGCGAATGCAGGATTCCTATTTTAATACGATCAACGAAAACATTGTAGAAAACAATGGCTATGGTATCGACCTCTCAGAATCAGACAGCAACAATTTTACAGATAACACCATAACCAGCAACGACAATGGCATATTCTTTGGCCTCTCAAATAACAACCTAGTCTGCCGAAATGACATCATCTCGAACACCGTATACGGTATTCATCTCACGAATTCTGTCTCGAACATGATCATGAACAATACAGTTTCCGCAAGCTCAATTGGCGTTTATCTATACTACAATTCAAACTTCAACACGATTCACGATAACATTGTCACAGGCAATTCAGACGGCATGTATTTGTACTACTATTCCAACGACAATGCCATTTGCGACAACACAGTGTCACACTGTGACGGAGGTTTTCGGTTAGAGTACTCGAACAATAATACCATAGAAAACAACACTGTGACTTCAAATCGCTTTACAGGAATCTATCTAGCTTCGTATTCCTATAACAACACGATCAGACAAAACGTTATAGCAGACAATAACCGTGGCATTAATCAACTCTATTCCGAAAACAATACAATCTATCACAACAGCTTCATCAACAACACTGAACTGCCAGAAACTAATACGTACTCGACAAATATCTGGGACAACGGTTATCCTTCTGGCGGAAACTACTGGAGCGACTACAATGGCACAGACTTGTTTAGTGGTCCTTATCAGAACATGACTGGAAGTGACGGGATTGGCGATACGCCTAAACCTATCGATGAAGACAATGTGGACGGTTATCCGTTGATGAGTCCTTGGATTGCAGCTCCGCCGCTTGCGGTTTATGTGAGTCCAGACTCAGCTTCAGTTCACTTGCTTCAGTCGGTAACCTTCACGTCAATAACCGTTGGAGAAGCACCCCCATACAGTTATCAATGGTATCTAAACGACAGTCCAGTTTCAGGAGCAACTTCAGACAATTGGACGTTTGCCCTAGAGCCGTCTGGAAACTATACCACGGGAACCTACAGCGTCCATCTTAACGTGACAGACAGCATGGGAAACAATGCAACCTCAAACCAAGCAAACGTAACAGTGACGAGCTTGTTTGGAGACTTGAACAATGACAGCAAAGTTGACATAACAGACGTGAGCGTAGTCGCAATGGCCTTCGGCTCATCTCCAAACAGACCAAGATGGAACATTCAAGCCGACATCAACCAAGATGGAAAAGTCGACATCACGGACGTTGCCTTAGTGGCCAAGAACTTCGGAAAACACTACCCGTAGTTGTCCGGAACGTGCGGACATTGAAAGGTTCAACTCACTGTTTCTTCATCTTTTGGTCAAAGCAATAAGGCTTTCAATCAGATCCCCAATCAGCTTTCTGGCCTTCTCGTCCTTCAGCCTGCCGTCCGCATCGAACTTTTCGGGCGCATAGTTCACCATGACCTCTGGTTTGTTGACAGTGTGAATGTTGAGGAAGACGAAGCATTGTCGCAGATGATACTGTGCCCTCGCCGTTCCCAGCATCCCTGTCGAAGCCCCCATCATAGCCACAGGTTTGTCGTTGAAAGCGTTGTCCGGGTAAGGTCTTGAAGCCCAGTCGATTGCGTTCTTGAGTACGCCTGGAATGGAATAGTTGTATTCTGGGGTGGCAATCAGTATTGCATCTGCTGCTTTGACCTTGGCCTTGAAGACCTCAACTTTCTCAGGTGGTTGAGTCTCCAAGTCCTGATTGAACGGAGGAATCCCCTCAAGATCAAAGACTTCGAACACCGCGTTCTTCGGCATCAACTCAGCAGCAACCCGCAACAACGCCCTGTTGAAAGAACCCTTCCTCAAACTCCCAGCAAAACCCAAAATGCCAATCGGTTCAGGCATAATCAACCTATATGCCACAGTTAACTTAAATCCGTTACCGTCCATTCAAGAGCCAAACCGAGTCTGACAACGTAATCAAGCTTTGCTCAAGAACTCCCACGTGTCTCCAACAACGAAAGAACATCACGCTAATCGCGCGCGCTAGAGCGGGTTTAGTAGTAGTATGTCATGTTTGTCGTGTAAGTTGCTCCAATTGTAAGGTTGCCCACACCTATGTTTATAAAGTTCGTAGGCAGGACTGGAATAATCCCTGTACCATTTGCGTTGACAGGCACTTCATAGTCAAAACTGGTACCTTGTGAGTTGTAAAGAACTCTTACATACGTGTTATTGGATGGTTCAATTTCAACTTTGACATACCCAGCATAAGGTACAATTGGTGAGTCTACATAAGATAAGCCCCCAATATTTTCTGGCATTGTTGCAACAAATTGACTACTTTGCCAGAATGTTGAAAACTCTAGGTTGGACATGGCATTGAGATTATTAATTTGGTTTTGCAGATTTGTGATGTTGGAGTTCAATTGAGAAATCTGGGAATATTCGTCTTCTATTTGAGAGTCTTTAGTTGATATTTGAGAGGTCAATGAAGAAATCGTGTTGTTCTTGTCATTTACGTAATATGCAAATGCTCCAACTAAACCAGCTACCACAACAACGCAGATTATTCCGAGTGCCATAGCGACTCTTCTTCTAACCATTTTCTTTGGTTTCTTTTCACTCATTTTTAAACCCCTAGTTTGTCTTCTGTTGTCGTGCCGATTTAAGATTTCTGTACTGCATGGCCTAAACTAGAAAACTGTTTCTTCTCAATCACCAATAGTTTCTTGTCTTGTTTCCCAATTTGCATTCATTGCAGCAGAATGATGCTCTCGGCTTCAATTAAGAAGCCACTTCTAATGAACTCGCCACCCCTGACAAATCTGACGACTCCAACGACAACCACATTCGCAAGGTCGTATAGATCACTGCTGTTCCATGACAACCCTGCGAAAACCGTCGAGGCTTCGGAAGTTTCGTTATAGCGGAAAAGCACGTAGTTATACGGCGGCATATCCTCTGGAAGAAAGCCAAAAGGACCTGATAGTTTGCCTTCTACTATGACTGTCTTGTTCAACCATGCAGAAGCGTTAAGTGCTATATCGTCCACGGAAACGACGGTCACGTTCCGAAGGTCATTTAGTTCCTCTTGCTGAATCGTGACTTGATTTTGCAGACTCGTGACGTTTGAGTTTAGCTGAGAAATCTGAGAGCTCAAGGAAGAAATCGAGTTGTTTTGGTCTTCTATTTGAGAGTTCAATTGAGAGATTTGGGAATCTTTGTTGAAGACTTCAATGTGCAATGTATTAATCGTTTCGTCCTTTTCTATGTCTTGAACCAAATAAGAAAGCCATATTTCCACCATTCCAGCTATCAAGATGATGCAGATTATTCCTAATGCGATAGCGACACTTCTTCTAACCATTTTCTTTGGTTTCATTTCACTCATTCTTGAACCCCTAGTTTGTCTTCTGTTGCTGTGTAGATATAAAATTTCTTGATAGGTAAAATAATCACGGATTGAGTACTCAAGCACAAGACTCCGATTCTAACATGAGAAACTCAACGTGCCGAAACTTTTGACGCTCAAAAACCTCCCAGAATTGAGTAAAAAAAGCGAGAAACCAATATGCTTCAACAACGTTTTGAGGCTCAAAGAAATCACGGATTGAGTGCTCCAACACAGGTGCTCGCAAGCCAACAGAAGCTGGCAACAACGCGTTCAACCCCCGCTTCAGTTTGAGGCTCAAAGAAATCACGGATTGAGTACTCAAACACAAGGGCTCAGATCTCAACATGCAGTCAACGGCTACAATGCAGCCTGAACCGCCAGATACCAGCTTCCCACTGTTTCAGCCAATTCCTCGGTTCTTACCTTCAATACGCGGCGGCTCTGCGCGCCATCAACCATCAAAGCGTCTAGTATTTCCTGTGTTTATGGCACAACGAGGACTGAGCATTCTGCTTTCTGCGTAACGTCGTCGGTCACGCTTCCAAGGAGCAACCGTTTGACGGCTCCAAGCCCCCTACTGCCCATAACGATGAGATCATGTTTTCCTTTTTCGGCAACCCTGACAATCGTGTCCGACGCGACGCCCACTTCAAGCCTCTTATCGATTTTCACCTTCCGCTTCTCAATGGCGCCCAAAGACTCAGTGAGAACCCGTTCACCCAGCTCCTTCGCAACCTTGGACGATGCCATGTGAAGACGCTGCTCCTGAACGTAAAGCAACGTGATACTGGAATTCATCAACTCGGCAAGCCCAGCAGCGAATTCCAAAGCCCTGGTTGACCTTTCAGAACCGTCAACACACACGAGCATGCTGGAAAGCGAAGAAAGGTTCTTGGCGATGAACACGGGGCACGTGGCTTGCATCGTCACCTTCCTCGTCACGCTTCCCAGAGCGTACGGAGCCTTTTCATTCTCTCCATGAACACCCATGACGATTAGATCGCAGTTCTTCTTCGAATACTCCAGTATGCTCCCTGCCACATCATGACTCGTCATCGTCTCCGCGTCCACCATGACCTTTTCCTCCGCAAACAACGCGCGCGCCCCGTTAACTATCACCTCCGCGCGCTGCTGAACGTTGCCAAGAAGCTCGTCCAGAACGTTGTCAGGAAGCCTCTCTCTCACCAACAGCTCTTGCATGACGTGAAGAACTGTCACCGTTGCTCCACTCTTCTTCGCGACGGCTGCCGCAGTCTCTTCAGCCATCGTGCTCGAAGAAGACCCGTCTACTGGAACGAGAATACTCTTCAGGAACCCTCCGGCTTTCATAGAAACCAACACCCTACCTACTAGTTAGACATGCTTTGCGGGTTATTTTATTTAACTCTTTTCAAAGATAACGCCTGCAAAGCTTCGATGCGAAAACGAGCGTTCACAGACCGATGGAGTTCGCGACGTTTTTTATGATGGCGGCTGACTTCTGAAATTCAGCTATCTCCTTTTCGTCGAGTGGAAGCCTGATGACCTGCTTTATGCCCGTTCGGTTGAGCACGACGGGAACGCTCAGGCATACGTCGCTGACACCGTAGTAGTCCTCGAGGAGGCAGGACACGGTTACGACGGCGTTCTCGTTTCGAACTATGCTCTCCACAATCTTCATCATTCCCAGCGCGACCGCGTAGAACGTCCTGCCCTTCCGCTTTATGATCTCGTACCCGGCGTTTCGCACTTTCAGGAACAGGTCGTCGAACTCGCCTGG
>Ga0315277_10011987_pt1 | contig 10885 bp, 9 predicted proteins | sample YL17G05_15_MG_FD_203695 | JGI IMG/M metagenome (GOLD analysis project Ga0315277, IMG submission 203695) | Sediment microbial communities from Yellowstone Lake, YNP, Wyoming, USA - YL17G05_15 | ecosystem: Environmental > Aquatic > Freshwater > Lake > Sediment | place: USA: Wyoming | collected... | reverse complement strand
CGGGGCGCCGGCCAGCCGGGTCTCGGGCGGGATTTCCACCACAAGGTCCGACTCGATGCGCCCCTGGCAGGCCAGGATGTAGCCCTGTTGGATCTCCTGGCGGGTGAAGAACTCGGTGGTCCCCCCGGAGGCGTTCCCCTCGCGGACGATCACGCGGCAGCGCCCGCAGATGCCGTCGCCGCCGCACAGGCTGTTGACGAACGCCCCGGCCTTGGCCGCCGCTGCCAGGATGGTCGTCCCGGCGGCGACCTGCACGGTGGTTTCGTTCGGTTGGAACAGGACGTTGTACGTCTTGGCCATAGGACCCTTCGTTGGCCTGCCGGCGGACGATCCAGCCGCCGCCCGCGCCACGCCCCCGCTAGGCGACTTTCCACTCGCTCTTGAGGAACGGGCCGATCCCCGTGGCCTCCTTGGGGCCCACCAGGACCTTCCAGCCGGACTCGTCGGCGAGCGACGCGGAGATGACGGCCACCAGCCCGGGGATCACGAGCTGCCTGTGCTTGAGCTTCTGCTCGGCCCCGGAGGCCTTTATCGCGGCGGTGATCGTCTGCGGGTTGAACTTGTCGGCCGCCCACGAAGTCAGGACGCTGGTGCCCTCGGTGTTGACGGCGAGGATGCGGCTGGGGATGCGCGACGCCTCCACCTCGGCCTCGACCGAGTAGTAGCTCAGGGAGAAGTTGGTGGTCACCAGCAGGGGACTGTTGGGCGTAACCTCGCCGATCTCGTAGAGCTTGGCCTCAACCTGGACCGGCTTCTGCGGATCGGTGTAGATGTTCTGCCTGGTGGTGAGGATGGGCAGGAGCAGGTAGGGCTCCCAGGCGTCGCAGACGACCACGGCGGCGTACTTGCAGACGTAGGCGCTGGCGTCCAGGGCCGCGGCGGGTTTGTCCTGCCCGCAGGCGATCGCCAGCACGGGACAGCCCAGCGGGCGGTACTTCTTGTTCAGGGTGGCCCGGCGGGTCTGCGTCAGGAAGGCCAGCGCTTCGGAGGGCGGGACGTTGCCCGGCGAGATGAACACGTTCTTGACGCCCTTGGCGCTCAACGTTTCGACGCACCCGGCGACCGCTTCGAGCCCGCCGGCGACGCAGAGCGGCGCGCCGGTCTTCTCGGCGAGTTCCGCCATCGCTTCGACGGGCGCCTTGCCCGTGCAGTACAGCACGGGTTTGCTGCCGGACAACGGTCCCAACGCCACGGCCGACAGGCAGTCGGCCCGGTCGCTCATGAGCACCATGGGCACGCCCAGTTCGTTATAGACTATCTCGGCCGCCGCCAGGAACTTGTCCGGCGAGCCCGACTCGTTGACCAGGGCGATCATGTCCGGGCGGAGCACCTGCCCGACGCGAGGGAACTGCAATTGCCTGAAGGCGGCGCAGGCCCGCCGGACGGCATCTTCGTCCTGCGCGTCGGACAGGCGCAGCGCAATGGCCGTGGGATGGTGGAACTTCTCGTCGTGGCGGAACAGGACGGTTTCTTGGCCGACCACGATGGGGCTGGAATCCAGGCCGATCTTCACCAGGCGCTGCGGGGGGGCGGACGCTTCGCCCAGCTCGGCCCTGGCTTCCGGGGAAAGCTTGGGACAACTGTCCAGCCCCGCCTGGCCCGCGGCGACCTTCATCGCGAAGGCCAGGCAAGTCGGGATGCCGCACTCCTTGCAGTTCAGCTTGGGCAAGCGCTTGTAGATGTCCAGTCCGGTCAGTGCCATTGTCGTGCTCCTGTCTTGCTATGGTTCCACCAGCCCCCGATGGGAATCGGGGGTGGGAAACTGCCGGTGAATCTGAGGTTCCCGACCCCCGGCTTCCGCCGGAGGGTGGTTGTGAAACCGGTTCAACTCCTGTCCGACCGCAATTCGGCAATCTCACTCGCGGCGTGACGCAGCCTGCCTGCCGGCAGACGAAGCCCCGCCGCACCACAATCCCGCGAAACGCATGTGAAACCGCTAGAGCAGCGGACTCATCTTCAATGCCGGGTGATCCACTTTCGCCAGGTATTCCAGAAGCTGCTCGGAACTGGTCGCCACCGTCTCGTCGGCGATCTTGTCCACGAAGCCCTGGAGGTTGAGTTCGGCGGCGCGTTTCTCCAGCCGCGGGCGCATGAAGTCCTTGAGGCTCTTGGGCATCCACACCAGCCGGGGCAGCCCGCCTTCCGCGCTGATGAACTTCTTGCTCGCGAGGTACAACCTGCCGACACCGAGGAATCCCGGCGTCTGCGCCCCGCCGCCGACGCTGCCGGCCAGCGTGGAGAAGGGCATCCCGATGGGCGTATCGCCCGGGTACTCGCGGTTGACCACCATGACCCCGTTGGCTTCCGGCACGATGGCGACGATGCACTCGAAGCACCCGCAGGAGGTCATGGGGTTCTGCATCATGCTGTAAGCGCTGAAATGCTGCACGCCGCCGTTGGAGTACTGGTACACGAACTTGTTGACGCCTTCCCACTGGCCGAGCTGTTCGTCGATGGCCCTGCCCTTCTGCACGGGCTTGTTGACGCCGGTGGGGTTGATCTCGTAGGCGGCCTGTCCGTCCAGCCAGTTGTACGCGCCGCACAGGCCCAGGCGCTCGGGGGTGATGATGCACACGTGATTCGGGGCGTAGGACTGGCACAGCGTGCAGGAATAGAACGTATCCACGGACTCGTCCGTCATTCCGGCGACCCGCTGGTCCCTGGCCTCGAAGATCGACCTGGCGCGGGCCGTCAGCGCGGCTACCTCGTCGCTGTTGGTCGTGATGGAAACCGCCACCTTGTCCACCAGCCCGCCGTATTCCTCGTGCAGCTTCGCATGGAGGATCGTGCCGATGTGCTTGAGCCGGAAGCCCGACGCGAGGGCTCCCTTGCTGACGCGGCACCAGAGCTGGTCGCGCTGGCCCGTGTGCATGTAGCCCATCGCCCCGTTGCAGTAGCGGTGGATCTGGCGCTCCAGGATGCCCTCGAAGTCGGTCTTCATCTTCCGCCCTGCCACCCGGACGTGGACGCCCAGGTCCATCGCGCCGCCTTCGGCCGCCTGGTCGATGTCCTTGGCGCGGACGGTGGTCTCGCCGTCCGTGATCTCCTCCAGGGCCGCGGACTCCAGCAGCTCCAGACCGTGGGAGTACTTGCCCCCGAACTGCACGTGCATGTCTTCCTTGCGGATCCGCTCGCCCTCGAAGGCCGGGGAGTAGGACACGGGGATGTCGATCTTCTCGATCCTGACCTTCACGCCGCGGACCTGGATGCAGGTCGGGACGAGCTGCTCGTGATCGGTCTGCACGATCAGTTCCTCGAACGTGCACACGCCGGTCGGGCGGACCTCAGGAGTGGAGCTGTCGTCCGAGACGACCGGAAAGCCCATCACGATCGCCCCGGCCCCCACGGCGTACCAGTCGTCGGGGATGGGCCCGAACGTGATCCCAAAGGCGAAGATGCGGTCCTTGGCGTACTTCAGGCAGTTCCGCCAGTCGCCTTTCTTATGTCCGCCGAACATAAGCCCCGCGCGGATGGCCCAGTTGAGCACGTAGATCGACGAATGCGTGTCGCGCCCGACCGGCACGATGTACGTATGCCAGCCCATCTCCACGCCCTCGGCGTCCAACTGGTCCTTCATGCTCTTGCCGTCCCGGTTGCACAGCAGGAACGTCAGGATGCACCGCTTCTGGAGTTCGCGGACCGTCTTGACGGCGATCTTGCCGCTGGGCGCCGGGCCGAGGATGGCCGCGAACCCCGGCATCCGGCCGTCCACCAACTGGATGCCCAGCTCTCGCTGTATCGTGTCGGAGATGAACCCCTGGAAGCCTTCTTCGATCGGCTCCCCGTGCATGTACCGCAGCGCGCAGGTCACTTCCTGGGACAGCAGCGTCGCGACGCCCGCGTCCAGACCGTCGCCGAGGTACGGCAGCCAAAGCCTGTCGCGCGGTTCCTCGTTCGGCAGCAGGCTCCTGCAATGCTCGATCACGGGCTTCATCTCGCCCAGCGTCTTGACCTCCAACCCCAGGAGGGCGTAGGCCATCGGCAGGTAGAAGGCCGTTTCCGGAAAGTTGACCTGCTGCTTCAGGCCCTTCTCGGCAACAGCTTGGTTGAGTTTCTGCTCGGCTTCCTCGACGAAGCGCTTGGCTCCACGGATGGCGGCTGAGATCACTTCTCTGGACATACTTTGGTCTCCGGTTCCATTCTGAACACTCTGGGGAGGTCCGCTCAAGCGGAAATCGCTCCCGGCGAACATAACCTATCGTGTTTGCTGCGGTTGCTCCGCTGGGGTCCGCCCTCTGGCGGCCGTCTCCTTCCGGCGGCACCGCGGGCACAGTCCGACGAGCCGACGGAGCTTCTCCCATTCGTTCTTGACCTTTCGCATCACCTCTTGCGTCACCGGCACGCTGACCATCCTGGCCCCGCACTCAGAACAGGTCTGGAACTTGGCCCGCGCCTTGAACGGCGATATCTCCACCTCACCCGTGTCCTGGTGAACACGAACCTGGATGGTCCCCACGGGGCATATCGCGGCGCACGCTCCGCAGGCGATGCAGGCCTCCGCGGGCTGGCGGAAAGGGGCGCTGACGGCTCGGCTGGGGCCCCGGCCGGCGAACCCGATCGCCGCACGCCGCAGGACCCACTCGCACACGCGCGTGCACAGGCCGCAGAGAATGCAGTCGCGCAGCGTCTGGCTGACCGTGGGGTACGGGGTGCCTTCCACGCCCATTCGCCTGGCCAGGTCCCTCAAGGGACGGCTCTCCGGCGCCCGCGCCAAGAGCAGCTCCATCACGCCGCGGCGGGTGCGGACGGCCTTATCGCTTGATACGCTCACCACGATGTCCCGCCGGACGGGGTAGTTGCACGCGGTCACGAGCTGCTTCCAGTTCCCGCGGTCCAGCTCCACCATGCAGAGGCGGCACGTGGCGGCGCTGGGCAGACACGGATGGTGGCAGAGGGTGGGGATCCATATTCCCGCTTTGCCGGCGGCATCCAGGATGGTGGCGCCCTCGTCCACCTCCACTCGAACGTCGTCAATCGTCACCATCGGCACGGAGCACGCTCCCTTAGACCTTTACGACCGCGTCGAACGGGCACTTGTCCAGGCACGCCCCGCACAGGGTGCACTTGCCCTGATCGATCACGTGCACCACCTTCTTCTGTCCGGTGATGGCCTCAGCGGGGCAGTTCTTCAGGCAGATGCCGCAGGCCTTGCAGGCCTCCGCGACGATCCGGTAGCGGAACAGCCCGCGGCACTTCTTGGCCGGGCACCGCCGCTCCAGGATGTGCGCGTCGTACTCGTCCCGGAAGTATCTCACCGTGGACATCACCGGGTTGGCGGCGCTCTTGCCCAGGGCGCACAGCGCCGCGCCCTCCAGGAGAACCCCCAGGTCCGCCAGCCGCTCCACGTCCCCCGGCTGTCCCTCACCGTGCGTGATGCGGTCCAGAATGAAGACCATCTGGGCCAGGCCTTCCCGGCAAGGAGTGCACTTGCCGCACGACTCGTCCCGGAGGAAGTTGAGGAAGTACCTTGCCATCCCGACCATGCACGTGTCTTCGTCCATCACGATCATCCCCCCGGAGCCCATCATGGAGCCGAGCTTCGTCAGTTCGTCGAAGTCCACCGGCGTGTCCAGGTACTGGGCGGGGATGCACCCGCCGGAAGGTCCGCCGGTCTGGACGGCCTTGAACGCCTTTCCTCCCTTGACGCCTCCCCCGATCTCCTCGATGATCCGGCGCAGGGTAATCCCCATGGGCACCTCCACCAGCCCGGTATTCACAACCTGCCCCACCAGGCTGAACACCTTGGTGCCCTTGGAACGCTCCGTGCCGGTGGAGGCGAACCATTCGCTCCCACGGTTGATGATGGCAGGCACGTTCGCCCAGGTCTCGACGTTGTTGAGGTTCGTGGGTCTGTCCCAGAGCCCGCACTCCACAGTGTGGACGTACTTGGCCCGGGGCTCACCGGGCCGCCCCTCCAGAGAAGCCATCAAAGCGGTGGACTCCCCGCACACGAACGCGCCGCCGCCCCGGTTGATCCGGACGTCAAACGAGAACTCGGTGCCGAGGATGCTCTCGCCCAGCAGTTCCCATTCCCTCCCCTGGCGGATCGCCTCCTTCAGGTGTTCCACGGCCAGAGGGTATTCGTTCCGCACGTAGATGTACCCCTGCGAGGAGCCGATCGCGTACGCGCCTATGATCATCCCCTCCAGGACTGCGTGGGGGTTGCCTTCCATGATGCTGCGGTCCATGAACGCGCCGGGGTCGCCCTCGTCACCGTTGCAGATGACGTACTTGGGCTCGCCGTGGGCGTCGCGGCAGGAGCGCCACTTGCGCCCCGTCGGGAAGCCGCCTCCCCCCCGTCCTCGAAGGCCCGAGCGCTCCACCTCCCGCAGCGTCTCCTCCGGGGTCATCCCGGTCAGCACCTTCACCAGGGCCGAGTAGCCGCCCGCCGCTATGTATTCCTCGATGCTCCGCGGGTCGATCACCCCGTTTTGAGCCAGGACGACGCGCTGCTGGACCCGGTAGAAGGGGATTTCCCCCGCCGTTCGGGCTTTGGCGGCCGTGACGGGATCCTCGTACAAGAGACGTTCGACGACCCGTCCGCCCAGCACCGTCTCCCGGAAGATCTCCGCTACGTCGGGTTCCTCCACCCGCTGGTAGAAGATATCCCCCGGCTGGACGACCACGATGGGACCCCGCTCGCAGAACCCGTGGCATCCGACGCACGTGACGGCCGAAACCTCCGCGCCGGTTTCCTTGGCCGCCTCGGCGAACAGTTCGTACACCCTGCGCGACCCCTTGGCGGCACATCCGGTGCCGATGCACACGCGCACTCGCCGACCGGATGGGCTGTGCCGGCTGTTCAGTTCCTCCCGGCAGCGCGCCACGTCCGCCGGTGCCAGGAGCCGCCTGCCGCGGGGCGCCGTCATGTTCGCGCCTCCCCTTCGACGGGCGCCGCGTCCGCAGGAAGCTTGCGGAGGATCTCCATCGCTGAATCCGCGGTCATGCCCCCGTAATACTTTCCGTTCACGATCATCACCGGCGCCAGCGCGCAGGCCCCCACGCAGTTCACCGGCTGGAACGAGAACAGCCCGTCGGGAGTGGTTCCTCCCGCCTCCACCTGGAATTCCGCGCGGATCCTCTCCGAGACACCGGCGGCCCCCTTCAGGTAACAGACCGTCCCCACGCACAGCGTGACCTCATGCCGTCCCTTCGGCGCCAACCGAAAGGACGAGTAGAACGTCGCCACCGCGTAGAGGCGGCTCAGCGGAAGCCCCAGGCGCTCCGCCAACCGGCGCAGCTCGCGCAGGGGCAGGTACCCGCACTCCGCCTGTAGGTCCTGCATCATGGGGATGAGCATTCCGATCTCGCCGTCGTAGCGGCGAGCGATCTCATCGACGCGATTGTCTTCCGTCATCATTGCAGGCACTTCCCTTGCGGCCTCCGTCGCTCCCACCCATCGGGGGGGCGAGTCTAAGACGCCCGTCCTGTCCTGTCAACCTCGCGGGGCGGGGCCTACATCGACTCGATGCTGACCTCGGTCCCGCGCTTCCTGAGTTCCTCCGCGATCTCTCGCACCACCGACAGCTTCATGCCAAGGTGGATCGGCAGTTTCGGATTCTGGTGCGCGGGGTTCACCCCCAGTCCGACCATGAAATGCACTTGGTCCACGTCCAGGAGCAGTCGCAGCAGCGCCGCGGCCCCGTCCGTCCGGTACCGGACGGCCTCCTTGGTGGCCCCGAAGCGGAGCAGCTCGTACGTCTTGGTCAACGTGAGAATGCCCTCCGTGATCAGGTCGATCTCCTCCATTCGCGCCAGTGGCGGCACGTCGGGCCTCATCGTATCCAGGTCAACCTCCAGCGTCCTTCCGAGGCGCCGGGCCACGATCTTGGCCGTGGTTCCCCCGCACACGGCGTGGCGGCCCCGGCGCTCGAGGAACCGCGTCAGCACCGCCTCGTCGTTGTCCGGGGAGTGCGGCGGACCGGTGAGGACCGTCGCACCCAGCTTGTGCCGGACCTTGATGACGACCGCGCTGACGTCGTCCCCGGCGGCGCCCGCGTATAACTCGGCCACAGTCTGGACCAGCTTGTCCGCCAGCTCCTGCGCGGAAAGCTCCGGGTGCGCGTGGTTTTCCAGGTATCGCGCCGTCTGGTCCCAGCCCCAGCCCAGGGGATACACCCCGCCGATCCCGGCGTTGAGGACCCCGTCGGAGACGAACACCACCCAGTCCCCCAGTTCCGGCTCGAACAGGGACTCGCGGATGGTCTTGCCTTCGATCGCGCGCTCGGAGCAGATCAGGGGCAGCACCTTCCTCCCGCGGAGGACGATGGTCGGCGGGGTGTCGAACTCCACCACCCACGCGCGGCCGTCCGCGAAGAACTGTGCGATGGCGAACGTGCTGTACGCGAGCTTGCGCACCTGGCACACCGGCAGCGTCTTGCTCAGCGTCTCCACCACCTCGCTCAAGGAAAGCTGGTTCTCCAGCAGATGCATGGCAATGCGGGTCGTCAGCGTGGCCAGGATGTTCGCCTTCACGCCGCTGCCCAGCCCGTCGGACAACGCCAGCGTCACCGAGTCCGAATGGCGCACGATCGAAATGCTGTCGCCGCATAATTCCTCCCCGTGCTTGCGAAGCTGCTTCAGGCCCCATTCGTAGTACAGCCTCATGGGTATCCCTCTTCGCGAAACAGGGACATGACCTTCACCAGCAGCACCTTCGTTTCGGCGGTAGCCTCCCCCAGCAGCCTGGCGATCTCCTGGGCCGTCTGCATCTGCCTCGAGATCACCTCCTGCGCCCGCTCGAGCGTCTGCGTCCTGAGCTCCTGGACGTGCTTCTTGGCCTTTTCCTCCTCGGACGTGTCGATGAATATCCCGCAGTAGAGGTCCCCCCCTTCGATGGCGAACAGTCCCGCCCTGAAGCTCACGTCGTGTTCGGAAATCGTCTCTCTGGCCATGAGGCCGCCCCCGCGCGAGATCGCCCTCTCGAAACAGTCGGAGTGCACGAACTTGGCCGCGGGCATGCCCAGAAGCTCTTCTCCCTCGCAGTGAAACATCGTCCGAAACGCGGGGTTCACGAACCGGATGCGCGCGTCCTTGTCCACCAGGACGACCCCGTTGGGCGTCTGCTGGAGGATCGCGCTGGCGTACGCGGCAGGGACCAGGATCTCCGAATCGCTCATGGCGCACCTGTCCCTTCGGGTTTCCCCGTCGATCCGATCCCCAGGGGTTCCAGAACTCTCTTGCGGAATACCTCCACGGCCACATCGCTGCTGGCGCTTGTCAGGGCCTCTGCGTCTATCTGCCAGTTGATCCCCTCCCCACACCGTTCCATGCAGAAGGCGCCCTTCAGCAGGACCTTGTCCTTCAGCCCGTGCTTGGCAAGCAGCTCATCGAACCGCACGATGACGGACCGAGCCCCCTTGAGATGGCACGAACTCCCGACGCATACTGTCACGGTAACCATTCGTCGTTCTCCCCGCCCCCGACCGGACGATCGCACCTTTGCCTCGAAAAACCCATCCGGTGGCCCGCTCCGTTCCGGCAAACATGCCGGTCGCGCTACGGTCGCCGCCTGGAGCCCTCTTCCGCGGTCGTCCGCCCTTCCCGGAGGCGCTCCACCGCCTCCCGGCGGCGGATCCGCAGGTATTCCTCCACGTCGGAAAACTCCAGGGCGCCGGTGGGGCACCCCGCGACGCATGCGGGCTCTTCCCCCGCCTCCGTCCGCCGGACGCACAGATCGCACTTGACGGCCACCTTGCCGTCCCGCGACATGTCGATCACCCCGAACGGGCATACCAGCAGGCAGAACTTGCACCCGATGCAGCGGGCAGGCTCGATCAGGACCGGCCCGGTCTGCGAGGGGCGGTGGATCGCCTCGGTCGGGCAGACCGTCATGCAGGGGGCGTCCTCGCAATGGCGGCACTGAAGGGGGATACCGAACTCGCCGGCCGGCTCCACGTGGACCCGCGGCTGGGGAGGCGTCCGGGCACTGATGGCCTCGACGAGGCTCCTGGCCTCGGTATGGGCCATGGCGCATTCCAGCACGCACGTCCTGCATCCCAGGCAGCGCTGCTCGTTGACGACGATCATCTTGGCCATGTGAGCACTCCTTGCCGGATCAGCCCGTCGCCTTGGCCTGCGCCACGGTCCGCGGAGCGTAGGGGACGGCGTACATCGGCCCGGGCAGGTGCAGCGCGGCCCGCTTGGCGTCGATGTGGTCGATCATCAGTCGGGCCGCCTTGATCGGGTCGGACTCGAAGGCGAACTTCCCACCGAACATCTCCTCGACCCCGCCGCAGAGGAACTTCGTCAACTCGGGCGCGCCCTGGACCGGCAGCGGCTCGCCCAGGACGGTATAGACGCCCGATGCGATGACGTAGAAGCCGATCGCGACGGCCTTCTCGCTCATCCACTCCGGCGCGGCCCCGGCAACGGGCAGGTCGGCGATGCTCTCGCCAAGCCCGCCCTCCTTGACCATGTTGGACAGGACGATCAGGATGCGGCTGTTGTCCACGCAGGAACCCATGTGCAGGACGGGCGGAGCGCCGACGGCCCGGCAGATTTCCCGGATGCCCTTGCCCGCGTATGCCTCGGCGGCCTCGGGTTGCAGCAGACCCGCCTTGGCGCACGCAACGGCCGAGCAGCCCGTCACGGCCACCAGAACGTCGTTCGCGATCAACTCCTTCACCATCTCCAGGTGACCGAAGTCCTGGCGGAGCTTGGGGTTGTTGCATCCGACCACACCGGCGACCCCACGGAGCCGGCCGGAGATCACCCCGTCGTTCAGCGGCCGGTAACTCGGACGATATCGCCCGCCCAGCATCGTGAAGATGTTCTCCGCCGTGAAGCCGGCCACCAGTTCATTGCTCTCGGCGGGAACGCAGGCGGGCGCCTTGCGGTTCGGGAAGTTCTCTATCGCCGTCCGCACGATGCGCTTGGCGATTTC
>Ga0315277_10011986_pt1 | contig 10885 bp, 6 predicted proteins | sample YL17G05_15_MG_FD_203695 | JGI IMG/M metagenome (GOLD analysis project Ga0315277, IMG submission 203695) | Sediment microbial communities from Yellowstone Lake, YNP, Wyoming, USA - YL17G05_15 | ecosystem: Environmental > Aquatic > Freshwater > Lake > Sediment | place: USA: Wyoming | collected... | reverse complement strand
TTCGCTGCAGGTAATGTTATTCTTGACGTATCGCCAGTCTCTACCGACGTCCCTAGACCCTGCCATGACAACGGTTCCGTCCGTTGGTACATACGCGACTCCATACATGTGTGTATGTTTGCCACCCGGCGCACTGGCCAAATAGGTGCATATTGTCGACAGGTCACTAGGGTTTTTCACCTCAAGCCTGGCTTTGGTGCTCTCCCAGCCAGCTGTTACCAGCAAATCCGCTGACACGGCGTAAGATAGAGAAATCAGCACTACAAAGAATGCAAGAGAATAACTATACCACCTCATGTTATTTACAATGAAATTTATAGTATTTAAACATTTTGTTGATTTTGCGAAACTGAAGAAAAGTATGTTAAAGCATAAAAATTGCAAATTTTTCATAAATTCTCAATTTCTCGTCGGAAAATTAGCATTCTTATATCTGATTATAACTCTATTACAAGATTATTCATTTTATTAAAAATAGAATTCTAACATTTTTATCATTCTAGCTTATAATTATAATTATAATTATTACATCACTAAACTAAAATTAGATAATTTTGATTTCCATGTCAAAATTTTTAGAAAATTGTAAAAAATTTAATAAAATATGATTATTCTCGCCACTTAACTTCTACCTGGTCGGTTCTTTCTCTTGGCTTTATGTCAACTTTCTCAGCCTCTTCTTTTATTCCTGCATTAAACATTAATTCTCCAGTATAAGCAATCATTCCTGCGTTGTCAATTAAAAGTCCTTTTGAAGGACAGAAGAATTTGGCTCCTCTTTCTTCACACATTATCCTGCACATTTCCTGCAATCTGCTGTTGCAGGCAACTCCTCCCCCAAGAACAAGCTCCTTTTTTCCTGTGTGCGCAAGAGCTCTCTCGGCGGCTTCAATGAGCATCGCAAAAGCCGTCTCCTGCATCGAGAAGCTTAAATCTTCCTTGCTAGTTCCTTTGTCATAAAGCTGCTGCATTTTTGTCTGCATTCCAGAAAAAGAAACATCCATTCCCTTTATTGAATAAGGCAATTCAATATACTTTCCATTTTTTGCAAGCTCCTCTATCTTAGGCCCTGCAGGAAATCCAATTCCTATATATCTTCCGAATTTGTCTATAAAATTTCCAACTCCTAAGTCAAGTGTCTCCCCAAACACTCTATACTTGCCGGCAGCGTAAGCTATAACCTGCGTATTAGCCCCGCTTGTATATAATAGGACGGGGTCAGAAGCTCCAACTGAGCGCCCAATTTCCAAATGAGCAATGCAGTGGTTTACAGGAACAATAGGAATTTTAAGCCTTTTAGCGAGCGCCTTCGCAAACTCCATTCCCGCTATCAAACACGGAGCCAGCCCAGGAGCATTTGACAACGCAATTGCCTCAAGCTGTTCTTCTTTTATCTTTGCCTCTGCAAGCGCCTTCTCATAAATCTGCTGTGCAACCGCTCTATGATGATTTGCGCTCTCCATCGGAATTATTCCATCAACAATTGCAGAAGAATACATATCTTTCACATTTGCCAATATTTTTCCCTTGTCAACAAGCCCAATTCCAAAAGTGTGCGCCGTGCATTCTATTCCCAATATCATAAATTAAATCCTTCTTGATAATATTTAAATATGTCAGTTTAAAAGATGTTGATAAATAAGTTCATCCTTAATTATAATATTTGAACTGTTATTGGCAGATAATTATTAATATTTTCTAAAAATTGTAATGCAAATTTCATTTTACTTTTTCATAATCCTCCTTTGAGCCGATGTCAAGCCATTCGCCTGAGAATGAAAAGGCATAAACCTCCTGTTTCTTTATAAGTTCAATCACAAAATAAGTCAGCCCAAAACCCGGCTTTAATCTGCCCTCTGCTTTTGACTTTTCATAAAATTCTTTCAACTTTGAAATATCTTCTTTCTTCATCATATAAATTCCCGTAACTGCAAGATTTGAGCGCGGCTGCTGTGGTTTTTCTTCCATATCTGTAATTTTATTATTCTCTGCAACATTTGCTATGCCAAATTTGGAAGCGTCCTTTATGTCAGAAAGCTCATAGCACGCAAGGCACGTCGAACTTTTCTCTTTTGAAAAATCAATAAACTTTTTCATATCCAATGAAAATAAATTGTCGCCGTACAAAAATAAAACATCGTCGTCTATGCCAAACTTATTGATTGCAATCAGGCAGTCATTTATAGGCCCTTTCTGGTCGTCAACAGAATCAGAGCCACTATCCACAATTTTTATTTTATCTCTGTAATTCTCCTGTTTTTTGCTGAGCCATTCAGAAAAATTATTGTAAAATCTGCTATTGGAGATAATATAAATTGAATCTACTTCTCTTACTTCATTAACTTTCTCAATCAGATAATCCAAAATCGGCTTTCCCTTTACAGGCAAAAGCGCCTTTGGCATATTTTCAGTCAGAGGATAAAGCCGCGTCGCATATCCCGCGCATAAAATTATTGCTTTCATGAAAATATCATCAAATTATAGTTTAAAAAAGTGATGTATTCACAAACAATAAATTACTATGCCACCAAACTAAAAAACAAAACCATAAAATCAAAAAGTCCTTGCGTTTTACCATGCCTTGAAAGGCATGGTTTGTTTTTGGACTCATCAAAAACTTTTAGTTTTTGAGTGCCATCAAGAACTGCAAGTTCTTGAGGTTTGGATGCTCAAGAAACCACCACACCTTAAAAGGTGTGGTTTTCTGTCAAGTTCCTTGACATAATAAAAAATAAAAAGTCAACTAAGAGCCAAAAGAAGCTTTATCTCTTCTTCTTTCTGCCGCCCCTGGACATCTTTGCTTCACATACGTTTCCCTTTCCGTCAACATAGTAAAGGTAGCCAGGCTTTCTCTTGATAACATTCTTTACAAGCACTTTTCCCATTTTACACCTCCTTTTTATCCAAGATTATTTATTGATTAGATAAGTATGCTTTTCTATTTAAACCTTTCTTTTCTCGACGAGGAAATTAATTATTTCCTTATTCCTGCTATTTACAGGAATTTCAATTAAATATTTCCCTTTTCCTGAAATAAACGGCAGCCATTTATTAACAAGCAGGACTTTGTTTATATTGGCTTTATCGTCGAGCCAGACAGCGGCAAACGGCCTGCAGAAGAAAGAATGAATTGCTATATTCCCCTCCTCGCTAAATTCAAACAAAAGATTTTCTGCATTAGACGATTTAAACATCAATCCCATTAATCTGCCGAAGAACCCCGCTCTTTCAACATCAATCTTAATCATCTTTCCTTTATGTGTTATTTTCATAAAAGCAAAAGAATAATGATTGTTATAAATTTATTTGAGCATAAATAAAAAGTCAATAAAATCTGTTAATAATGCAGATTACAAGAAATCTAATAACTTCTTCATATAAATACTAATTATCTTCACTAAATTATCCTCAAAATTATACACACTGCAAAACTCAAAACATCAAAATACTTTTCTAACCGAGCATTCTCTTGGCCTGCGCCATAATGTGCTTCTCAAGCACGCTCTTCTTCTTTTCTATTTCTGCCTCTCTCAAAAGCATCTCTCTCTTCATCTTTGCTTCAAATTCCTCCCTCATTTCTCCTCTCAGCTCTCTCTCCTTCTGTTTCAGCTCTCTATTCACCTTCTCTTCATCGCTTTTCTTTATTCTCTCAACTTCTGCCCTTAATTCGTCATGCATTTTCTCTTTCATTTGCTTGGCTTTGTTTTCAAACTTCTTGTCAACATCTTCCTCGTGCTTCTTCAAATTCTTTTCCTTTGAATAATAATTCTCCTCTAAGTCCTTTTCTTTGGAATAATATTCACTCTCCAAATCTTTCAGTATCTGCTTTCTTTCTGTTGTAAGGCGCCTTATATTTTCATTTATCAGCGCGCTAATCACTTTCTTCTTCTCTGCCTCAAGGCGCCTGTTCAATTCATCATCAAACCTGCTGCTCACCTCATGCCTAAGTTCAGTATTAACCTGTTTTTTATACTTGTCATGAAATTCATCAACCAAATCTTTGTATTTCTTTGCAAATAATCTCTCTTTTTCTTCCAAATCCATCTTAATCTGGCTGTCCATCTCAAGCTCCTTGCTCTTTAATCTCTCTGTGATTTCGCCTTTTATGTCATTAAGAAAATCGCCAAATCTCGTATCAACAATAACTCCAACTCCCGAATCAATCTTCATCTTTGACGCTTTTGTATGCTCCTCAAACTCTCCCTTCAGCTCGGAAAGCTCCTTCTCAAGCTTTGGCACATCTTTTACAAACCCGGCTTCCTTGTCGGAAAGCTGCTTCTTGCACGCAACCTTCTTTTTCTTTTCTATTATTGCCTCAAGTTCCTTTACTCTTTTTTTAACTACCTCTGAATCTCTTTTAAGCGCCCTTTCCTCTTTGAGCAACTTAATGTTAACCTTCCCCTTAATTCTGCTCTTGAACTTCTCTTCTTCCCTCTCTTTAATTTTATTTCTAAGAGAAGCAATCTCTCGTGTTATCCACGGAATAGAATTAACATCTTTTAATCTTGATTTTATAAGCGCAACATCCGTCTCAAAACCCTTATGTTCAAGCGCCTCAAGCTCGTGCTTAAGCGACTCAAGTTTCGCAATCTTATCTGCAAACTCCTCAAACTCTTTTTTTATCTGTTCTCTTTTTCCCTTCATTTTGCTCTTTTGTAGTTAATATTTATACTATTACTATTTGATTTTTATACCCTTCGGTTTTATTTCCCGTACTGCTTTTTCCACTTTTCAAGCATCTCCTTCATTTGTTTAGTGCTTGCGCCCTTCATTTCATATCCCAAACCGCCTAAATTATATCCCTCGCTCTTCCACTCATTAAGCTTCTCTTTCATCTCGCTCGTCTTTCCTTCCTGCTTTAGCTTCTTTAATGTCTTCTCTCTTTTTTTCTGCTTGTGCTTCAGCGCAACTATTTTCTCTTTAACTTTTCTGCTTACTTCAGTTGCGCTTACCTTCCCGCTCTGTCTTATTAATTTTGCCTGCGAAAGGAGAATTTCCTTCTGGTTTTTAAGTTCAAACTTATTATATCTCTCCAGTTCAATAAGCATTCTGTCTTTTTCCCTTAAAAAGAACATGAAGAAAATTGCAATAACAAGAATAAAAACAACAAGCAAGCCAAAAATCAAGAATGTCTTTATATCAAAATTTCCAAATGCAGCAGGCTTCTCAACCCTGAATATTGCTGCAGAAGTTCCCACAGACGATTTGTACTCGGAGCTTGCGGCTAAAACATAGTCACCCTCTTTTACATTAGCCGGCAAATTCAGCGTCTTTGTAATTCTGGTTTTTCCCTGAACTGCAATCGACTCGCTCTCGGAGCTCAAAACACTTCCGTCAATTGCATTATATAAATGATAATCAAGCTTTACTTGAACGGTTCCAAGCCCGTCAGTTGTTCCGCCTGATATCAAATCCAAAATAGTCACGTCAGCAACTATATTTGCCCCGGGAGCAACAACTGTATATGAAGGCGACACGCTTAAGCTTACATCATAAAACACATCCCTACTTTCTACTTCAAATATTATCGGCAGGTAAGACACTTCATTTTTACTGGTTATTCTTATGCTTCCTGCATAAACTCCCTCTTTTATTCCGGACGAATTAAAGCTTACAATTATGTTCTTCGTTTCATTTATATTAAGAACAAAACTGCTCTCGCTTAAACTTATTCCATTCAAATTTCCGATAAGCTCAAGATTAAATTCCCCGCCTTTCTCGCTGAAAATGCTAACAGGCTTGCTTGAAGAGTCCCCAGCAGAAACAGATACCTTTAGCAAAACGCTATTTGTCTGAAATCCAGGAGAAGCCAAAGCAAAGCTAATGCACATCAAAAATACAAAAAACATTATCGCGCTTTTCACGCCTCTTCTTCCAAACATGAAAACCAAAGTCATTTTATGAATTTAAACCTTTTTGTTTTGCTTTCGGATTAGGAACCCTCTTCTTCCGAGTATTATAAAGCTTGCAACAACAGCAAGTGCAATTATCACTCCTACTATTACCGCATAAGATGACTTAACAGCCGGGGCAACCTCGAACTGGAAGCTTGATGTTCCAAATGCCCCTGGATATGTCAATTCCAATCCAACTATATATTTACCTGGGAGCAAGTCAGATGGAATCACAAATTCTTTTGTATAATCTTTTGTTCCTAACACGTAAAACGTTTCACTCTCCTCAAGATAAACATTTCCCGAGAAGTCCTTCATAACATAAGTTGCAAATACATCAACCTTTTCCTTTGGCCCCACCTGCGCCAAGCTGACATAAGATGTAATTGTCTGTCCTGGTTTCACAATCTTGTTGCTGTCAGGAGTATTTATAGAAACATCAAACAGGAAGTTCTCGCTCTTTACATTGATTGTTACAGAAACTTCTTTGGAATATCCTCCGCCAGAGAATGTTATTATTCCCGTCCTTATTCCCTTTGCAAAATCAGCAAGGCTTACCTCAAGAGTCTTTTGTTCTCCCGCTCCCAAGGTGACTGAACTATCAATCTTTAATATATCGCTTAAGCTGCCTGCGCTTATAGTAAGTGCTATCGTGCTATTTCCGTTATTTGTAATTAACATCTTTCTCGTTTCATTCCTTCCTATTACAATTGAAGCAGTCAAATCCTTTGGTTCTATGCTGATTGGAACTTCAGCCTTTGGGGTTACTACTGCTACTCCGCCGCCTCCGCCTCCTCCTCCCCCCGCTGCAGGAGGCACAACAGGAGCAACAATCGGCGCAGTTACACTAAAGTTTCTTGTCGTGCTTGAATTTGCATTGTTGACCAAGTCAGCACAGCTTACATTCCACAAATAAACTCCAGGAACAAAATAATTTACAAACTCGTTAATCGCGCCAGCAGACGCATCAACGCTGTATCCTGCAGAAACAGAATCATTTGCAACGCTTCCATTTACAATTAAACTGCAGTTTTTAATATTTATTTCCGTAACATTATACTGCAGCACAACTCTCTGGCTGTTTGAAGAATATTCAAATCCCGAAGGAGGACTGACAAGTGCAACTCTAGGATAAGTCAAATCAATCGTGAAGTTGCTTGAATCTGTTCCCTCTATCCCTGAAGTTGAATTCGCAAATATTTCAACAAGATGATTTGCCTCTGTCAAATTTAAGGTAAAGTTGTTTCCGCAAGTCAGTGCACTGCTTGCTCCCCCATCAACCAAATACCAGCAATTGCTGAGTGCACTTGATATTATAGTATATGTAACATTCACAGACATATTATAATTTAGATATGAATTATTTATCGGATACTTTATATCAATCTCGGGCACGAAGCTGTTTATTGCAAACACAACGCTCTTGTTTGCCGCATTTCCAATCGTATCATTGCAATAGAACGCAGCATTATAACTCCCGTCTGCAATGCTCGAGTTTGTCGCGTTGAAGTTTCTGTTATCAACACTGCTCATTGTTATATTTGCAATTCCATTATTCAAACTATAAGCACACGAGCCACTCTCATTCAAAGTAACATTAAATATCATTGAGTTAAGCGCATACGTCTTATTCTCCGGGCGGTTTACAGTAATCGTCGGAGCAATCGTATCTTTGAAGAAAGTCACACTCGATGAATTTGTATTTCCAGCAGAGTCATTCGCATAAACTCTCCACGTGTTGCTTCCCTGCGCAGAAGAAAGCCCAGTTGCATTATTCCCACAAGTTACAGTCGAATTTGTCTGCCCAAAATTAAGAGAGTACCAGCAGCTCTGCAAATTAGAATCGCCTACTGTATAATTAAGTGCGGTCACATTAACAGCATAACTTGCATTTTGAGGATAAGTAATCAGCAGGTTTGGAACAATGGAATCAACAAAGAACACGACTGTTGAGCTGTTCTTGTTCCCAAGTGTGTCATTCGCATAAACAGTCCACTTGTTTGTTCCTTCTGTTGCATTCATTCCAGTTACATTATTCCCGCAAGTAATCGTGTTATTCGCCAATCCTGAATTATTGCTCCACCAGCAAGCCTGAAGATTGGCATCAGAAACTGTATAATTTAGCTCTGTTGGCTTTATGTTGTAAGTCGTGTTGAGAGGATAGGTTGCGTTTATTACAGGGGCGGCTGAATCAACACCGAATATTACAACACTTGAATTTGCATTTCCAGCGGAATCATTAGCATAAACTCTTACCGTATTTGCCCCCTGATTCCAATTTCCTGTGATGTTATTCCCGCATGTAATTGTTGTATTAACAAGCCCAGATGAATTAGTCCACCAGCAAGCGCGTAAATTAGCATCGCTAACAGTATAATTAACTCCTACATTTGCATAACTGAAATTAGCGCCATTTGCTGGATATGTCACACTAACAAGAGGAACAATACTGTCAACAAAGAACACGACTGTTGAAGAATCAATATTATTTGAAGTATCATTCGCATAGACAATCCATTTATTGCTTCCTTCATCAGCAACAATTCCCGTTACATTGTTACCGCAGGTTATTGTATTGTTTGTCAATCCAGTATTATTGCTCCACCAGCAAGCCTGAAGATTGGCATCAGAAACTGTATAATTTAGCTCTGTTGGCTTGTAGTTATAGGACGCATTCAAAGGATATTTGAGATTAATTTGAGGATTGAATGAGTCAACATTAAACACAATACTCGATGAATTTTGATTTCCAGCACTATCATTAGCATAAAATACAAATGTATTGCTTCCCTCATTTGAATTCGCATAAACAGGAGTTGTATAGCTTATATTCGCTGTCCCGTTATTAAACCATAATGCCTGATAACTGTCAGCTGTGAAATTAACCCATATTGTCCTGTTATTGTAGCTCGTGTTCTGAGGCGAATAAACTGTTATTACAGGAACAATTGTATCAACACCAAATACAACAGATGTTGAATTCAAATTACCAACAGAATCATTGCAATAAAATACTGCACTATGCCCTCCTTCTGTCATCGAAGAATTGACGTTAACAAATTCTCTATTATTAGAGCTGCCCATAGTTATATTCGCTGAGCTGTCCAAAGAATACAGGCAAGCTCCGTTCTCGCTCAAAGTTACATTAAACAAAATAATCTGAGTTGTGTAAGTTATATTCTGAGGCGAGTTTATGGTTATCAATGGCGCCTGCGTTTCAAGAGTTATGTTTTTTGTTTCGGTGTAATTTGAATTTCCAGCCAAGTCAAGAGCCGTTGCATTGAAATAATAAAGCCCATCAGCCAATCCGCTCTGATTTACAAACAGCGAAGAATTCGGCGAGCTTGCGCTATAAACCAGTCCAGAGCTGGAATTGTAAATATTTATTGTGATGCTCTGCAAATTAATATCATATGCGCTTGCATTTATCAAGATATTATTTCTATTCACGCTTATTCCAGATGTATCTGTTGGAGAAACCAGGTTAATTAGAGGCTTGATAGTGTCAACTGTGACAGTTCTTGTGCCTGTTGAATTTGAACGTCCGAAAGTATCCACGGCGGTTGCATTAAAATGATAAACTCCGTCATTCAAATTGCTGAAATTAGCATAAAAATTAGTTGAAGCGCCGCTTTCATTAGTCACAGAACTATTAACTAACGCTGTCGCATTAAATAAGTATATAGTTAAATTAGATAATTCAAGATTTGAAGCAGTCACATTAACATTTATGTTCTTTCTATTAAGATAAACTCCAGGGCCCTCTGTAGGCAAAACAAAATACACTCCAGGAGCAGATAAATCAACAGAAAATGTCACAGATGAATAATTCAAATTCCCAGCAGAATCATTCGCATAAACTCTCCATGTGTTGCTTCCTTCTATGCTTGTCAAACTGCTAACATTCTGTCCGCAAGTTATGCTGTTATTTGCGCCTGAATCAATAGAATACCAGCACGCCTGCAAGTGAATATCAGAGACGCTATAATTAAGTTCGTTCTGAGTTTCGCCATAGCTTGTGTTTTGAGGATATGTGATTGCAACACCTGGCTTTGTTGTATCAAGAGTTATTTTTCTTGTTGAAGTCAAGTTTTCATTTCCTAATGTGTCATTTGCGCTCGCATTAATATAATAAATTCCATCAGCAAGATTTGTAAAGTTAATGAACAGACTGCTCGACGAGGATATTGTCGTATTAATCAATTCAGATGAATTATACAATCTTAATACAATCTTGTCCAAATTCGCTTCAATTACACTTACATTAACAGGAATGCTATTTTGTGATAATAGCGAGTTATTTTCAGGTGTAGGCGAGACAAAGCTTATCAAAGGCTTAACTGAATCAACAAAAAATATCACACTTGTATAATTCAAATTTCCCGCGCTATCATTAGCATAAAATACAAATGTATTGCTTCCTTCATTTGAATTCGCATAAACAGAAGTTGTATAGCTTATATTCGCTGTCCCGTTATTAAACCAAAGTGCTTGATAGTTATCGTCTGTGAAATTAACCAATATTGTCCTGTTATTGTAGCTCGTGTTCTGAGGCGAATAAACTGTTATTATAGGAACAATTGTATCTTTAAAGAATGTTACAGATGAATAATTGATGTTTCCAAAAGAATCATTTGCCCAGACAATCCATTTATTGCTTCCTTCTACACTTGTTAATCCGGTCACATTACTCCCACATGTTACAGAAAAGTTATTAATTCCCTGATTAGTTGAATACCAACAACTTTCTAGACTAAAGTCGCTTACAGTATAATTAAGCTTAGATACATTAATGTTGTAAGTCGCATTCAAAGGATAAGTTAGATTAATTTGAGGATTAATAGAATCAACAAAGAATGCTACACTTGACGAATTAACATTATTATAACTGTCATTAGCATAAACCCTTACAGTGTTTGCTCCCTGATTCCAATTTCCAGTAATATTCGTTCCACATGTAATTGTTGTATTAACAAGCCCAGATGAATTAG
>Ga0315277_10011985_pt1 | contig 10886 bp, 10 predicted proteins | sample YL17G05_15_MG_FD_203695 | JGI IMG/M metagenome (GOLD analysis project Ga0315277, IMG submission 203695) | Sediment microbial communities from Yellowstone Lake, YNP, Wyoming, USA - YL17G05_15 | ecosystem: Environmental > Aquatic > Freshwater > Lake > Sediment | place: USA: Wyoming | collected... | reverse complement strand
CTTTGTGGGTTTGATTATCGTCCTGGCATTGACCGCCTTTGACACTTTATTTGTTGCATTTCACGATGTCTTTTTCGCTCCGGGTACCTGGACGTTTTATTATTCGGACACATTGATCCGATTGTTTCCTGAGCGTTTCTGGCAGGACACCTTTATTATTGTTGGGTCATTGACAGCCGCGATGGGCCTGGCATTAGGATTCGGCTTGAAAAAAAGCTGACGCTTATCTGGCTTTTCCCTGGTTCGCCACGGCTTCTACTGCTTTTCGAACTGTTTCCTCATCAGCCAGATAGTAATGCTTTATAGGACTCAGGTCGGAATTTAGCTCATACACCAATGGGATGCCCGTTGGAATATTAAGCTCCGGGATGACCTCATCAGGTACATTATCGAGGTATTTTACCAAGGCGCGCATGCTGTTCCCATGGGCAGAGATTAACACCCGCTGCCCTGACTTAACAGAATTGGATATGGTTGAATGCCAATAGGGAAGCATCCGGGCTACTGTGTCTTTCAATGACTCCTGACGCGGCAGCTCATCCTCAGACAGGCTCGCATAACGGCGGTCGAAACGAGGATGGCGTTGGTCATCAATATCTAAGGGGGGTGGTGGTACATCATAGCTACGCCGCCACACTTTCACCTGTGCTTCCCCATATTTTGCTGCCATTTCTGCTTTATTAAGCCCCTGTAATGCACCATAATGCCGTTCGTTTAATTGCCAGGCCCGGATCACTGGTATCCATTCCAGTTCCATATCCTCAAGAACGATCCAAAGAGTATGGATGGCTCGCTTGAGCACCGAAGTGTACGCCAGGTCAAAGGTAAATCCATTATCCAATAATAATCTGGCATCAAAGTGTGCCTCTTGCCGACCTTGTTCGGTCAAGCCAACGTCAGTCCAGCCTGTGAAGCGATTTTCCAGGTTCCAGGTGGATTGTCCGTGACGTAATAAAACGAGCTTATACATATCTTGATGTTGATCCTTTCAAACGTGTTGTAAATTATATCTAATATTAACGTCTCCCCGTAAGATGACTTTTGTTCGAAGTCTATCTAACGGGGAGACGTTTTAAAGGTCCAAAGAATAACAGGTTCCTTTGTTACCGAATCGAACTTTCGGTTTCTGGGTCGAACAAGTGCATGTTATCCATATTGAAGGATAACTGAGTCTTGTCTCCCATTCGGGCGCTTGTTCGGGGATCTACCCGGGCGACGAAGTTGTGTTCACCCATTGTGACATATAAGTTGATTTCATTCCCCATCAGCTCGGTTACATCAATCGTCCCATCTATTAATTGAGAGAAAATGCCTGGTGGGATATACTTCGGGTCCTGGATATCCTCCGGGCGGACGCCCAGAATTACAGGCTTATCTATATAAGCCGCGTAAACATTAGTACGATTAACAGGGACCTCGACTTTAAATGTTTTGCCATCCACATACAACTTCCCGTCGCCTTTCACCAGTTTGGCATTGAAGAAGTTCATTGCCGGAGAGCCCATGAAACCCGCTACAAAAAGGTTGTCAGGCCGGTCATATAGATTCTGTGGAGAGTCGACCTGCTGTAAGAGACCTTTATTAATCACCGCAATCCGGGTAGCCATAGTCATTGCTTCCACCTGGTCATGGGTGACGTAGATAAAGGTTGTTTGTAGTTGCTGGTGAAGTTTACTGATGTTGGCTCGTGTTTCCACTCTCAGCTTGGCATCAAGGTTTGAGAGCGGTTCGTCGAAGAGGAAAACCTTAGGCTCGCGTACGATCGCACGACCTACTGCGACCCGCTGGCGTTGACCACCCGATAGTTGACGAGGTTTGCGATCCAGCAGTTGTTCAATACCCAGCATTTCGGCTGCATCACGAACCCGACGCTTGATTTCCTCTCTGGGAACCTTGCGTAGTTTTAACCCAAAGGCCATGTTGTCATACACACTCATATGAGGATAGAGTGCATACGATTGGAACACCATGGCGATATCGCGATCCTTTGGGGGGACATCGTTAACGACACGATCACCGATAGAGATTTGTCCCTCAGTGACCTCTTCCAACCCGGCCAGGCAACGAAGTGCAGTTGTTTTGCCACAGCCGGATGGGCCGACGAGGACTAGAAATTCCTTGTCCTCAATTTTGATGTCAAGGTTGTTCACTGCAATGACATCAGCAAAGCGCTTTGTAACATGATCGTATACAACGCTAGCCATAAGATTTTCTCCTTTCTACGTTTTACGGGAATATAGTAACTGTATTATATTACAACTAATCTAAATAGCAAATATTTTAAGGTGCATTTTTCCTTGCCTAATTTCAATGCTCACTTTAGAATGGTAAGGAATGTTTATTATATTCCGGAATATCAGGTTTGTTGCCATTGAGGTTACATGACCACTCGCGAGGATATCTCTCCCATCCGTAAACAATACCTGGAGATCAAGCGTCAGTATCCGAATACGATCTTATTCTTCCGCCTCGGGGATTTTTATGAGACTTTTGACCAGGATGCTGAGATTGCTTCGCGCGAATTGGATATTGTATTAACCTCGCGTAACGTTGCTAAAGGAGTGCGTGTTCCGATGGCGGGTATTCCTCATCATGCGGTTGAAAATTATCTGGCCCGTCTGATCGACAAGGGATACCACGTAGCGATATGTGAACAGGTGGGTGAAGAACCGATCAAAGGCCTTTTTTCCCGTAAAGTTGTACGGATCGTCACACCTGGTACGGTGGTTGAACCCGGTCTATTACCCGGGGATGCGAATAATTATTTAGCTTGCGTTGTGCCAGGAGATGATCGCCTTGGAGTGGCATATGTGGATATAACCACTGGCGAGTTCGCTGCCACAGAATTGAGTGGTGACGATCTCCAGATTATATTGAAAGCTGAACTAACCCGCCTGCGACCGGCTGAGATATTACATCCTGATACCTATCCGCTTTCAGATGGTTTTCCTGGGCATCCTACAGCATGGCCATCCTGGCGTTTTGAGCCGGGACGCTGCCAGGATGCTCTGTTGCGACACTTTGAAGCTGCCTCTCTCGACGGATTCGGTTTACGTGGTTCACAACAGGCTACCCGTGCTGCGGGTGGAATTTTACAATATTTATCAGAGACCCAACCAGCTTCCCTGAAGCTATTAACCAGCTTGAGTACCTATACTCTATCTGATTTCATGACCCTCGATGCTGCTACGCGCCGTAATCTTGAGCTGACTGAGACATTGCGAGGCGGATCGGTGAAAGGTTCTCTCTTGGGTGTTTTAGATTTTACAGTTGCCCCAATGGGTAAGCGGCTCATTCGCCAATGGGTCAATAAGCCTTTATTGGATGTAGATCAAATCCACCAGAGGCAAGATGGTGTGTCGCTTTTCTTTGTTAATGGGTTGCTACGAGCAGAACTGCGCGCTGCTTTAAAGCCCCTGGCTGATCTGGAACGGTTAACCAACCGTATTGTCGGTGGTACAGCTTTACCGCGAGATATGGTTGCACTCCGCGATACTCTCCAGCGTCTACCTAACCTTCATCGGTTGCTACCGATACAAGACAATATCCCAGCCCTGATCATGCAGGATTTCCATCTGTGTACAGAGGAATTGAATATATTATCAGCCGCTCTGGCTGATGACCCTCCAGCCACCCTACAAAATATCGGAGTCATACGACCGGGTTATTCGGCAGAACTGGATGGGGTCGTGGAGCGTTCCCGGCACGCCCGTGAGTGGATCGCTAACCTGGAGACAGTGGAACGCAGGCGTACGGGGATAAAATCTCTTAAGGTTGGTTATAACAAAGTGTTTGGTTATTATATAGAGATCACCCACACCAACGTCGATCTGGTTCCAGCGGATTATATCCGCAAGCAAACCCTGATCAATGCCGAACGCTATATTACCCCAGAGATGAAAGAATATGAAGCATTGGTTCTAAATGCAGAGGAACGTATCCGGGAAATCGAGGAACGCCTTTTTAAAGAAATATGTTCACGCTTAGCGAGTTCAGCCAGGGAGCTATTAGGGACCGCGCATGTCCTTGCTCAACTTGATGTGTTAACTTCCTTAGCTGAAGCGGCAGCCCGGGGGGGTTATATTAAGCCGGAGGTTGTGATCGAGGATATTCTTGAAATACACGAAGGCCGTCATCCCGTAGTCGAACAGACACTCACAGGAGAGCGTTTTGTACCTAATGATACGATTTTCGAAGAAGGCGAAAGAATACGTCTCCTTACCGGTCCAAATATGAGTGGAAAATCAACCTTCCTCCGCCAGGTAGCTTTAATTGCATTAATGACACAAATAGGTAGTTTCGTCCCTGCAACATCTGCACGGATCGGGATTATAGATCGCATATTTACCCGCATCGGTGCTCAGGATGAGATTACTGCTGGACAATCTACTTTTATGGTCGAGATGGTTGAGACCGCGAATATATTACACCATGCCACCTCACGTAGCTTGCTGATCCTGGACGAGATCGGGCGTGGGACAAGCACCTATGATGGGGTTTCTATTGCTTGGGCAGTAGTTGAATATATCCATAACCATCCTCGCTTGCGGTCTAAGACCCTTTTTGCCACCCATTACCATGAACTCACCCAGTTAGCGGATCTGCTGCCGGGGGTCCGAAATTACAATGTGGCGGTCAGTGAAGCCGAGGGACGGGTAGTGTTCTTGCACAAGATCGTGCAAGGTGGGACAGACCGATCGTATGGTATTCATGTGGGACAATTAGCCGGATTACCCCGGCCAGTGGTGCAGAGAGCCGGCGAAATCCTTCACCAGCTCGAGGCCTCTTCAGGGAAAGCTGTCAGGCTAAATCCTGACTCGCCTCGTCAACTGGCTTTGTTCCCCGAAACAAATCCCTTATTAGATGAATTACAGACCCTGGATGTCAATACCTTATCCCCAATCGAAGCGCTTAATAAACTATATGAATGGAAGCGTCGGTATTTAGATAAAAGTTAAAACCAGTTCAAGTTAGATATTCTCATAAAATATCATCTTAAAAAGTAACCTCCGAGGTTACTTTTTTCGATTTTTATGATGTAGCCTCGGAGGTTATCCGTTGTAAAAAAAGTTTCTCGAGGATTAAGCCTGTTGGTTAATCCCTGTATATAATGCGACGCGATTCCCTGTAGGATCATTGAAGAAGGCGATCCAGCCTATGGAAGGTATTTCAGTTTTAGGAAGAACGATCTTACCATCCGACTTTACAATCCGAGCAAGGGTGGCGTCAATATCATCAGTACCTATATAGACCAGCACATCGCCGGCTTTATGTAACTGGTTGTCCACAGTAGCAAAGCCACCTCCGGGACCGCCTTCTGCTTCATAAGTAGCGTAATTCATCTCTGGCATTTGCGCAACTTTCCAATTGAACACGTCTGCATAAAATTTCGCGGCGGCGACGCGATCATGGGCTGAAAATTCAATATGGACGATAGGGTGTTTAGACATATTAACCTCCTTTGAATTTTTGGATATTGAAGGTCCGAATTTTATATATAATAGAACATAAATTCTAATTTGTCAAGGGTCATCCGGTTATAATTTTTGAATGGTAACCCTATACGGTTCAATATCCAGTGTCCAATATCCCATTTCACCGAAGTCATACTCAATATAAATGTGTTCGGATTCACGACGCACTGTCTTTAGTTCAATGGGACGTTTAAATTTAAAGGTTACTAAGTGGTTATACCATTCACCTTGCTGATCCGGATTAAAGCCTTCTGGTGGGCTGTAAGCACGTTCGATCTCAGTTTCATTGAGGAAAAGGCGCAGGATGGTTTCTGGTCCATCGGCTGACCACAGCAAGCTCGCAGTCGCCTGCTCTTCTAGCTCCTTAATGCGTTCTTCCTCGTTTAGTTCTCATTGGATAGGAGACCAAATTGTCGGAAGATAATCGACGTATAAGGTTTCACAATCAATAACGCCGGGCATTATATACTCCTATTCAGGCTTCGGTCGCCAGGCAGGTGATCGTCTCGAGGATGCCAGGGATGGGTTGGATTCCTGAAGAGAGTGTTTGACCGAGATGGTTTATATCTTTGGACTCAACAACAGCTACTGCATCAAACGGTCCAAAAGTCATGTTTGCCTCTAACACCCCGTCAACTTTCCGTAACTGCCGAACGACTTCTCGAATTTCACCGGCTCGAATTTTAATTAATACATAGGCTTTCATGGTTATCTCCCTTCTCTTTTCTTTTTATTGTTCGCTTGTTCTCAGGAAAACAGACCAATATACTGCCGCGACCAGGATCGCTCCGCCGATAATATTACCTATCGTTACGGGCAGCAGGTTATTTAATAAGAATGTACCCCATGTCAGACCAGCCAGGTCATAGCCTGTATTAGCTGTGACTGTGGCAACCACCTTATCCGATAGGAATTCGGGAGCAAATGACTTGATAAACAAGCCAACTGGGATGAAGTATATATTGGCAATACTGTGTTCAAACCCAGCAGCGACAAAGGCTGTGATTGGGAAAACGATAGCCGCAATTTTATCGATGGCGCTACGAGCGCTGTAAGTCATCCAGACTGCCAGGCACACCAGGGCATTACATAAAACTCCGAGGGCGATCGCCTGAATAAACCCCAGGTGGACTTTGGTGTTGGCTGTTGATAGGGCTGTAATACCGATCGCCCCACCACTAAATGTATATTGCCTGGTCAAGAACATCATGCCGGCTGTCGCGACCGAGCCGACAAAGTTCCCTAGGTAGACGATGACCCAATTACGCAGAAGGGCAGCTGTAGAGACTTTACCACCTGCCCATGCCATGACGATGAGATTATTACCTGTGAACAGTTCTGCTCCCCCGACGATGACCAGGATCAGACCGAGACAGAATGCCATCCCTGCTAATAATCGGACGACTCCGTAGGGTAGGCTGGCGGTTAATGGAGAAAACTGAGCGGCTGAATCAGCTGCTTTTACCGCCATACTGCCTGCACTGACAGTTGTGGCGAAAATAGCACCCAAGGCGATGAATGCACCTGCCAGAATCGCCAGGGTAAACATGGGCAGGAATGGCATCTCTGCTTTGCGGACACCCAGATACTCGGCTCGGCGCGCCATTTCGGCAGGAAGTAGGGCATCGATTCGTACTTCAGTAGTCATAATTAACCTCCCCAAGGCATTTGAGCATATTCCCCAAATGCTTTATCATGTAATTGTTTGAATAATTTTTCGTGTATGCGTTCCCAATGTGCAAGTATTTCGAGAACTTTTTTAGCCTCGTCTGTAGTTTTGGAGGCTGCCATCTCATAAAATTCTGCGAAGTCGCGTTCAATAAGATAAGCCATACGGAGTATGGGCAAGTCGGGGACCATGGATTCCAGTACGGTCTGATCGATCACTTCAGAAACAGCCCTCTGTGAAAAGAAACCCCCTCTTTCAAGTTCAACACCCATTGATGGACTGGGGGCTTTTCCTTCATTCAATCCCTCGATCTGGCTCTGGATGAAGTTATATGTTTCTGTTCTTCATCAGCCAGCCTTTTAAAGGCATTAATAGCCGAAGCATGGCTCAACCGATCAGCGTTTTCAATAAAGAATCGTTTGCCTTCATACTCCCGTTGGAGTGCATAATTGAAAATTAACAGTACATCCATAAGATCGTAGATTTTAGTCATTCTGATTCTTCCACAATGTCTACCCTGACTGCACAGACTTTATATTCAGGGATCTTGGCAATCGGGTCCAATGCAGCGATTGTTAACTCATTGACTGCTGAGTCAGGGAAGTGGAAGTTAGCGTAGACCATCCCTGGTAAGACGCGGTCGGTCACCCATGCCTCAGCTATGATGCTTCCGCGTCGGGATGTGATGCGCACGCGTTGATTACCGTTGATGCCGAGGTGTTCAGCATCTTCTGGGTTCACTTCGACAAGTGCGCGGTCATATATTTCTAGTAATCCTTTGGCACGGCGTGTCAATTCTCCCCCATGCCAATGATAGAGGACACGTCCGGTACTCAGGATCATAGGGAAATCATTATCTGGTAGTTCAGCTGGTGGAATATGTTCGATTGCTGCAAACCTCCCCCGGCCACGGGCGAATTGGGCCGTATGTAATATCGGTGTGCCGGAATGGTTGATATCCTTGACCGGCCATTGTAAACGTTCACCGCGTTCCAGCCTGGCATGGTTGACTCCAGCATAACTGGGTGTTAGCGCGGCAATCTCATCCATTATTTCGGTAGTTTTCGCATAATCCCATTTGGCATAAACCCCATCCTCCACTTTTCTCGTTCCACGGGAGAGGATTCGCCTGGCAAGCTCAGAGGTGATCAACCAATCTTCCCATGGATGAATCGTTTCCATCATCCCAGGTGGTTCAATTGCCTTGCGGACCATTTGGACGCGCCGTTCTGTATTTGTGTATGTCCCGGTTTTTTCGGCGAAACTCACGCCAGGCAGAAGCACATCAGCATATCGGGACGTTTCGGAGGGGAAGATCTCCTGTAATACAATAAAGTCACAAGCATCCAGGCAGTGACGGATATGGTTTGTATCCGGGTCACTCATCACCGGATCTTCTCCAAGGATATAGAGCGCTTTGATCTTACCCGATGGAATGCCTGGTATCATCTCCGTGACCGTCATGCCGACCTTATCTGGCATGGGTGCACCCCATGCAGATGAAAATTTTTTACGCGCCTCCTCATTCGTCACCGATTGATAACCCGGATAAACGTTCGGCAGACCACCCATATCACAAGCCCCCTGCACGTTATTCTGACCGCGTAACGGGTTGATGCCTCCTCCTGGGATACCGATATTACCCAACAGCATCTGCAAGTTAGCTAAAGCCATTACGTTACGGACGCCAACGATGTGTTGAGTTATCCCCATTGCCCACATAACCGCCATGGGTTTATTGGTTGCCAGGACTTCGGCTGCCTGATATAGCAAATCTTTATGAATTCCAGTGGTCTCAGCTACTTTTTCGGATGGATAATGATTAACAACCGCTTTGAATTCATCGTAATTTTCTGTGCGCTCCTCGATAAACTTCCGGTTTTCCCAGCCTTTTTCTAAGATGATATTCATCAGGCCATTGAGCAGAGCAATATCGGTGCCGGGGCGATGCTGCAGATGGATAGTCGCAAACTCGGTGATTTCAATTTTGCGTGGGTCAGCGACTACCAATTTAGCATGATGATTTAATACTGCCTGGCGGATTTTGGTTCCGAACACCGGATGTTGCTCAGTCGTGTTTGATCCAATAATCAGCATTGCTGCTGCCTGGTTAGCGATGTCATCCATTGAATTGGTCATCGCGCCGGAACCGAAGGAGGTGGTCAGACCGACCACGGTGCTGGAGTGACAGAGACGGGCACAGTGGTCGATATTGTTCGTCCTGATGACTTGCCGGGCGAACTTATTCATCAGGTAATTTTCCTCGTTCAGGCACTTTGCTGAGGTGAGTATTCCGATACTGTCAGGGCCATAGGTATCCCGTGTCTCACTAAGCTTCCGAGCAGTGATATCGAGAGCGGTATCCCAATCTACCTCTACCCATTCACCGCGCTTATCCGGTCTGGATGATCCGTCTAACAGGTATTTCCGAACTCTGGGTTTTTTCAACCGCTCGGGATGGTGGACATAATCATAGCCATAGCGGCCTTTGACACAAAGCGCCATTCCATTCACCGGTGCATCGGGATTCGATGTGACCCCGATGATATGGTTGTTCCGGATGTTTAAGTCGAACTGGCAGCCTACACCACAATAACTGCAGGTTGTAGTAACCTTGGTTACCTGATGGGCTCGACCTAAGCCATAAGACATTTTGTCGCTTAATGCCCCAGTGGGGCAGTATGCTACGCATTGACCGCATGATTCGCAGCGCGCCTCGAGCATCGTTGTCCCGACCCCAGCCACAATTTGTTCATTAAAACCGCGATAGGCCACCCCCCATACAAAACGCCCCTGGACCTCAGCGCAGGCCAGGACGCATCGTCTACAGAGGATGCATTTATTGAAATCCACACGCACAAATGGGTTCGGGTCGCTGTCCACGGGATAGCGAGTTCCATGGCTCCCCCAATCAGGAACTTTAACCTGGTATTCATAAGCCAGGTCCTGCAGCTCGCATGACCCGCTGGCATCACAGACCAGGCAGTCTTGGGGATGGTTAGCTAGCATCATTTCGAGAGTTGTCCGCCTGGATTGGACCACGCGCTGGTTCTCAGTATTAACCACCATCCCCTCCGATACTGGGGTGACACACGCGGCTTGTAAAAACCGCTGTCCCTGGACATCGATAACGCAGATGCGGCAGTTACCTGTTGGTGTCAGATCGCGATGATAGCACAACGTTGGTATGATGATTCCATACTGTCGTGCTGCAGTCAGGATAGTTTGTCCTTCGCTGACCTCGATGGATTGATTATTAATGGTGAGTTTAACAGCCATATGAGCTACCTGATCACTCTACCCTGATAATATATTACCGCATTTCCTTGGTTTGAAATAACTCTGGAAAATGGGTCAAAGCGGATTTCATGGGGATTGCCACAGATTGCCCCAAACCACAGAATGATGCATCCTGCATGACATCAGCTAATCTAATCAACTCCTGATAATCGCCAGGTTTCCCTAAACCTGAGGCCATGTGGGTCAAGATCTCCAGCGATCGGTATGTGCCGACCCGACAGGGGGTACATTTCCCGCAGGATTCAGCTGCAAAGAAATGTAAAATCTCCCGTAGTAATTCGACCGGAGATACGGTCTGATCACAGATTAAAAATGCGCCTGCCCCAAGTGATACACCCTTAGAAGCTGAGGAGTAGTCAATAGGAATATCCAGAAGAGACCCAGGGACAATGGTACCGGCTGCACCGCCTGTCAGGGCAAAGTAATAAGTCGATCCGGTCTTT
>Ga0315277_10011984_pt1 | contig 10886 bp, 7 predicted proteins | sample YL17G05_15_MG_FD_203695 | JGI IMG/M metagenome (GOLD analysis project Ga0315277, IMG submission 203695) | Sediment microbial communities from Yellowstone Lake, YNP, Wyoming, USA - YL17G05_15 | ecosystem: Environmental > Aquatic > Freshwater > Lake > Sediment | place: USA: Wyoming | collected... | reverse complement strand
AGCCCGCGGCGCCGCAGAACTACGTCATCGGCGGACCAGCCGATGACGCCGCCTTCGAGCGTTCGGCCGGCAAAATGTCCAGATTCATCCCGTTCGCGAGCGCCGAATTCACCTACCATACGAACCAACCTTTGATCAACGACGATTTCAACCCGAGATTCCCGGAGACGTTGAAGCGCAGCGGGATGACCCTGGAGAAATACCGGACCCTCTGTCCGCGATTCAACTTTCTCGGCCAGGTTCTCAAGGATAACTCCGCCGCGATCGACCTCGCCAGCCTCAAGACTCTCTTCCAGAACCGCGCTTCGGGGATCAACAATACGGAAACCTACGGCTGCACCATCATGGTCCTGGGCGAGAATCCCGAGCTTCACATCTCTCCGGGCCGGCCGGACGAGGAGCCGTTTCAGGTTCTTGCCTTTTCGCCCCGCTCCGTTCGATGAGCATTCCCGCCCACGTCTCCGGTCCGGATCTGCAGAGATGCCTATAATTATTTCGGAACCGGTGAATTCAATCAAATGCTCCTGGCCTGACTCGAACAGGCAACACATCGATTGCGTTTTCATTTTAAGCACCATTTAGCGAAGCTAGGCGAGCTTTCGCCACTCTGTTACGCCGGTGTGAGACGGGGATAAGTTTGCTTTCTCAGCATTTGATTCTTACACTGTTTCTTGTTAACCTTAACCTAGCCAATAATAAGCCAATAGGTTGGGGAGACAATGAGCTCTCGAAAAGGGGTAACAACTCCTTCCAAGGACTTGAAGGAATCTTTCCTCAGGGTATTTCTCGCTAAGCTCAGAAAACGTCACATCATCGAGACCCTGGCAGCATTCATCGGCGGCGGCTGGCTCATCATAGAGTTTGTCGACAGGATTCTGGTTGCCCACTATCATTTCCCGGATAAAACAATCGACATTACGTTTATTACGCTCCTCTGTGCCCTCCTATGCACGCTGCTCTGGAGGTGGTTTTCCGGCCGAGAGAAACCGAGAAAATTCAAGCTGGAGCTCGTTCTAATACCGCTGGTCGTCCTAATCACGGTTCTCCTGGATATCAATCTTCTCCTACACCTTAAGAACCCTGAATCAGAGACGTTCCCCGCCGCCAATTGGAAGAACTCTATCGCAGTTCTCCCGTTTGTCGATATGAGCCCCCAGAAAGACCAAGAGTACTTCTGCGACGGGATGACGGAAGATCTCATCAACCGGTTAAGCAACATCAGAGAACTGAAGATCCCCGCAAGGACTTCAGCGTTTATGTTCAAGGGAAAAACGCCGGACATGCATGAAGTCGGGGAAAAGCTCAAGGTTCAGACGGCTTTAGAGGGAAGCGTTCAGAAATCCGGCAACCGCTTGCGCATAACAGCCCAGCTTATCAACATCGCTGATGGCTATCATCTTTGGTCGGAAAAGTACGACCGTGAACTGAAGGATGTCTTCGCCATTCAGGATGAGATCTCCTCAGCGATCGTAGAGGCCCTTCGACTGAAACTGACCGCTCAAGAGAAAAAAAAGATAGCAGAACATCAGATAGATAATCCGGCGGCTTATGAATGTTATCTTAAGGCTAATTCCGAGATCTGGCGCTATAAAGAGGATGCGTTAGATCGTGCCGTCCAGGATCTTCAGAATGCCCTTGATATCACCGGCCCTAATCCACTTCTTTATTCGGCTATGGCCGGCGTTTATTTTCAGTATGCTAATATTGGCGTCAAACAGGAAGATTATATAGCCAAAGCCGAAGATTATGCCAATAGGGCTTTGGCGATAGACCCTGATTTCTCCAAAGCCCACCAGGTCCTGGGATGGATGCATTTGATGAGAAACCAACACGAGGCGATTTGGCATTTCAAGAGGGCAGTGGCTGCGAACCCGCCTGAACCAGATGCCTTGCTTAGGCTTGGATTTACCTATCAAGAAGTTGGGAAGCCCTCTGCGGCCCTTCCATTATTAGAAAGACTTAAGAATGTTGATCCATTGAATCCGGGCATTTATGTATTCCAAGGATTATCATATCTTTATGAAGGTCAATTCGGCCTTGCTCTTGAACAGTTACGCAAATGGTATCAATCAGATCCCGATAATCCGGCTAAAGAATTTTTCTATGCCCTTATCCTGGCCTACAACAAAGCCTATGAGGAAGCTTTTTCTGTTATTGAAAAGTGCGCCAAGGCGGATCCAAACAATGCTCTCAGCAAGTTTGGGCTTTTGTTGAAATACGGGTTACAGAAAGACAGAGAAAACGCGTTCCAAATAATGACTCCTGATTTCCGAAAAACATGTCAACGGGATGGCGAATGGTCATATTATGTTGCGGACGCGTTCGCCTTGCTTGATGAAAAGAAAGAAGCCTTGGATTGGCTGGAGAATGCGGTCAATCGGGGATTTATCAATTACCCCTTTATCAATAATTACGACTTCTTCCTCGACAACATCCGCGGCGAGGAGAGGTTCAAAAAGCTCATGGAGCGGGTTAAGTACGAGTGGGAGCACTTTGAGGAATGATGGATTTAGGAAGGACCCCAGGCAGAGGCTGGCTGGGCTGAAAAGCCGGAAGCAGCAATTATTTTTAGAACTTTAGCAGAGAGGTGAGGTTATGAGAAAAAAAAGCAAAAATTTGTTGATCTTGGTGGCTCTAATTTTGTTCTCAATTTCTGCATTTCCAAATCAGACCTATGTCATAAAAGCCGGGCGTCTGATTGACGGCCAAAGTGCAGAGACACGGAGCAACGTTATAGTCGTAGTTCAAGGCAATAAAATAACTGCTCTTGGGGAACACGCAAATATTCCAAAAGATGCCGTCATTTTGGATTTCAGCGATAAAACCGTGCTTCCCGGGTTCATCGATGCCCACACCCACATTATGGTTGATGGCGCGGATGATTATGGAGCTGATCTTTATAAGAATTCGACTCCATTCCGGGCTATTCGGGCCGTTGCTAATGTGCGTAAAGCACTCTGGAATGGCTTTACGGCATTACGGGATGTGGAATCTGAAGGGGCAATGTATGCCGATGTTGATGTGAAGAAAGCCATTAATATGGGTATCATTCCTGGTCCGCGATTATGGGTCTCAACTCGTGGGTTGAATATAATGGGCCGCTATTTTGCCGATGATTATTCATGGGAGCTGGATCTTCCCAAAGGGGCTCAGATGGTCAGCGGGATTGATGAGTGCCTCAAGGCGGTTCGAGAGCAGGTCGCCTATGGGGCTGACTGGATCAAGATTTATGTGGATTGGCCTTTCTTTATTGATAAGGACGGGGGAATATCCGGCCTGACGAATTTTACCCCCGAAGAATTGACAGCTATGGTGAATGAAGCCCATAGACTGGACCGTAAAGTGGCTGCTCATGCCATCAGCCGGAACGGGATGAAAGCCGCTTTAGAAGTCGGCGTGGATAGCATCGAACATGGGAGCGGATTTGATGATACCCTTATCGATCAAGCGAAGATACAGGGAGTCTATTGGTGCCCGACCTTGTCAGTTTTCGAAAACGGTCTTGAACATGGGCCGTCCCCGCTTCTCAAGCAGTTGCTGGAAATAGAATATAAGGCGCTTAATAAAGCCTATAAAAAAGGAGTGAAGATCGCCCTCGGCACGGATGCCGGGTCCTTTCCTTGGTCTGTGAACGAAGCCAAGGAGTTTGAGCTCTTGGTCAAGAAAGCAGGCTTTAGTCCGATGGACGCTATAAAAGCAGGGACCTCTATCGCTGCCGAATTGCTCGGCCAATCTGCTGAGATCGGTCACTTAGCACCCGGGATGTTAGCCGATATCGTTGCCGTTTCGGGTGATCCCTTGAAGGATATCTCGGTGCTTCAGAAGGTCATGTTCGTCATGAAGGACGGCAATATATTTCGGCACGACAAATAAACGTGGGAGATCTTTTTCTCCCGATATTCGACCCTTTTTGCTGGGAGGATGCATGGGAAAGATCATTGTCGTGAAGACAATGTTATTTTTTGGACTCGCGTCTTTGGTCCTCGCCGGGATGGCTCAAAATGAAAGGCCTCAGCCAAACCACCAATCAGGGCAATCGTCAGTCGAGCTGAACCATGTTTACGTTACGCTTCAAAAGGACACGATCGATTCAATCGCCAAATCGGCGTTCATTTCCGAACACTTCAGTATGTTCGAGCAGGACACCATCAAGACCGTTACCGAGAGCTGGACAGGAACCTACCTCATGGGCCGGCACGCTTACCTGGAACTCTTCGCCCCAGGCGGCGCCGAGGGTCTCACGGAGGGCTCATCGGGTATCGGGTTCAGCGCTTCGAAACTGGGGGGTGGCGAAGCGATCAAGGCGAAACTGGACTCTTTGCTGGGAGAGAAAACGCTCTCTGATCTATCGAAGAGGGCCGAGGAGAATGACAATATCCCCTGGTTCGACAACATCCGTCTTCAATCCCTCGATAAAGCTGCGTTCAGCGCCTGGCTGATGGATTTCCGCACTGACTATATCCAGTATCGCAAGATCGAACTCACAAAGGACGGTTTGTTCGACCGCCACGGCTACAACGCTTCTCTATACACGACGCCTGAGCAGAAGAAAGCTTTCGCATCGAGGCTCTTCGATGATCTTTCGGAGGTGCATCTCGAGCTTAATGCATCGGAAAGCGCGTCCTTCGAGAGGTTCGTCACGGCGCTCGGATACGACGTCTCCGAAGCGCGCGGAAAGCGCTCCTATCGCGCCGGGACCTTCACATTCTTCTTGAGCACGCTGCCAAACCCCGCCTACCGGATCCGCAAGGTTGTCTGCACACTGACCAGAGCCGTCGAGCCCAGAGCCGAATACAAGTTCGGACCGGACGTCCGTCTCTCTATAGAAGGGTGCACGGCGATTTGGACGTTCGGCAAGGACTGACGGCGCTCCAACAAAGGCGCAGATTGGTGGGGAGGGTTTGGTTCGTGCAGTGGCAGGTCAGTCGGAAAATCTTCTCCCTCGGCCGGTCCGGGAAAAGCAGGTCTAAAGACCGGCCAGCTTCCGCTTAGCATCCTCAACTTCGGGCAAGCCGGCGTCGGCGTCCTTCCAGAGGTCAAGGAAGCGCTGGTACTGCTCCACCGCTTTCGCCTTCAAGCCCTTCTGCTCATACAGCTTCGCCAGCCGGTAATGATACTTGGGATGGATGAGAAAGCGCGAGGGATTCTTGGGGTCAAACGTGATCAGCCGCTCATATTCGGCAACGGCCTTGTCCAAATTCCCCATTTTTTCATAAGCCCTGGCCATAACATCTTTAAGAAAGGGGAGGTTATAAAAAATGTTTTCCGCTTTGTAGGGATAGAAGAGCGGTATCACGAAAGCCGATGTTTTCCCGAATATGTCGATCGCTTTCTTTGAAGAGCCCTCCGCGAGAGAGACTTCCGAATTCAGGAGATCATGCAGGAATTTCATTTCTTCATGATGCCTCGAACCCAATCCGGACAAAACAGATTCTATTTCTCTTGCCCCGCTCTTCGCCAATTCTAATTTGCCTTCTTCCAGTTCAATCAATCCGAGAGCGATTCTAAAACCGGACTCATAGTAGACCTTGTCTTCTGGATACTCTTCTTCGTAAATACTCAGCCAGGAATCATTGAATTTCCGGCTGAGCTCAAGATTATGCCGGTCATAATAAATCCAAGATTTGAGCCGGCTCAAGGAAGCCTTACACAGCCTGTTTCCCATGGCGTCTGCCAGGTCTTCCGCTCTCCCAAGAGAGCTTAGGGACTTTTCCAGGCTGCCAAGCCACGCCTCATAGAAACCTTTCCGCAAGTAGCCCAGGAGTTTGATTCCTGATGGGGCAAGCTCAATCTGTTTATCAAGCCATTTCAAGGCTTCAGAATAGTCTTCTTTCAACGCAAAGACGTAGGCCAGAGGATCCATTGACGAATAGAAATCGGGCTTGATCGTTAGCGCCTTCCTATAATTTTCTATGGCCAGGTCAAGGTTTCCCATCATGAAATACGCTTCGGCCAAAGAATCAAGCGGATTAGGGTTTCGGGGCAAGAGAGATGCCAATCGCGTGAGGTATTCAACGGCCTTATCAAAATTCTGTAATTGCATATGGGCATAGCCCATATTATTGAGGGCGCCATCATGGTTGGGATCGAGGCTCAAGACTCTGCCGAACTCCTCTACGGACTGTTCGGACAGGGACCTCTCCAAATAATAAGTTCCGATATAGAAGTGGACTTCTTTGTCTTTGGGATAGTTATCCGCCGCTTCCTTGAGGATCCGGAGATATTTCTCGGGATTTTTTTCAATTTGATCGGCGTACGCTGCTTCGGTCAAGAGCCTCTCTCTTTCCGAAGCCCTTTTGGAAAGATTCCAGGCCTTTTTAAGGACTTCGTCCGCCTCGCGGGGATTATTCTGGAAAATATACGCTCTACTCAGATAAAAATAGACCGAAGCAAAGGTCGGGTCGAGTTTGAGGGCTTTCTCAAATGATCGAACGGCCCCATCCCAATCATTATTGCTCTGCTCCTCCCTTCCTTTTAAATAATAATTGTATACCTCGGTTGAGCTGGTCGTCACATCGCGAATCTGCATCTTGGCAGCTTCTATTCTACGCTCGGAAAGCCCGATGCTTTTAGCGATCTGCCGGCTCAGGTCGTCGATCTGCGTATTGAGGAGACTGTCCGGCCCTTCCCCTTTCGAGCTCGCCGTTCCGAGCAAATTCTTCGTCCCGACATCCAGAACCTGGACATTGGTGACAAAGACGTTGCCCGCTTTGGCGAAGCTCCCGAGCACGATCGCCTTGACGCTATCCGACTTGCACAGCTCAAAGCCGAGGTCGGGAGAAATGAACTCGACGTCGGCCTGGCCCATCTGCTTGAGGAGATCCCGCAGCCTTTCCCATGTCGCAACATAGAAATAGCCGGATTGCTCGAGGTCCGTGATCAGGAGATTCTGAATAACCTTGCTCAGGTTGTCGTAAGCCCTGTCGCCGGTCTGATTCTCGAAGCTGATAACGGCGATGGAGCGCTTCTCGACGGGCAAAATGTTGAGCGGCTTCTGGAGAACGACTCTCCAGACGACGAAACCCGCCATGACCAGGGCGACGGCGGCGAGAGTCGGCCAAAGCAGCTTCTTCACGCTGAACTTCAGAGTGATCTCCCGCGAGGTGATCGGCTTTATCTCAGGAACGACGCGCTCGGTCGTGGGGATGCCCTTTTCGATCTTCTCAAGCTCGGAATGGACGTCTGAGGCGCTCTGATATCGCTTCGCTTTATCTTTTTCCAGGCATTTCAGGATGACCCCGCTCAAGTCGTCGGGGATATGAGGGTTGAGTTGTTTTGGATTTTTGGGGACTTCCCCCTTGTGCTTCATCGCGATGCTGAGGGCCGTCTCCCCCGTGAAAGGGACGTGGCTTGTCGCCATCTCATAAAGAATGATTCCCAGGGAATAGATATCGGAACAATGGTCAACCTCTTTGGCTTCGGCTTGTTCCGGACTCATATACTCGGGAGTTCCGATCATCACCCCTGCGCCCGTCATCCCCTTATCTCTGAGTGACCGGGCAATCCCAAAATCCATGATCTTGGCATTCCCGTGCTTGTCGATCATGATGTTCTGAGGTTTTAGGTCCCGGTGCACAATGCCAAGGCTGTGGGCTTCGGCCAGCCCATCGCAGACCTGCTTCCCGACGCTCAACAACATGCCCAGGCTTAGGCTCCCGGACATCTGGATCATGCTCTTCAGGTCTTCGCCATGGACGTATTCCATGGTGATGAAATGGGCCCCTTCCGATTCGCCGATATCGAACATCTTGCAGACATTCCGGTGGCCGATCCTGCGGGCTAGGCGGATTTCATTGCTGAACCGCTCGATCGTTTCTTTATCGGAGGCGACCTCAGGCTTAATGAGCTTAAGGGCGACTTTCTCTTTGATTCTGGTATCGAAGGCTTTATAGACGTGCCCCATGCCGCCCTTTCCGAGCTCCTCGATGATCTGATAGCGACCGGCGAATGTCGCGCCCGTGGCGAGCTCGCGGATAGGCGTTTGAAGGGTTTCCGTCATGGCCGAAGGAAGGTCGTGGGGCGACGGGAGCTGTGTCCCGCAATCACCGCAGAATTTCAGAGTTTCAGGATTGTCAGTTTGACAGGTCGGGCACTTATTGGCCACTGAGGCTCCCTTTTCTTTGCTGGTCTAAGAATAGCAAGCAACAGGCGGGAAGTCAATCGTGCCGGGTAGGAGGAGAATGCCTCTGGCCTGACTCGAATAGGCGACATATGGATTGCGTTTTCCTTTTATGCACCATTATTCAGAATTAGGCGCAAAATAGTTCCAGCCGCTCCCCGGGAAGCGCACGGCCAAGATTACGGCGGTCCGCCTGATGCGTCCGGAAAAATAAGGATGGCCCCCGGCCTATCGCGGCTAGGGCCTGATCGAAAGCGAGATCTTGACGACGCCCCGGTCCCCGAGCGGGGCGAACCGGCCGGCCGGATCCCAGCGGCGCTCCCAGTTCTTGTTGTAGACCAAGAAGATCTCGTTGCCGGGCGAGATCTGCCAGCGCACCCGGGCGCTCCAGCCCAGGGCGTTGGAGATGTCGTCGAACTGGACGTAATTCATCAGGCCGAGGTCGGGCGAGAGGAAGATATCGGCCTTGACCTGATAGACGTTCTCGCTGAAGCGGCTTTCGGGCAGGCGGCCGCGGACGATGTTGGCGTCGAGAGCCAAGGTTGCATAGCCCTTGAACTTCAGCGTCAGGCCCAGGTTGACGTCGTCGTAATGGCCTGAATAGAACTGCCCGAAATTGTAGCCCGCGTCGACGATCACGGGCCGGCCCTATTTTGTCCGGACGGCCTTGGCGATGAGGAGAGTCTTGGGGTCGAGCCGGAGGCGGAGCTTGCCCGTGGCCGGCTTGTCGTGGGCCTTGACCAGGTCCAGCCTGACGATCTCGCCCTCGTGGTGCCGTCCTGGTTGAAGTTCATGATGACCCGGTTCTTGATGATGGCGTCTCTCTGTGCATCACCCGTATCGTTGTTGTATAATAACAGCGGAATCTTTTTCGGAAAGAAGGAGGGACACATGTTAGGCTATTTTGGACCGATTGAAGAACAGACTCTCAAGAACAAGTATTTTCGTCAGGTTTTATTCACCGGCAAGCGTTGTCAGCTCGTGGTGATGTGCCTGCAGCCGGACGAAGAGATCGGCAACGAGATGCATCCCGATGTCGACCAGTTCTTCCGCGTCGAGCAGGGGGAAGCCAAATTCGTCCTGAATGGTTCGGAAGAGCACGTGGTCCAGAAGAACGAGGCCGCTATCGTGCCGGCCGGCACATACCATAATGTCATCAACACATCAAAAACCACGCGGTTGAAGCTGTATACCGTCTATTCTCCACCCAACCATCCGGTTGGTACCGTTCATAAGACAAAGGCTGAGGCCGAAGCCGCAGAAAAACACGTTTAAGGCCTTAAAAAGTCATCCTTTCCAGGAATAAGCGCTCCGAGGATCGGCTCCACCCAGCGGTCTCGGTCGATATCGTAGACGATGAAGTCCGAGTCAAACTGCCAATACGTCCAAACCCAGCCCAGGGATTCCGCGGTGCGGGCGACATGCCCTGTGTATCGAGTGCGCGAGTCCAGCGGGCCTTTGTCGTAGGCGCCGAACTCGCCGAGCAGGATGGGGCGGCGGTGCTCCAGTTCACTCCCGAGAGATGAACAGTCTCCTTCATCCAGGGTGCGCTCTGATGGGTGAACGGGAACGGCTCGTAGTAGTGGACCGTCACGATGATGTTGCGGTCATCCTCCGGCAGCGCCAGCTCATCGAGATGGCCGATGCCGTTCCAGAAAGGGGGACCGATGATGACCGTGCGCGACGGGTTGGCCGCGCGGCGATGTCAATCGCCGCGAAAATCGAAGTCCGAAGAGCGTGTCGCGAAGAGAAACTCCGCCGCCCCGGCTAAAAAACGATAGGCTTCCGCTCCTCGTAATCGAAAATAATCAAAATATTCCCTACTCTCCTCGGCCGCTATGAGCGCGACCTCGAGTTCCACAGCCCGGTCACCGGCCCGACCGTCAAGGTCGCCGAGATGACCGTCGCCGGCGAGCAATCCCAACCTCCGCACACTTGACGGACCCCTTCTTTATTGTTACGCTTGGCCCAATTATAAAAGCTCGCGACCGGGGAGAGAGGATGGTTTCGTCCAAAGAGGAAAAGGGCCCTTCCAAAAGAGCGCCAAGCTCTCCTCTGAAAGCCTTCCTGGCCAAGCTCCGCAAGCGCCGGATCATCGAGACGTTGGCGGCGTTCATCGGCGGCGGTTGGCTCGCCTACGAGATCGTCCATTGGATCCTGGTGGCCCATTATCATCTCCCTGAAAAGCTCCTGGATATCACCCTTATCACGTTATTGGGTTCTCTCCTCGCCACCCTGGTCTGGCGCTGGTTTTCCGGCCGGGAGAAACCCAGGAAATTCAAGCTGGAACTCGTGTTAATTCCGCTGGTGCTCTTCATTACGGTCCTACTGGACATCAATCTCCTCCTCCACCTGAAAAGGACGGAATCGGAGATCCTTCCCGCTGCCGCGTGGAAAAACTCAATCGCCGTTCTCCCCTTCGTCGACATGAGCCCCCAAAAGGACCAGGAGTACTTCTGCGATGGGATGACGGAGGATCTCATCAACCGGTTAAGCAACATCCGAGAACTGAAAGTCCCCGCGAGGACTTCAGCGTTCATGTTCAAGGGAAAAACGCCCGACATTCGTGAAGTCGGGGAAAAGCTCAAGGTCCAGACGGCGTTGGAAGGGAGCATTCAGAAATCCGGAAACCGATTGCGTATCACGGCCCAGCTCATCAACATCGCCGACGGATATCACCTTTGGTCGCAAAAGTACGATCGCGAACTGGAAGATGTCTTCGCCATCCAGGATGAGATCACCTCGGCGATCGTGGACGCCCTTCGCC
>Ga0315277_10011982_pt1 | contig 10887 bp, 7 predicted proteins | sample YL17G05_15_MG_FD_203695 | JGI IMG/M metagenome (GOLD analysis project Ga0315277, IMG submission 203695) | Sediment microbial communities from Yellowstone Lake, YNP, Wyoming, USA - YL17G05_15 | ecosystem: Environmental > Aquatic > Freshwater > Lake > Sediment | place: USA: Wyoming | collected... | reverse complement strand
CTACTCGATCGCTTCTGTCGATGCCTCTAAGCAACAAGCACTTGCTGGAGCTTCTGACTCGGAGAAGAAGCAGATTTACTCTGACCTGGGATGGGGTACTGGAGACCAACTTGCGGCTGGAAAGCTTCCAACCGAAGAGGATAAAAACGCTGGTCCGTCGCCTGGGTCAACGGGCACTCAGGACCTTGGGGCTCACACCATTGCCAATATCGTAGACCCGATAGTCGCTGCTATCCGCGAGTAGCCATGGTCGAGCACACGACGCGGCCGAGTCCCACCCAGGCACATGCCTATCTTGGTGTTGCTCAGGCTCATCACGTATTCAGGTTCAATCCAGATACCGTCAACTGGGGCTACAAAGAGAACACGGTCTCCAGGGACACCATCGGCGGTCGAGTAGTTCAGCTTTTGTCGGTCATGGTCACCGGAATCAGTGTTCAAGGGAAGGCGGGTTCAAGAGAAGAGCTTCAGACGATGTCCGAGAACGTCCGACAGATCATGGAGTATCACATCAAGACCCTCCGACCGGTCACGTTCAGGGTCCCCTCTCGTCGATGGGATTTCAAGGTCTACGTAACGGCTATGCCTCAGATAGGGTGGGATGTGTCCTCCACCTCCTATCCTTACCAGCTACAGCTTGAGGTAGAAGAGGACCTCACTGGAGTGAAGGTTCGCGATATCGAAGCAACGGCCCTCTTCAGGCTCTATGAGGGGATCGGTTACAATCCCTCACTTCATGGAGGAGACCCCAAAGGTTTCGAGAAGACGGTCAAGACGGTACTGAAGGCTAGCCAGGGCTATCCTAACTACAGCAATACGAACACCAGCGGTCCTGTCTCGAAGTTCTACAAGGACCCCTTCCGAGATGCTACCTACAGCGCTGCTCGAATCGACGCTGGAGTGGACTACTGCGGGTCGGGTCCTGTCTATGCGATTGGTCCTGCCGTCATCACTCATGCCGGGACGCCTTCAAACACGAGCACCTTCGGCTCTGACATGTCTGTCTACAGGCTCACCTCTGGACCAGCGGCAGGGAAGTATGTCTTCTTCGCTGAGCACTACAACAATGCCCCCGCTCTAAGAGATGGAGCGATCGTTGACTCCAACACCGTTCTCTACAACATGAACGGTGGGTGCATCGAGATTGGTTGGTCAGACGGAAATGGCTCCATCGCATGGGACCAAGCACCTGGAAGCATCGAGGGACAGCTAACTGCATTCGGCAAGAACTTCAATGAACTCCTGGTGGCTCTCGGAACGAAACCGGGGCTAGTTCTGAGCAGGCCGGTTTCGGGAACCCTACCTCCTGGATGGCCAACGTCGTGGAAGGGGAAGGTATGAGTAAGCTATCTCGTGCCACCCTCTCTACTGGCAAGACCACCGTAGTCCTACCCGTCAACGTCTATACAGCTAACTGGGGCTACAAAGAGAACGCCGTCTCAAGAGACACTATCGGAGGGAGGGTCGTTCAGCTTCTATCGGTGCAGGTCACTGACCTAACCATTACGTCAGTAGCCGGAGGCAGAGAAGAGCTTCAGCGAGTGACCGAGGGAATCCGCGAGATCATGGAGTATCACATCTCGACTCTCCGTCCTGCAAGTTTTCGAGTCCCGTCGCGTGCATGGGACTTCCGTGTCTACGTCACAGCCCTTCCTCAGGTGGGGTGGGACGTTGCCTCTACCGCCTATCCGTATCAGCTTCAGATGGCGGTAGACGAAGACCTCACGGGGGTCAAGCAGAGAGAGGTGCAGACCGCTGCTCTTGATCGACTTTATGCGGGTATCGGATATGTTCCTTCGGTTCACGGAGGCGACCCCAAGGGGTTCAGTGAAATCGTCCAGACGGTTCTGAAGGCAAGTCAAGGTACAGGTGCTCCTGGGTCTGCAAACTCAGACAACAGTGACACAGGATCGTTCAACGGTGGTAGTGCCGGAGCGTGGGGTGGATACCCCAACGGCAAGATTCCGTACAACGCGATGACGCGGCTGGGTGGACAGCCAGGAGGATGTACTGATGGAGTTGGTTGCTATCTAGAGCCCACGGCAGCCAAAGCCTTCAAAGCCATGCAGCAGGACTATGCTAAACCGCTTCCGTTGGTCTGTGCCTATCGAAGCTACGCGCAGCAAGATGCCATCTGGACGGCCGGTGGTAGCGATGGCACGACTGTAGACGGGTATCCATGTGCTGCTCCTGGAACTTCGAACCATGGATATGGGAAGGCTATCGACGTATCACATGGCACCGAGCCCTGGATTTGGATGATGCACAACTCTACTCGATTCAACTGGATTCCCCTTCCAGGGGATGCTCCTCACTTTGACTTCGGACGGTAATCATGGCGACTATGGCGAGAGCCCATATCACGGCAGGCAGCAGATCGTTTGTCTTGCCCGTCAATGTCTACACGGCGAAATGGGGCTACAAAGAGAACACTGTTTCTAGGGACACTCTTGGCGGACGTGTGGTTCAGCTTCTCTCGGTCCAGGTCACTGGACTGTCTATCGAATCGGTAGCAGGCTCAAGGAACGAGCTACAGAAGATGGCTGAAGCGGCGAGAGAAATCATGCAGTATCACGTCACGACCCTCCGTCCAGCCACTTTCGTGGTCCCTTCCAGGAAGTGGAACTTCCGTGTCTACCTGACAGACATGCCCCAGATGGGATGGGACCTAGCTTCCACCACGTACCCTTATCAGCTTCAGTTCCAGATTGACGAGGACCTTTCTGGAATCAAGACTGCTCAGGTTGAATCGGGAGCCCTGACGAGACTCTATGAGGGGATCGGTTACAATCCCTCACTTCACGGAGGTGACCCTAAGGGTTTTGAGAAGACGGTCAAGACAGTCCTTTCAGCCTCCCCGTTCTATGGCACGGGAGGCTCAACGGGAGGCGGAGGCAGTGGCGGTGGTGCCACATACCAGGGGGCAAACAAATGGACCCCCAACATCTCCAACGCCCCATGGGAGGGCAATACGATCAAAGACCAGATTTACAACTGCTGGTCGGCTGTGTACGGAAATGCGGTCGCCACGAGGTTGACTTGCATTGCTGAGCGAGAGTCCGGTTACCGACCAGATGCCTTCAATAAGACGGGCTATACCTCTCCAGACACGGGTCTGCATCATTGGGTATACGGTCTGTTTCAGCTAAGTGACATCCACAGTGGCTTTTCGTGGTGGCCATCAGGAGTTGCTCCAGGAAGTGCTTCTATGTCAGTTGCCCAAGCATCTGGTGGTCTTCTGTACAACCCTGAATACAACTGTAGGAGCGCTATGTCTCTGTACCAGGCAGCTATCAACGGGGGTAACGCAGACCCCTGGCAATCAACCTCTGGGTCTTGTGCCTGATGCAACCTTGGGGCTACTTCGACACAAGAGATAGGAGGTGACCGATGTCTGACTCTGACATCCCAGAGTTTTACTCGACCGTCCCCATCTCATCCCCCACAGTAGTACCTGAGGCGGAGGACATCCCGATGAACGGCTTCGTCTGGTCAACCACTTTTGGCCTTCTTCTAGCCATGGGGCAACAAGGCGACACGGCTGTAGACGAGCTTGCTGAGCTTCGAGAGAATCTCGATGACATCAACCTCAACGACCAGGGGATTCGAGGATTGGATGGCTAATCCACTAGGACAAGGGGAACGTAATCACCCTTCAGGTGGGAACACCACTTTAGTCACCTACGACCTGAAAGGGAACAAGGTCTCTACTTCTCTGTGGATCAACCAGTTCGCCACCGATCTGAACATGCAGCTTGATAGCGCTCAAGGGAAAGCTGGACTCATCCACAGACCCATCAGGATGACTGAGCGCTTCTTGACCTTCTCTACTCTTTGGAACGTCAACGACCGTCCCAAGTATGTTGACCTCATCCGCAAGATCAGGGAGCATTGGGCGTTCAATCTGAACGACAATCGAGACCTGAAGCCTATGTCCCTTCGGTACTACGGTGCCAACAAGACTTGGCTAGGGTTCATCGAGAATGCCGACATCGGTTATGCAGTCACCGACGTGGTTCTCACGTACTCCTTCCAGATGAGGTTGATTCCAAATGTCGCCCAGGTCCAGTCAACCGTGAATGGAATAGATGCTCCCTACGCCCCTACCTCTCAGGACGCAAAGAACTATGGACCTCAGTGGTACAAGATTGGCGAGTTCATCGCTGCGTATGTGGGAGTTGGCAATGAGGGTAAGAACGGGGCACGGAATGGAACGAAAGACCCAATCACTGGACAGGGTCACGGACCTGTACACGGGTCAGGTCCACATCCTCACTAAGGACGCTGATGGCTAAGAACTCCAAGAGACAAGACCCGACGCGAGCTACATCAAAGCCGCTTCCTAGTCGTGTCTACCCTCGTGGCAATCAGGGGACATTCATCTACTCCCCGGACATCGCTGTCTATGTGTCTACCGACAAGTACGGCATCATCGACCTCTCGCCCTTTGTGACGACGTTCACTCTCCAGAGGAACACCAACGCGCCAAGTACCTTCATGTGCTCGTTTGACAACAAGTTCTCTCGCTACGACCGGGTCATCCGCAGGATGGACAGGATCGTTGTCTTCATGAAGCGGGTGCAGTGGGTCCAGGTCTTCGCGGGATACATCTCGATGGCTCCATGGGAGACGGTCGTTCCCGGAGACGCCTCTCTGTACGCAGAATGCACATTGAAGCGTCTTGTACACACATACTGGGACCCACACTCCTCAGAGGCCCAAACCCTATTCCCGAAGGCGGATATCGCCAACTCGACCACGAGTGATTCTGGTTCAGCCGCTACGATGTTCAAACTCTTGACGACCATCGCATCATGGCCCCAAGATCAGATTCAGATTCAGAAGATTCCAGAGTCGTGGATTGCCCAAGCAGTCAAGATTCTTCAAAAGACCCAGGATGAACAGCTAAACGATCCTGACTTTGAAGTGATCCGTCATTCCTTGGTCAAGCTCTTGGGCGAACAGGGTGATGGGTGGCTTGGCTATCCAGAGTTCCGAGGGACAACTATCGGAGATGCTCTTGGGTCTTCTAAGATGGATGCCAAGAACCTATCGGGGCTCGGACTTGGTGAACCCTCTGGCATCGAAGAGAAATGGCGCAAACTCGTGGGCGACCGGAAGGGGATTGCTCAATATCCCAACTATGGTACCCACCTTCAGTACGTCAGTGGTTTGTTGCCTGAAAACAGTTCCAAGTTTGCATCAACTGGAATCATGACCAAGGCAACCGCCAAACATTCCTCTAAGCTCATCAGACTTCGAATCGACGCTGCGACCTCTCTGTCGGACCTGAATAAAGCGATGGGACTTCAGAACAAGATCATTGCGGGATACATCACTTACGATGAACAACATTTGGCTATCGAAAGAGCCATGAAACAGGCTAAGAACGATCCAACAGTGGCCTGTGCGCATGTCTCATGTCCGGCAGGAGTTTCTGAGCATGGCTGGGGGACTACCATCGACTTCGAGTCTGGACAAAGTCCTGACACTCAGAGGATGAATGACTTCGGGTGGATCAACGATGGAACCGGAGACGGAGGAGTGAGTAACCGAGATCACTGGGTCTTCGTTGGAAACTACCAGAAGGGCTATCCAGCCTACATTACTGCTTCCGACAAGCCCACGCCTCAGCGGGGAGGATACCCGGGGGCTGGTGGAGGGTCCTACACGGACACCAAGGGACAGTTCGATTGGCAGGCGTGGGACAACAAGGGTGACCCCAACTCAGCCAACAACGTGTTCAAGACAACCTACTTCTGGCCAGGAGTAGAGGTCATGAGTCAGGCACTGACCGGTAAGCGAGCGTGGATCAACGATGTTCCCTTGTTGGAGAGTATCGCAGACATGGCAGCAGCTTCCCTCAGGGACTTTCAATCAGCACCCAACGGTGATTTCATCGCTTACTTCCCTGATCGACTTGGTGTGTATGGAAAGTTCCCGGCTATGCAGGTTCGTGACATCGAAATCACCGACTTCAAACTCACTATTCAAGACAAGAGTCTTGTCACTCACTACGTATCGGTAGCAGACATGACCACTCCAGAGCCTCATACGGGTATCGACTTGGACGTATTCATCAATGCTGGGTACGTAACCGTTGAGCAGCCCGGTGTCATGGGGCTGCTCTTGGGTCTACCGGAAGATCAAACTCCAGTAGGACTTGGTCATTTCATCATGCAGCGCTTCGGTATCAGACCACGTCGTGACGACAATATGGACATCTGGAATCCAGGATTCAACTACATGATTGCACTTCACCGCTTCCAGGAAGCTTGGTCCTCTCAATGGCAGGCAATCGTCGGCTTCACATTCATGCCTGAAATCTTTCCTGGCATGAGAATCGAGCTAGTCAACTACAACATTGGCGTATACGTGGAACAGGTCGTTCATTCTGGTTCAAGGACCAGTGGATTTGGAACAACCGTTACCGTTTCTACTCCAATGACCAAGAAGAATGGCAAATGGAAGATTCTGCCGATGGAGTTCGACCCCGCTGAGTACGGTGCCAGTGATGCCTTCACTGATGAGAACACGTCCACCCAGACTCCTCCTGGAGCACCCACCATCCAGGAAATCTTAGCTCGTAAGGGCGGGTAATCCGTGGCGGAATCTCCGAGATACCAGAGACGCCGCCGTGATCGTCGTGTAGACGTAATCAAGGTCAAGATTGAGGATGTCAATCTCAATGGGGCCATGGGTCCGATGGCTCAAGGGCGTGACCCCAAAGACCATGGTCTCTTCGACATCGACCTATCACACAGTGTTGGTTCTGCGTATCCGCTGCCAACCGTTGGTGAGATTTGGTGGATCGAGCGCGGTGGACGTTCATGGATTCTCTCTCGCAAGGTTGACACAACCCGTACACCTCCTTCTGGTGGTGGAGGTGGCGGTAGCACAGACAACCGTTCGGGTATTCCACAGAACGTAGACCTAAGTTTCAACGTCCGCGAGAAGAAGACGGCTCTAGAGTACGAAGCCTTCGTCACTTTCGATGCAGTAACTACTGACGCAAATGGCGATCCCCAAGAAACAGCTTCCTACGTTATCGACTGGGTTCCCTGTACCAAGGCTGGCAACATCATCACGGATGAGAAGGTTCGCCAGCACCTCTGGGCTCCGAATGACTCTGCCATCGACGATCCGCTCGATCCGGCTGCCGACTACTACGTCATCTTGCCTGGCAATGTGCCACGTCCGAAGGTTTGGTACTGGAAGGCTCGTGTACGTGCCGTATCCGATGGTGGACATAAGGGTGCCTGGAGCGATTGGACGGTCCCAACACTTCCAATCAAAGACTCACTACCTGAGCCGCCCGCACCTACACCCACCCTTGGGTTCCGTTGGAAGGACACGGCTCATCAGCCGATATTCTCTGCCGAGGTTCGATTTGACGATGTCAACTATTGGGACATCCCCGGCTTTGACTATGAAGACGACATCTCCTCCTATGAGGTCATGCTCCAGCCTCTTCAGAGAGCCCTCGCCTGGGTCACCTCGACCTCGTACAGGAAGGGAGACGCCGTTACTAGGGCAGGTGTCGGCTACATCTGCATAAAGGCTCACACGGCTTCTGGTGCCAATCAGCCAGCTAACGCCACATTCTGGGACCCTGCCGCGAATATCGTCACAGCGGGTGGAAGTGACTACATCAGGGCTGATCCTCAGGGAGACGGTTCTGTATGGGCCAACCGCATGGCCAAGGTCAAGGACAAGGATTCTACTGACGACACCTTCGTCACGCTAGGAACACTGGCAGAAGACATCACCAACGTAGACACCACTTTCGATGTGGACGAGACAGGAGTGGTGGGTTCTCCTTCGGTTCCCTTCATCGTCAAGACGAACACCGCCGAGAAGTGGCTAGTCTACAGTCGCACCCTCGTGGCAGGCAGCACCTATACCTACGAGGTTTATCGGCAGTTCAACTTCACCCCGGACGCACTTCACTCCACGGGTGCGGCTCTAACTTGGCTGAAAGACCCATACCGCTACAAGGTGGACTTCCACCACATCGAACGTCCTCGAACGGTCTACTGGCGTACCCGTGTCCGTTCGAAGGATCGGTTTAGCAGGATCGGCCCCTGGTCGTCATGGACCGACCCGGTCACCCCCTGGAGTTCCATCGACTTCCAGGTGCCGGTCCCGCTAAACCTCAAGGGGCATATCGAAATCAGGGACTACAAGACCCACCCTGAGTTCAAGTTGACCGCCACCTTCAAAGACCCCGCACCGAATGGCTGGAACATCCCCGGTGGAGACCTTCAAGATGACGTAGACCACTATCTGGTGGTTGCAGAGGCTATCGTTCCAGACCCGGATGGATACATCGAATCCAATCCCCAACTCTGGGACGATGCATTCTCCTATAGCTACAACGACATCGTCGAATGGAATGGTGGTCGTTATCGGAGTCTTACAACGGGGAACCTGAACAATGAGCCACCTAATGGTGCCTTCTGGGTTCCTACTACCGACAGACGACTATTCCGAATCCCCGATCGACGTATCGGCGTATTGAAGGCTCCAAGCGGACTGTATCCGGCAGACACGTCCATGACAGTTACGTTGGATTCTGATCTGCCTCCTTCAATCATTCGCCTTCTAGATGATGTGGACAAACGTACCACGTACCTGCGCATCCTCACCCCGGGTGCCTTCGTTGATGACCCCGACACCCTACCGATTGAAGAAGCTGCCGTCAGTGAAGTCGTAGGAACCACATTGCAGACTGCTGTAGCGGGGCAAGACCGGACCTACACCATCGAACGGATGCAGAAGGGTTCCTTCGATTGGGGGCACAACGATGGCGACGAGGTTTACATCCTTACCGAACATCTTAGACGCGCTCATGTGGATGACAAGGACAAGGACGATCCGGGTCATTTCCATTTCAGATACCACGTAAACCTTGGCAGGGTCTCTAAGGCTAAGCAGCACTATTGGCACATACGCGCTCGTTCTGTAGACACGTTTGGACACAAGTCTGAGTGGACCCGATGGACCCAACCCATCAATCCATCTTCTGACCCAGACCTCATCATCGACGCACCTGACTATGTGGCGCTGGACTTCGACCGAGTTCACCGAGACAGATGGACTCGCTGGCGTGCCATCGTTGAGTTTTCAGAGGTTCACTACAACGCCCCAGATGGAGACCGAGAAGAGGATGTAACTCGCTATGCCGTTCAGTTAGCTACGACTGACGGAGACGAACTAGATGTCGAGATTTTGCCTGGAGAGACTGCAATCCAGGTCTTCGAGAAGCGAAGGCAACCAGGCAACACCCCCTTCTTCATCTTGATAGATGACGAAATCATGGAGGTCACGAACAGGGTCAACGTGGCTGATAAGTTGTGGACCTACACGGTAGTCAGAGCCCAGAAGGGTACGACGGAGGGTTCATATCACCCTCAGGGTGCTCGCATCTATGAGTATCCATTCCTCCACCACACCGTCTCGGCTAAGAATGACGATGACCGCAACAACTACAACCGAGCCATCTTCCCCAAGGCTCAGAGGTTCCGTCACTACAAGGCTAGGGTCAAGGCGCACGACCGGTACAATCGAAACTCAGAATGGACTCCTTGGACTCCTGAGGTAACTCCTCCAGATAGTACTCCGCCACCTCCGCCCACCAACGTACTCATCGACGTTGACAACCACAAAATCGTAGCCAACTGGGACTATGAAGCGGACCCGGATGATACTGACCCAGACTTGCCAGGCGCTTCTGATGAAGCGGCTTACTTCCAGACCCAGCTATCGGACGACAACTTCGCTACGATCCACAAGTTCGATCGGTACGTGGCGGCAACCCACAAGACCTTTAGGGTCAAGAAGCCTGGGATGGGAACCTGGTATATCCGGGTCAGAGCGGTTGATGGTTCTGGCAACAAATCTGCGTGGGTAACCGATAGTGGCGCTCAGAATGGAGTTCCAACCCCTGATGCTCCAACCCTTACGTTCGATATCGACGAGGTCACTAAGCACATCAGAGCAATCGTGTTGCTCGATCCAGGAGTCTTGGGAATCGACGACGATGTGGATGGGTATGAGTTCCAGTTGCAACCAGCATCATTCAAGAAACTGCGTGCTATCGCACACAGACTCGATGTCCACATCTATGTGAAGCCCAACTCTTCCAACCTGCCCTCCATACCGTTCGTAGCTCATATCCAGAAAGAACGAATCAGGGTAACCCACACCAATACTGTCGCAGATAAATGGGTGGTTATCAGAGGAGTCGGAACCAGCGTTCCAACAAAGCATGCCAAGAATGCCAAGGTTCAGTATTTCAAGACGCCTGGGGGCGCGAATGACCCGCGTATTCGTCGTCAAAAGACTGGTGAAGAGGCTGAGGCAGGAGACCCGGTGCTAACCATTTTCCACAACGTCCAGAGGGGCTTGGTTTACCGGGCTCGCGTTCGCGCCCACAACACGAAAGGGCTCTGGGGCAACTGGAGCGCTTGGAGTAGGGGGTGATGAGTCATGGTTGACGACTGGAATGACGAATACATCGGCAGTGTAGCCGAGGATACGACTCTGCCCGATGGACCCGAAAGCGTCCAGGTTCACGCTTCTCAGACACGTCTTCAGGTACTGTGGGACACCCTTTCTGAGGGTGACTCAGGCTCCTCTGATCTGTCTCCTGACTGGGACGACGATTACATCGGAGAGGACTGGGACGAGGTAGTCATCGAAGGCGGAGACACCATCGCCGCCAATCTCAGTTTCGTTCCTCCGACAGCTTCACAGAGTCAAGACATCTTGGGCTTTGATGTTGAGCCTGATGAAGAGATTGACTACTTCCAAGTTCAGGTTGCAACCGATTCTGCCTTCCAGCATGTCATCCGTCATGATCGGATGGTCAAGGGACACAATAGA
>Ga0315277_10011981_pt1 | contig 10887 bp, 10 predicted proteins | sample YL17G05_15_MG_FD_203695 | JGI IMG/M metagenome (GOLD analysis project Ga0315277, IMG submission 203695) | Sediment microbial communities from Yellowstone Lake, YNP, Wyoming, USA - YL17G05_15 | ecosystem: Environmental > Aquatic > Freshwater > Lake > Sediment | place: USA: Wyoming | collected... | reverse complement strand
AAATTCGGTTGTATATCTGAATCTACTTTCGGAAGTACTGGAATGCTGCCTTTTCGTCGGGATAAACTGCCGGCAGGTGTATCCTAGCGATTCTGGATCCTGCAGCGATCTCCCGGATCTCATCCGGTATTTTTAAAGGATACGTTCGCCGGTACTTCAGCCATTGTGTCACTTAATGCCGAAAGATTCGGCATTAAACATGTGGGGAACTGTCATTTTATTGCCTGCCGGCATTGGTCATGGAAAAAAATTGTTCCCCTTCCGGTTTTTTGTCCCTTCCCCCTCAGGGTATTCCGGAATATCCCCGACCTTCTGATCTCCATTGGGGACATGGACCCAATAGTCATGCTTATATTACCAAATGTATAATTTACTTAACAAAGGGACACCATGAAGAAGAACTCCTTTTATTGTATTGTCGGCTGCATTGCGATTGTACTGGTGGGCCTTTTCTGGTATTCAGAAGAGATTCATATGCCCCTTCTGATTGAGGTCGCATTCATTGCCGCAGTTGCCGCGGTGTATCTGGCGCGGCGGAAGGTTGTGGATCTCATCGAGGACGAGCGGAGCGCAAGGATCACCGAGAAAGCGGCGATGAGGACTCTGCAGGTCTTCTGGGTGGTGTTCTGTGCATTTTCTATCGGGGCAGTCATGCAGATCCTTCATGTCCCCTCTTTTCCCCGGGAGGTTCCGCCCCTCCGCCCGCCTGAGATCCTGCCGCCGCGATCGATGGGATATGTCCAGCTCGGGCTGCTCTGCCTGATGTTCTTCTTGTACGTCGGGTTCAGGATGTACTATGCCAGGAAATACGGGGAATGGGAGACCGATGAAGAATAAGATCAAGGTATTCCGGGCAATGCACGACCTCACGCAGGAGGACCTTGCGCATGCAATCGGGGTCACACGGCAGACGATCCTTGCGATTGAAAAGGGAAAATACGTACCGTCCCTTGACCTTGCATTCAGGATTGCACGGCACTTCAACGTCACCATTGAAGAGGTGTTCCTCTACGATGCAGGGATCGATACCATCAATGTTGACTAAAATACCATAATTTGTGATCTCCGTCTGCGAATGCTGAAATGCTGCCCTGTACTGGTTTTCCTGACCATGGTCTCTTCCTGCACCGGCCACAATGTTCACCCTCACGATCAGGGTTGACGTGGCGAGGAAGAAGTCCGCCATGGACCCCATTGATGCACTTGGGAAAAAATGAAATTCAATCGTCCGATACACCGCGTTTTCCCGCGTCAGACAGCAGGATGCCCATGAAAAAAATTCATTGTACTCTCTCAAAAGCAGGAATACACAGAAAAGAATTAAGAAGAAGTCCCCGAATTAGACTGGTAGGGTGTTTTCATGGTATTCTTTGAACGAAGCAAAAAAACAGGGGATGTACCAGAAGATGCCCGGTCACTGGTGGCAAAGGGTGACGAATGTAACAACCGCGGCGAATTTGCCGTCGCGCTCACGTGGTTTGACAGGGCTATCGGAAGCGATCCCCATACAGCACGTGCATACGCAGGAAAAGGGTTCGCGCTGAGAAATCTCGGCAGGGACAAAGAAGCCCTTGCATGTTACAATAAGGCGCTGGAGCTTGGCCCGGCAACAAAAGAGGTCTGGCAGAGGAAGGGAGCGACACTGAACGCGCTCGGCAACCATAAGGAGGCGCTGACCTGTTTTGATGCCGCCTTGCAGGACGATCTCCTCTGTGCAGACGCATGGTATGAGAAAGCAATTGCATATGGCTCACTCGGGGACTATCAAAGAGCGGCGGACTGTTTCGATAAAGTACTGGAGATAACGCCTGACAACGCCGATGCATGGTTCAACAAAGGCCGCGCGCTGGGCAAGCTTGAACAATTCTTAACGGCAATCGAGTGCTTTGATCATGGACTGACACTCCGGCCTAATAACGCCGATGCATGGTATTACAAAGGGATTTCTCTGGTTCATCTGCACAAAATTCCTGAAGCGTATACCTGTTTTGAAAAGGCTGTAAAAATCAATCCCGGTCACCAGAAAGCCTTAGCGGCCAGAAAAGAGCTCACCGCGATACTGGACCGGCTCAGGAAACGATAGTCCGGTCCTTTTTTGACCGCTGAACATCCTCCGGTCATCCTTCATTTCGTTTTTCTGATAAACGTCCCGTTCCGGTATTCAAAGAACGCGAGTGCCAGCTCCTCCTGCGTGTTCATGACGATCGGTCCGCCCCATGCGATGGGTTCCCGGATGGGTTTACCGGAAAAGAACAGGAACCGGACTCCTGCTGCAGAGGATTTTACCCGTATCTTCTGGCCATCGGAGAAAAGCAGCATGGAACGATTAAGTAGTTCATTCCCCCCGGCCGGATCAAATGAGCCTGTCCCGCCGATGACATACGCAGCCGCGGTATACCCAATCCTGACCGGGTGCACATAGCCTGTATCCGCCCCCAGCGTTACATCAAGGTATTCCGGGTCAGCGACGATCTCTTTCACCGGCCCCTGCACACCCGCAACGGTCCCGCAGATTACTTTGATGCTGACACCGGCCTGAGGTTCTGCCACCGGGATCTGCACCTGTTTCACTTCCTGATACCGGGGCTTGTGCATCTTGTGTGCCCGCGGAAGGTTCACCCAGAGCTGGAAACCGCCCATCCTGCCGTCCACGGGTTTTGGCATCTCCTGGTGGATAATCCCGGACCCGGCAGTCATCCACTGCACGTCACCCGCGTTGATGCTGCCGGCATTTCCCATGCTGTCGCCATGCTCGACGCGCCCGTCCAGCATGTAGGTGACCGTCTCGATCCCCCGGTGCGGGTGCCAGGGGAACCCGGCGAGATAATCCTTGGGATGCTTTGCCCGGAAGTCGTCGAGCATGAGAAACGGGTCAAAGAGCGGCAGTTCGTTGTACCCGAACGCCCGGTGAAGGCGGACACCCGCCCCTTCGATGGTCTCTTTTGCTGCCAGTACCTGTGCAACGCTCCGCTGGTGTGGCATACCGGTATGGTGAGGGTCCGGTGTGATGAATGTTTGGGACGATCTGCGATTCTCCTGCCCGCTACCAAAGGAAAGGAACGTATGAAACCGGTCCGGTCCCGCATATCACCGGCACAGGTACAGGCTGATCGCGGGGTGTCGTAAAAAAAACTGCATCCATTCCCCCTATGGCAACTCTTAACATATTCCATACTGTACAAAGAAGTGTCAATGTTCTTTGTCCTGTACGTGGACGATGAAGCAGCGCTCGTCGAGGTCACAAAAATATTTCTGGAACGCTCGGGCACCATGAGCGTAGATACCGCTGTCTCTGCCACCGATGCAATCCCCATGCTGAAACAGCGTCAGTACGATGCCATCATCGCCGATTACCAGATGCCGGACATGGACGGGATTGCATTTCTCAAGCATATCCGCTTTTACTATGGCGACCTCCCGTTCATCCTTTTTACCGGCAAGGGCAGGGAGGAAGTGGTTATCGAAGCCCTGAACAACGGTGCAAATTTCTATCTCCAGAAAGGGGGCGAGCCCCGCTCCCAGTTTATTGAACTCGAGCACAAGGTCCGGCTTGCGATTGAAGGGAGGCGGAATGCGGACGAGCTCCACGAATCGCGGCAGCGCATGGCCGATATCATCAACTTTCTCCCGGACGCGACGTTTGCCATCGATCTTGCCGGAAACGTGATTGCCTGGAACAAGGCAATGGAAGAGATCACCGGCATACAGAAGAAGGACATCCTTGGCACCGGCGATTTTTCCTATGCCATCCCGATTTATGGCGTGAAGCGCCCCCTCCTGATCAACCTTGTCCTGCACGAAGACAGGGACGTTGAACAACGGTACCCGTACATCACGCGGCAGGACAACAAGCTCATCTCCGAGCTCTTTGCCCCCTGTATCTATGGCGGGAAAGGGGCACACATCTGGTTCATCGCATCGCGGCTCTATGATACAAAAGGGAACGTCATTGGTGCCATCGAGTCGATCCGGGATATCACCGACCGCAAGAAGATGGAGACGGCACTCAGGGAGAGCGAGGAGCGGTACCGTTCCCTTGCCGAAGCATCCCGGGATCTCATCTTCATGGTAGACCGGGATGGCATTGTCACCTATGTCAACAGCTTTGCCGCCGATATGCTTGGGATGGAGGCGGGGGCGGTCATCGGGCAGGTACATGCCTCGCTCTTCCCTGCGGACCTGGCAAACAGGCAGGCTGCGGGATTGCGCCAAGTCTTTCTGTCCGGCCAGTCTGCACGGACCGAGGGGCCGATGCCGGTCAACGGGGACGTCCGCTGGTTTGACCACTTTCTCGTGCCGGTGCCGGATGCCGCCGGCAGGGTCGTCTCGGTGCTCGGGGTCTCGCGTGATATCACCGACCGCAGGAAGATGGAGACCGCGCTCAAGGAGAGCGAGGAGCGGTACCGCAACGTTGTCGAAGACCAGACGGAGTTCATCTCCCGGTTCCTGCCGGACGGGACGCATATCTTCGTGAACGAGGCATACTGCCGGTATTTCAATAAGCGGCGGGAAGAGATTATCAAAAAGACGTTCGTTCCCGAGATCCCGGAAGACGACAAAAAAATTGTCAGAAAACATTTTGCCTCACTGACGCCAAACAACCCGGTTGCATCGGTGATCCACCGGATCATCATGCCCGACGGTCAGGTGCGGTGGCAGCGGTGGAGCGACCGTGCGATTTTTGATGAGAACGGGACCATTCTCGAATACCAGTCTGTCGGCCGGGATAAGACCGACAGCAAGGTTGCAGAACAGGCGCTGCAGGAGAGCGAGGAACGGTACCGCTCATTTGTCCAGAACTTTGATGGTATCGCCTATCGCTGCACCTTGGACTTCGTGCCGCTGTTCTTCCATGGCAAAGTCGAACAGATCACCGGGTATACCGAGCAGGAGTTCCTGTCAGGCTCGCCACGGTGGGACCAGATCATCCACAGTGGCGACCGCCAACTTCTCCAGAAAAGCGCGGGAGATATGAACGGGAGCACCGGTCATTCCAGGGTCCGGGAGTACCGGATCGTGCGCAGGGACGGGGAGGTGCGCTGGATCCGGGAGCTGATGCAGGACCTCTGCGATCCCGACGGGAAGCCCTACGCGGTCCAGGGGGCGCTGTACGACATCACGGAGCAGAAGCAGGCGGAAGAGGCAATACAGCTGGCAAACAAAAAGCTCACCCTTCTCTCCGGCGTCACACGCCACGACATCTTAAACAAGATTTCTGCCCTGCTGCTCTATCAGGATCTGATGCTGACCATGATCTCTGACCCTATCCTGATACGGTTCGTTGAAAAACAGATCGATACCGCACGGCTGATCCAGGACCAGATCGCCATTACCAAGGATTACGAGAATATCGGGGTAAAATCCCCGCGGTGGCAGGATGTCCGGCAGATCGTTAAAAAGGCAATATCAGAACTTGACACCGGTGGTATCCCGGTTGACTGTGACACCGACGGGCTGGAGATCCTTGCCGACCCCCTGTTCGAACGGGTCTTTTACAACCTGTTTGACAACGCCCTGCGGCATGGGAAGACCACGACCCAGATCACGGTGCAGTTCTATGAACTGCCGGACGGGCTTACCCTCCGCATCCGCGACGACGGGACCGGCATCCCCGGAAACAAAAAAGAGAAGATATTTGAGAAGGGCTACGGGGAAAATACCGGTCTTGGCCTCTTTTTGGTGCGCGAGATCCTTTCCATTACCGGAATTTCGGTTGCAGAAACCGGCGAACCTGACACGGGGGCGCAGTTCGATCTTTTTGTTCCCCGGGACAAGTACCGCCTTCCCCGTACCGTATAACCACAAAAGACCCCGTCTGTCCCCGGCACCGCTGTATCCGGGAAAAAAGAAACGGGGGAGGAATACGATCCCCTGCCCCGTTGTCCCGCACAACGGGTAATCCGTTCTGCACCACCAGCACAGGCATATGAAGAGCATTGCCCTGTGCGCGCCATGTGGATCCGGCATTGGTCCGGGCGCGATTGCTGCCAGCATTCTCCCCGGATTGATATCTTAGTTAAAACTGCCTCGTTTTTAATTCTGAACCATCCGGAACGGTTTTGTGCAGATTGAAAACGATACGAACCATCTGGTTTTTCCCGAACTGTCACCACCCTTAACTGCGTAAAAAATGAACAAAAATCCTAGCGGCATATGCCGGAATGAGGAGAACAGCGTATGAAAACCAGACTTGGTATAATTCTTGCAATGATTGTGCTTGTCGTGTTCTGCACAATGGGAATTGTTGCAGCACAGGCAGAAACAACGACCGGGACACAGGGTACAGAAGTTACCGACACCATCGAAGCCTACAATGGATCCATCGGTGCCGATAACCCGCTGTACGGGCTGAAGATCGCATTGGAAGACCTGGACGAGACCTTCACGTTCAATGAGACCCAGCGGATGGAAAAGCAACTGGGCCATGCGAGGCTCCGCATCGCTGAAGTCCGGAGGGAGCTTGAGATCAACAGGACCGATACGGCACAGCGGGTCCTTGAATTGTATCTCCAGAAGATGAACCTGACCGAGATTTCCCTTGCCCCGTACCGCTCGAACGCCACCGGGCTCCTGCACGCACAGGAGATGATCATGCACCACCAGATCGTTCTTGAAAACCTGCTGCTGTCGCACCCGAACAACACGGGCCTTATGCGGGCATACAACAACAGTCTGGCGCTCGAGCGGAAGTTTGAGGAAAAAACATCGATCAGGCTCGAACGCATCATGGAAAAGAACAACAGGACGATCCTCAAGGCGGTACGGCTGGAGATAAAGGAGCGGGACAGGGTCGGCGCCGGAGATGGTGGGCAGGTTGAGACCGAAGCGCAGGAACGGGCGGAACAGAAGCAGCAGGCCCGCGATGGGCAACAGGACAAGACCGGAGAGCAGAAGAAGGTAACCCCTGTTCCACCATCGACAACAGCGCAGCAGGGCGGGGCCCAGGCGACACCGGCAGAGCAGGAAGACCGGACCCCCTCAAACGGGCAGGGAGACGGTAACGGCCGGGGCAATGCGGATGATGCGGGGCACGGCAGTTCCCGTAATAAATAACGACCACCATCAGGTCCGCAATAGAATTTTTTTAAAAAATAAACAAACCCATTATTTTTCTCTCCGGGCGTGATAACGATCAACAGAGAGGTGCCATACGGAACCGGCAACGCGGAATAGCATTTCAGCATTCGTTCTCCTGTTCCTGCTCTGTATCCCGGTTATTGCACAAGCGGCACCTGTCCCGGATTACACCATCACCTACACGATCTCAATAAAGGAAGACGGGTCTGCGGCCTGGCATGTGGAGTACAGGACACTCCTTGATACGCAGGCTGACACGGATGCGTTCGAAAACTACTCCCGGGATTTACCATCCGTCTACCTCCCCCAGTTTAAGGACCTGATGCAGCAGTCCGCTGCCCAAGCCGAGATCGCCACGACACGGCATATGGATACCGGCGATTTTTCCGGCGATGCGGTTATCCAGACATCCCCCACCGGGAAATACGGTGTCGTGTTCTTTTCATTTTTCTGGACCGATTTCGCACGGACCGGAAACGACCTTCTCATCGGCGATGCGTTTGCCGGCGGCATGTATCTCGCAAAGGACAACACCCTCATCATCCGGTATCCCTATGGCTATACGGTAAAGAGCGCCGACCCCGCACCCGATGAGGTGCGCGACGGGCTCATCTGGTACGGCCTGCGGTCTTTTGGGGTCGGCGAACCACGCATTTCCCTCGAAAAGCCGGCATTTCCGCTCCTGCCCGCTGCGGCAGGGCTATCCATCATCATCATCGCGGTGGCAGGCTTTTTCATCTACCGGACAAAAAAACGCCAGAAAGAACCGGCAGAACAGAAAACTGAGGAGCCTCCCCTGTCAGCAACAGAGATGGTCAACCTTGAGGAGCGGGTGATCCAGCTGCTCAGAACACAGGGAGGGGAAGCGTTCCAGTCCGAGATTGTCAGGAACATGGGGCTGCCAAAGTCTACGGTAAGTGCCGCACTCAATGAACTTCACCGCCGCGGGGTCATCCAGAAAGTCAAAAAAGGCAGGGAAAACCTGATCCGGCTTTCCTGAGATGAAAAGAGAGCCCGGGGTGCCCATGGCCTGAAGCAATGACGGGATGAACAGGTGGTTTTTTGTACGTTAAGTCAGGCAGAAGAATCAGGCACTGGTACAGGTGCCCATTGACAGACTCACCGGGTACAGGTGCGCAGACGCTCTCTATTCTCACTGCATTGCACAAGGATAAAAAAAGAAGGTGGAATCGCTTCTTCTGCCAGTTGTCTGGAACTTTCATTCACCCGACTTTGTATACGATATCCCCCCCATGGACATTCTGCAACACCTTCATGCCGATGTCCTGCCCTTTTACCGCGTTTGGGATCGTCTTGTGCTCGACCTGCATCGAGGTCACGGTCTGGCAAAAGTCTGTGTGTGTCCCCCTGATATGAATCTGGTCTCCGTTTGCAAGGGTGTCCTCCAGCATGATCACCGCAACACCGATCTTCGGGAAATAGTGCGTTATCTTTCCAACCACATGTTCCATAATGCCCTCCCTGTCAAAAGAGTAATGTCAGTCCTTCTTTCATAAATGTTGTTCCTGATATTTTTTTTTTAGTCCGGCAGCCGGCAGGTGTCGTTTTCCTTGCTTCGTATTGTACACGTGTCCATGCAGAGGATCATATTGTTGTATGCAACAGGACCGTTCGGACCGGCCGGACCATCATGATTCTGCTCCCTGTCACGCAAAGAAATAAATTGCAGGGGGCGAAGAATATCCGGGGTTATGGATCTCTTCGCCATCGTCCTGATCGTCGCCGGTCTCTGCCTGTTTGAGACCATAACAAGCATTGATAACGCGATTATCAATGCCGAAGTCCTTTCCACGATGAAAGAGCGGGCCCGGCGGTGGTTCCTGATCTGGGGGTTGCTGATTGCTGTCTTTGCCATCCGCGGGCTGCTCCCGTGGGTCATTGTCTGGATGTCCACACCTGCCCTTGATCCCGTCGGTGCACTCACGGCAACGTTTTCCAGCGACCCTCTCGTGATCGCCGCGATCGGGCAGTCTGCTCCCACCCTCCTCATAGGCGGTGGCACGTTCCTCCTCTTTCTCTTTCTCCACTGGCTCTTTTTGGAAGAGAAGCACTTTGGTCTGAGGGGTGAGGAGTATATCGCTTCAAAAGGCGTGTGGTTCTTTGCGATCGTCTCCATCATCCTTGCTGCTCTGGTCTGGTTTGCCCTTGGCAGGCACCCGCTGATGGCGTTTGGTGCGGTTGTCGGTTCGACCGCGTTCTTCATCGTCCACGGGTTCCGTCAGAATGCACAGGAAGCGGAGCGGAACCTGCTCCACGGCGGAATGTCTGATGTCAGTAAAATTTTTTACCTTGAAGTGATCGATGCCACATTCTCCATCGACGGGGTGATCGGTGCATTCGCATTCACCCTTTCCGTGCCCCTCATCCTGATCGGCAACGGCCTCGGGGCGTTCGTCGTCCGGGAGCTGACAATCCGGAATATTGAAAAGATCAGGACCTACCGGTTCCTGAAGAACGGTGCGATGTATTCGATCTTTTGTCTCGGTATTATCATGGTGCTGGACAGCTTCGGGTTTACTGTCCCGAACTGGGTTTCGCCGGTCATCACCTTTGGCGTCGTGGGATTTTTTTTCTTTAAGTCAACACAGGAAAACACATTTGTATCACGGGAATGAAGTTTCTGCATTGGAGGGACGGATACCCATTTCCACGCCCCCTCCTGCACTTCGTGTGCTAAGGATCTGTTTCTTTTTGATTCGCTGAACAGGATGAAAACTGCATTTCTTCAGCTGTACCGAAGTTCTTTTGGCTGATCATGCTGCACACCATACAGGTACCTATCCATGCCGTTCGATCCCGCACAGGTCTATTCCCCTGCCGAGGACACGGAGCTCGTACGGAAAGCCGCCCTGTCTGAGGTTACCCCTTCTGATCGTGTTCTGGAGATCGGGAGCGGGAGCGGGCTCATTGCACGAGCGCTTGGTGAGATCGCGGCACTGGTCATTGCCACGGATATCAATCCCCACGCGGCTGCATCAACGCGTGCGCAGGGCATTGATGTGGTCCGGACCGATCTCTGTGCCGCCCTCTCCGGGCCGTTTGACCTTATCGTGTTCAACCCCCCGTACCTTCCCACGCAGCCGGAAGAAAGGGTCGATGACTGGCTCGAGTACGCGCTGGACGGCGGTGTGAGCGGGAGGGATGCGATCGAACGGTTCGCTGCGGATGCCAGACGGGTGCTGGCGCCGGCGGGACGGATCCTTCTTTTGATCTCTTCGTTGACCGGCCTTTTTGAGGTCTCCGGTCTCTTTCAATTAAAAGGATATTCTGTTGAGGTTGTACAAGAGCAGCGGGTGGAAGATGAAACCTTGTATGTACTAAAAATGTCCTGATCCCCATGGCTGCTCTTTACAAAAAAGGGCGGTGCTTTCGATGGATCCCTCCGGGAACCTGCAAAATGCCCCCGGAATGAAGCATTTCTGCGGGAATATAGCAACCTGTGGCAGTCTGCCTGTTCAGACGATCAGACGGCGCCGCATCAGGTTGATGGCAAGAACGCAGAGTATCAGGGTCACTGCGCCAATCCAGAGGAGGTGGAGCACGATGGTCCATGAGAGAGCGGCGAGCGTGAACATCCGGAAGATCGCGACGATATGGGTGAGCGGGAGGAGTGTGACTGCGACATAGCCAAAGGCGGGCGGGAGCAGGGCGAGCGGGAAGAATGTGCCCGAGAACAGCGACATCGGCGTGATAAACAAAAATGAGGGATAGTTGAGTGCATCGATACTCGGTGTTATTGACGTAAAGCACATCGCGAGTGCGGCAAACAGGAGCCCCCCGAGAAGCGCA
>Ga0315277_10011980_pt1 | contig 10887 bp, 9 predicted proteins | sample YL17G05_15_MG_FD_203695 | JGI IMG/M metagenome (GOLD analysis project Ga0315277, IMG submission 203695) | Sediment microbial communities from Yellowstone Lake, YNP, Wyoming, USA - YL17G05_15 | ecosystem: Environmental > Aquatic > Freshwater > Lake > Sediment | place: USA: Wyoming | collected... | reverse complement strand
GATGTTGAATTGGGCGCCTCGGTAGAGGTGGTTGCTGATTTGTGTGGTTGTGCTGCAGACGCCTACGCTAACCTTTTGGTAGACTTGTTCGACGTAACCCCACATCCAGGCCTTGACGGTGTAGAAGCCAGCCGATACTCCATAGTTTCTTCCGTAGCCGTACCAGAGGCCGAACTCTTTGAACCCTTTGATGGTTATGGTGTAGGATTTGTTGCCTACTCCTACAGGGTCGATTTCAAAGGCGTGGACTGGTTCTCCCATAGGGTTTCTGTAGTTGCTGGGGCCTGATCCCACGAGCTCAGCCTGGAGGTATCTGTAGTAGTATCTGGTGGTGCCTGTGGCGCCTGTTCCAAAGGTTCCGCGGTCATACCAGCCCCATCCGATGGCATCTTCCTGCAACGTGCCTGGCAGGTCATGGAAGTGTACGGTTTTCCTGACATCACTTGAGCGCCTTAGGTCGAAGGGTATGTAGATATTGCCCGGCCATTCGATGGAAGGAATATTGAAGGAGACGGGCATGAACGTTGTTCCATCAAGTTCTGTCTGAGTATGACCATAGAGCCAGGCCCTGGCATAGTAGGTTCCTGGGCCGATCCCGCTGACCCATGTAGCGCCATTGCGGTCGCTGGTAGTCCAGTCTAGGTCAGGCACGTGGCCGTCCATGTCGGCTGGCGCCCCGTAGTATCCTTCGCGTCCGAACTGAAAGTCGAAGTAGCTTCTCTGAGAATCGACTCTGAACGTGCTAGCTGGTCCGATCCCGGTCCGAGTACGAACCCCAGACTCTGTCCATCCGCCTATCGAGTAGTAGAAAGCTCCTTGCCAGAGACTCTTCCCGTAGTCGAATGGTGTCCAAGTCACCGCCTTGCTTGTTGATGCGCCAGGCAGCATACTCCTGGCGTCCTCAAGTGATCCGTAGATCTCTATCTTGATGTTGGCTTCGGAACCCCTGTTGAACCATGGTACTTCTCCGGTTCCGCACTTCGAGAAGACTGTGCCTCTGATTTGGACGCCGGGGGTCAGATGGCCCTCTAGGCTGTAGGATTGGCCTTTCAGGATTCTTAGGTTGCTGGCAATCTTGATTTCGGGGTAGCCGGCCGCGGAGGCGTAGATGTCGTATATGCCTGCGGCCAAGCCTTCGAGTTCGAAGCGACCGTTCGATGTGGAGCCAAAGTAAGCTCTGGCCTCGACAGGTCGTCCGGTCGGTTTGCTTGTGTAGGGGTCTTCTGCGAGTCCCACTGCTCTGACTCGGCCGGGAAGCGCGACTGGGTTTCCGTAGTTTGCGGTGTTCCATCCACCGTATCTAATTGTGCCGGTTATGATTGCTGGGTCGATCTCACCTTTCACTGATACGACGGGCCAGTTCTGATAGGGGAAGAAGACGTCTCCTAACTCGGGGCTGTAGATGGATCTGAACTTGATGGAGTATGCGCCTGCGATCGTTGGAGCGGTCACGTCGTTGACTCGTATGTAGTACCACTCGTCTGGCACGCCTCCTTGTCCATCTCTTGCCAGACTGAAGCTTATGTTGCCGAAGGTCTTCCATGGTGAGAACTGGAAGGGTCCCTTCGGAGCCAACCAGTCGTCTGGGGCATCGTCCATTTTGTCGAAGGTTGCTTCGCTTCGACCAAATGCATGAGTGTCAGTGTAGACCTTCAATCTCCGCCAGTAAGGACCGTACGAGAAGTCTTCACGGTCCCTTGTGCTTAGCGTGATCAAGTCGTAATTGTTTGTGAACGAAGGAACGATATTGCTTCGGGCATAGCCAGTGAATTCAGGCGGTAGCATGATCTCTACGTATGTGAAGTTGACTGCGAACCATTTTGGATGGGCTGTGGACCAAGCCGTCTTTTGGGTCTCCGTGACGTCGAATGCCAGTATCAGATCGCCTTTCAAGGCGTACTCGATCTCTAGGCCTTCAATCGTCGGGTTGTCTGATGCCCACCTGTTCGCTTTCCACATAGTATTGAACGGTGTGCCGCTTCTGATTGTCGAGGTCAGAACAGCGTGAGGAGGCGAGTAATCGTAGGAGTAGGATTGATATTGGCTCGCAGTATTCCGAGTGAGAGGATCATATGGTTGAGTTGGACGAGACTGTGTGGACCATGGACTTGGAGGGCTGGCGAAGTGATAATCATTTGGCGAAAATATTCGCGCAGTACCCAAAGATGGGTCGCTTCCGAGGAAGACATACCCGACCGGGCCCATGACGGGCGCATACCTGTGAACACTGGATTCATAGTTCGCAAGTTCACTGCGCAATGGGGCCGAGAACACCGGAATTGCAACGATCCCTAGCATAAGCGAGATTGCTAGGAACGCGGTCGTCACCTGCCTACTCATTTCTAACTCTCTCATCATTGTCTCTTCCCCACCGGATAGCAATCTGAATAAGATAATCTTTCCTGAATTCAAAACGAGTGCTTGATTGATGAGGTTGAGTTGGTCTTACCACGACATAGCCCTTCCCTTCTAGCATACAGCTAATCGGGATTCGGATGCGGATTTCGAGGAACCTGTTTGTCCATTCTTAGGTAGCTAGGTCTATCGCATGCGTCTTTCTTGAAAGAGCCGCGGGCCAAGTCTTGAGCGGGTATTGGCCGAGCGCTGAATGCTTAGCATTCTTGGCTAGGCTCAGTAGTTGCATGATTGCAGCTCTATTTCTGGTTCTGGTTGCACTTGGCTCGGGCTTGGGTGAGGGTTAGGTACTTGAGGAAGCGTCTGAAGATGCCTCGGCTCATCTTTGCGAGGAGAAGTAGGGCGTCGCGTGTGTAGGGCTCGGTTCCGTTGAACTTCTTCTCGTAGAATCTGAGAATGATGTCGGGTTTGAGGGGGTTGAGCTCGATTCGGTTCATTTTGCCGAGAAAGAAGTGGCCTCGGAACAGCTCTTTCTGGAAGGTGGTGACTATGTTCGGTTGGTTAGGGAAGTGAGCGAGCCTGTTCCAAATCCAGTGGATGGTCTCTAGGTCGGTTGAGACGCGTCGCATGTCGGTTTTGGAATAGTCTGGGAGGTCGATGAGGATTGTTTGGGCTTCACCGAGGATCTGGAGAAATGAGTCATGTCGCAGCCGTTCGACTAGGCCTTTTCCAGCCATTCTCTCGGCTTCGGCGAAGTCGGAGGAGAGGAGGCCCTCAAGCATTGTTTTGTATCGGAGTATTTTGCTGAAGGCACCGTCTGAGCTGTAGACTTGACCGCGGTCGGGCCTTCTGCCTTTTTCCCTTCTTTCGCTTCGCTCGTCCTCTACTCTTGCTAGTTGCTGTTCCCATCTCTCAGCCACATCTCTTCACACCAATATGTCACGGTCCCAGAAAGAATTTCTGCACCTTTCAGAAGGGAGCGTTGGAGCGCGCTGAGATCACGTCCTGATGCATGCTAGCCAAGCCTTGCGAGCTTACTAGGGACGCATTAGAACTCCTTGAATAGACTTATCTCGACTTGCGTTGGAGGCCTCTTGAGGTGGATCGATTTGAGTGGGAAGAATCCTTGGCAGATCTTCAGCGACGAGTGCAAAGGAGTTGCTGATGCGTATCAGCAGCTGATGAGAGAGGTGAATTCTGGAGCAGTGCTGGATGAGAAGACCAGGTGCCTCATCCTCGTCGGAATATTCTCAACGGTTCGAGACGCTGGCGCGCTGCGACACTTCTCAGGTGAAGCCCTGAAGGCCGGAGCCTCCAAGAGAGAGGTCGAAGCAGCGGCTCTGATGGCCTTCTCGGTCGGCGTATCATCCGCAGAACTCAGCATACCAGTCATACTCGACATAGTCAAGGCAAAGGAGCAAGAGCGGGCAAGGTAGCGACGAGATCAGACGGCCCCATCACTCTCTGCACACAGTTTCAGCGTGAGCTAGGGACCTCGGGGTTCTAGTTTCCATCTATTGGATTGACTAGCGGTTCAGTGTGGTATCCTTCGTCTTTCTCTTTCTGATCCGACTGCCAAGCTCCCTCTTTCAAGGTCCATCTCGTTTCAACGCGCGCAAGAGCCAAGTCGGAATCGTCAGGTCCAGTTCTTTGTAGACAACGCAATGACTGTCGCAAGGCACTTATAGAACCTGCATGGCTGGAAAAACGCGGTTGCCATGCTTCTCGAAGTAAAGGGATTGAGCAGATACTTTGGTGGTCTAGAGGCCCTCAAAGACGTTGATTTCAACATTGGTGAAGGCGAAATATTGGGGTTAATCGGCCCTAATGGAGCAGGAAAGACAACCTTGTTCAATGTGATAGGTGGAGTGTATCGACCAGATCGTGGAACGGTCAGATTCAAAGGGGAGAACATAGCGGGGCTTGAGCCCTATCAGATTTGTAGGAGAGGCATGAGCAGAACCTTTCAGATACCTAAACCGTTTCGCAACTTGTCTGTTCTTGACAATGTGACTGCCGGCGTGGTGTTTGGGAAGCAAAGCTTGAAGAAGGTTGGTCGAGGAAAGGAGAAGGCTAGAGAGATACTTCAGTTCATGGGCCTTTCCGGAAAGGAAGGCCATTTGCCTGGAGGTTTGACGATTGCAGATCTGAAACGACTTGAGCTAGCCAGAGCTTTGGCTACTAGTCCTGATTTACTACTGTTGGATGAAGTCGTTGCGGGTTTGAACCCCTCCGAGACAGCTGACGCTATACAGCTGATCAAGAAAATCAAGAACGAGCTGGGACTCACAATATTCATGATTGAGCACGTTATGAAAGCAGTCATGAGCATATCAGACAGGATAATGGTATTGCAGTACGGCGAGAAGATTGCAGAAGGAACACCACAAGAAGTCGCCGAAAACGGTAAGGTGGTTGACGCCTACCTCGGAGAGAAATATGTCTTCTAGGGAGATGAGATCATGTTAGGAGTGTCAGGAATCAATATCAGCTATGGCGGAGCGCATGTTCTCTGGGACGTTTCCATAGACGTAGCAGAGGACGAAATGGTGACGGTTGTAGGGTCAAACGGTGCCGGAAAGTCAACCCTCCTCAAAGCGATATCCGGACTGCTCCATCCAACTACTGGTGAGATAACATTTCGCGGTCAACGCATTGATGGCCTGCCGCCTTACCGCATTGTCGAAATGGGAATCGCACACATCCCTGAGGGAAGAAAACTTTTTCCTCAGCTGACAGTATTGGAGAATCTTTGGTTAGGTGCTTACACGAAAAGGGCACATGAGAAGAAGAAGGAGACACTTGAGCAAGTCTTCAAGTGGTTCCCAATCCTGAAAGAGCGACAGAAACAACTAGCAAGCACTTTGAGTGGAGGAGAACAGCAAATGCTGGCCATAGCTCGAGGCCTGATGTCCCAGCCGGAGCTTCTCATATTGGATGAACCTTCCTTGGGACTGGCTCCGAAATTAGTCATGCAAGTCTTTGACAGCATAAGAGAGATCAAACAAACTGGAGTAGAAGTGCTTCTGGTGGAACAAAATGTTCGTCACGCGCTTGAACTTGCGGACAGGGCATATGTGCTTGAGACAGGAAGAGTGACCCTGAAAGGACCCTGCAAAGAACTCGTCAATGACGAACATGTGAAGAAGGCTTACTTGGGGTTATAGAAAAGATCTTTCTACCTGCACTTGAGTGCTTGCTGAGGGTTCCCACGATCCCTTCCGGAGCAAACAGCACTACAATGATGATGACTGCTCCTCGAATGACTAGGTGAAGCACTTCTGAGCCAAATGCGATGCGAAGTATCCAGATCAGTGGAGTGAGCAGAAAAGAACCTATCAAAGGACCAAGCACCGTTCCTACGCCACCCACTACAGCAGGCAGAAGAATGTCCACCGATACAAACATGGCCATTGAGGTGTCTGGCTCTATGAACAATGTGTACTGTGCGAAGAAGGCTCCGCCAATTGATGTTAGAGCTGCGCTGATGGCTACCGCAGTGAGCTTATGTCTTAGCGTGTTTATGCCGACCGATTGGGCTGTGTCTTCATCGTCCCGAGTGGCTGAGAAGGCAAGACCGAGTCTAGTCTTCTTGATCGCGTTTGCTGTGAATACGCCCAGAATCAGAATTGCCACTCCGATGAAAACGTATGGAGCATGACTAGTGTGAAACTGGAAATGCCAAAGCGAGTCAGGAACAATAGGATACCAGACGCCAACGGCTCTTCCAGTAATATCCCACGACAAGAAGATCGTCCGCATAATCTCGGCAACCGCCAAGGTTGTCAAAGTGTAGTAGTAGCCTTTTATTCCGTAGCGAAAAACGGGATAACTGATAGCCAGCGCGAAAGAACTACTGATAGCTATGCCGACAAGAATCCCTATCCATGGGCTTATGCCAAGCCTCGTGTAGAGAAGAGCCGTGCTGTAGGCTCCTAATCCAAAGTATGCTGCGTGCCCTATAGAGTAAGGTCCTGCGTACACCGCGATAGTCCAGGCTGTTGAGAGAAACGCGTAGAGAATGCAGAATATGAGGATGTCAATCACGACGGATGAAGCTATGAAAGGAATGACGCATATGGTGCTGAAAAAAAGAAGATAGACAAGAGCACTTGTTCCGAGTTTCATCTGTGCAGTTTCCTCCCAAACAGTCCTTCAGGTTTTAGAAGAAGCACAAGGATGAAAATGACAAGAGGAATGGTCTGTCTTAGAAGAGGAGACAACATGTAAGCTGTAAGAACCTCAATCGTTCCCAGAATTAGCCCTGCAATGAAGGCTCCCATATAGTTGCCAAGCCCTCCTAAGACGATCACAATAAACGTGATGACCATGAATGATGCCCCCAAAAAAGGGCTCAATGGAAAGTATGTGCTCAGCAGGGTCGCAGCCACTGCGTTGCAGGAGATTCCCAGACCGAACGAAAGCGCGTAGATCTTGTTCACGTTTATCCCCATCAAATGTGCAGCTTCCGGGTCTTGGCCCGTTCCCCGGATGGCAGTCCCGTACGTCGTCTTCAGCAGGAAGAGGTGCAGAGTCAAGGCGAAAAGCATCGCGACAAAAAAGCTCAAGAGCCGCGGGAAAGGAATGGCCACTCCCCCAAGCTCCAATCTCAAGTCAGCGTATACTGTATGCACGTATCTGGGGTCTGCTTTCCAAAAAACTATGACTAGGTTCTGAATCACCAATGAGAGCCCCAGTGTCATGAGCATTTGGATATGGGTGGGCCGTCCAATCACCCGTTTGATCAGAACTCTCTCCGTAACGTAGCCAAGACAGAAGAGAGCGGAGAAGACGATGGGCAAAGAGATCAAAGGGTCCAAGCCAAGAATGGCCCAGATCCAGAAAACGAAATATCCTGAAAGCATGAGAAAGTCGCCGTGTGCGAAATTTACAATCTTCACTGTTCCGAAAATGAGGGTTAGACCCATACTGATGAGCGAGTAAATTGCTCCTTGAAAGAGCCCGATCATTAAAAGGTTCAGAAAAATGGGGAGATCAAGATGCATCTACGGTTGATGTCCGTCCGTCTATCGTTCTTTCCAAGTGGGAGCAGGAAACACTGGTGGGACCGTCGCGATTTCTTCTGGCCAAATGGCGCGGTATACTCCCTTGGTCAGTTGAACCATGAAGTTGTTGGCATAGATGTTCTGTCCAGTGTTGTCGAATTTGACGCCTTTCCATGGAGGAATGATCTTGTCTCCCGGGATGTCGGTGTTGGCTAGGGCTTGGCGGAGCTTCTCCGGGTCAACAGATGCGGCTCGTTCCAAGGCGTCCCTGGCGACTACTATGGTTGTGTGCATCTGCATTGTGTACACATGCATATCTCGATTTGCTTCCTTCTTGAACCAGTCATTGATTTCTTTCGCAATTGGTTTCCTTACAGTTAGGTCTATGCTCCACCCTTCACGTCCAATGATGTGCTCCCCGTCTTTGCCCACGCTGCTTACGTATTCTGGAAAGATGAAACCTGCAGTAGTCATGAACGCTTTCGGAAAGAAGTCAACGGACTTTAGTGTCTTCGTCCAGAGTATCGCGTCGGGCATAGGAGTATTCACACTTAGCACTACGTCAGGGTTAGCTGCCTTCAAAGTCAATGCTTCACTCGTTACATCAGCAGGTGATACAGGGTGCCTTATGTAGGCCACCAGTTTGAAGCCGCCAAGTTCCGGGTCAATGTTGAGTTTCTCCCACTCGGTGGCAACTCCTACACCGAACAGTGACTCTTCGGATATGAAGGCAATTGTCTTTACCTTATGCCCGGTCTTGCTTTGCAGCCACTTCAGACACTCGAAGTAGTTACGGGCGAAGATCGCATCACTTCCCCACGTCCGGAAGAACCATTTGAAACCCTGGCGGGTCAGGTCGACGTGTGAGGAGGCGTCGCAGATAAAAGGTATGCCGGATCGCTCGGACTCCTGAGCAGCCGGAAGAGTCACACCGCTGTGCAGCGCTCCGATGATAAGGTGCACCTTGTTCTCTGTAATGAGACGCCTAGCCTGTGTCTTACCCACATCCGGCTTCCCTTCTGTGTCAGCCACAATCATCTTGATTTTCGCACCGCCGAGGGACTTGATGCCACCCTCATCATTGATCTTCTTTGCCAGTAGTTCCGCCATTGCTTTCATTCCATCGCCAAAATAGGCCGCTGCCCCTGTCAAAGGCGCCAATATACCGATTCTTACTTCGTCAACCTTCGGTGTAGGTGGCGTCATGAATGTCCATGCAATGCCTCCAGCGACAGCTGCAACGACGACGACAGCTACAATGATGATCCCTTGAATCCTTGTGATAGCTTCCTTTCTGGTACATATTGTTCTCATAACAATCACATTTCCGAAAGACACGCTTGGATCTATGATTTATTTAAGACTTGCCAGTCGCGATGACTGCTCTATCAGGCGTATATCTACCCTTTCAGCCGATCTAGAACAAGACCCAAGATTCGGCTTCAGGAATCGATCTCCCAAAGACAGGCAAGATACGGATCACTGAGTCCTCTTGAATTGAATTAGATTGTTATAGAGAGACAGGATGTTGTGAGCGTTCATATTTTGATCAACAATCACCTATGGTGCTTGATATGACGAGAGTTATGATGGCATTCATCGAACGTATTGAGAAGTCAAGAAAATGTTATTAGATCATTGAGAGTGACAGGATGTTTCCATTGAGGAACACGAATAGCTTTTGGTGATTCCATGACGAAGATCATAAAGCTGGATGAAGCTCCTACGAAACCCAGTCGTGACATGAATGGAAACATGATCCTTCTTAGCAAGGAGATAGGAACCAAAGGGTGCAATGCAGTAATTATCATCAAGGAACCGGGAGTAAGTGACAAGCCACTCCTCCACTATCACCACAAGAGGGAGGAGTTATTCATTGTGCTAGAAGGCAGAGCAAAAGGTGTGGTGAACGAGAAAGAGATGATCCTCGAACCAGGAATGGCGTTCCTGGCCCCTGCTGGAGACAAACATTACTTTCACCTTCGAGCGAGGCCTCTGGACAACAAGGTGTTCAAGATGATCGAAGTGGGATCGCCCATAGAGGATGAAACGATCGTAGTCGAAGAAGCATAGATACCCTAAGAGAACTACTAAGCTCCGTGTGATCCGAGCCTTCGCCTCGGAATGATTCCCAGGAAAGGATCGGGCGCTCGTCTTCGCTGTGTTGTTGCTATTTGAAGGAGGGAAAGACGGTTTCAGCAAAGAGTTCCATGCGCTCTAGCTTCTCTTCCACTGTCTTTGCAATGAAGTCGAACCAGAGGTGTTGGATTCCCACCTTTTCATAGGATTCGATTGTCTTGATGATCTCGCTCGGATTTCCGACGAAGTTCCGCTTCAGAAGTTCTTCTTGGCTGAATGACTTCAGATCCTTGAGTGTAGATTTCTGCAGCGAAAGCAAGTGGTGATACATTGGCGAGTCGAAGAAATTCTTCCGCGCTTCCACGCCATCCTTGGAGATGCTGCAGCCAGCTTCAGGAGCTACTTCAATCTCCACATGGTTTCGTTTTACAGTCTTCGCGTGCTCTCTGATCTGTTCCATGCCTTTCTCAAGATCCTGAGGCGTCATAGCAGCGGGTAGCCAGCCATTGCCATATGTGGCAATGCGTTTCAGGACTGAGGGTGCGTTTCCTCCGACATATATGGGAAATGGGTTTCGGAGTGGTTTTGGATACATTTCAATCTCTGAGAATTGTATGTGCTTTCCATGGTAACTGGCAACCGGTTTGTCAAACAGCTCTCGCAAGGCCTCAACGCTTTCATCCAAGATGGCGCCGCGACTGCCTTTTCCTCCAAAGGCCTCGAACTCTTCCCTATATGCCCCAAGCCCGACACCAAGAATGAAACGCCCGCCGCTGACATGATCTAATGTTATCGCCTGTTTAGCTAGAATCACAGGATTGCGGATCGGCCCTACAATGACGCCTGTTCCCAATATGACGCGTTTTGTAGATGCTGCCAAGTTTGAGAAGACTATTAAAGGTTCGAAGAAATTCGGTTTTGCGCGATTCTTCAGATAGGTCTGCGTAGTGATGTGATCATTGCCCCACACAGAGTCATAGCCAAGTGTTTCGGCTTTCTGAGTTACCAGCTTAAGATTCTCCGCTGAGGCAAAGCCTACTGGATAGAACAACCCTTCTCGGCAGGTTGAGAGTCCTATGCCGAATTTCAAAACTGGTCCCTCTTAGGAGATATGTCTGTAGCCAATATTAGCTATGTCTTTGGTTCTGGGCTATCGGTAGGCTAGATTGTCACGAGCTTCTCGGTAGGTGTTGTTAGGTATCTGTGTCCTCTCTCTGTTACGACAATTGTGTGTTCGATCTGAAGGCCGCCAAACCCTAGTTCGTAGTAGGGCGTTTCTATGTTCAGCACCATTCCCTCTTCAAGCTCAGTATGATCGGTAGGTCTCACTACCGGCATGTCGTAGACCTCTATTCCTATCCCATGTCCGCAGTGGTGGCGTCGATAGTGAGGTATCCCGGATTTCTTTGTCGCCTCCATAGCTATGTTGAATAAGTCTGAAGCTTTC
>Ga0315277_10011976_pt1 | contig 10889 bp, 13 predicted proteins | sample YL17G05_15_MG_FD_203695 | JGI IMG/M metagenome (GOLD analysis project Ga0315277, IMG submission 203695) | Sediment microbial communities from Yellowstone Lake, YNP, Wyoming, USA - YL17G05_15 | ecosystem: Environmental > Aquatic > Freshwater > Lake > Sediment | place: USA: Wyoming | collected... | reverse complement strand
CTTTTGTGCACGCGGCCGGTGCACAGGTCTCCGGCACCGGCATCACCCTCACCGCTGCATTGACCAAGGCGCATGCCAACGGGGCGCAGGTCGCCGGCAACGTTCCCACGCCCGGTGCGCCCAACCAGTATTACAGGAGGCGTCGTTGAGGGCGCCTGTGGTCAGCTTCTCGTCGACCGCGCCGTGGCGGAGTTTCAGAAGCGTCACGGCGTCGACCTGCGCGGGAATCCGCAGGCGTTGCGGCGCCTCAAAGTGAGCATGGAGCGGGCCAAGTGCCGGATATCGGACGAGCCGTTCGCGGTCGTGCGCGAGGAGTATGTCGACGGCAAGCATCACCTCGAGATGGAAATCATGCGCGACAACTACGAACGTATGATCGCTCCTCTCCTCGAAAAGACCGTCGACTGCCTGCACCAGTCTTTGAAGGACGCCGGCGTCAGCCCGCGGGAAGTCAGCAAGGTAATGCTGGTCGGGGGAGCAACCCGGACACCGTTGGTACGCAAAATGCTCGAGGAACGGATCCGGCTGGAGCCGCGTTTCGAGATCGATCCCGACCTCATCGTCGCCATGGGCGCGGCCATTCATGCAGGCGTCAACGCCGGCGAGATGCGCCATTCCATCCTGATGGACATCACTCCGCATACGTAGAGCACGGCTGCGCTTCGTTTCGAGGACTTCGGTGAAGTGCTCCATTGCGTGCCCATCATCAACCGGAACACGGGAAAATCCGAGATTTTCTACACGCTGGCCGACAATCAAAAGCAGGTGAAGGTAGAGGCGTACCAGGGTGAAGCACCAGGCCATCGCGGAGGAGGAGCGCTGGGAAGAGCTTGCCGCGCACAACGAGTCATTGTCGGATCTCCTCTTTTACCTGGAGGATTGAGCAATGGACCTCGACTGTCCGACCCGCGATAAAGCGAGCTGCGGCGGGCCGGAAACAAGCTGTCGGCGCTGCGGCTGTGACCTGTGCCGGATGCGCGCGATCGCAAAAAGCGCGTCAGGACATCTCGCTGCCGCCCCCCGCTGCCTGCGCGAATGCGACTGGACGCCAGCCCTGCGGCATGCCGAACGATCGTGGCGACTCCGGCATTCGGAGCTTGCCGCGCGGCTGGCATTCCTGGCGTCCGCAGCCCTTGGCGACACCGGGCGCGCCACCCGCTGGCACGCCGCCTCAGCCCGGTCCCCTCAGGGATGGGACCGGCCACCCGGCGTAGTGAGCGCGTCCGCGCCCCCGGCACAGAAGCATGCCCCGTTCATCGACGGGAATAATTTCGCCGTGCCATCCCGGTGGAAACAAAGGGGACCAACAAATCGTAACGGGGGGGTGATTTTCCAGGGTCAGGGATGTTCTGCAGATTTTCGTGCGTGCCGTGTTTGCCCCGATCCGCCGGGCCGTAACTGCATTTGCTTGTGTAGTAACAACGTAGTATAGTAGAAAATGTGGAAATCACATGGGACGACCGGAAAGAAGCAGCAAACATCAAGAAACATGGCATCGATTTCGACGAGGCCGCCACAGTGATTCTGAATCCGCTCAGCTTGTACAACTCAAACAAGCACAAGAGCGGAAACCGCTTTGAGTACCTTGGCCACTCTGACCGCGGCCGCGTGCTCTTTGTAGTAACGCTCGAGGAGCGTGAAAACAGTTCGCGCATCCTTTCGGCGCGAAAGGCAAATCCCCATGAAAGAGAAACATACGAACAAGGATTTTAACTTCAGGGATGCAAAACCCGTAGGTGACAAATTCAAAGGCGCGAAGATCGCCAAAACTTTCCGCCTGGATGTGGACGTCTTTCTGTGGCTCCGAAAGGAAGCAGAACGCACCGGGATTCCATATCAGACGCTCCTCAACTCCAAGCTACGGGAGTCTATGAACCTGCCGGACCGCGTGCAAACCCTAGTTGAAGAGATTCTGGCTCGCAAGCGAGCATCGTAGGTCATTCTATCGAGAATCTGCACGTGCCGATTCTGCAGTTTTTGTCGAGGGGAATCAACGACGATGGAAAAGACGCGAATTCTAATCCCGGATGAACTTGCAGCCAAAGTCATGTTTGCTGCGGATCGAACGTGTTGTGTTTGCCGCGATTCAACCCGCAAATGCGAAATTCATCATATCGATGACAATCCATCAAATAACGCATGGGAGAATCTTGCTCTCATTTGCAAAGATCACCATAGTGAAGCACATTCCACACTGGCATTTGCCCGTAATTTAACGCCGGAACTTATCCGCCTCTATAATGAATCGTGGCGTGCAGTAATTCGCGCTAGGTTATCGCCGACGGGCGATGTTGGACAACGGACAGAATATCAACAGGAAGTAATTGCATTAGTGCTTGTAACAGCCTATAAGTGGGCTTACGACTACCTGGCGCTTTGTCCGGGCCATTTACTGGAAGAAGTAGAGCCGGAATATGATTTCGACATTTGGGGAAAGCTATCTGACGTGCCAAAACCCCACTATTCCATTGACGAATGGAAGAAATACAGACCGCTATTTACCGATGGAATCACCAGAATCATTTCAGATCTTAACGAAGTTCTTACCGTTCATGGCGCTGTGGTTCCTACCTCTATCAAGCTGGCAATTATGCGGATAAAGTTTCCGCTTCAATTTGTTCAAAAGCAATATGCCTGCTTTGGTGAACCTGCTGGGCAGATCAACGACGATTCATTCAATCGGCCTTTTCATGGGTCGTTGCATGTGCTTGCAAATTTTTCGCGGCTAGTGGAAACGGAACGTAAGGCGTTGGAGCCGCCGCCCCTTTCGGAATAGAATTGCCCAAAACCTTGCATCCGCAATGTTTCCCGTGGACGTTGTCGGAATTGGTATGATCCAGAATGTCGCTTCCGCTGAGAAAAAGTTCGTGCCTAGAATCGCACAAGCAGTTCCTGCCTGCCACGTATCTGGCTGTACTGCGGGTTCTTGACTTTGATCCAGTCGGCTGATCGCTCGGCACCGGATTGGTAGGCCGAGTCCTTTCGCTTCGCCACAATGCCCTCTGGGTCGTATTCGCATGTGGCCCTGAACAGCTTCACACCCTTCCCGTCCAGGTGGCTCGTGCAAAGGATAGGAGACGGCCGCATACTACGGCAACGCCACCGGCTGGTATCGCGGGAATCCGCCCGGCCCGTGGATCATGACCGACCAGGAGAACAACCTGGTCGGTTGTGTCAACCCGGATGGATCCAGACTCTGCGCAAACCTGCCGAACATCACCTGGCGATTCGTGACCGCGATCGCCAAGGGCGAACCGCACCACTGGACCTCCATGGGCGGCGACGCGCAGCGCGGCGCCCTGTCGGTCATGTTCGACGGACCGCGCGTCGACTTCACCTATGACCCGATGCGCAAGCAGGGGGCCATCCTCCTGGGCAACGGCGGCGACAACAGCAACGGCTCGCAGGGCACCTTCTATGAAGGCGCGATGACGGCCGCAGGCACCTTCCCGACGGACGCCACCGACCAGCTGGCGCAGGCCAACGTCGTGGCCGCCAAATACGACGTGCCGCGGCTGAGCCTGGCGCCGGCGTCGGCAACTGCCACTCCGCCGGGACTCCAGACGTTCTCACCGGGGTCCTCGCAGGACACCACCGTGACGTTCACGAATACCACGGGGGCGCCCGCGGTGGGCGTCCAGCTGAGCATTTCCGTGCCCACCAAGCAGTGGACCTCCGTCGTTCCGGGCACTACCCAGACGTCGGTGACGATCGCCGGCCCGGTCGCGCCGGGTGCGAGCGTAAGCGCGACCTTCAAGGTCACCTCGGGGCCGTCGGCCTTCAACGGCGACCTGGTCGGCAACGCCTCGTGGACGAACCCGACGGGCGGCGGGAAGCAAGTCGAGACAACTGCCGAGAAGGTGCGCGACTCCATGGCCGCGACCGGGGCGTCGACTCCGTTGACGCTGATTGTTCCGCTCCGCCACGATGAAGCGCGCCGTGTCTCCCCGCGCACGATCCAGAAGTTCACCATGTACGGTTCGACGGTATCTTTTGGGCTTTGTTGCCCCTAAACAACCGAAGGCTCGGCGGGCGGAAAAGAACTCCACCACGCCCCGGTCTTTTCGTTGAGCGTCGGCTGTTCCAGGGCGGCTCGACGGAAGGGCTGTGCTCGAATGTGCCGCCGGAACCTGACAGCACCAACCAGCCTGCGGGGCAGATCCCCTGATCGCATGATCCTGATTATCCCCCAACGCCAGGGCCGGTCAATCACCAAAGCGGGCGTCGCGGCAGGCGGGCGACCGAATTTGCTCAGGCGTTTCAATGATCGTACCGGTTTCATACCTGCAGATGTACAATGCGCGCACAGCCTGGCGGTTCGCAGGACGCGCAACGGCCCCGACCGCCGACACTGAGGACTTGCAGTCCAACAAACCGAGGAGGGGGTGAAATGCGCAACGCCGTCAGGAAATCGAAGGTGAGCGCGCGCCGCTGCGGATTATGCGGGAAGCGCGCCCGATTGACCAAGACCGAATGCTGCGGCCAATGGATCTGCAACGACGAACACGAGTACGTGCTCTTCTCATACGTGCGGAACAGCTGCCATCGGAATCATCGCCGATACACCCTCTGTGGATATCATTACGCCGAGGAGCACGAGGGGGACTGGAAAGATTGCTCCAGGTGCCACGAGTCTTTCGAAACCGAGATGTATGTGTGGTACGGGACGAACGAGTACAATTTCGAGAAACTTCCCAACCCACCGTCCTTCGCCCCGACGAAATGTTCCAAGTGCGGCGCGGACATCAAGCTCAGCACGGATGGCTACGCCCGAAAAGGGGACGAATACTGGTGCGAGAGCTGTTCAGACCGGGAGCTGGAAAAATTGACGCGTCCAACCGGGCTTTCCGGCAAGCCCCGTATGAAAGGTGCTGGGCTCCGGCAAAAGCCTTGTCGCACGCGTTCATGATTCCAGATCTCGAGCGGGGACAGACGCGGCTGCCCACGAGTTCGGTCGTCCTCACCCAGAGCAGGGCGCAGAGCTTGTCGCCGGGATTTCTTCGGGTGAATCGATCAGGATGAGGGCCGGCTTTTGAACGGTTCTCCGTATATGCCGGCCTTCAAAGCCACCGTAACAGCTGCTCGTACTCATCGTGTGTGCCGATCCAAAACCACACCAGCAGGTCGCCTTTGGAGCGGGCCAGCGCGCGATGGTTCGCATCCACACGGACTGACCAAAGATCCGGCTTCACGATTTTGAAGTGCAGGGACGGATGAAACGGATTGCGCCGCCACAGCGCGTATTGTTTGTCCGCGTGACGGCGGACAGTGTCCTGCAGGCGATCGTAGCACTCCCAGAAACGCCGATGCGCCTTGACGATCACGATTTCCTATCGCGCCGGGGAAACTCCGTCATGCGGCCGGCTTCGATGTCGGCATCTACTTCGGCCAGTAGCTTGTCGAGCTTGCCGCTGCGGGCATCCGTCTGCATTTGCCGGTCCCAATCGTCATCTTCCCACCCATTGAACCATTTCGCGAACTCGGCCCGCTCTCCCAGCGACAGTTTCTCGACAGCAAGCTTGATTTCCTCAACCGTACGCATGCCACCATCATACCGGCAACGATGCTGGTCTGCAAGCGAAGTCAACGCCGTCCGTGACGAAAACGAGATTCAATCTTGGGCTAATGCTCGCACTGGCGCTCACGCTGATTGGCGCCACGTTGAGGATGGCCATACAGGCAGGGGCGGGACGCACTGTTCCTCCGCCCAGGCCGAAAGGCCCATGTGACATCTACGCCGCTGCCGGCGACCCCTGCGTGGCCGCCCACAGCACAACGCGCGCGCTGCACGCGTCCTACAACGGCCCGCTCTACCAGGTCGTGCGCCAGTCGGACGGCAAGACCCTGGATATCGGCGTCGTCCAGCCGGTCGCGTCGCCGTTCCCGGATACGGGCGGCTACGCCGACGCGGCCGCGCAGGACGCGTTCTGCGCCAACACGTACTGCTGGATCACCAGCATCTACGACCAATCCCCGAAGCACAACGACCTCATCCAGGCGCCCCGCGACGGATTCAGCGGCCCGGCCATGGGTGGGTTCAACAACCTCCCGGTCGCCGACATGGCGCCGATTACGATCATGGGCCACAAGGCCTACGGCGTCTTCATCGCGCCGGGCATGGGGCTCCGCCAGAACGACGCGAAGGGGACCGCGGTCGATGACCGGCGGCGACAGAGGCGGCTCTGGCCGCGGCGGACCTGGCGGCGGCGCCACAATCACCGTGGCCGCGCCGCTCAAGTCTGCGCACGCGGCCGGTGCGCAGGTTTCCGGCACCGGCATCACCTCGCCGCTGCGTTGACCAAGGCGCATGCCGCGGAGCGCAGGTCGCCGGCAGCGTTCCCACCCCGGGCGCACCCAACCAATTATTACAGAAAGGGACTAAGCGCGAAGAAGTAGCCGCCCGCGGACGAAGGCACGACGAGCGGCCTCCAGGATAGAAATGCTTATAAGGTTACGAGCTATGACGCTGCCTACCTCAAACTCGCGATGCGCCGCGGATTGGCTCTGGCAACGCTGGATGGGAACGTGCGCGAAGCGGCGCTCGCTGAGGGAGTCCCTGTGCTTCGTGCCCTGGAGTGACGCTCATCCCTGAACGCGGATTGCCTGGAGCGGAACGACAACGGTGGCTCTTCTGGACGGGATGTAATTTGCGATCACCGCAACGGCAGCCCAGGTCAGCGAAATGCCGATATGTGGCCGCATCCGTCGTCGAGATTTGACCGTGGCTCTGTGACACGGGAGGATACAGAAAAGGCACCGGGGCTCATCCAGGCCCGACATCCTACGTCATTGAGGATCTTATGTCATTGACGATGCCAATGCCCCCTATCCATTTGCCCTCTCCCCGGAGCTCGCCGGGGGGGTCGTTTCCATTTTGCTAGAACTGTTCATGTCGAAGAACGACGCACCACTGTCCTGTCTCATCTCCGCCCTGCCGCAGCATTTCTTGAATTTCCTGCCGCTGCCGCAGGGACACGGCTCATTTCTACCCGCTTTGGCCGGGCGTCTCGCAGGTGACGGCACGAAGCTCTCGCACGCGGGTTCCGGAACCGGTCCTGAATGATCGTGAAAGCAGGCCCAGCCCTCCAGCTCCTTTACGACATCTCCGATCAGCCCGTCGCAGCGAGCTTTCTTGTCGCGCAGGTAAGAATCCTTAGGCTGGGACAAAGCATCCTCGACGTCCCTGAACTCTATGTACGCTGGATCGACCAGGCCCTCTTCAAACGCTTGCCGGACATCCGGACAGAGTTCGTCGGGATACAGGTCCACGGCGCAACTCGCCAGCGCATTCCAGGCGTTGGAGAACTCCCGTTCGAGTCTGCCTCTGAACAGGCTGCGGAAATACTCGACGGCCGCCTCGCGGGTCATGATGTCCGCCCACACCATCTGGAGAACCGCCCCGGCGGCAGCGCCGCGCACCCATTCATTGACCTGGCGGCCTTTGATGAGACGATCGATTCCGGTTAGGTCCGAATGGCAGAGCGAGGCCAAGATTCTATCCAGGTGGGCTGTAACGACATCGCCGCCGGTCAGCTCGACGGCAGTCTCGCCGGGCAAACTGAAAAACTCAACGATCAGGGGATATGCTCTCGGCTCGCGGAAATAAGCCAGCAGAAAAAGCGCATAGATGTGCGCCATGGGATCGGGCTCGTCCAGCAGTTTCACGGCATTGCGCGTGGTTTCCACCAGGATGTTCAGCAGGTGTGGTGTGATCGCTTCGGGCATGGCCATCGCTTCGCGGAGCGCTGTGCGTGGAAGCCGTCCCGTGCGGGTTTTCAACTGGGCGACGATTTCCTCGATCTGCATTGGGAACTCCCTCGGTTAAAACAATCTTCAGGCCAACGAACCATGAGACGGCGGTCGTCGCCGCCACGATCACCGTCGCCGCGCCGCTCAAGTCTGCGCACGCGGCCGGCGCACAGGTCTCCGGCACCGGCATCACCCTCACCACTGCATTGACCAAGGTGCATGCCAGCGGGGCGCAGGTCGCCGGCAGCATTCCCACGCCCGGCGCGCCCAACCAATATTACCGGAAGGGGCTAAGCGTGAAGAAGTAGCCGCGCGCGGACGAAGCCACAATGAGCGGAGCAGGAATGCTCCGCTCGTTTCAGGTTCGACACGGCCGAACGGAGAGATCACGCAGTAGCGCCTTCCCAGCCGGGTACGGGTTTCCCGGCCTCCTCGCACCAGCGCTTGCATGCCTGGACAAGCGAAGGATCGTCGTTGGATTCCTCGAGTAAGCGGCACAGATCATCCGCCAGGCCTTCGAAGCCGCCGAGCGAACGGATGCGCAGCTTCTCATCGATCAGCCCTTTCGATTCAAGGAAGCGGAGCCAGGCGGGGATGCTTTCAAACGCAGCCATGGCCGCGTACGGAACCGGCGACAGAAAGTCGAAATCCCGTGCAAGGAAAACCTCGAAACGTTCCCGGTCGGGCACGAGCACATGCTCACAGGCCCTGAATTGTTTTTTGCGGGACGGGCGCCCCAGCCTGCTGTCGATCTCTTCGGTTGCAGCCTCCAGCATGCTTTGCCTGTATTCGATTTCTCCGTTACTACGCTCGAGGATGAATCTGTGGAGTTGCCGGCGTCCGATTTCTGCTTTTGTGAACGGAACATTCTCGACGCGATGCAGGTGGTCCAGGAATTCAAGAGTGAGATAGTAGAAGTTCGACTTCCAGATATCTTCGGATTTGGAAGTCTTGCTGCGTGCTCGTCTTCGGCCCGAAGCCTGTTTCAGCTCGAAATCTTCCGCTGCCCATCGCCGTCCGGACCGGCCGGTGACGTGCACGATATAGGCGGGGAGACTTTCGGGGACGGGGTCGGAGTACAACTCGAGGCGTTCGATCAGCGCGACATCGGCGGCACCCGGATTCGGAGCGCCCTCGATGTAGTTCAGCACTTCGTGAACCAATCCATGCGCCTGGAACTCATCTAACGCCCAAGCCATAATGCCCCTAGACTCTTTGAGCTTCGGAAATGCAAGACGCATTCCATCGACAAGCTCGGGCAGGCGGCCGTGATACGCGAGCTGACTCTGGACTGCGGAAAAAACGTCGACGTGCTCGTCCGCGAGCAGGGCCATCCGGCGCTCTAGGTCCATTATCACTTCCGTGCGCCCCTCTGCCAGGGCGTTCGTGATCATCCAGGACAGGTAATAAGCGGCGTTTGGGGTATAGGTTTCGGGGAGATGGCCGCGCAGGGACTCGATCAGTCCGTCCAGGCGGCCGCGCTCGTCACGGCTGACGGACTCGCCTCGGATCTGATCGAGCATATCGAAAGCGAGACCCTCGTCCATCAATCCCTCTTCGTGAAGCGTCCGCGAAAACAGGCCCAGCTTCTCTTCGTAATCAGCCCCTTCAAACTCCTGCCAGCGGGCGTCACGGGCTTGCGTAATCGGATCGGGTTCGGGCGGCTCTTCAACGGGATCGGGGCTGTGCGGTTCAGGCACGTTACGGGTTTCGGGCGCGACAGCCTGAACCACAGGCTCCGGTTGAGAGGGCTGAGGCTCCAACGACCCCTTCGGCCCATCGACTTTTCCGAGACAACACTTCTTGTATTTTTTCCCGCTGCCGCAGGGGCACGGACCGTTGCGTCCAGGGCGCATATTTTCCTCCATTTGTTGCCCGAACCATATCACTGTCACGGCCAACGGTCAAAAGCGAGCTGCATACGATCTATAAGAGAGGTCGGGGCGATTCTGGGGCATTGGGCATTGTGGATTGCCTGCACGGCGCGTGCAAATATCCGCCTTCCCATTGATCAGGTATAGAATGCCTCCCCGGGAAGTGAGTTGTGGCAATCAAACGTTGGAGTTTCTCGCCGAGGCTCAGCCTCAACCGGTAAGCGGATCGGGCAGCCCCTTTCTGAGGCAAAATTCTTCCAATGCGCGTGCTGTGTACTGCTTGTGAATGAAGGCGGCGACTCCCTTGCTCCTGAAAGCGGGTTCACAGGCATCCTAACGGAGGTCACCGACTTCACGAGGACGGATATTGCGGTCTCCGGTTTCGGGGCTCCCCCTTTCTTGAAGATGCTCTGCCCCGACCTTTGCGGTCGATCTCGGCCCGGAAGATCCGATAATGTTCCTTTACACGATTGACGTAGGCCCGGTCGCGGAGGAGCACCTTCTTGAACAGCTCGAGAATGGCCGGGGCCAGCTTGGACTGTGGACTGAATAGGTTCAGCACCGGACCCTGGAGATCGGCGATGTCGCGCTCATCGCTGTAGCGCATCCACCGCGCGTAAAACTCCCGACTCTCCCAGCCGTAAGCGATGACCGCCTCCACATCCCTGCGCCGCGATGAGACCACGTAAAAGAATGCGCGGCGGCAATCACATCCCGGCTCGTCACAAAACATCTCAATGAACCCGTAATCCCCAGTCGGCAGCCCGAAATCACTCTCGCGCAGTACCGTAACGGTTCGTGTTTCGCGTTCCGCGATTATTGGAAATCGATCATGAAAGGCAACGTAGGACATTCTGCCTCCTGTTTGAAATCCGTCCGCAGTTGGATTTCGCCTGGCAACGCGCTTGAGGGCAGTCGCGGGCTTGTTCAGATCAAGGTCAAGCGGCCGAGCTCCATGCCCAGGGATCGCAACGTTCTCAGAAGGAACATTTTCAACCACTGCCTGGGCGCGCACTGCTCAATGCTCGTCCGGCGGAATCCAGGAACATTTGCAGACGGATTCTACAGGAAAACCGTGCCATAGGCATACTACGGCAACTCCACAGGCCGGTATCGCGGGATCCCGCCCGGCCCGTGGGTCATGACCGACCAGGAGAACAACCTGGTCGGTTGTGTCAACTCGGATGGATCCAAACTCTGCGCAAACCTGCCGAGCATCACCTGGCGATTCGTGACCGCGATCGCCAAGGGCGAACCGCACCATTG
>Ga0315277_10011975_pt1 | contig 10890 bp, 9 predicted proteins | sample YL17G05_15_MG_FD_203695 | JGI IMG/M metagenome (GOLD analysis project Ga0315277, IMG submission 203695) | Sediment microbial communities from Yellowstone Lake, YNP, Wyoming, USA - YL17G05_15 | ecosystem: Environmental > Aquatic > Freshwater > Lake > Sediment | place: USA: Wyoming | collected... | reverse complement strand
GCCCCTGTGGGCAGCATGCTGGCCGGGAGACGGGACTTCGTAGAACGTGCCCGGCTGTACAGGAGAATGCTGGGTGGGACCATGCGACAGGCGGGAGTACTGGCTGCGGCTGGTCTAGTCGGCCTGAAGACCATGGTTTCCAGGCTTGCCGAGGATCACGCAAACGCTCGCCTTCTAGCCGAGAGCCTGGTTGACATGGGATATGGCATCAACCTCAGTACGGTTCAGACCAACATCATTCGGATGAGCACAGATCGCTTCTTTGAGAGTGAAACGGCTGCGGTGCACGCCTTTGAGCGGGCCGGTGTGTTGACCGGCACTCAGGGCCGCGGCCACATACGATTTGTCACTCATAAAGACGTAGGCAGGACGGACATCCACGAGGCAGTGAAGCGGATTCGTGACGTAACGCCCATCCGGTAACGGCCGGACAATGTTGCACCGCAATCAACAACCAACTCAGGTGCCCGGGTCAAGTATGAGGAAGGAGGAGACAGAATGATTCGTAGAGTCCTGGGAGTCCTGCTTATCTTGGGCCTTGTCATGAGCCTGACCATCGGTTGTGCCACGGAGGAGAAAAAGGCAACGCCGCCTCCCGCACCGGCCAAGCCGGAATGGCCCAAGGAAATCAAGGTCGGGTTCATCTTCCCGCTCACTGGGCCAAACGCAAACGACGGCATGAACTGCAAAAAGGCTATCGAGCTCGCCATCGACATCGTTAATAACAAGTATGACCTCGATCTCCCGTTCGCGAAGACGGAAGGCATTGTGAGCAAGGGTGGCGCAAAGATCGTGCCGGTCTGGGGCGACCACACAAGCAACCCGGAGGTCGCAGCGGCAGAAGCTGAAAGGCTTATCACGAAGGACAAAGTCGTGATGCTGGCGGGCGCCGGCGAAAGCGCCAGCACCGCCACCGCCAGTCAGGTCGGCGAGCGTTACAAGATCCCGATGCTTGCCGGTAACCCCTCGTCTCCGGCGCTGAACACGCGCGGTTTCAAGTACTTCTTCCGGACGTGTCCCCATGACGGGTTCTTCAGCAAACTGATCTTTGACTTCCTGGATGATTACAACAAGAAGGAAGGCAACAAGGTCAAGACGATGGTCATCCTCCATGAGGACACCGTGTACGGCCAGGACAATGGTGACCAGCAGCAGAAGCTGGCTCAGGAGCGGGGCTATAAAGTGCTGGATCGCATCCGGTACAACCGCAACACTTCATCTCTCTTGGCTGAGGTCCAGAGGATCAAGAAGGCCGATCCGGACGTTGTGCTCTGCACCAACTACACCCCCGACGCCATCCTGTTCTTCAAATCGATGGAGCAGCTGAAGTGGCAGCCGCCGATGCTGGTTGCGTCCGGCGCGGGTTATGACGACCCAGACTTCTTCAAGGCGATCGGTGCAAAGGCCAACGGGCTTCTGAACAGGAACGTCTTCAGCATGGACTTCACGAAGACCACGCCCGCTCTTAAGACCATCAACGAGCTGATGTTGAAGAAGTACAACGAGCCGATCAACGGCAACAACATCCTGGACTTCCAGAAGGTTCTGGTGCTTGCGGATGTCCTTGAGAGAGCCAAGAGCCTTAGCGGTGACGATCTCCGCCAGGCGCTGGTGGATACAAACATTCCGAGGGAGAAACTGGTGCTGCCCTGGAAGGCTGTCAAGTTCGACGCAACCGGCCAGAACAGCGGGGTTACAGTGATCATGGTGCAGTGGCAGACCAACGACTACAAGCTGGTCTACCCGTTCGATCTGAATCCAGCTTCGATAATCTATCCAATGCCGCTGTCACCGCGTAAGAAGTAGTCTGTCAGGTGGGGCGGGCAAGGGCTGCTCCCTGCCCGCCCTGCCAGAAAAACCTGTCCTGTTCTGTGCTTAATGCCATGCGAACTAGAGGATCAAGGAGAGGGCCGCCATGCTGACAGTCATACAGGTCGCACTCACCGGACTATTGACGGGGTTCGCGTATGCTCTGATCGCGGCCGGCCTGAACTTCATCTACGGGATCATGGGCCTCATAAACTTCTCTCACGGGGCTTCACTCATGCTGTCGATGTACTTCGCGTACTGGGCGTGGGCGCTCTTCGGCATAGATCCTATCTTCATGATTCCCATAAACGCGCTCCTCCTGGCTGTCATCGGCGTGGGCATCTACAAGGGCGGTGCGCGCCGCGTGATAAACTCGTCCTTCCTGAGCCAGGCGGTATTGACGTTCGGTATAGCCAGCCTTTTCGTGAGCGGGGCCCAGTTCCTCTGGGAAACGAACTTCCGGCTTGTGGACGCACAGATCCTGGAAGGCGGGATCACGGTCGGGCCATTCGAATTCGGCCTGCCACATCTTGGTGCGAGTGTGGTTTGCGCTCTGGCGTTCGGGATCCTGTACTGGTTCATAAACAAGACCGAGATGGGGCGTGTCATCCAGGCCGTGAGCGAGGACCGGCAGGCCGCCGCGCTCATGGGCATTGATACAGAAAGAGTGTTCACGCTGGGATGGGCCATAGGCCTTGCCTGCGTTGGTGTGGCGGGTGCGGTGGTAACTACCTTTTTCCCAGTGTTCCCAACTGTGGGCGACCGGTTCGTCCTCTACTCATTTGTGGCTGTTGTGCTTGGTGGTTTCGGGTCGGTCTCAGGCGCGTTCATCGGCGGCCTTGTGGTCGGAATCATCGAGAATGTTGCAGGCGTGTTTGTGCTTCCGGCAATGAAGATGGCAATAGTGTATGCGCTCTTTTTTATCACACTTCTAGTCAGGCCTATGGGCCTGTTTGGCCGGTATTAGAATCTCCTGGGCGGGCACTGGGGTCAGGGCAGGCTGGCTCTACGGGAGCCGGTGGAGGTGCACAGGTTGCCGCAAACGGATTCGACAGTACGCACAAGACCCATATCGCTGCCGCGCCTACTGAAAGGGAAGAACCTGGGCGTCGTGCTTGCCATACTGTTTTTCGCCGCCTACCCTCTGGTAATCACATCCCCGTTCTATGTCCAGATAATCATACGAGTCTTCGTGTATGCAATCGCGGCACAGGCCTGGAATATCATCGGTGGGTACGCTGGCCAGGTTTCGCTTTGCCAGGCAGTCTTCTTCGGGATGGGCGCCTTCACATCGGCATATCTGATGGTTCACTACGACATCATCCCGTGGATAGGCCTGATTGCCGGCGCCATTCTCTCAATGGTGCTGGCGGTCATCATAGGGTTTCCGACCTTCAGACTTGTTGGCCGCTACTTTGCCATAGCCACGATGGGCCTTGGCGAAATCGCTCAGATAATCGTGCTGAATACAAGCCTCCTTGGCGGCGCAGTCGGCATATGGCTACCGGTGTTGCCTGATTCCTTCAAGTACATGCAGTTTCACAAGAGCAAGCTGCCCTATTACTACATAGCATTCGTGATTGCCATAGCGACGTACGCTGCGGTTGCCTGGCTGGAGAAGAGCAAGATCGGCTACTACCTGCGTGCGATCAAGGCCGACCAGCAGGCGGCGGAAAGCCTCGGCATAGATTCCCGTAAATACAAGCTTATAGCTTTCATGATCAGTGCCGCCATCACCGGAATCATCGGCGGGTTCTATGCGAACTACGTGCTGGTGGTCGACCCGTTCAGTGTGCTGCCCCGGTCGTTTTCGTCCATGCTCCTCCTCATGAGCGTTATAGGGGGCGTCGGGACCTTGTGGGGCCCGCTGTATGGGGCCGCGATCGTCATGCCACTGACGGAGCTGACGAGAGGCTTCCTCGGCGCAGGAGGCCGCGGTCTGGATGTCATGATCTACGCGATCTTGATAATCATCATCATCCTGTTTGAGCCGCAAGGGATCCAGGGCGTCATCAAGCGGGTCAAGGTCAGGCTGGCGAGGTAGGGGGGACGCGATGGACCTCTTAGTCCTAGACAAAGTCACCAAGACGTTCGAGGGCATCGAGGCCAACAAAGAGGTCAGCATTACGGTGCGTGAGCACGAGATAGTCGGGTTGATCGGGCCGAACGGCGCGGGCAAGACGACGCTTTTCTCATGCATCTCGGGCTCCAAGCCTCCGACCTCGGGCAAGGTGTTCTTCCGCGGTGAGGATATCACCGGCACGCGCCCGGACGTTGTCTGCAAGAAGGGCATCGCCAGGACCTTCCAGATAGTCAAGACCTTCGCGGGCATGACAGTGCTTGAGAATGTGATGATAGGCGCTCTAAACAACACCGGAAGCCCCCGGGTGGCGCGGGAACAGGCCCTTGAGGTTCTGAACTTCACGGGGCTCTATCCTAAGCGTGACCTGGAGGCCGGCCAGATCACGCTTGTCGACAAGAAGCGTGTTGAGCTGGCCCGCGCTCTCGCGACCAGGCCCCAGCTACTGATGCTCGATGAAGTGTGCGCAGGTTTGCACCCCAATGAGCGCGGCGAGGCAGTCCTGCTGATAGAGAAGATACGGGAACAAGGGTATACCGTCTTCATCATCGAGCACGTGATGGACGTGCTCATGCCGATATCCGACAGGATCGTCGTCTTGAACTACGGGGCTAAGATCGCTGAGGGCACACCCGAGGAAGTGGCGGGAAACCCGCTGGTGAGAAAGGCATACCTGGGGGAGCGCTATGGCGAAAAATACTCTGCTATCCGTTGAAAACATCACAGTCGCGTATGGCGAGATGATCGCTGTCAGCGATGTGTCGTTCAGCGTACGCGAAGGGGAGCTGTTCACTCTTCTCGGGGCGAACGGCGCGGGCAAGACGACCATCCTCTGTACGATCTCGGGACTCCTCAAGCCGGTCAAGGGCCGGATCGTGGTGGATGGGAAGGTCATCTCGGAGATGTCCCCTCACGACATCGTCCGGATGGGCATAGCCCACGTGCCGGAAGGCAGGCGGCTGTTCAGCAGGTTGACGGTCAAGGAGAACCTCCTGCTCGGGGCATACAGCCGCAAAGACCGCTCGTACCTGGAGAGGCAGCTCTCGATGATCTACGACCTTTTCCCCGTGCTGAAAGAGCGCACCAACCAGCGGGCGGGAACGCTCAGCGGCGGCGAGCAGCAGATGGTCGCCATCAGCAGGGGCCTGATGCTCAACCCCCGCATCATGATGCTCGATGAACCATCACTCGGGATCGCGCCGGCCCTCGTGGACAGGATTTTCGACGTGATAAGGGTCCTGAAGGCCGAAACGCATATGACTATTCTCCTGGTCGAGCAGAACGTCGTTGAGTCATTGCAGGTGTCGGACTTCTGTTCAGTGTTGCAGAGCGGCCAACTCGTGGCTTCAGGAACCCCACAAGAACTTGAGCAGAGCGATCACATCAGAAAAGCGTACCTTGGCCTCTGACCCATCATCTTACTAAACGTTCAACGGAGGGATGACCAAGTGTTCGAGATCCAGATGGCAAAAGCAGCGAAAAAGATAGTTGAGCAGCTTGCCGGAGTCCAGCCGGGAGAAAAGGTGCTCATCGTCACTGACACAGGTAGCGACTTCAGTCTGGCACATAGTCTGGCATCGGCGGTTGAAGCGGCGGGCGGTGAGTTCGCAATCATCATAGCAAAACCAGTGGCTAAAGCCGGGGATAGCCCGCACGCGTGTATCGGGGCTGCTGCGTCGAGCGCCGATGTGATCCTCACCCCCACATCCCGGTCCATCACCCACTCGCAGGGCATCCGTGATGCACTGAAGGCCGGAAAGGCGAGGCTCCTGAGCCTATCCGAGGCCAAGCCTCGGACATTCGTGGGAGGCATGTTTGAGGCCGATTTCCTCAGCCGGAAGCCACTGGTTGAGGCTCTGGGCAGAAAAATGGCGGAAGGCCGCAACATAAAGATCCAGGCGCCTGGCGGGACGGACCTGGTGGCGGATCTCGGGACCAGAGTCCCCATACTGAACACCGCCCTTTCGCACAAGCCGGGTCAGAACATGGGCTCTGCGATTGAGGTGTTCATAGCCCCGATCGAGGGAAGCATGAACGGCACCTTCGTGTGCGACATCACATGCTCCATGATCGGCATCGTGGCACAGCCGGTACGCATCCAGTTCAAAGACGGGGTGGCTGTGTCCATAGAGGGCGGGGCTGAGGCCGCGCGGCTGAAGGAGCTCCTAGCGGGAGTCGGGGATCCGGGCGCTTACTGGAACGCGGAGATCGCTTTCGGGCTGAACCCCTGTGCACGTGTGACAGGGGACATCATCGAGGATGAAGGCAAGTACGGCACAGGCCACGTGGCCCTCGGCAACAACCTCGGCTTCGGCGGGAAACTCACCGCAGCCATTCACATTGACATGGTCTACTCAAAGCCGAGCGTGTGGATAGACGGCGAACAGGTATACAGAGACGGCGAGCTGCTCATCAAGTAGCTCTCTGCAGGGGACCGCAAGACCAGAGACTCTAGGGAAGGTGAGCTGTACGGCAAAAGCCATTGACCTCAGGAGCGATACGGTTACCACGCCGACAGATGAAATGCGGGAAGCCATGGCGCGTGCTCCGGTGGGCGATGATGTATACGGGGAAGATCCCACAGTAAACAGGCTTGAGGAACTGGCCGCGGAGAAGACAGGTAAGCAAGCGGGCCTTTTCCTCCCGAGCGGGACTATGGCCAACCAGGTTGCCATCCTGACCCACGTCCACCACGGTGACGAGATCATCGTGGATTCCAGGGCCCACATGTTCACGTCAGAGGTAGGCGGGGCGGCACACCTTGCAGGCGTGCAGACCCGGACGATAGACAGCCTGACGGGGATCCCCGAAGCTGCTCAGGTTGAAGCTGCGATCAGGGGCGTGGATATCCACTACCCCCGCACCGCCCTTGTGGCTGTCGAGAACACACATAACCGCTCTGGTGGCCGCGCGTTCTCTCCTGAGACCATCCGGGCTGTGGCTCAGATTGCCGGGAAGCACGGCGTGCCGGTTCATATGGATGGCGCGAGGGTGTTCAACGCCGCCGTAGCTCTGGGAATAGACGTCAAGCTCTTGGCCCGAGAGGTCGATTCGATGATGTTCTGCCTCTCCAAGGGCCTCTGCGCACCCATTGGGAGCATGCTGGTGTCCACCAAGGAGTGGATCGAACGAGCGCGGAGGTACCGCAAGATGCTGGGAGGCGGGATGAGGCAGGCGGGCATCATTGCGGCGGCCGGGATCGTCGCCCTTGAGAAGATGGTCGATCGCCTGGCCGACGACCATGCGAACGCACGCCTTCTCGCCGGGGCCTTGCTGGACATGGGCTTCCGCATCGATACGGAGGCGGTCCAGACCAACATGGTCCGTGTGGGAACTGACCCATTCTTCATATCGGCGGCGGAAGCCGTGGCGGCGTTCAAGAACGTTGGCGTCCTGAGCGACACTCAGGGCCCCGACGTTGTCCGGCTGGTGACGCACAAGGACGTCAGCAGGCAGGATGTGCTGATGGCCATTGACCGCATTCATTCAACGACAGGGAATAAGGGAGGCAGGTAGGGTGCTGGACATCAGGATGGCCCGGGGAGCACGCAAAATCGTAGAGCAGTGTGCCGGTGTCAGGCCCGGGGAAAAGGTACTGGTGGTCACCGATACCGGAAGTGACTTCGCGATCGCCAGGGCGCTGGCGGCCGCTGCTCAGGCAGCCGGAGCCAATGCTTCCATAATCGTGTCCGAACCCGTGGCTAAGTCTGGCGACGACCCCCATCCCTCGGTCTGCCAGGCGATGCTCGGCGCGGACGTGATATTCATCCCAACATCGAAATCCATTTTCCACACCGGGGCAGTGCGCCGGGCTCTCGAGACCGGCCGGTCCCGGCTTTTCAGCCTCTCCGAGGCCAAGCCAGACACACTCATTGCCGGCGCCATTGAAGTGAATTTCCTTGAGAGGAAACCCTATGTGGACGCGCTGGCAAAGAAGATGGCAGAGGGCCGCCGGATCAAGGTTATGGCTCCAGCGGGCACTGAGCTGGAGGCTTCCATAGAGGGCCGGATGCCGGTGGGCAACACCGGTATATGTGATAAACCCGGCATGAGGATGGGAGCAGCTCTCGAGGTTTTCATAGCGCCGGTTGAGGACACAACCACAGGCACCTTCGTCTGCGATGTGATGAGTTCATCGATAGGCTTGGTTTCCGAACCAATCCGGATCCGGTTCGACCACGGGCGTGCGGTGGAGATCTCCGGGGGCAAGGAGGCACAGAAACTGCGGGGTATCGTCGAGGCAGTAGGCTCACCCGACGCCTATACCGCCGCCGAGATTGCCTTCGGCCTGAACCCGGTGGCCAGGATCACAGGCGACATCATCGAGGATGAAGGCAAGTACGGCACCGGGCACGTGGCACTCGGCAATAACCTCGGGTTCGGCGGCAAGAGCGGGCCTGCGCTGCACATTGACATGGTGTACTGGAAGCCGTCTGTGTGGATTGACGGTGAACATATCTTCCAGGACGGCGTCCTGCTGATCAAGTAGGGAGGATGGAGAGCCACCACCAAGGTTGTTGCATAGCCTGCTTGCTGTGAGTTCATGACCATGGAGGTGTGGCCATTGGCCGTCTTCTGGCGCGGTATGGACAAGAGTGAAATCGAGACACCTGCTCTGGTAATAGACCTGGACCGCATGCAGCGAAACTTGTCGGCCATGCTCGCTGCTCTTGAAGGGAGCTCGGCAAGGATCCGGCCCCATGCTAAGAGCCACAAGACACCACAGATTGCCGCCATGCAGATGGCCGCCGGCGCAGTGGGCGTGACCTGCGCCAAGGTCGGCGAGGCTGAAGGGATGGTGAACGGGGGCATCCGCGAGATCCTGATCTCGAGCCAGCTGGTGGGGGAAAACAAGACGCGAAGGGCAGCTGAACTTGCGAGCCGCTGCAACCTTTCCGTCGCCTGCGACACCGTGAAGAACGTCCAGGACCTCTCTGCCAGGGCGGCAGCCGCTGGGACGACCGTGGGAATTGTCATCGAAACGGAGATAGGCATGAAGCGGTGCGGAGCGAGCACCCACGAGCTGGCCGTCGATATCGCCGGAGCAGCCTCGTCACTTCCGGGCGTGGAGTTCAGAGGGATAATGGGCTATGAAGGCCATTGTGTAGAGATCGAGCACTTTGAGGAGCGGCAGGCCACGACCGTCAAAGCGATGGAGGCTCTATTAGGTTATGCAGGGGCCATCAGGCGGGCGGGAATCCCCGTACAGATTGTCAGTGCCGGTGGTACAGGCACCTACAATATCACCGGGCGCTTCCCGGGCGTGACGGATGTCCAAGTGGGCTCTTTCATGTTGATGGACAGCACGTACAGGAAAGTGGAAGGCATCAACTTCGAGCAGGCTCTGACGTGCGTCGCGACCGTCATCAGCCGTCCATCCAAGGATCTCGCAGTGCTCGACTGCGGCCTCAAGTCACTCACCGCTGAGCAGGGTACACCCCAGCCACTGTCACAAGTCGATGCGAGTGGCCGGGTGAACGTGTACGGAATCGATGGTGCCTACATACCAGGGCTTTCCGAAGAGCACGCCCGGCTCAGGCTGGAATCACCGTCACGAGACCTGAACACCGGGGACAAAGTCGAGGTAGTACCCACCCACAGTTGTACCACCATGAACACACACGACGTCGTATATGTGGCTTCTGGGAACAAGGTTGTAGACATGTGGAAGATAACCGGACGAGGGGCGTTTGTGTAGGCTCCGGCTCCCGGCAGGTGCGCAGGATCGTTTGACCACCGGGGTGCCGCACTGCATCCGACCATAAGCAACCAAAGGGGCGGCGCTTGCTCAGGATCCGCCCCTTCTTGTTTCCTTGACACAGCGTGGATGGGCACCTAGCATGTTGTTGGAGCCGGGATACTGAAATCGCCTGCCGGTGGCATGCTTTTGACGTGGACCTGGCTCGGAAGGAGGCATGCGGTCATGTCCCACCATCATGGAAACCCCGGCACCGCGCTACTGAAGAACGTTGCGGCGGCCTCTCCGGCAGGCGCGCTGGAACTCATGGGCTCACAACCTTCCGGCCTGCCGCAGAGCGAGGCACAGCTACGGATCAAGCGTTACGGCCCCAACGAAGTTGCACGGACGAAACCACCTGCCTGGTATATCAAGCTTGTCCAGTCATTTGCCAACCCCTTCAGCGGCATGCTCATAGTCCTGGCTGCCATCTCGTATGTCACTGATGTGCTGGCTGCGCCACTAGGCCGGGCTTCCTGGACGAAGATCCTGTTGCTCGTGACCATGCTCCTTCTCGGCGGGTTCACGTCCTTCTGGCAGGAACACCGGTCGATGGTGGCCGCCGATAAGCTCAAGGCGATGGTGAGGACCACCGCAGCGGTTTTGCGGATCGAGGAGCCGGTGCCGGACACGGGCGAGATTCCTTCACTGGACACGGCATCACGCCAGTCTGTCGAGATTCCAATTGTGGAACTTGTGCCGGGCGACATTATCCGGCTTTCCGCGGGCGACATGGTGCCCGCCGACCTGCGCCTCATTAAGTCCAAAGACCTGTTCGTCAGCCAGGCTGCCCTCACGGGCGAGTCGCTTCCAGTAGAGAAACACGATGTCCCGCCCGTGTCGCCGGATGGCGAGGCCCCGGCAGGGGTCGTCGACGAGCCGTCCCTCTGTTTCATGGGGACAAACGTGATCAGCGGGTCTGCGCTCGGTGTTGTCGTAGCGACGGGTGACCACACGTACTTCGGCTCAATGGCCTCCGCCATCTTAGGGCGTGAAGCTTTGACAAGCTTCGATGTCGGCGTCCGCAGGGTGAGCTGGGTCCTGGTCCGCTTCACGGCGGTTATGGTCCCGGTTGTCTTCTTGATAAACGGCCTGACAAAAGGCGATTGGGGAGGAGCGCTGCTGTTCGCGCTTGCCGTCGCGGTTGGTGTGACTCCCGAGATGATGCCCATGGTGGTATCCGCCAACCTCGCAAAAGGGTCTATCGCGATGTCCCGGCGGAAAGTCATCGTCAAGCGCCTCAACTCCATCCAGAACCTCGGCG
>Ga0315277_10011974_pt1 | contig 10890 bp, 15 predicted proteins | sample YL17G05_15_MG_FD_203695 | JGI IMG/M metagenome (GOLD analysis project Ga0315277, IMG submission 203695) | Sediment microbial communities from Yellowstone Lake, YNP, Wyoming, USA - YL17G05_15 | ecosystem: Environmental > Aquatic > Freshwater > Lake > Sediment | place: USA: Wyoming | collected... | reverse complement strand
ATAGTATTTTCCATTTTTAGATTTTTCTTTCCGAACTGTCGCTCCTTATATATCCATGTGGCTTTCGACGAAACGTTTCAGCCACATCGCCACCTCCCTCAAAAAGAAAATGTTACCGTCGCCGCCCTCCTCTGTCTTCTACAACAGTCCGCTGTCAATGACCGGCGTTGATTGGGGCTACCCTATTCCGCGGGCACGCATTGAGCACCTTGACGAACTTCTGCGGCGCTGCCTGCCGATCGGCCCCGCCATCCAACTTGACCATGAACTTGACGACGAGGCAATTTTTCTATGAGCTCACTTCAGGTTTCTCTCACGTGAGCTAACTGAAGGACACCCTCCACCAAATCATTATTGTCACACCTAATTGGGAGATTACACGGATCTTTACCGATGATCTCCCCGCCATATTGGTCGAAATGAAATACTCCCGATTAGGCACTGTCTTTTCTCTCAAACACAAACTATGAATAAACAATTACTTCCTACTGAACTGATCCAGTACATTCTGAAGATCAAGACATTTACACGTAACCAACGTATTCATAAAATCCACCAATCTCTGCACTCGCAAATCGTTCCTATTGACATTCAAGAATTCCTTTTTGGGCACAGTCGCCAACGGGTGTACTTCTTTAGAAAACGGGGATCAGAATATATATTCGAGGACCTTGGCAATGAAACAGTAATGAAGGTGATTCTTAAACGCAAGGGTCGTCATTTATATCTCCCTTCAGTCTACATCAACCAATCTTTGTATATTAAATCCTTCAAGGTTAAATGGACCCAGGCTTATGGACCCTGTCAATTGCCTTTTGTTGTTTTATAATATAATTCAACCTCTCTATTTCGTCTCTCCGTTTTACACTTTCCTTGAACAGGGTTGCTTTCCTATTATACTCTATCCAGCCTACATCAGTCATTTCCACCCCATTTCTTTCCCCACACATCAACCAGATCTTTTCTCTTCTTAAATGATCAAGAGTTTCATCAAACTCTGCATTTAACTTTGCTTTCCTTTTCTCCAATTCATCCATTTAAACGTTTTTATTACTTTTCGTCAAGGTAACTAAATTCATGCACCAAGGACACTCCATGACCGACTCTTTTTTCTTGCCGCCCTCACCAATCCAATGTTTACACGTCTCGACAATATAATCCTGGGTGACCCCATTGGCGTGATCATCTTTAAAATATTCCCAAATAAAGAACCCATTCTTGGCCGCCAGACGATCTAAACTTACATAGCTAGCAGCTTTTGAAACATCTTCTTTTGTAGTCAGGTAATCCCCTTTGATGTTAGCCCTAATCCTTACCCCACCCCATTTTCCCTACTTCAAAGCCCATGCACAAAGGTCCGGAATAATAGACCCGATAAGTATAAAACGAACCCAGTGGACTGATCTGTTCAGGGGGTCCACAATCGTATGCCATGATATTCAACCAATTCAAGTAAGCGCCCTTATTAACCAGCCCAGAAATATTCATTCCTTTGAACATATCACCGGCAACCGGCTGCATACACCCGGTACTCCAAACAGCGGCGCTCAACAGTTTACAAACCCCCTTTTCACTTTCGATTCGATCATGAAAAGTCTGAATAATACCATCCCACTGTTTTGTGTTTCCATCGTTAGGTTCCCAATCAATATCAATCCCATTGCACCCCATATAATTTGCGAGCTTGACCATTTCCAAAGCATCAAAACCATTCGGGAACAAATAGGTGGCTCCACCCACACTCAACATGACAACAACGCCTCTTGCCTTCAACTCCTTAATATCTTCAATAATAACTTCCATTGGACTTGTAAAATTCAAACCGCTGGCGATCAAACCACCGAGCTTTCCATTCGGATTCGCAAAAGCCAAGTAAACAACATTATATCTTTTATCCACATGCTTCAATCTCATTTTCCATTCATTCCACGACCCATAGTAAACTCCGCTAATCATATACAAAATTTTATTCGCTTACGTAAGCAGATAAACAACAATATCAAAACCGCTGCAGCAACTATAATCATTCCATCGTTCCCCAAGCATACTTTATACAACTACCGCAACCGGCTCACGGACTTCTTCAAAACGTACTCTGACGGGGTTCCCATTAAAACAAGACAGTCCATGAACCATGAAATCAACCACCCCATTAGCTTGACACTTTGACGCTCCAATTACTTCCGAGATTAAAAAGAGACCCCCTAATAAAATATTTGTCAATGCAAGTCCCGTTTCGGAATCCATCAGGGCCCTAAGCCGTTTGCATACATAATCACAAATTAAATTGCAAATTAAAAATACACATATAAAATCTTTCCCAAATAAAAAATAATCTCCAAATGGCCTCAGCATCTTTAATGATAAAATCAAATGTTTCTAAAGATCTAATTAAATTTGGAAAGGATTCAACAAAGTTTATTTCCATGGCCAAGGTCCGTACTTCTGGTGATACTCCATTTCAGCTTCTACTAAGCGGTGAGATGTGTACAGCAGGGATCAACGCGATGGAATTTGGGGTCGGCAAACAAAAGAAAACAACCTACTCTGTCGGTATTACAATGGAAGAGGACTCACCCCAAATCCATCCATTGATTCAAATTGCTGCTCTTGCAAAGATTGAAGCTGACAAGATCTCCCCTGAAATGGAATTCAATGAATTTCTCAAGGACGATAAACTTTTCATTAAACTCCGCACCGACGCTCAGAACAGAAGTTTCGCCTGCAAATCAAACCTTAAAATTGATCCAAAGAAATACTCCGATACAAACACTTATGACAATGTTGCATTCACCGGTGAAGCTCAAGTATGGTTCAACCTAGAAGATCTTAAATACGGTATCTCTTTAATCCCAAAGAAAATCGAATTCAGCAAAGAAGGCGAATAAACAAATTTATTCTCCCATTTCCCACCTTTCTCCGATTTCCCACCTTTTATTTTCCTTTACTTCCTGTTTTAACTTTTTAATCTCTTCAGACATATCCTTGATCTCTTCAGACATATCCTTGATTTCCCACTTGAGTTCTTTTATTTCCTCTCTCATGCCAATCATATTTTTCTTCATACCCTTGGCTTTTGCCTTTGCAACGTCACTAATCTTATAACCACCTTTCCCGCAATAACATACATCACACAACAACATTCTTTTTATTTTGGTGGAACTTCGTTTCTTTTACGCTTGTGGCCCAATTGCATTCCACCCTCATTAAACATATCTATAACTTCCCCCATACTCTTTCTGTAAACAATCGGTTCATGGGTGACTTCTTCCTCCACAGCAGTTACATGCTTACTCGCCAAATCAGCTAAACTAAACTCCCCAGGCATCCCCTTCCATTTCCAAAGGGAAACAATGAAATTACGATCGTGAGGATACAAGACGCCAAACGACGGAACAGAGCAAATACTAGAAAACATATAAATCATCTTTTCAGGGCTCCAGTCTTCTACAACAATAGTATATGGCTGGTCGGTCAAAGGCTTCCGTATTTCCGCATAAAACCTACTCCCATCAACTATCTCTTCGTAAAAATATTTATCCATATTAGTATCATGAATCTCCTTTTCCAAATAATTACGTTGATCGCTCATACACTTTATAGGCTTGATCAAAGCCAGTTCAATATCCTCACCTCTAAACCAGCGGGCTACTCTATCCCAATTAGTGATACACCCGTCAGGAACTCCGATTGAAACATCAACATCTTGAACATTCTCTGTCCAGTCATTTTGGTTAAAAGACCAAAATTTGAATACTCCTTCAAACGACCTGAAATACTCTGGACATTTTCTTGCAGTAGCCATTAGAGGAGCAAACCCATCATTGATTAATTTTACGACTACATTATCGTAATCGTCAGTATAAAAGGTAATAATGTGGGACATTTTTATTTTTAGGGGAAACTTCAACTTCAGCATTCCTACGCAAAGGAATACTATCTTCACTCCCCTGCTGATCACCTTCTAAAATAAAAGTATCAAAATTTTTCATAATCTGCTGCCCCCGCGGTTTCTGAAAATCAATGAACATAAAATCATGTCTTCCTTCAGTACAGTACCTATAAACAGCATCCCACTCATCACGTTTCAAACCCATAGGAAACTCCTCGTAAATCTTTTCGACTTCCTTTTCACTTCCAATTCTATACAAAGTCAAACAACTCCACTGAGTTCTGATTTTATCAGGTATAGCCTTTACAGCCTGTGATATCATGAACATGCTCATTCCCAGATGTCGATGCCTAGTATTGAAACCGGTAAAGAAATTCTTCTGAGATGTTCCGAAAAGATCACTCCCCACAAGATCGTCAAACATTAATAAAATTCTATTTGCCAAGTACTTTGGTTTATCATGCTCTTTCAAAAACTTGATCATATCATCTTGCTCCTGAACAATCCGCTTCAATCCTTCTTCACTGTACTCGCTTATAAAATTAGTTTCAGGAATCTCTTGTTTAAACTTTTCCTTTGACTTTGCTTTTTCCTGCAAGTGTGGAAACATTTTATTCTCCTCGTCATCCTCTTCTAAACTTTTAAGAAACTTTATCAAGGGTATATTTTCCACCCGGACTTTCAGTTTCTTTGCATAATCCCATTTATCGTCATTTAACAATGTCGGTGAGAATATGATTATTTCATTAAAGTAGTCTTTATACAGCTCCAAGAGATTAATTATAAACGTCGTTTTTCCCGCGCCTTTAGGGGATATAACCCCCCAGGTAAATTCATGGGTGGGAAGGATAGGGGCGTACTTGGGAGCAGGATGTTTATTTCCTTTTGGAACTGGTATCTCTTTTATCTGAGGTACTTTGAATTTAATTTTCAATTTCTTTTGCACCCCTCCATTATCATCAGGGTTTTTACGGTTCATTAATTTAATTAAACACCATACTTTATTTGTTCTGAAACATCATGCTATACATTCGTCGAACATGATGATTACGTTCATTCTCAACTTTCTTTGGCATCCCTTCCTCTTGCCATTTACTTGTAGCTACTTCCTTGATCTTTTCATTATCGGTTTCACCGTGAGCCGTTTCCATTCCTTTTGCATATTCCATGAACCATTTAGGTGGTCCTGCAATTTTAGCCACTCGGACTTTCTTTTCCTTTTTGAAAGATTTAGTTTTTGTAACCTTGGCGACTTTTTCAACAGGCTCCAAAACTTCTTCAACCACTGGCTCATTTACAGGTTCCATGACGGTATCTTCAACGACAGTCTCACCCCCACCAACAGACTCTTCAGCAACCTCTTCAACAACCTCTTCAACAACCTTTTTCTTTCTAGGAGCTCTAGGCTTTCTAATCTTTCCAGCATTCGGTTCCCCAAGAACTTTCTTTTCTTTTACCACCTTTTCCTTTTTCTCCTTTACCGCCTTTTCCTTTTTCGCGACTCCCCCTCCAATCTTTGCAGCTTTTTTGCTCAAGGTCGTAGCGATGATGTCAGAGATACTTTTAGAATACAAGGCCATTAAAATTTTTTATTTAGTAAACTATCTACTATAACAACTTGGTAATTGTCCTTGCTGCCGGTATAGTTCCGCCGTTTGTGGGTCTGTAGTCTTCAAAGAATTGCAGTTCAGGAAACATTGCTCGTCTCCATACATACCCTGGTTGGGTCTCTACCAGATTTGGAAATGGGGAGTACTCTTGAGGCAAGGCCGGGATCTTTCCGTTGACTGTATCTAACAAACCGGCAGTAAGCATTTTTATTTTTATTTAATAACCACACATTATTATCGAACCACCCTAACTCTTCCAGGCGGTAAAATTGTCTCTCCAGTTTTATCATCAAAGATCCTCGTAGGAAACATCTGATTTTTAAGGGGTCTTAATCCAGCAGTCATTAAATCCCAAGAACTATAACCTGAAGTCATTGAAGTCTTTGCTAGATCGGCTGAAGATGAATTCCATTCAGTCCAAGCTAAAGGATCTCTTGGTCCATTTGCCACATCGTATTTAACATCCTTTCCATTATTTGGAAACCCGTCCTTGTACCAATTACCCTGAAGAACCTGTGTAAGCTCGGTTTCACTGTAAATAGGAGTATCGTCAGGAGAAGTATTTGGTAAGAATCCATTTGTTAGGGTAACCCCATAAGGTCTGACTTCGGCTACTTTAAACATTTTTATTTATTGCTAGTCAACACACATTATCGTGCTCGTTTTCTAACTTGTAAACTTCCCGCAGTAATTGTTCCATGGTCAATTGATTTGTCAGCCAAGAGAACCCCTAGTTTAATCATGAACCCCCGCCCGTTAAACTTTAAGATTCTTTGTGATCCACCGTCAGTAATAAACAAATCCATTTTCGTCAATGATTCAATGTCACGCATATCGTACCACAATGTCGGTGCCGGATCCTGAAAATGAAAATCGTCTCCAAAAGTTAATCCCTCTGTAGGTATGACAGCCATTTGAGGCCCACCATTTCCAAACTGACTTGAGCCAGCAGGCAAAAACATATCCATTTCATTCCCAATCGCATTAGAGTTTACATATAGAAAATTAGTTCCTAGCAGCTCTGACGCTCCCCCTTTTAATCTATTACCTCCCGCACCGGCATTAAAAGTTTGAGAAGTCTGGGCACCCTGAGGAAAACCCAGTACAACCCCGAGTGTATCACGCCCAAGAGAAAAAGTAATTGTGAATGGGTTATTCACAGCAGCTCCATTAAAAACTGAGAAGGATAAATCTGCAGCGTTATACGTCACAGTATAAGTATAAGTGGTGGGCGTAGCTGCAAACTTTGCAGTCAACTCTGTAATCAGGGCTGCAGGAGAATAAGTTCCAGGATCCAAAGTAATACTAAACACCCCTGAAGAATCAGACAAGGTGATTGTATTATTATCAGAGTTGACAGTATAATAAGTAAATGGAATCGACGCTTCAATAACTTTCATGTAAGCTATCTTCTGCAACTGTAACTTTCCGCCGAGATCAAACGAAGGATAGTCGAGTGATGTATAAGCAGGGTCATACTTGTTGCTAGCGTCACGACTATCCAGAACGATTTCGTAATAGGATAACCCGGCCACATCAGTCATATGTTTTTTTATTTTAAGACAAGATTATTCAACTAGTTTAGCCGTGTTGTTTGCGCCCAATATAAACACAGAGTCAAAGTACGTATATGCAATCACAGCTGCAGGTGTATTTTCGCTTCCCATGACCTGAGGGGATTTCCAATAAGCCATCAAACTGATTGCGTTTTGCTCCTCACCGTTCAACCCAGCAAGTTCTCCACGGGTGGAAGAATCAAAGTTGGCGGCCATGACAAACATTTGTGTACCGACAGTTCCACAGAACGCGTTGAGTGAAGACTCGACGACTTTTAGAGATGGTATACCAACGGCGCTTGTAGAAATGATACTCGTTTTGTAATCGGTATCATGTAGTACTCCCGCAGCGTTTTGAATAGCCCATCTCTGCGAGTTACAGCTGCTTGATAATCGTTTATCATTATAAGTTCTCAAAGCTTTCTGTAGTTCAAGGTACGCTTCAGATCCACCATTAGTAATAGCGGATCCGTTACTCGATGTTTCCACAGGTGAAGGTGGATAGAATTTTCCTCCAGCTCTGTACTGGAAAGTTTGTAGGGTGGATGTTCCGTTTAATGAAGTATCAAAGTAACAAGCGCCTTGATCAGTTGTAAATGTAGGTGTAGGTCTTTTCTGAACCGCAAAAATAGCTTTGATCCATCGCGATCTTTCGGCAATACTGAAATTGATGTTTGAGGAATTCAAACTTGTAGTGTACTGTCTCCAACTAGCGAATTTGTACATGACTCCGCCATTCTCCAAACCTTCAACAAACGTTTCATCAAACACTGTATCAAACACCAACATCTCTGGCAAGAGCGCGACGTTACCAATGCTGTATGTAGGAGAAGCAGTGAAGCCAGAAGCCGTAGGTGCAAAAATACAACCGGCAGCTTGCTCAAGAGTGATTTCAATTGCAAATTGCGATGCCATGAATTTAGTCGCGATCAGCTTATCCTGAATGAACATCCCCAAAGCAAATGGGAGAGTGTACCGTCTTGTTGAAAATACACCGCCGTTGCTTCCAATAGATGATGGGCGATCAGTTCCTTGAGGAACAACAGCAAATCCCGTTCCGCCAAAAAAGTCGGACGCAGATACAGGTTGAGTTCCTGAGGAAACCCCCTGGATCATCTTTTGACGAACGTTGCAATTTCCATAGTACCCACCGGCCCCATCAAGCTCGATGGTGACTCCACCTTGACCTTCAGAAATACTTGATTCATCCACAGAGTTTTGGCCGTTTGTTCCAACATGCTCAGTCAAAATACGAACGATATCATTGTATCCCCGAATATCTTCAAGCACACTTGAACCGTAAAGCAAACGCACGCGGTTAAAACATGAAGCAGCGCCGTTTTGTAAACGAACAGTACCTGTTCCACCCACGTAGTTGTAAAGGGTCAAATCAAAAGTGACGGTAGTATTGTGAGGGTTAATATATGCCTGTTGTCATCACAAAAATAAAAACCTGCGCCGGAAATTCCAAACGAATAGTTTGACCGGGTGTAAAAATAGTTCCATTGGTAGGAGGGATCCTCGGCATCATAAGTTGGCTTCGGGCTGCTACAGATGGAAACTCGAATCGAGCATTCCATGGGATAGTTTGGTTATCGTTAGAAGGGGCCCAGTTGAAATGTGTCGCCATACTCTAATAAATCTTTACCGTTTAAAAACAAACATACATTATTGCATATGGCTGAAGTCGAAGAAGTCGCTGACATCCAAACAATCAATTCCGATTCCTACCAGCATTTGTTTGAAGGAAAAGTAGAGGTGCTTGTAGAAGACAAGGAGAAATTACGTGTTATGAATATTAGTCACCTCCTCCGAAATCTCTACACAAAGATTTATGAGCTGGAAGCAAAAATTGACAAGTTGTCCCCAAAAATTTAAATAAATGGAGATTCCTTATAAACCTATTCGCCTTGAATTTGATATACCCGTCTACTCTTCCATTGACATACAAAATTTTGGGGAACCTGATAATTATGGGGTTTGGAGGTCGGATCGCTAACGCTCACCTCAGGTCTCTTTAACTTCGTTAATTCGAAGGTACACCGTTATTGAACAGGACCCTTCCCCATTAGTATACCATAAGTGCGCAGACAAGAAATTATTCCCGTACCATCAGTACAACCGCCTCGAGAGATTCAAAGCTATCCTTAATTTCTTGCTTGGTCATGGAAAAGTTCCTTTTGAAGTTTATGAATCAGTAGTTGAAAAACTTGATATCGTTGACGAGCACGGTGAGCTCTGGCAAAACATTGCCAAGACCCTTGGTGAAACAGGTAGCTCGCTTCGCTCACTCCAGGTTTGTCTCCCTCGCTTCGCTCATCCGAGGCAACTGGAAGTATGTCAACAGAATCCCGACGATAATGATTATGCTCGGGTTAGTGCTTTACTAGTAATCTAAAACTCAGGTACGGCGCATGTTTTGAAACCTGTAAAGCAGAATTCATTATTGAAAGGTTCAACAAAGCCTCAGCTCGATTCGATTACCTCCTTGACCGAGACTTGCTGGATAAACGGAAATACTTTCCCAATCTCCGATACGTCGCCTTCCGCCTCCTAGCTGAACACGACGCGAAATTTAATTTCCTTGTTCCTCTCCTTAAAACGAAATCTAAACTGAAACCCATGGATGAACTGTATAATAAACTTTTTATTTAGCCGATACGGACTGCAGCCATTTTGAAAACTGATGAGTTTCCGGAAGTTACAGCGCCTTGAGTTTTAAGTTCCACCAATGATCCATCGGCTTTAACATCAACGAAAATTGATCCACTACCAAGGTGCACGTAGGCACCTCCTCCAGCTACAGTCGTTTGCTTATTGTCAACTATTATGGTATCGACATAAAGTTCAGCCACGGCTACTCCGCCAACTACTGTGGAAACACACTGAGCACTCCATGTTACCATCCAGTGACCTCTTTCAGGAAGTGCAAAACTAATTTTAGTTGGTGAAGCCGAATCAAAGACTCCGACAAAAACGTTGGTCAAAATATTTGTGTTTGCGTTAATAGGCGATGACGTTCCCTTGACAAAACCCAAGTTTCCTGTAGGGATTGGTAAAACAGTTCCAATTTTTTGTCCTTGGTACAGCATAGCCCCCAAGCCTGCATTAGTAACGGCAAAAGATTGATCGACCGAGTTGTATAGCAATCGAACTTGTTGTACTCCACCCACAGTAAAGTCATGGTACGCGAAACCAGGAGCGACACAGTTTTGGGTGAGTGCGGTTGTAGTCGATGTAGTATTCTGTATAGTAGAGTTTACGGTTGTAACCAAGGCAGCATTAGCAGACGCTCCAGTAATTTGAAGTCTTCCAGTAGTACTAGATACACCGGCGATTGCAGAGTCGGTGTAAACAGAAAACCCTTCGGTGAATACATCTCCTGTGGTTGACGTCCCCAAAACAACTCCACCTAAACTTCCAAGTCCTTTTTGAGTAATGATATATCCTGATCCGCTAGATCCCAGTTTGTTCCATTGAAGATGCATTCCTTGACTTGTGATTGCTTCACTTCCAACAACTGTAAACGCCGTAGTAGAAAAATCATCAGTCACAAGTGAGTGGGCGCTGATATCAATAACTCCGTCTGTTCCTCGGTATCTATAAGTCGACATTTTACTAATCCCATATCACCATACATTATTAATGTATGGATGATGATTGACAAAATGTCAACTTATAGATACTGAGGAATTGATGGGCTGATAAAGTATGTCTAATAAAAAATATAAATGGCTCTTTACCAGCTCCACGATCTTGCTGGCAATATCAATATCAAGGCCGAATCGCTCACAGTCCTCGGGGTCCCAATCACCCCTGGAGGTGTAGGTTT
>Ga0315277_10011973_pt1 | contig 10891 bp, 8 predicted proteins | sample YL17G05_15_MG_FD_203695 | JGI IMG/M metagenome (GOLD analysis project Ga0315277, IMG submission 203695) | Sediment microbial communities from Yellowstone Lake, YNP, Wyoming, USA - YL17G05_15 | ecosystem: Environmental > Aquatic > Freshwater > Lake > Sediment | place: USA: Wyoming | collected... | reverse complement strand
CATGCACTCCCCCTGTTTGGCAAGCAGTCCCGACAGGCTGCAGAGGCACCATCGAGGCAGACAAGTACGGGTACCCCGCCGCAACCGTCAATGGTTTTTGGAGGGCCGAAACCAGCCCGGTGCGGCTCGTAGAGTGGGCTCCGCCCACCGCCATCGCACCCACCTCGATAGGTGGGCTAAGCCCACTCTACGAGAGCAACGCTGTCCGGATGCTCCGCCCCCAGAACCTATCGCGGACAAGGGGCTTCAGCCCCTTGATGGTGGGTGCGGAGCACCCACCCTACAACAACTGCCGGCGGCGGCGAATGAACCATTCAATCGAGAGAGCGACTATGAAGATTGATAGGACGAACCAATGGTTTCCCAGAGGAACTTCAAGGGATTTCTCATGCACAATGGGGGACCAGTCGAGCGAATCCAATACTGCCGGCACTTCTGATTCAGTATAGTATCGCCCGTCGGATTCACGCGCGATGCCACGCAAGGTGGCTTCGTCCAAAGCCGAGTATTCCTGCTCCAGACCATACGGCTCGACCCGGAACATGCCGCCCGCCAACGGCAGAGCCGCGCCCTCCACCTGGGCGGTCCCGTCATACCGATAGTTCCCCGGCGCCAGGGCCGAGAGCTTCCCGACAAAGCGGTCCCCGACACCGGGATTCAGGAAGACGCGGACGGTGTCGCCTTTCGGAGCATTGCCGCCACCTGTGTCAGGCCAGACGCGGGCAGTCACCTCGGCACGATCGAGGAAGCGATACGCTTCATCGTAGACCAAACCGTCAAGCTGAATCGGTTCACCGGCGTGATAGACCGGCAGGTCGGTGCGTACCGCCAGCCGATCGGCGTCGTCGGTGAGTGTGAGCCAGCGCAGCGCGCCATTCCAGAAGGCGTCGTACTCGGCGGGAGCCAAGCCCTTTGCCGCCCGTTCAGGCACCCAGCGCCACATTGGCGAGCCGGCCAGTGTCAGACTGCGGCCGCGCCTGAGTGGACGTGACCATAAGACCGGAACATCCCGTCCGCCCAACGGCGACAAGAGCGAGCGCACGAGCACATCGCAGTCCGCGGGAAGCGCATCGAAAGCGACGATTCCCTCCCACGGGGGGCGTTCGCTCCACAGCCGGCGTGTCTCCTCCCAGTCGGCGGCGGGGTCGAGGCGCACCAAGGGATGATTCTGCCGCGTCGCCACGGGCTCGGAGACGAATTCCCCATGCTGCTTAGCATAGGCGGCCCGGCAGAATTCAAACGGGGTCGGCGGCGGGGTCGACGCCTGATCAGCGAAGCGGTCGTTCAGGAGAAAGACAACTCCTTTGCCCGCTTGGGACATGGCTGCGACGTACGGCGCCCAATACGATCCCAACTGGTCTCGCGAGGGATGCAGGAAGATGGCAACGTCGATCCCTGTCCACTCCGCCGGTGCGGGAAGTGGCCCACTCACCGATGGCCTGCCGACCACGTGTTCCAGCAGTTCGACCCGAGTCTGCCGCGACAGCCAGCGTCTGAGGGTCGCGTATTCCCAATCCAACTCGAAACCGACAAGGAGGACCTTGAGCCGCCCCTTCATTGCATGGACGAAGATCGTGCGCCCCGCGGCGGGGACTGCCTGGCCGTCGGCGCCTATAACATCGGCACGCAAATCGTGAAGTCCCGGCGTGTCAAACTGTGCCTGCACTGCAACCGGAACCCGCGATCCCGAGCCGGATACTGTCGCCGCCTGCTGCGCGATGGTGTGTCCCGCTGAGGTCAGCCGCATGGTGACCGGGCCCGCCCCTGTCCCGCCCTGCAGCGCGGCGGTCACATCAAAGGGGCGGCCGGTGAAGACGACCTCCGGGGCCTGCAGCTCCACCACCTGCGCCTGCCCGGTGCCAGGTCGTCCCAAGCCGACGGTGATGACCGGAAACCCCAGCGCCGCCGCCATCGGTATCGGATCGACACCGCGGTTGTTGGCGCCGTCGGAGAGAATCACTGCCGCCCTGGGCGGCTCCGACCCGGCCGTCCGCTCGCGCACGGTCGCCAGCACATCGCCGATCGCCGTGGCTGAGCCTAACGAGTCGGGCAGATTGTCCTTGGGTTCCCAGAGCCGGTCATCGAAGAACCGTGTGGCCAGCGACGCGCGGTCGCCGATTCTCTTGTCGATCTGCGAATGTACGTACTCGGCGGCCCGATCGTAGCGGGAGGCCTTCTGCGCGTCGGTCTCGTGCATGCTGCCGGAGCGATCCCACAAGACCAGCAACTCGCGCGGCCGCTGCTCGGTGCGAATCGCCGACCAGAGCACGTCGGCCAGAGCGAGGAAGAGCGCCAGTGCGGCGATGATTCGGAGTGCAGCCAACGGTCCCTTGATCGGCCAATGCAGCGGCGGAACGGTGCGGCGATAGTACAGCACGATGGCCGCCAGCGCCAACAGCAGAACGACGACAGCCCAGATCCGGTGCGGCGACGTCAAGTGGAGCATGGCGGGAAAACTCAGCATACCGGTCCGGGGCTGCTTAGCGCACGATCAGCCACAGCATCGATTGTACACGCAAGAACGTCATCGGCAGGGGTCATTCGCTCACGGGCTCGACGATTTCTGCGAAGCGGAATTCCCGGACGAGAGGAACACAAGGGTGCTTGCGGTACGTTATGCGGCAGGGAGGGTCACGCCTGGCGGCTGACCGAGTGATTGACCAGCGCCTCCAGCGCCCGTTTGTGGACCGAGTCTTTGATATCGGCAATGAGCGCCAGCGCCTGCCCGCGGAAATCATCGGCACGGCGCTGCGCGTAGTCGAACCCCCCGCGCGCGCGCACGAATTCCACCACGTCGCCCAGACCATTCTCGGAATCGGCGGACAGAATCGCGACGACGCGGCGTCGCTCGTTCTCGTCGGCTTGTCGCAACGCGAAGATCAAAGGCAGTGTCACCTTCCCTGCCTTAAGATCGTTCCCCGGCGCCTTGCCGGTGCGCGCCTGATCGCCGACAAAATCGAGCAGATCATCGGCGATCTGAAATCCGAGGCCAACCAGCTCCCCGAAGGCCCGGAAGCGTTCCCCCGATGTGCCATTGCCGTTGGCCAGCGCCCCCGCCTCGCAGGCGGCGGCGAAGAGTGACGCGGTCTTGTCGCCGATGATGCGCATATAGTCCTTCTCGGTGACCGCAAAGTTCCGCGTCTCCTGCAGTTGCAGAAGCTCGCCCACCGCGACCCGCTCCGAGGCGACCGAGATCGTGTGCAGGATGCGTGGATCGCCGCACTCCACCATCACGCGGAATGCCTTGGCGAACAGATGATCCCCCATCAAGACGGCGGCGAGATTCCCCCAGATGCGATTGGCCGCCGGCTTGCCGCGCCTTTGATCGGCGCCGTCGTTGACATCATCGTGCAACAACGTCGCGGTGTGGATCAGCTCAATGGCCACCGCGCCGTCGATCGCCGTGGGACGGTCGGTGCCATGCACATAGGAGGAGAGCAGATACATCGCCGGGCGGATGCGCTTGCCCGGTGAGGAGAGGACATGCGCCGACATCACGCCGATGATCCCGGCGTGGCCGCCGAGCTCGCGCGTGAACGCCGCCTCGAACTCCTTCAATCCGTCGGCGATCAACGCCAGTGTCTCTTTCAAACCCTGATCCATCGTCTCTGGTCCAATTGAGCATATAAGGCCGCAGCCGGACCGGAGTCAACCGAAAAGCCCGACCGGCGGCATGGCGTCACTCTCCCAGCGCGGCTTTCGCGAGGGGGAACCGGCGTGGGCCATCACCGACGGTGCGGCCCGACCTCGGTCAGGGAATTCGAGAAATCCTCCCTGCGAAGGACTCCTCACGTTCCTTGCCGATCGATTCAACGGAGCATCCCCCGGCCGATGGCGGCCGTCCGCCAACATCCCCGTACGCAATCTGCTTTGGTGTCGATTCCCTCGTTGACATCAGTGGCCCTTCGCTTTACAAATGCCGGGCGTGACTCTGTCTCTGGCACTGCGTGTCATCGCCGGCATCGCGCTAATCCTGATCGCGGTCAGCGGTGTTGTGGGATTCGGCTTGTGGCAGCATGCCCTAGCTGGCCTGAGTCCTGATGGCGTGATCATGGACTACAGTTGGCTGATCTTGCGGATCATGTTGATGGCGCTCGCCGCGCCCGGGCTTGTGCTCGTGGCGGCGCAGCCGGTACGGCGCGTCGTCACGAAATGGCACCACAGTCTGCGGCGTCTCCCCACCGCCGCATTTCTGACCTACACGCTGGGCACGGCAGCGCTGCTGCGCGTGGCGGCGGTTCTGATCCTGCCGCTGCGGCTCATCAGCGACTTCGCGACTTACGATGAGCTGGCGCGATTCTGGATCGCCCATGGTGAGTACACCGATGGCACTCAGGCGACGGCCTACTTCCCCCCGGGATGGCCGTTTCTTCTCTCGCGGCTGTATTTGGTGTTCGGGCAGAATCCATATGCTGGCATTGTCGCCAACGTCGTGCTCGGCGTCGCCACTGTCTATCTGACCTGGCGGCTGGTGCGACACATCTGGGGGGAATTCCCGGCCCGTTGGGCGGCGGTGATCGTGGCGATCCTCCCCAGCGAAGTGATGTTCGCCAACATCCTCGGGTCGGAAGGGCTGTTTACAGTCCTGTTTCTTTTGGCCCTCCTGTTTCTGCTCCCGCGGCCGACGAGCGGGCTTAAACCGGTTGCTCTGGCCCTTGGTGGCGGCGTTGTGCTGGGATTGGCCACTCTCACCCGGACGTTGTCGTTCCTGTTTCCCGTCATTCTGATTGTGCCCTATCTCATCCGCCACGGGGCATCGCTGCGCGCGCTGGTGCGCTGGGCCGCCTGTGTGGGTGGTCTGTTGCTTGTGACTGTGCCGTGGATGATGCGCAATGAGGCGCGTGTCGGGCGCGCCACGGTCTGCACGAACGTAGGTGTCAATCTGTACATCGGCAACAACCCCTTCTCCGGGGTCGGTTACAATGAACCCGACCACCGGGTTCTGTTCCTGAAATCCGCCCGTGATGAGGCGCACGATGACAGCGCCGGCTGGGCCCGCGGGATCGCGTACATCCGCGCGCGTCCCTTCGCCTTCCTCGTGCGCGGGACACTCAAGACGGCGTTCTTCCTGACCTGCGACACCGACGCGCTGTTATTTGAAATCGGCACTGCGGCCGCAGCGGGCGCGTTTGACCGCTACTGCCGGCTGTCGCTGCTGATGGAAGCGTGCTGGATGGTCTTCCTAATCGCCGGCGCACTCGGCGTTGTGCATTTCCTGCGTTTGCCAACGTGGCGTGAGGCGGGAGGAGTGCTGTTGCTGGGCACGATCTTCTATTGGATCGCGATCCACTTCGTCTTCTTCGGCGCCGGGCGCTACCACATGCCGATTGTCCCCATAATGGCCGCCTTCGCAGGGCTGGCGCTGGTGAGGACTGCCGACCGCGCGGAGCATATTCCTGCCGCTTGACTTTGCCTTCTAGTTTCCGCCATTATGGCACGGAAACAGGTTGCCCATTGGCCGCCAATGGAGGTCGCCGTGGAATACACAATCGACCATGTGGTCGAAACCCTCAAGAACCTGCGGGGCGGAAACCGTCGCGCCTGCCTGTTGGTAGGAGCAGGGTGTTCAGTTTCTGCCGGAATCCCGACGGCAGGGGGTTTCGTCAACGAGATCAAGAAGCAGTACGAGTACAAGTACGGTCTGGCCCCGAAGAAGACCTATCCGTATTGCATGAGGGAACTGCATCGGGATGAACAGCGGGCGCTCATCGCCGGATTCGTCGACAAGGCCAAGATCAATTGGGCCCACATCTGCATGGCGATCCTCATCCAACAGGAGTACGTCGATCGGGTCCTCACGACGAATTTCGACCCCCTGGTGGTTCGCGGCTGCTCACTACTGAACATCCACCCTGCCGTTTACGACTGCGCTTCGTCCGCTTTGTTCCGGCCCGCCGACATCGAAGGGGCATCGGTCTTTCATCTTCACGGACAGCGCTCCGGCTTCATCATGCTGAACACCGAAGACCAGTTAGTGCCGCACACGAAGCAATTGGCTCCCGTGTTCGAGGATGCCGGCCGGCGGCGCACATGGATCGTGGTCGGATACAGCGGCGAGAGCGACCCGGTATTCGATCTCCTGGCGGAGGTGGACCAGTTCGGCGGCGGCCTGTACTGGGTGGGCTACGGAGATGATGACCCGCCAGTCCATGTGCGCGGGCGGTTGCTGCAGAACGAGAATAGGGGCGCCTATTTCGTCAGGGGGTATGATGCCGACAAGTTCTTCATTGAATTGACGCTGCGGTTGGGCTGTTTTCCCCCCGATCTGGTGCGCAAACCCTTCTCTCATTTGCGGTCCTGTTTGGACGTGGTCACCGAATTCCCACTGGCGGGCAAGGGATCCGCGCACGACGTCCTCGCCGGCGCCCGCAAGTGGCTGGACGAAGCGGTAGAGCGACACGAGAAGGCGGGCGACCTCATATCAAGAGCCACGCAGCTCCTGATGCAAGGAGACTATGACGCCGTCATTAGGATGACAGAGGAACTCCCTCCACCTGGAATCGACCAGATCAGGTGGGCTCTCGCCAGCGCGTACCTGTCGAGGGGAGATCGTTCTGCTGACGAGGCGATGCGGGCAGGGGCCGCCGAAGCCGAAGAGCTGTTCGCCCGCGCCGCAGCGGACTACGAAGCGGCACTCCGGGTTAGGCCGGACTGGGATTTGGCCCTGTTGAACTGGGGGCTTGCGCTTGCCGCTCAGGCCAAGACCAAGACCGGCGAAGTGGCGGATCGCCTCTTTCAGCAAGCCGGCGAGAAGTATGCCGCGGCCTTGCAGATCAACCCGGACATGCACGAGGCGCTGAACAACTGGGGGGCTACACTTGGCGATCAGGCCAGGACCAAGACCGGCGAAGAGGCGGATCGCCTCATTGAGCAAGCTGGCGAGAAGTGTGCTGCGGCTCTGCGGATCAAACCGGACATGCACGAGGCGCTGAACAACTGGGGGGCTGCACTTGGCGATCAGGCCGAGACCAAGACCGGCGAAGAGGCAGATCGCCTCTTTGAGCAAGCCGGTGAGAAGTATGCAGCGGCCTTGCAGATCAAACCGGACAAGCACGAGGCGCTGAACAACTGGGGGGTTGAGCTTGCCGCTCAGGCCAGGACCAAGACCGGGCCAGAGGCAGATCGCCTCTTTGAGCGAGCCGGCGAGAAATATGCTGCGGCCTTGCAGATCGAACCTGACATGCACGAGGCGCTGAACAACTGGGGGGCTGCACTTGGCGATCAGGCCAGGACCAAGACCGGCGAAGAGGCGGATCGCCTCTTTGAGCAAGCCGGCGAGAAGTATGCCGCGGCCTTGCAGATCAAACCGGGCATGCACGAGGCGCTGAACAACTGGGGGGCTGCACTTGCCGTTCAGGCCATGACCAAGGCCGGCGAAGAAGCAGATCGCCTCTTTGAGCAGGGGGAACAGAGGCTCAAATCAGCGGAAGACCTCCGACCGGGCAGCGGCTCTTACGACCGAGCCTGCCTGGCGGCACTGCAAAGCCGAGAGTCGGAGTGCCGCGACTGGCTCATTAAGGCCAGGACGCATGGCTTTCTCCCGAAAGCGGAGAAACTCCGCACCGATCCTGACCTCGCGTCAGTTCGCGAGACTCAGTGGTTCAAAGACCTGTTGGCGGAGCATGAGCAGGGCGGCAGGCCGTCCTGATGTCACCGCTACTGCGCCGATGTATCGATATTCCTGTACGCTGAGAATCTGGCGGGCCGAGCCCACCCTACCCAGTCCGCGTCATTGATGTGTGGGGCGGCCTATGCCCGCCGGTATTCGTGAGGTGAGAGCACGCGCGTCTTGGGGTGAACTCTACTGCGTCGAAATATCGATATTCCCGTACGCGGTGGGGAAATAGAGAGTAGTGATGTGGATCTTCTGCACCTGACAGGTGCCGGTGCCGCTTATGTCGCCCAAGAGAAAGACCTTGGTCTGTCCGGGGCCGACCGGCAGGACGCGGGTAACCGTGAAGTTGGCCGCGTGATGCCCGGAGGGCTCGGCGGAGAGAACCGTGAACTTGGCGCTTTGGTAGTCCTCGTGCGACATGCGCGATCCCGACAGCGACACGGTGCCAAAGCAGTCGCCCCCGCCCGTCGTGTGCAGGCGATAGAACCAGCCGTTCGCCATGATCAGGATGTACCCGCCCTTGGGCACTGTGATCACTGCCGAATCGATGATCGTCATCGTTGTCGAGAGGGTCATCAGGTTGGTGTAGGTGTGGGCCACGCCCGGCTCATCGGCCAGGCGGTTGGCGGCGATCGACTCCAGCTCGATCTCAGTTGAATCGATCGCCCCCTGCGGCAGCCGCCCTTCGGCGAGCGTGCCGATGATCAGTTCCGAGGCATCCACTGTCTTGGTGTGGTGGGCGCTGGCATTGGCGGTATGGCTGGCGATCTTCGTATCAGTCTCCGCCGACTCCTCCAAGTCGAGCGCGGTTGCGCCATTCAGCAGATCGGCGTCGCGCGCCCGCCGGGCATACGGCACGACGGTCAGCTGGGAACGCGGTACAACCGGATCGGACCCACCGGGCTGAATCTCCAGATACAAACTGTCACGGTAATAGACAAATGGCGGGATCGAATCGACCCCTCCCAACAGAACCGAGAATACACCCGCCGTCGTCGTGACTGTCTGGGTCTCCGTCCACAAGGCTGATCCCCCGGAGGGCAAATCGAAGAAGCGGAACGTCACGGCGTAGCTGGAGTCGCGCACCGGGACTCCGGCGGTGTCATCCAGCCGTCCCTGGAAGTTCATCAGGTGCGGGAACCCTGACTGCACCGTACCAAAGGACCCGAGAGCCAGGATGACGGCAAGCCCGCAGAGGCCCAATATCCTCATCGCTTCATCTCCCCGAGTGGTTCCCCCACAAAGGCTAAACATGAATGGCAGATAGTTCGGCGGCAGAAACCTCTTCTTAAGTCAGCACCAATCGCGGCCGCTCCTCAAGCCACAACCGGCCCGGCGGCCCTCACGTGCACACCGGTCATGCCCCCCTGAGCACCTGACTCTGGTACGGCGCCAGGTGGTAACCTCTTGACAGTTATCGGCAGATGATCTACGATGGCGCACCGGGCCACGCGGTGCAGAGGTCCTCACCGTGCGGGGCTTAGGCCCGCCCCAGCGGCCCGGCAATCCTTGGGAGGAGACGTGAGCAGGGAGGCGACATTCGATTGGACACAGTTTCAATTGGGCATCTATGTTCGCGCCCGGCCGGAGGACGTCTTCCCGCTCTGGGGAACCTCACCCGGCTTGTGCCGCTGGTTTCTGCGCGCCGCGGTATTTGCTCCCTCGACAGGCCGCCCCGCCAACCGACGGGCCGCCGCCAAAGTCCCGTCCTTTGAGGCCCTGACCCCCCGCGCCGAGGAGGAAATGTGCCGGGCCGGCGACCGTTATCGCTGGGAGTGGTACTACAACGACGGCGTTGTCGGCGAGGACTGGATTCTCGATGTCCGCCCCCCGACCAGACTAGCCTTCGGCTTCGGCGCCGGCATGACGGTTGAACTACTCTTGCGCAAGCAGGGGGTTTGGTGCGAGGTCAACCTCCGCCAGTACGGCATCCCCAATACGCCGGCCGGCCGCCGGGAAATGCACGTCGGGTGCCGTACCGGGTGGGTGTTCTTTCTGACCAACCTGAAATCAATCGTGGAGGGAGGGCTCGACCTGCGCGAAACCGAGCGCGCCAAGACCCGGCAGTTGCACCTGGTCAACATCTGACCTCCGTGGTTCACCACAAGCGGCGGTTCCGGCGGCCATTCAGGTTGGGCTTGGGGCTTCCATGGATCGGCCTTATTATGCACCGTCCCGTGTCCGGGTCGAATACGGGACGGATACTAATCGCGCGATCATATAACCGTAAGCGAGAGAAGGGAGAGCGCCTTGAAGACGAAATGTGCCTTGCCGGTGTTGATTGGCCTAGTTGTCATCGCCGGGTGCGCCAAGAAAGAGTCGCCGCCCCCCCAGCAGAGCCAGACTACGGCAACACAGCAGCCTGCCGAACAGGCGGCGATACAAGCTGCCGCCGGGATTCCCAAAGTCAGCGGCGACACGATCACCACGCCTTCGGGCCTGAAGTATGTCGAGATCGTGGTGGGGACGGGGGACATGCCCAAGACCGGGCAGCTCGTTCTGGCCCATTACACCGGATGGCTCACTGACGGGACCAAGTTCGATTCCTCGCGTGATCGCGGGCAACCCTTTCCCTTCCCGATTGGCCAGGGGCGCGTGATCAAAGGCTGGGATGAAGGACTTGCCTCGATGAAGGTCGGTGGCCGCCGCCTCCTGGTCATCCCGCCCGACCTCGGCTATGGCAGTCGCGGTGCCGGTGGGGGGGTCATCCCCCCGGGAGCAACGTTGGTTTTCGACGTCGAGTTGGTGGGCATCCAGAATCCCCCGGCCGGCAGTTGAGTTGACAGCCGCCCCCGTGGACCCGGTCGACGAACCGCTCGATGGGAACCCATATCGGGGACGAATGGTCACGCCACGCAGGGAAGCCGCTATGACCGAACCTGTCATTGCGCAGAAGAGTCCTTATGTGATCGAGGAGAGCGCACGCCGTATCGCTTGGTGCCAATGTGGACTGTCTACCAACCAGCCATATTGCGACGGATCGCACAAGACGACCGATATTCGGCCAATCATCGTCGACCTGGCCGAGAACAAGCGGGTTGCCTGGTGCGGCTGCAAACACTCAGGGAAGAAACCGTACTGCGACGGCGCCCATAAGCGGCTGTAACCCGTCCTCTGATTCCGAACCGCCCCGCGCCTAGCGCTTCGGTGTTAGGCACGGGGCGGTTTCTTATGTATATTGTGGCGGCACTGACGGCGATCACACAGGACAGGGGAGAGGGCAATGGCGCATCGATCCGAATTACCATCGGGCTCCGGCCAGGCGGCGGGACGGTT
>Ga0315277_10011972_pt1 | contig 10892 bp, 8 predicted proteins | sample YL17G05_15_MG_FD_203695 | JGI IMG/M metagenome (GOLD analysis project Ga0315277, IMG submission 203695) | Sediment microbial communities from Yellowstone Lake, YNP, Wyoming, USA - YL17G05_15 | ecosystem: Environmental > Aquatic > Freshwater > Lake > Sediment | place: USA: Wyoming | collected... | reverse complement strand
GGAAATTAAACGAATAGCATGGCGACTCCTTGAATCTCCACCTTCCAGTGATTATTCATAGTAACATGAGGTAACACCATGGAAGCCATCCGATGTCCGTCATGCGGCGCCATCAATCGGGCGCCGCTGAAGGCTGTAAAAAGCGGCAAAACGCGTTGCGGAAAATGTAAAACGCCCCTGGAATTGCCGCGGGCGCCCATCGAAACCACGGATGAGCTGTTCGCCGTCGATGTAATTCAGAGTGAAATGCCGGTTTTAGTCGATTTCTGGGCGGCCTGGTGCGGGCCCTGCAAGATGATGGCCCCGATTCTGTCGCAATTCGCCGCTAAAAATGCCGGAAAGCTGAAGGTCGTAAAGGTGAATTCCGAATTGGCCGTGCGATCTTCAGCCGCTTATCAAGTGCAGTCGATTCCCACGATGTTTTTATTCAATAAAGGCCAGGTAATTAAGCAACTGATCGGCGCCATGCCCTTGGCGCGGCTGGAACAGGAACTGGCCGGGCTTTTTTAATGGGTGGAAGCCGCTTTTTGGCTGGCACGTGATTGTTTTTCCAGATATTCTATCGTACTAAGAAAAAAACCTATCCGGGCGGCTAGAACGACTCGTTGAGTCGGCCAGGGGGGCGGATCGACAATGTGGCGTCTCTGGTCGCCACAGGCAGAGGTCAGGATATAGGAACGCAAATTGCTGAAATCTAATCCACCACGAAATTTGCTCCTGGCTTTTATTTTTTTGTTGATTTTTGTAAACGCCTGTCGCCATTCGTCTGACCAGACCACCCTTACAGCAACCGCCAGCGTCGGCCCCACCGGATCCCTGACCGTCAACGGTCGCTGCAATGCGCCGGAAGGCTCCTTGCTGATGGTGCGCGCGCTGGGCGCGCCGGATAAGGGCTCGCAGGTCGAGCAGGCCATGTTGACTCCCGTGCGCCAGGGGGAATTTTTCGCTGATCTGGGTTTATTCGATACACTGTCCTATCGGATATCGGTTTCGCTTTCTCCTTCCTGGAACACGGAGGGCCGGTTGCCGGCGCCGCCCCCCAAGGTCGGCGATCCGCAACTTAAAATCGCCGATCACGGCGGGGTTTGGGAAGTGCGCCTGGAAACCACGGCCCGCTTGGGATCGCCGGCGGATGAAACCCAACTCCTTTCACGGCACTGGAAACAATTGGACGAAACGCTCGCGTCGCTGGAACGCGACGTCGAGAGTCTGCGCGGCCTTGAAAAAAAAACGGGACGGGGCGAAATCGCCCGTTGGTTTCGCCTGCATCAGGATCACCGGCGTGACACGCTCTTAGCCGCGGACGGGATCGATCCGTTTTTTCCGGCCGTGCATGCGGAATTGAAAGACGCCGACGAAGCGTTGCTCAAACGCTTTCACGCCATTTTATCCGGGCTGACCGGGGCGGATGACGAAGCCGGCAAGCTTAGTGAGAACTGGAACGCGTTGGATCAACATTTGGCCAAGGCCCGCCGCTTAATCACTGACATATCCGAGAGCATCAAAGAAGATCCAAATTCGGCGAAAAATGAAAAACACGACTAAGGATTTGACCATCAACACGCTGCGCGGCCTGGCGATCTTCACCATGGTGGCCGCCAACGCCGCGCCTTATTCCCTCGCTGCGCCGCACCCTTTATGGTTCAGGTTTTATGGAACTTTCGCGGCGCCGCTGTTTATCTTGCTTTCCGGAATGATGGTGGTTCTTTCCTCGCAAGCCAAAGACCGAAAATTCGGCTACTTCTTGCTTCGCGGCGTTCTACTGCTGTTGACGGGCGCCATCGTCGATATTGTCGGCGATATTTTCCCTTTCGTTACCTTCGACGTGCTGTATCTGATCGGAATTTCCTTGCCGCTGGCGTTCTTCTTTCAACGGCTGGGCGCCAAGCCGCGCTGGGTTATCATAGTGGCGATCTTTGCCCTGACCCCGCTCCTGCAATTGTGGTTGGGCTACACCGATGTTCCCACGGAATACGCGCTCAACGGAATGATGAAGGAAGTGGCGCTCAATCAAACGGGCGTCTTGAATCACCTATTGATCGACGGCTGGTTTCCACTGTTTCCGTGGCTGGGATTTTCGTTGTTGGGGGTGAATCTGGCCCTGCTGCGCTGGCGATTTGAAGTTGCCCGGTCATTTGGTGAAAACAGAGTCTCCCTGGCGGCGCTGGGTCTGATCTTTGGCGGCGGCATGTTGTGGAACCTGTTTCCCGGCCGGCACCTGGTGCGGCATGGTTACAGCGAAATGTTCTATCCGCCGACCCTCGGCTATATTATTACCACGATCGGCTTGATCGTCCTCCTCTTCTCACTCGTTGACCGCCGGCCGGGACTGGCGCTCTTTAAGCCGCTCCAACCCTTGGGCGAAGCGGCGCTATTCATGTACCTGCTGCACGGCGCCGTCATTGAGTATCTCACCCGCGAATTGTGGCCCCGTCAGACCATGCCGGCGTTTGCGCTGCTGTACTTGTGTTTTATCTCGGCGATGATTTTAATCGGTTATGGATTGCGGTTCATCAAATCGAAATGGCGCAACCAGCCGTTTCTGGTCCGATTTTTATTGGGCGGGTAGCGCGGTCAATCCTGATAAAACCCGTTGATGGTTTCGTTGTACATTTCGTCCACCACGCGGCGCTTGATTTTTTGCGTCGCCGTCAGTTCGCCGGTGTCCTGGGAAAAAACGTGGTCCATCACGGCGAATTTCTTGATGGTTTCAAAACGGGCCAGTTGCGCGTTGATCTTATCGACGCTCTGCTGGTAAAGCGCGATGACTTGCGGCAGGCGCACCAACTCACCCCATGAATGATAAGTCAGTCCCTGTTCCTTGGCCCACGGCTCCAGCGCTTCAAAGTTTGGACAAACCAGCGCCGACAGGAACTTGCGGGAGTTGCCGATCACGGCCACCATCTCGATCATGGGCTCGGTGTTGAACAGCGCCTCAATGCGCGTCGGCGCGATGTTCTTGCCGCCGCTGGTGACCAGGATCTCCTTCTTGCGGTCGGTGATGTGCAGGTGCCGGTCTTCGTCGATGAAGCCGATGTCGCCGGTATGGAACCAGCCGCCGGCGTCGATCGCCTCGGCCGTGGCCTCCGGCTTTTTCCAGTAACCCTTCATCAGCATGGGGCCGCGGACCAGGATCTCGCCGTCCTCCGCGATCTGGAATTCCGCGCCTTCGATGGCCGGGCCGACGCTGCCCAGCTTATTGCTACCCGGCCGATTGACGGTGACGACCGGGCTCGTCTCGGTCAGACCATAACCCTGATAAATGTCGATGCCGAGGCCCTGGAAAAAGAGCACCAGGCTGGGGCTGATCGGGCCGCCGCCGGCGTAGGCCACGCGCAACCGGTCGAAACCGGATTGTTTGCGCACTTTGGCCAGGACCCGATCGGCCACTCGATGTTGAAAGAGCAACTTGGACGGCGGTTGCTTGCCGCACGAGGTGTATTTGAACATCTCGCGGCCGACGCCGAGCGCCCAATTGAGGATCTTCCGCGCGAACGCCGGCTTTTCGGCGAGCGTGCTTTGAACTTTCAGGTACATCTTTTCGTACAGGCGCGGCACCGAAAGCAACAAAGTGGGGCGGACATTGGTCAGCGCAAAACGCATGTCCTCCGAACCCAGTCCGGGCGACATGGCCAATATGCCGCCGCATTCGCCGCAGCCGAGCAAATCGCCGGTCAAACCGAACACGTGGCAGAGCGGCAAGTGCGACAACCAAATGTCGTTTTCGTTCATTTTGAAAATTTTGTTTATCGGACGTTCGGCCAGAAAATTGCCGTTGGTAAGCATGGCGCCTTTCGGCTCTCCGGTGGTGCCCGAGGTATAAATCAACACCGCCAGGTCATCCAACTGCGCGGATTCGACGCTGCGGTATAACGTCGGTCGATCCAATTTTTCCTGGCCTAATTCCACCAGGCGGTCGAACGACAAGACGTTGGCGTCGGATTCCGCGTAGGGCTCGAAGACGATCATCCGCTCCAGTTCCGGCAAGGAATGACGAATCCCGGCGATCTTGCGCATGATTTCAGCGGTGCCGCAGAACACGAAGCGGGCGCCGCTATCCTTTAATATCACCGCCGTTTCGTGATCGGTCAGGGTCGGATAAACCGTGGTTACGATCCCGCCGGCGATAAGAATTCCTTCAAAGGCATTCACCCAACGGATGCAGTTTTCGGAAGCCAGCGCTACCCGATCGCCCGGCTTGAGACCCAAAGCCATCAGGCCTGACGCGATAAGTTCGGTCGCCAGCAAGGTTTCTTCGTAAATCTGAGGCACAAAATAATTAACGCGCGCGCCTTCTTTCCAGGGGCCGTAAAGGGCGGTCTTCTTGGCGTAAGTGGTGCAACGATTGTAGTGAACGGCGACAATGGATTTTTCCGGAAAGGTCGGCGGCATAAGGCGGTCTCCATGGAATAAGAATTGGAATCAGAGCGACCCATTATTAACTTTTGACCGGCCTGTTTCAACCGGGGAGGGGCTGTAACCGTAGGAGCACCTTTAGGCGCGATCCCATCGCGGCGCAAGCCGCGCCGACAACGGTCGAATGTAGGTGCGATCTCCCGATCGCGATTTTATCGCCGCTAAAGCCGCTCCTACGGGTTCGAATGTAGGAGCGACCACGCTGTGGGGGTAACGAGTCATCACTTCCCGATGCAGAACCGGGAAAAGATCACATCCAGCACCTGTTCGACGGTGGTTTCGCCGATGATCTCTCCCAAGGCATTCGCGGCGTCACGCAGTTCCAACGCCGCCAGCTCGGCGCGGTTGCCGGCCAAAACAATTGGCTTGGCGGCGGCGATGTGATTTTTAGCGCGTTCGGCCAAATGGCGATGCCGCACCGTGGCCAGTAGAGCTTCAGCGCCCGCGGCATCCGCGCCCAAGGCTTGGACGATCCGGCGGCTTAATTCTTCAAGGCCCTGGCCGAGCGTGGCGCTGACAGCTAAATCGCTCAATTCCCGGAACGCCGCTTCCGGTGCGACTAAATCGGCTTTATTCCAAACAATGATTCGACGCTCGATGGACACAACCGCAAGATTTTCAAGATCCGCGGGCGTGACACCCACGGCCCCATCCACGAGATAAACGATCAGATCGGCATCGGCGATCGTCTCTTTGGCCCAGGCGACTCCCTGCCGTTCGACTTCATCGGCCGAGCTTTGCAGACCTGCAGTGTCGATCAGGCGCAGCGGCACGCCCGATATCACAACCTCGGCTTCGATCAGGTCGCGCGTCGTCCCCGCGCGTTCGTGCACCAACGCGCGGCGCGCGCCGGCCAGCCGGTTGAGCAGGCTGGATTTGCCCGCGTTGGGCCGGCCCGCCAACACCACCACCGCACCCTCGGCCAGAGCCTTGGCTCGCGCGTGTCCGGCCAGCAACGCCTCGACGCCGGTCGCGGCATCATCCAACCGTTGCGTGATTTCCGCCGGTTCGATGCGTCCCAAATCGTCATCCGGAAAATCGATTTGCGCTTCTAGAAGGGCCAGGGCTTCAGCCAATAATTGTCGCAGGTGGACGACCTTATCCGATAATGCGCCCGTCAATCGGCGGTGCGCCGCACGCGCGGCGGCCAGGCTCCGGGCGGCGATGAGGTCGGCCACGGCCTCGGCCTGGGCCAGATCGATGCGCCCGCCGAGAAAGGCGCGGCGCGTGAATTCGCCGGGTTCCGCCGGACGGGCCCCGGCCTGTGTCAGCGTTTCCAAAGCTGCCGCGACCAACACCGGTCCGCCGTGCAGATGAAATTCCACCACCGGTTCGGCGGTGTAACTGGCCGATTCCGGAAAATAAACGAACAGCACTTCATCCAAGACTTGGCCGTCCAGGTCAAACATTTCACCCAGGATCATTTTACGCGGCGTTGGTTGTGCTTCGGCATGTCGCGGACGGAACAGCTTCCACCCAATGGACAGGGCCTCCGGACCGCTTACGCGCACAATGGCCAGGCCGGCTTTGCCGCGCGCGGAACCGAGCGCGGTGATGGTATCGTTTATAAATTTACGCTTCATCGGCCTGGAATATTGGCATGACGGGGGGCAATGATCAATGAAAGGGGTTCAAGAGTTCAAGGGCTCAATGGTTCAAGAGTTTAAAGGTTCAAGTATGCTTGATCGCCGCCGGCGGCGGGATTGTCGGACAGGCCGGACGTGTCAGACAGGTCGGACAAGTCAGAGCGCTCTCGATGATTCATTTCAAGCATGGGGGGCGCCGAAGACGGCGCATTCCCCTCTCCCCTCTGTGGGAAAGGGGAAAGGGGTGAGGGGCTAAATTTTGTCAGCAGCAATTACTGGAGGTGCGACCGCCGAAAATGATGGAAAAGCCGGTCCCGGCCCACCGGTTGGCTCGGACGGAAATGAAGACGCTGCCAAAGCTCTCGATTTGTTCAACAGCGCGATGGTCGCCCAGGATGGTGATACTGGGTTCCTGAAAAATGATTTCCTTGTCGTTTGGTTCATCCAGAACCAATGTCAGCTTGGGACCCCCTCAACCGAAGCCGGCGAACGCCAGCCGAAAAACTTTGCCCGCATTTCGCTCTTCGGCCGCCAGGCTCAGAAATTCCTGGCGCGCGGCTTCGGTGATGAACACCAGCGGGTGTTTTGCTTGCTCGATCTGTAGCGTCATTTTCGTCTCCGTTTGATCTTTGCCGGCTCGTTACAGCTTGTAATCGTTGGTGCCGCAAAAAGATCGAAATAGGTTACATCATATCTATTTAGTTATATAGCTATATAATTAGAATATGTCAAGAGGAAGATCCTTTCCGGATATGCTGGGAACGCTCTGGAACCGTTCCAATCAAACGGAAACCAAAAGCTCTGAACGTAGCTTGTGTTCCAAATTACGGTGAGTCAACTCGGTCACCAAGGCGTTGATGTAGCGGCTGAAAATCTCGATCAACGGTTTGGCTTCTTTTCCGGCGAGCGTGCCCAGCCACTCGTTGAATTCGCTCAGTTTATCCTGCGGCCAAACCATTTTTTTCTTTTTCATCCCCATCTTGGCGGTCAGTTCCCGCACCTCCTCTTCCGTGAGCGGAGTCAATTGAGGCGGATGGCCCAGCAAATCATGCGCCCGGAAGGTGTTGGTCAACACCCGAAAGGTTAATTCGGCGGCGTTAGCGTAATTCGTGCGTTGCAGATACAAGTCACCGATTTTTTGTGGCGTGATTTGGAAATTTTCTTCGAGCAGTTTCATCAAGCGCTCGAGGGCATTAATGGTCGCGGCGGCTCGTTTGACCTCATCCAACTCGGTCCATGGTTCATCCTTGCCCGCCTGGTGACGCACCGGTTCGCTTTGCACCAGGCCGAAAACCAAATCCCGCTCCGGCCCGTCCAGCATAAGCTGTTCCGGAGAACGGCCATCCACGGCCAGGCCGGGCAGCAGCGCCTTGGCCCGTCGCGCCTCGCGGACCACCAGGCTGCGTCCGATTTTGTGCAGATCAGTCATGCGGTAAGTCAGCAGCACCTCACGCGCTGCGGCCAGATTCGTGCCCGCCAGGCGCTGCAGTCCGATATTGAGATAGCCGTCCGTCCGCCGTACCATGTGGCGCACCTTCTCAATGTCCACGAACGATACGCGCGCGGCCATCATGGCCATATTGGCCACGGTCATGATTTCCATCAGAATCTGGTCACGGCCGTTGAATTCCTCGGCCAGCACCTGCCGCAGCATGCTTACGGGGTGCTCGAATTTGACGAGGTACTGGGAACCGGCGACCTTGGCGCCCGGTTGCTTGGCGCGGGGTGCCGGCGCCACTTTGCGCGGGGGCGCGAAGCGGTCGACATCGACTACCGCCAGAATTTCCAGGCTGTTGTAGTAATCCGGGAAGCCCAGTAGTTCCAACCGCCACATGCGTTGGTTGTAAGCGGTTTCCTCGGTATCGGCCCCGCCTTCCCAATAAAGGGCCTCCAGCAGGTATAAAAAGAAATCCAGGTCCAGACGATAAATGCGCATCAGCAAAGCGTTGATTATCCGACTTTGTTCGACGCTGCAAATGTATTCGATCAAATGGCGTCCGTCGGGGGTAGCCACGTACATGGCGCCTTCCGGCAGTTCGTCGTCCAGGTTGTCGATCCGGTGCAGGTTGAGATGCTCGCGGAAAAAAATCACCAACAGGGCCAAATCGATTTCCTTGATATGGCTTATAAACGCCCCATCGTCCAATTCGTTGAGCAGCAGGAACCAGGTGCGGGCTTTGGGAAGATCCAGGCGGTCGCGGTCCCAGCAATCCAGGTCGATGAACCCTTGCACCTGCTCCGGCGAGGCCAATTCCAGGAGGATCATCGCGTCCTGGGAGCCCAATTCATGGACCATCAGGTACAGGCTTTCCATCGGGATGAGTTTCACCACCGCCTCGGGTGTGGGATGTTCGAGGATCAGATTGAAGGCGTCCAAACCGCTGAGCCCGGCGATCAGTTCCACCCCTTGCTCGGGTGTGGCTTTTTCCATGGCCTGGGCCAGCTCTTGCTTTGCGGGAAGCTTGGTCATTTTTTCTCCGCTACTTTGACTTAAGTATAACCCGATTTTTTCGTTCGGGTAACACGTTATTCATCTTGACGGTCTCCATCAAGGCGGCTAGCGTAAATCATTACCATTTAGGGACTGAAGATGCGCGACTTTTTTCAGGCCCGGCACGTGGCCGTTTTCGGGGTTTCCACGAGGAACGGCAACTTGGGGGCGCGGATCGTCAACAGCATGCTGCGCTTCGGTTACGACGGCCGCATTTCGCTGATCGGCCGCAGCGGGGGCGAAATCCGGGGGCTTCCGATCCGGCCCAGCCTGGATGAGGTGCCCGAGCCGGTCGATTTGGCGGTGATCATGACGCCCGCGGCCACCATTCCCGACCTGTTTTTGGACTGCGCCCGGCACGGCATCCGGCATCTGGTAGTGGAGTCGGGCGGCTTTGCCGAGTTGGACGAATACGGCATCCAACTGTCGGCCCGACTGAAACGCGTCGCCCGGGAAAACGGCCAACGCTTCATCGGCCCCAACTGCATCGGCGTGGTGGACATTCGTTCCGGCCTGGCCACGCCGTTTTCCTCGATGCCCAAACCGCCGCTGGGGACCATCAGCGTCCTGACCCAATCCGGCGGCGTGGGCATGCTCTATGCCAACCATCTCGATGAGGAAGGCGTGGGTCTGAGCAAATTCGTCTCATTGGGCAATAAACTCGACGTCGACGAAAACGACCTGGTGCCTTTTTTCGCCCAGGATCCCGAGACCCAGGTGATTCTGGCTTATCTGGAATCCATCGCAGACGGACGGAGGCTTTTCGAGTTGATCCGGGCCTGTCCCAAGCCGGTGGTGGTGCATAAATCCAACATCGGCCGGGCCAGTGCGGCTATCGCCGGCTCCCATACCGCGGCCCTGATGAACGACGACGCCGTGGTCGACGCCGCCTTGCGCCAGGCCGGAGCGTTGCGCACCGCTACGCTGAACGACACGGTGGCGGCGGTCAAAGCTTTTCTGTTGCCGCCCATGCGCGGCGATCGCGTGGTGGTGGTCAGCCGCAGCGGCGGACACGCGATCATCGCCGCCGACGAATGCGGGAAAGTCGGCTTTAAATTCCCGCCCTTGCCGCCGGCGACCATTGAAAAAGTCCGCCACTTGGTGCGCGCCGATGTCATCCGGCTGGGCAACCCGCTCGATCTGGGCGATTTGTACGATGCCGATTCGTTTTTAATGATCATGGATGAAATTATGGGCTTGCCGATGGCCGACGGTGTAATTTTCCTGTTCCTGCTCTCGGCTTACGCTCCGGAAGTGGGGGAACGGATCGTGCGGCAGGCTAGGGAACTAACCGCTAGATACGATAAGCCGTTGGCCCTGGTGGTGCATACATGGCCGGAAGAACTGGCGCGTCTGAAACGCGTTAATAGTTTTCCGATTTTCGAAACGGCGGAAGACGCGGTGGCCGCCTTGGCCCATGGACGGGATCATTGGCGATTCAGCCAACGCGCACCGAAACGCATGCCGCGCGTCGCGGCCAATAAACCGGCGGCCGAATTGCTGTCCGCCGCCGCGCCGGGCACGTTTTTACGCCAGGATGAGGCGTTTGCCCTGCTCGATCATTACGGCCTGCCTCATCCACCGGCGGTGCCGGTGTCCACCGCCCGGCAAGCTGCGGAAGCCGCCGCCAAATGGGGCGGTCCGGTCGTCCTTAAACTCGAAAGCCCGGAAGCGACGCACAAAACCGATGTCGGCGGCGTCATCCTTGGCCTGTCGACCGGCAAGGAAATCAAAGCCGCGTTCGGCGAATTGGAGCGAAACCTGCGTCGACACCTTCCGCAAGCCCGTTTTACCGGCGCGTTGGTCATGCCGATGGCGCCACGCGGCTTGGAATTGATCGCCGGGGTCAAGAAAGATGCGAATTTCGGGCCGGTGCTTCTGCTCGGGTGGGGCGGCACGGCGGCGGAGGCGATGGAAAAAGTCAGCCTGCGCCTAGCGCCCCTGTCGCCGCTGGAAGCCCGGCAGATGATCGACGAACTGCCCGGCCAGAAACTCCTGCAAGGCTTCCGCGGCCGCCCGCCGATCGATCGGCGAGCCCTGGTCGATTTGCTGGTGCGGTTGAGTCGTTTGGCCTGCGCTCCAGGCGTGGCGGAAATCGATCTCAACCCGGTTCGCCTTTATCCGGACGGCGTGCGGATTCTGGATGCGCGAGTGAAAGTGGAATGATCCGCTACATCGCCCGCCGGCTGCTTTTGCTTCTGCCCACTGTGCTGGGCGTAGTTACGTTGGTTTTCTTTTTCCTGCACATGATTCCCGGAGATCCGGTCGAGGTCATGTTGGGCGAAACCGCCGAGCAGGCCGATAAAGCCGCCTTGCGGCAAAGCCTCGGCCTTAACGACCCGTTGCCCGCGCAATACCTGCGCTTTCTTGGCGGCCTGCTGCACGGGCAGGTGGGTGAG
>Ga0315277_10011971_pt1 | contig 10892 bp, 10 predicted proteins | sample YL17G05_15_MG_FD_203695 | JGI IMG/M metagenome (GOLD analysis project Ga0315277, IMG submission 203695) | Sediment microbial communities from Yellowstone Lake, YNP, Wyoming, USA - YL17G05_15 | ecosystem: Environmental > Aquatic > Freshwater > Lake > Sediment | place: USA: Wyoming | collected... | reverse complement strand
GAACGCCCATCCGCCTATAAGATCCGATGATGAGTGGGTGAATCGACGCCTCCGCCGCTCCCACAATCACCGCATCCACCACTCCCCGGCCGATCAGCCGCATGCCCCACACTATCGCATGCCCGCCCGACGCGCACGCCGTCACGGGCGCCGCCATTCCACCCGTCAGGCCGAACCGGGTTGCCACGGCTCGGGCCGCCGCGTCCGGCGCGCCGCGCGCCCACGCGTCTCGGCCGTCCGGGCCCGCCTCGGCGGACTCGCCTGGCGAGGCCGACGGGCAAGCGGCGGCCTCGCTCAGCGCAAACACCCCTCCCTTGCTTAGGGTCACGAACACCGCCACGCGCCGCGGATCGACGCCGCTTGCCCCGAGACCCGAATGCGCCCACGCCTCGTCCGCCGCTCGGACCGCAAACTGGACGGCCCGGTCGGCGTCTTCCGTCCCGCGCGGCGGGACGAAATCCGCAAGGGCGGCGGCGGTGGCTCCCTTCAGACCGGGAAAACCGGAAAGGTACGCGATGGCGCTTTCGCCTCGAAAAACGGGTTCCACCGCTTCAAGACCTGCGCCCTGCGGCAAAACGAGGCCAACCCCGGTGATGGCTGCTGGCGGCATGTCACGCATTGGGAGAGGCGCCGGCGGCTCCGTCCCCTGCCCCGGCCGGCTCGAGCCCCAGGTCCCGGATCATCTCCAGGTCTTCTTCGGCCGGTCGGCCCGCGGTGGTCAGGTAGTTGCCAATCAGGCACGCATCCGCGCCGGCCTGAAACATCAGGCTTTGCAGACCCCTCAGGTTTTTCTCCCGGCCGCCCGCCAGTTTGATCGTCCGATCCGGCAGGACGAGCCGGAACATCGCCACAATCGAAAGGATCTTCAGCGGCGCCAGCGGCGCCGCGTCCTGGAGCGGCGTGCCCGGAATCGGGTGCAGAAAGTTCAGCGGCACCACGCGGGCGCCGAGGTCGCGAATCGCCAAGGCCAAGTCCACCCGGTCCTCGTCCGATTCCCCGACCCCGAAGATGCCGCCCGAGCACAACTCGAGGCCCGACGCCAGCGCCGCCCGCGCCGACTCCACCCGCGACTCGTACGTGTGTGTCGAGCAGACGCGCGGAAAGTGCCGCGCCGACGTCTCCAGATTATGGTTGTATCGCCGGAAGCCCGCGGCCGCCAGCCGTTCCGCCTGCTCGCGCCCGAGCGCCCCAAAACTTCCGCAGACCTCCAGCCGCGACTCCGCGCGGATGGCCCGCGCCGCTTTCTCGACCTGCGCCAGTTCCTTTTCCGAAAGGCGGGCGCCGCTCGTCACGAGGCCGAAACTCGTCGCGCCCCACGTCGCCGCCGCCTGCGCCATCCGCACGAGGTCTTCGACGGCCAGAAGACCGCGCGGCTCCACAGGGGTTTTCCAGTGCCCGCTCTGCGAGCACCAGTGGCAATCCTCGCTGCATCGCCCGATCTTCACCGGCGCGATGCTGCACAGATGGATGCGCCGCCCACGGAGATGCTCGCGGACGTGACCGGCGGCGAACAGCAACGGCCACGGATTGTGCTCCGCTTCCCGAAGCACCGCCAGCGCGTCCGCCCGCCCGATCGCCTCGCCCCGTAGGACGCGGCGCGCGCAGGACTCCGCGACCGCCGTCGCCGTGACGTCCGTCGGAGGCGCCATGCGGCCGCTCACGGCCCGCCGGCGGCAAAGTCCGCCGCCAGGTTCCGCGAATCCAGCAGTTCCCAACTGCTCCCCGCCGCCGTCGTCCCCGCCTTGGGTGCATACAGGTTGGCCCGCTTGGCAACCGTGTCAACAATGAGGACGGCCTCGCGGCTCGTGGAAATGGGGCCGCTGGCCATCACGTAGTCGCCCGCTCGCGACTCTGCCGCCGCAAGGGCCGACGGTTCCGCCCTTCCCAGGTAGAACCCAAGGGCCAAGGCAGCCAGTGTCGCGTTCACACACACCAAGGCTACCAGAATCAGGTCTTTTGTTTTCATGTCGCACCTCATCTGTTGCGAAAGGCCGGAGGCCTTCAGGGTCCCTTGTGCTGGAAATCGCGGGCCAGATCCGCCCCGCCGTCGATCCTCAGTTTCTTCTCCGCTTGGCCGTACGCATAGAAAATCAGGCGGCGCGTGGCCGTATCCAGCACGGCGAAGTCCACGTTATTGTCGCGGACCTCCGCCGTCACCACCAGGTATGCCGAATACACCCCGCCCTGGCCGTACGCCGTCCGCTCCTGCCGCAGGCCGCTCGACACGATGCCGCCCAACACGAGCGCCACCACGACGAGCCCCGCAATTGCCCACGTCTTCCCGTCCATGTTCCCTCTCCTTTCTTGTTGGCCACCGTGCTGCAGCCAAAACGCAGCACTAAGTTCGCTTGAAACGTTTGCACGGAATCGCCAGCACGCTCAGGCACATCACGACTGCCACGATGTTCGGAATCCCGTAAGAGGGTTTCAACGGGGTCTTCTCAGGCACTTTCCGGGCGCCGAGCGCCAGGCCCGCGGCCACAAACACCGCCGCCGCAAACGCCCCCGCCCGCACCGTCCAGCGCCATCCCTTTGGCGGGTCCTTCATGGCCGCCCTCCTCTCAAAAGAACGCTCGGATCGGACGCACCAATTCGCGGAATGTCCGCGTCGGAACCGAAACCGTGTCCCACGCGCGGCTCCGTGGCCTCGCTGCATCCGCGTACGCGCTCCGATAGACGCCCACCAGGGCGTAGTATTCGCCCCGAAACAGGTGCACCACTTCAAACCCCTCCGCCGCTTCCGGGCGCGTCAGATGATAACAGAACGCCAGCAAACCCGCAAACCCCGACCCGAAAACTTCCTCCCACTGCGCCAGGCTCTCAAGGTCCTCCCGCGTCGTCCAGTTTTCCCACAGGCGGCGGCTGCCGGCACGCTCGTACGGGAATCGCCGCCCCTTCACGTCCACCAGGAGGTTCGCCCCGCTCGCGCTGTACACCACAAAGTCGAAACTCTTGAGCCGAACCCCCGCGAACAGCGCCTTCTTCGCCTCGTCCACCGCCACGTAGGGAACGCCGGCCGTCCGAAGGTAATCCTCGAAGCACGCCTCGTAGATCACCTTCCGGTTGGCCATAAACGGGCCTATTGGGGCTCGCCGCCAAGAGCGTGATAGTCTTTCGCCACGCTCGTGGGCCCGCCGCCCTCCGCCGGGCGCAGGTCTCTCACCCGAACCAAGGGCCAGGCAAGGTCCTTGTCGTCAACGGTCACGATGAAGCGTGCGCCGGACTCTATCGCCCTTTTCTCCTGCCGGAGGATCGTGCCGCCTCGGCAATCGGGCAGGACAGCCCTGCCCTTCTGGCGAAGGTGGCTCACGACGGTAAACACTTTTTCCCAGTTTCGGTTCCACGTCGCGACATAGTACTGCGCCTCATTCCCCAATTCGGGTCCCAGTCCGCGATCGTGTAGCAGGAGTCCGAGGATCACGTCGCCGCAGCCGAATCCGCAGGCGGGCATCGGCTTGGCGCCGAGGTCGGCCAGGAGCCGGTCGTACCGCCCCCCGCCGAAGATCGCCCGCAATTCGCCCTTCCGGTCGTGGACCTCCCACACCGGCCCCGTGTAGTACGCCAGGCCGCGCACCGTCCCGATGTCAAAGCGGCACCACTCGCCGATGCCGTAGGCGGCAAGCAGCGCAAAAAGGCGCTCGAGCGACTCAAGGGCCTCGGCCACTTCCGCCGTCGCGCGTTCCCGGGCGTTGATGTCCTCCAGACTCCGCCATCCCAGGATGCGCTCCAGCGCCTCTCGCTGGCGCGACTCCAGGCCCGCCTCCTCCAGCATCCCCTGGATCGCCGCCGCCGGCGCCTTGTCGCGCTTGTCGAGGATCTGGAAGACCTGAGGCACCTTCGCCTCGGCGATCCCCAGGTGCTGCACCAGCGCCGCGAGGAGCCGGCGGTCGCTGATCCGGAACTCCACGTCCTTGGGCTTTAGACCCATGTCCCGCAGCGCGTCGGCGGCCACGGTGATGCACTCGGCGTCCGCAATCTCCCCCTCGACGCCCACCAAGTCCACGTTCCACTGGAAGAACTCGCGCAGGCGGCCCTTCTGAGCCCGCTCGTACCGGAAGCAGCGGGAGATGTTGAACCAGCGGATGGGAATCCGCAGCGACGCCTGCCGCGCCGCGATCATCCGCGCGAGCGTCGGCGTAAACTCCGGCCGAAGCGCGAGCCGCCGACCGCCCTTGTCCTCGAGCCAATACAACTGCTCGGCAATCTCCGGGCCGCTCTTCTCCGTGTACAGGTCCAGCGGTTCCAGGACCGGCCCGTCCACCTCGACGAACCCCGCCCGCCGGCTCGCCTCTCGCCACCGCGCGAACAGCCACTCCCGGAGCGCCATCTCCTCCGGGTAGAAATCCCGAGTTCCCCGGACCGCCTGGATCTTCACGCCTTGCCCCTGTCTTTCGCGCCACCCGCGCTACGGGGTGTCGATCTTCTCGACCATCCGCTCCAGCGACCCGTCCCCATGCTCGACGACGACTTCCACCTGGGTCGTCCCGGCCCGGCTCACTTCATTGTACAGCGGCGAATAACTCACGCTGCACTCGCCCTTCTCGTTCGGACCCAGCAGCAGGAACCCGCGCCCCTCGGGCGACGCGCCCGGCCGCTGCTCCGGGATTTCCACACGCTCCCCCGTGCCCTTGACGAGCGTCATCGTCACACGCCGCGGACGACTGCCACGGGCCTTGAACGTCGTCGAGATCTCCCGCCGGTAGCATGTGATCCGCATCCTCTGCTCGGGCGCCGTCGGCACGTCGCTCGCGTCGTTGCGCGGCGGATAGAAATACCACTTCTTCTCGTTCTTGTCGTAAATCCAGTCCCTCTCGTCACGGATCAGAAACGGGACGGCATAGATTTTGTAGTCCTGCGGCTCGTGCCCCGCCTGGAAAACCAGCGTCCAGCGGAATTGCCCTCTCCCCTCCTCCATGTCCACGACCGAGGCCTCGTCGTCCTTGCCGAACACGATATAGTGGCCCCCGCCGGGCGTCACCTGGAGTTCGAACAGAACCGGCTCGCCGTCATACGCCCATTGGTGCCGCGCGGCCGAGAACCGGCCGTCCGGCAAGGCTGTATCGGCCCACAGGACGGCGTGCGCCGGAGCACATCCCGACGTGAAGACGCCCGCGGCCAGCAGGCCGACCGCGAGCCGGCAGATAGCCGCATGTGCTGTTTGGTGAGACAACCGCGGACTCCCGTTTCTGTCGCGCAAAGCCCCTCCACGCTCCAACTTGCACGCCGCCGGATGGTAGACCTGCCCGTCAACCCTGTCAAGGTTTTTGGCTCCACCCCTCAGCCGCCCCAATGCTCCCCTTGCCCTCGCCCAGCAACAGTGGAAACAATTGGCGTGTCCCCAACATTCTCCCTAGAATTCCCTGAGAGAGCACAAAAGGAGCGCGAAATGAATAAGCGAGTTCTGACGTTGGGACTGTGTGCCTTGCTTTCCGCTACGGTGGCCGCGGCAACCGGAGAGGACCTGGACAAGGAATTCCTGAGTCCCCCGGACTCGGCCCGGCCGTGGGTCTACTGGTTCTGGCTGAACGGCAATATCACCCGCGAGGGAATCACCGCGGACCTGGAGGCGATGAAGCGCGCCGGCATCGGTGGTGTGTTAATCATGGAAGTCAATCAAGGCGCGCCCCAAGGCCCGGTGGCTTTCATGAGCCCCGACTGGCGGAAGTTGTTCAAGCACGTCGTCGCCGAGGCGAGCCGGCTCGGCCTCGAAGTCAACATGAACAACGACGCCGGCTGGAACGGCAGCGGCGGGCCGTGGATGAAACCCGAGCAGTCCATGCAGAAAATCGTCTGGAGCGAGACGGACATCGAGGGGCCGAAGCGGTTTGAGGGCGTCCTCCCGCAGCCGCAAGCCAACCATGGCTTCTACCGCGACATCGCCGTATGGGCGTTTCCGACCCCTGGGGCATTCCGCATCGCGGAAATTCAAGGCAAAGCGCTCTTCAATCGCCGGGATGTGCCCCCCGCTGCCGAGACGAGGCTGCCGCCGGAAATGGTCATCGATCGCGCCCGTCTCACCGATCTCAGCGCACGGATGGACAAGGACGGCCGGCTCGCGTGGGACGTGCCGGCCGGCAAGTGGACGGTGCTGCGCCTGGGCCACACGACGACAGGTGCGATGAACGCTCCCTCGCCGGACAGCGGTCGCGGCCTGGAGTGCGACAAACTGGCCAAGGAAGGCATCGAAGCCCATTTCGCCGGCATGATGGGCAAACTCATCGCCGACGTCGGACCCGCGGCAGGCAAAACGCTGGTCGCCACCCACATCGACAGTTGGGAGATCGGCGCGCAAAACTGGACGCCCCGAATGCGCGAGGAGTTTCAGAAACGGCGCGGCTACGACCCGTTGCGTTATCTGCCCGTGATCACGGGGCGGGTCGTCGACAGCCTGGAGGTTTCGGAGCGATTTCTGTGGGACCTGCGGCAGACGGTTTCCGACCTGTTGGTCGAAAACTACGCCGGCCACCTGGCGACGCTCGCCCAGCAGCACGGCCTGCGACTCTCGATCGAGGCGTACGGCGGCCCCTGCGATGACATCACCTACGGCGGCCGCGCCGACGAGCCCATGTGCGAATTCTGGATCGACGGCGGCGCCTTCGAAACCTGCAAGGAAATGGCCTCGGCGGCGCACACGTACGGCAAGCGGATCCTGGGAGCGGAAGCCTTCACAGCCAACCGCTGGGAGCGGTGGTTGCAGCACCCCGCCACCCTCAAGGCCCTCGGCGACAGGGTATTCTGTGAGGGTGTGAACCGTTTCGTGTTCCATCGCTACGCGATGCAGCCGTGGCTGAACTACAGGCCCGGCATGACTATGGGGAAGTGGGGCCTCCATTACGAACGCACCCAGACCTGGTGGGAACAGACGCTCCCGTGGCACGAATATCTCGCACGCTGCCAGTTTCTGCTCCGGCAGGGGCGCTTCGTGGCCGACATCTGCTACATGCAGCCCGAGGCCGCGCCGCAGGGATTCCAGGCCCACACTCGAAGCGGCTACGACTATGACAATTGTACGGCGGAGGCCGTCCTCACGCGCATGACCGTCAAAGACGGTCGGCTCGTACTGCCGGATGGCATGTCCTACCGGCTCCTGGTGTTGCCGCAAGTTACTACGATGACGCCGCCGCTCCTTCGCAAGATCAAGGAACTCACTTCAGCCGGCGCGACCGTCACAGGGCCGCGTCCGATCCGGTCGCCGAGCCTGACCGATTACCCGAAGTGCGACGAGGAGGTGAAAAAACTCGCCGACGAATTATGGGCCGACTGCGACGGCCAGGCCGTGAAAGAACACGCCTGCGGCAAAGGCAGGATCGTGTGGGGACCCACGCCCGAAGAAACCCTCCTGAAGATGGGCGTGCCGCCGGACTTCACGGCGAGCCCGGTCGTCCCCTGGATTCACCGCACCATCGGCGAGATCGAACTCTACTTCGTCGCGAATCCGCAGCCGCGCGACGTGAACGTGGCGTGCTCCTTCCGCGTAACCGGCAAGCGTCCTGAGTTCTGGCGGACGGAAACCGGCCGCATAGATCTCGCAGCGGTCTATGCCGAACGGAACGGCGCCACGAACGTTTTGCTCCAGTTGGGTCCCAGCGAGTCGGTGTTCGTTGTTTTCCGCAAGAATGCCGAGCCGTTTGACCCTGTCGTGGCCGTGACGCGCGGCGGGGCGCCAATCCTGGCAGCGGCTGACCCGGCGGCTCTCAAGATCGTCGTGGAGAAGGCCGTTTACGGCGTGCTCAGCGACCCGCAGCGCACCCGCGACGTTCGGGCCAAGGTGCAGCGCATCCTGGACGCCGGCGAAAACCGTTTCCAGGTCGGCCGGCTCGCGGCAGGCGACGATCCGGCCTACGGCGTGGTGAAAACCCTTGTCGTGGAGTACACCGTCGCCGGCAAGCGTGTCACGGCTACGGGCACCGACCCGGATACCATCACCCTGGCCGACGACCCCGCGACTTTCGAGCGTGTGGTCGAAATTCGCCGCGGCACGGATGGCCGACTGCTCCTCGAAGCCTCGCAGGCAGGGCAATACGAGTTGCTCACGGCCTCGCGCAAGACCCACCAACTTCAGGTGCCTCCCTTGCCGCAACCCCTCGAGATTACCGGTCCATGGCAGTTGCGATTCCCCCCGAACGGGGGCGCGCCGGAGCGCGTCACGCTCGAGAGGCTGATCTCATGGAGCGAGCACAACGACTCCGGCGTGAAGTATTTCTCAGGCACCGCCACCTATGCCAGGACGGTCAGCGTTCCGGCGAACCTCATCGCGAAGGACCGACGCGTGTACCTCGACCTCGGGAAAGTCCAGGTGATCGCCGAGGTGCGGCTCAACGGCAAGGACCTCGGCATCCTCTGGAAGCCGCCATACCGCGTGGACGTTACCGGTGCGGTACGGGCGGGCGAGAACGCCCTCGAAGTGAAAGTCACCAACCTGTGGGTCAACCGGATGATCGGCGACGAGGGGTTGCCCGAGGATAGTCAGCGGAACCCGAACGGCACCCTTAAGGAGTGGCCGCAGTGGCTGCTCGAAGGCAAGTCCAGCCCCACCGGACGTTACACGTTCACCGCATGGAGGCTCTGGAATAAAGACGAGCCGCTCATTGAGTCCGGCCTGCTTGGGCCGGTGACATTGCGGGTAGCGGAGCGGGTGGAGACGAACCCTGTTAGCGCGGGACCGGGGTGAACCGCGGCTGAGCCGTCAGTAAAGGTCCAATTTCTGCGGGCGCGCGGCCGCGCGTCATTCTTCCTCGGAGGAAAACTCGTCCTCCGGCATCTCCGCCTCGGGCGGCGGCTCCCCGCGACCCCTCCAGCGACGGTACAGACTCGTCAACGGGCCGCTCAGCACGTACCCTCCGAACCCGACGAGGAGAAGCACGTGCCACAGAAGCGCCGCCAACGCCAGACCGAGAACCACCGCCATCGCCAGACCGAGAACCGCCAGCACCAGATGGCTGATCGGCCGACGCTTGCGGATCAGGCGGTTCAGCGCGTGCTCGTACCGGACGTTTGACACCATCAGAACGGCCAGGGCGACCGCGAGGACCGGAAGGAACCACAGAAGCACCAGCGTCGCTCGAGGATAAGTGCCCTGCTGCCAGCAGGTGGCCAGGAAAATCACCACCGAAACGATCGCACCTGCCGCCGCCGGCGACGGAAGACCCTTGAAACTCATGTGCGCCTCTTCGTCGTGCACGTTCTCCACGTTGAACCGTGCCAGCCGGATCAGCGTACACCCCAGGTACGCCGCCGCGCACACCCACATCACCCACAGCCAATGGGCATAACTTTCCGGCACCGTGCCCTTGAGCGTCTCGACGACCACCCGGCTCATCAGGAACGCCGGGGCGACGCCGAAACTGACCGCGTCGGCCACGCTGTCCAACTGGCCGCCGAACTCGCTCGTCGCACGGGCAATTCGGGCCAGGCGACCGTCCAGCGCGTCCAGCACCATCGCCAGCAGAATGAACGCCCCGGCCAGCCGGACGTTCGCCGGTCCCATGGCGTGTTCCGCATCCGCGCTGCCCAGCGCCTTCATCGTCAGCGTGATCGCCGCAAAGCCGCACAGCGCGTTCCCCAGCGTGCAGAGCGACGGCAAAATGGCGATCGGTCGCGATTTCATCGGAACACCCCGAGAACGGTTTCCCCGCCTCGCACCCGCTGGCCCACCCGGACCGACCACTCGAATCCGCTGTCCGCCGGCACATACACCTCCGCCCGCGAACCGAACTTCACCATGCCGAACCGCTGCCCACGCTCCACGCGGTCGCCGACGGCCACGTCGCACACGATCCGCCGCGCGAGCACCCCCGCAATCTGCCGGACCACAATCCGTGCCCGCCCCCCGGCCGCGTTGCGAATCACGAGGCTCGTCCGCTCGTTCTCGCGCGATGCCGATTCCTTATACGCCCTTAGAAACCGCCCCGGACGGTGCGCCACCGCCTCCACTTCCCCGTCGCACGGCGCCCGGTTCACGTGAACGTTCAGCGGCGACATGAAAATCCCCACCCGATGCGCCCGTTGCCCCAAAAACTCCCGCTCGTCCACCTCGCTGATCTGGACCACCTTCCCGTCCGCCGGCGACACGAGGACATCCGGCACCGAGGGCACCCGCCTCTCGGGATCGCGGAAGAAAAAGAGCACAAACCCCAACCCAACCGCAAACGCCGGTGCGAGATACCAAAAGTACACCGCCGACAGCACCACCCCCGCCGCCGCCAGCCCCCCGAAGAGCACGATCTCGCGGATGCCGTACCGCGCCAGGGGAATCCGCATCGGCGCCTTCTCGCCTCCTCCCTCGAACCAGTAACCGCACGGGACCCGCGTCAGCCCCAGGTCCAGCGCGTCGATCGGGAAGTCCCGGCAGGTGCGGCTCCGCTTCTCATAGTGCGTGCACCGCTCCAGCGTCTTCTCGGGGTCCAGGAACGGGCAATAAAACGTCAGGTCGCAGCACGCGCCGCACGACCGGCACTCCCCCCGCCGAGTCTCGCGCACCCGCCGGACGTACCCCGGCCTGAGGCGGCTCAGACACTGCCGCCGCCCCTGCCCCGCCAGGCGGGAAAACCACCGCCCCAGCCGTTTTCCTGCCCCGGCGGGCTGCTCGGCGAATCGCCGGTTGACCCGCGCAATCGCCTCCGTGTTGTCCGTCCGATCCGTCATTGTCCCAATCCGGGCGTCCCGTCCGCGGCGTCCGCCGCGCAGGCCGCCCGGACGTCTCACTCCAGGTTCGCGTGGCGAGAATCCAGGTCCTGCGGCCGCTTCCCCAGACGCCGACCGATTTCCGCGCTGACGGCATCGAGAAGCACCAGCAGCGCCTGCTCAAACAGCGACCCCGCGTACTGCGACGATTGGTCGCTCCACCGGTCCGACCGCTTCGACGGGGCCGGAATCACGATCGTCTCGTCGGC
>Ga0315277_10011964_pt1 | contig 10896 bp, 9 predicted proteins | sample YL17G05_15_MG_FD_203695 | JGI IMG/M metagenome (GOLD analysis project Ga0315277, IMG submission 203695) | Sediment microbial communities from Yellowstone Lake, YNP, Wyoming, USA - YL17G05_15 | ecosystem: Environmental > Aquatic > Freshwater > Lake > Sediment | place: USA: Wyoming | collected... | reverse complement strand
TCGGTCCACGACGAGCACGAGTTCTTTCACGATCTTCTCAAATTCGTGGATGACGATGCTTAGACTTAGGCCAGCTCCAGAGCTCTTCAGAAGATTTTCCCTGATCTCATTGTAATCGTTCTCAGCCCTATCGATGCAACGGCCAAGTTCCTCGAGCACTTCCTTGTCTTGTATCTTTTCCTTTATCTTGTTCCGCAATACATTAAATGAAGCATAAACCGGTTCGGTCTTTGGGGTTGGACCGAAAACGGCTCTAATATTGGATTTGTCCATGTATCTTTCATTCTCGAACCTAGTTATAGCGAAGAGAACTGCTTTTCTGAGGAGATAGTAGGCAGTGTTTTCCACAAATCCCTCCCTGTTGGTCTTTTCTATGAGGTCTTCGCTGTCCTCTCTGTTCAAGAAGACGGCTCCGACGACTATGTTGTTGCTTATTTTCGTGGTTGGTTCATTGACCCTCCTTAGATCCAAGTCCAGCCAGTCATTGCCTTTCTCCCCATAATCGTATACTCTTATCCCATCTCTGTATATCCTCACTCCCCCGTTGCTGTTAAGGTAGTTCTCCAGTTGCCTCTTGCTCCCGATCAAGAGCTTCATGATCTGAGGATCCCTGTCATAAACATACAATTCAATGTGAACTTTGCCAATTTTGTGGGCATTCAGATCAATCTCTACAGGCTTTCTATCATATGGGTCAAGTATGTCCTCTTGGAGCATCTTTTTCCTCGGGTCTATCCTGCCCACCATTGACTGCCAAGGACTAAACTCAAAGTGCATGCTTAGACTGTTTCGTTCCAAGTCGCATGTCGCATGCCAGAGAGCATAATCTTGGATTTCCTCGGGCCTCATCAAACCCTCAAGAAAATCTGGAATGTCTGGGCAGCTGAAATCAATCCGGAATCGGGACTCCCCGGATTCAAAGGGATTGATGATGGATGTGACAGATCTGTAGGCATCCCTGACCATTCCCCTGTCCCATGGGCTCCTCAACTTGGTGATCTTTATCTTCGTTCCAGTGGTGTCGTTCCTAAAGGTCACCGGCTCCCGTTCTTGGATATGGACATTGACTCCTGAGAGGTATTTCTCACTTTCAAATGTCCTCCAGTCGATTTTGACGATGATTTCTTGGTTGTCCTTTTTGCGTGTAATCATCTCTATGACGTTTCCCAGCTTGTGGGCTGCAAAACGTCCTATGCCTTTTTCTCCAATTGGCAGCCTGTCAAATCTTGACGTCCGCTTTCTTGCCTCGAACTGTTTTGCCCTATAATCGGTTCCAGGTTCCATCCACGCATTGACTATGGTGTCAATGTCCATGCCAGTTCCGTCATCTTCAATAGTTATCTCCCCTCCTTCCTCGTTGCCTACACGCTTCATAGTGATCTGAACAACTGAGGCGTCAGCGTCATAGGCGTTCTTGACTAGTTCAAAAAGTGCTATCCGTTCGTTCCGTATCAGCTGGTCACCGAGTTGAAGTAGCAGACGAGCGCGAGGCTTGAAGGGCAAACTCTTCACATTGTTCATGCAAACCATCACTCTTTTGGCTGATGAAGACTCAACCAGACATAGAGTTCTAAACGTATTATGTTTTATGTTAGTGCGAGTGCTGGATTGTACAAAACTTGAAAGTAAGCTGTCCGTATTGCAGCTTGAGACTTCAGTCAAGCTTGTTTGGAATTAAGACCCCAAGTATGCGCGAAGTCGCAGATTCCGCCCAGAGGGCATTTAGAACACAAGGGTTTCTTTGGAAAACATATTATGGAAGCAAGATCTATAATCGCCCAGTTAAACTTCTGTGCCTTTCCTTTCGGAAGAAGCTTGTTGGAGATTTCTCTGAAAGCAGGCTTTCTTCGTGCTTCTTTCTTCCAGTCAAGGTCAAAAACTCTACCAACGACCCTACAAACGTTTGAATCAACAACTGCAACGTCTCTTCCATAAGCAAACGCCAGAACCGCATCAGCCATGTAATCCCCAACCGATGGAATAGAAAGAAGCTGGTTACGATCTGATGGGATTCTGCCATTGAACCTCTGAATGATGTCTTCCGCCATCTGTTTGACACGCTTCGCCCTCCAAAGCAGCCCTAGCTTGGCAAAATATCTCCTAATCTGCTTCAGAGACGCCGTTTTCAAATCGTCTATCGTCGGAAGCTCGCATAAAAAGTCCAAATAGACAGGAGCAACCTGATTTGCCCTTGTTCGCTGAAGCATTATCTCTGCGATAAGAATTTGATAAGGGTCCCTCTTTTCTCGCCAAGGAAAACGTCGGCCATTCTTTTCGTACCATTTCAGAAGCAGAAATCCAAAAGCGGATTTGGCTTCAATCGAGGCTTCCATCGTTTTCCTACCGATTCATATATGAGAAAGAAACAAGTATAAAGGGTGAATCAGACGGTTGCTATTATTATGGAGCAGAGACCTAACTCCATTGAGCTCTTCGCCGGTGCCGGCGGGTTAGCGTTAGGTCTCGAAGCAGCTGGTTTTTCCACAAGAGCGTTGGTTGAAATCGACAAATACTGTTGCCAGACTCTGCGCTACAACGCTTCCAAGTATTTTCCGGATGCAAAGGTCTTTCATAGGGACATCACGAAGCTGGACGTCTCTAAAGTGCTGAAATCTGTAAGAATGGAAAAAGAGCAGATCGATCTAATCGCGGGAGGCCCCCCGTGTCAATCTTTCACTATCGCAAAGATTCCCAAGGGAGGTAGATCTCTGGATGACCCTCGCGACAACCTGTTCCTTCACTTTGTTCGCTTCGTGCAAGAGATACGCCCTAAGTTCTTTCTCATGGAGAACGTCCCAGGACTTCTGAACAAGGCGGAAGGGGAAGTTTTTCAGAGAGTATTGAATGCTTTCGGTTCGCTTGGATACCGGTTGAATCACAAAGTGTTGAATTCAGCTGATTATGGCGTACCTCAGATAAGGAAACGGTTATTCCTTCTTGGTGCAAGAGATGGACGCTTTCTTAGGTTCCCTGAACCGACGCATTCCCCATCCCACAACCTTTTACGACTCCCGCTATATTTGACAATCAGGCAAGCATTCTCGACGCTTACTCCAGATATGCCCAATCAGGACATGCCCAGACATACCCAGAAGAAGAAGGAGAAATTGGCAAGTCTGGTTCCTGGATCTGCTTGGAAAAACTGGAGATTCAGAGACAATCTGGATAAACCGTCAAGATGTATAACAGGACACTGTAGGGATGACTGGACGCACCCTGTGGAAGCACGAACAGGCACAGTCAGAGAAGTTGCAACACTTCAGAGTTTTCCAACAGACTACGCTTTCTGCGGACCTATAATGGCATTGAACTATGTGAAATTCCAGTTTCAATATAGACAGGTTGGCAATGCAGTTCCTGTACTTCTTGCCAAGGCAGTCGGAGAGAGCATTCTCAAGCAGGCAGAGTCCTCTGAGATTGAGATGGAGCAGACTCAATAAACCTCTCAACCTCACCTTGAAACGCAGCTGCCTTTTCCTTGATGACTCTGGAAAATTCGCTCATTCTGTGCAGGTTTTCATCGGAAAAAGTCTTTGAACTCAGATCTGAAAAGCACTCGTACGGAAACGTTACAGTCTGTGTTGGCCCGCCTGTCATTCCTATCCCCCCAGCTTGAAGAGTCCAGTTGCAGTTCATGACTATGGAATCAAGGGTCGTTATTTTCCAGCTCACGAATCTTCTCTGTGGGGAATCCTCAACTTCCCTAACTACGTAAAGACCATTGCAGTCTAAAGGAAGGCATATTCGCATAAGCATTAGTATTCTTCCTGCGTCAATCCCAAGAAGCTTCACCCTGTTTGCTTCAAAAGGGAACTTCTCTTTTATCTCCAATGGCAGAATCTTTCCTTCATATGAAACAAAAAAGCCGTCGACATCATAGGGATCAGCAACGGGCTTTTTCATCAGTTCTTTGACGAATGAATTGAAAAAGACTTGATTCAGCACAAGGGATTCGAGGATATGGATATCGAGAGCTTGATAACTGTCAATAACGCGAGTGTCCCACGCTACCCCGCGGCCCGGCCTTCCTCTTCCTGGCCAGATAGCAAAGAACTGCCGAGCGTCTATTCTGCCGAGATTTTCGTTTTGATACCTGAACAAGGTCCATTCAAGATCCCCGAGATTCCTAGTACTGGGGCCCCCGGTCGCAAAGCAATGGAAAACACCGAACCCAGACCTAACCAAGGAGCCGCAAAGACCGTGAAAACCTCTGTTGGATATCTGAGCATCGACCGCGGATTGCAGTGTCTCTTCTGACTCGATCTTATCGTGAACGAAAAAACACATTCTCTTGCTTGCAGTTGAACCTTTCGGAGACATGACCCAGCAGCCATTGAAGTATTTTCTTTCAACATTTCCGCCGCTTTCGTGGACCCATCTTTGAAAACTGGCTTGAGCGACGAGCCCCATGGCCTTGTTGCTCCCCATGATGTTCTGCAGGTAACTAACGGCAGCAGCGCGTTCCATTCTATCAGACCTCACAGGCTAAGTAAAGCAGTTCGGAGACTACGCTAATAAGATTTTAGTGGCTGACGCGTCTAGGGTCAGCTTTTGGCCATTTTCAGTCCGTTCAAAACTTCGTCTTCACTTTTGTGAATGCATGCAGTTGGCCTATTAGTTGCTCGGTTTTGATTCGATCTGGTTCGATTAGTCTGTTGTTGTAGTTGTCATATCCTACATAGACTACTGACGGTTTTATGTTCCTGATCCATTGAACAAATACGTCCATATCAAAGTCCATTATCGGTTCTATGCAGACAAGCTTGTGCTCGAATTGTATGTTTGCCATGCTTCTGTATCTCTCGAAGGGTGATGGAGCCTTGGAAACCGAGTAATCCTTATTGGATTCCAATGTGGCTCCTAGAACCACGTTTTCGGGAAACAAGTCAAGAAAATCCCTGTACTTCATTGGGTTCTTAGTCAAGAATAGGAACGTACTGTCGGGGCTTTGCCTGACAGAATCCAAGACCTTAGTTATCCATTCTGATGGCACCCATTCTCCGAATAAGTCACCCATGTCAGAGACAAAGACAAACTGATTGTGGAATCTTTTTGTCAGTTCCTTCTCAACCAGCTTAGGCGTGAAACCATCTTTATACCTCTCAGAATTCTTCAGCCTAGTGCACACGAGTCTTCTTGCCCAGCAATACAAACAGGAATGCAAACAACCAATGACTGGATTCCATGTCTTGGTTATCACGTCAAACATCCTAGGGTTCTCTCTGGGCGGGGGAGCATCCAGAAACCCATCCTTAGAAAAACGAGATTGCATTGCCATCGCCACCTCGCTGTCTCAGTAGCCGATAATCAAAATCCCTTTCAGTGGCAATTTGAGCCTCCCGCTAGCATAAAGCGTGTCAAAATGAGTGATCACTTTTTCGAAGTCGGCCTTTTTTCTGTAAGTCCTGCGGACACTTATAACCAAGTAATTCACATCATGCATCATACATGCTTCAAACAAGTCCTTAAGGAACTGGTAGTTGGTCACAGCCCTCCCAGCTTCTGCTTCAAGAACTGTGCCTGTATCTTCCTGAAAGGCATCTACTTGAAACGATTTTTCGGGTTGACCATCCCGCCCAAACAGCACAGGTACTTTGATTTTGTCTTCAATCTTGTTCCCTTTTTCCACTTTGAAGCCTATACTGAGTAAGCTTTTCTTCAGAACTATGAGCACTTCATTGCTGGTCAATTTGTGTTTTGATGAGTCTATTGTCTCACCATATTGCTTGAAAACATCGACAACCTTTAGTAGATGTTTAGGTACAGCGTCTGACTTTGGATAATACTGCCAGCTTATCATGACGAACATAGATTATGAGGCTTAGCCTATAAAAGACTGCAGAGAGGTATGAAGCCCCCCTGCATAGGTAAGAGAATGGCCTGTTTTGCAGCCAGTGTTTAGACCTCTAAAGACAAAAATACTCGAATCAAACTTCTCACACAAATGGAGATTGACTTTGAGCACAAAGTCTCTTGTCATGGAACTGCTCTTCACTTCTTCAAAAGCTCTGGAGCCAGGATTGAAAGAAGTCAGATTTGACAAGTATGAACTGAGTTCGATCCCCACAGCCAAAGAGTCCTCAGATGATTCTCATGAAAACCTTGTTCTTCATTTCCATGACCTGTGGAAAGAGGGGCAGATGAGTTCCAATCCTGAAAGAGAAGGTGACTATGTTCTTTCCTTGCTGTCACTCGTAAGTGGAATGAAGCGCGTGCGCGCTATCTCGGGATGGGGGTACTGGTGTGCCGTTGTTTATGGTCAAGAAAGAAGTGTTTGAATGGGTGAAAAGCGGGCAGAAAACCGTTGAAGTGCGGAGAGGCAGCGCTCGGAAGGGGGAAGAGGCCGTTTTTCAGTGCGGCTCCCACATTCTGAGGTTGCAGATAGCGAAGAAAGAGACGGGCAGGCTAGCCGAAATTGTGAGGCAGGACAACTTCAAGGCCATAATTTCGACTGCAAACTCACAGGACGAGACAATCCGTTGCATTCAATCTCTCTATGGTACCACGGAAAGAGTTTTCTCGGCATACTACCTGAAAACCGGTTGAAGGCAAAGGATAAGTCCGACTGGTGAGCTAATTCTGTATGGGTATTTGAGTGGACGGGCCCGACGGAATTGTTGATGCCTTCATCTCCTTTCAGAGTGCCGATGAGGCATTCGCGAAGAAGCTGGCAGAGGGCATCGAGGCCTACCCGCGGAACGGACAACGGCTAAAGGTCTTTTTCTCGCCTTGGGACATCACCCCCGGAGACAACATCGTCGAGAAGATAAATCAGGGCCTCGAAAGGTCTCGCTTCTTCATCTTGATTCTCTCTCCTCAGGCGCTTCAGGCAGACTGGCCCACGGCAGAGAGGGCGGCAGCCATCTACGCTGACCCGTCGGGACGACTCGGCAGGGTGCTCACCGTGCTGAGGCAGCCGTGCAGGATTCCGCCCCTCCTGAGGTTCAGACATTACCTCGACTTCCGCAAGGATTCGCGGTTTGATGCGGAGCTGACGCGCCTCCTGTGTGTGCTGACGGGCGAGCCTATGCCTCGAGGATGCACGCCGCTCGACCTGTACAGGGCGGTAAGCCAAAAGAAGCCCGATGAAAGGGGGTCGCCGCTGACGGGCCTCGCCGAATCTTGGAAGCCTGACCCGGTGAACGAGGACATCTGCTGCAACCTCTTTCCGGCCAAGTCACTTCCAAGCAAGGTCTGGAGCGCGCCCTGTTTCGTGACTGACCCGATTCCGCGGTATTTTGAGCCCGAGGTCATCATACCGCCTCACATTCTTAGGGAAAAGCGTCTCTACACCTTTGTGGATCTCTCGAGAGAGGACAACGCCTTCAGCGGCGTCGTGGAAAACTACGACGTCAAATCAATCGACACGACAGAGTGGGGCGCAGACGAGGTTCACTCTCGGATGCTGGTCGAGCTTCTCGGCTGGGGACTCGACAAGCACTGCAGAAAGCTCGGCCTATACTTCGACGACACGGGAGAGAGGTACTACTACGACAAGGATGTCGTCCTGAAAGAGGTCAAATGGGCCCCGTCAAAGAGGCGGGTCTCCAAGGAGCTGGTGATCCAGTACAAGGAATACTGGGCGCACAGGGCAGTCCAGCCCGAGTTTCACGTCATCGGAAACCTCGTCTTCCTCAAGATTAATACGGGATGGACGTTCACCTACGACGGATACAGGCCGATCCAGAACACCCTCAGGTCCACCCTTTCGACGAAATTCTTGGCCAAGCAGAAGAACGAGCCGAACTTCAGGGAGGCACGTTTCTGGGCTTGGTTCTTCTCCGAGGACGGAAAGACGATAAAAATGGACTTCGGAGGCACACGCGTCGAAGTAGACGCGAATCCCCTTTCGACGCAGGTGACGGGCGGCGTTTTCGGCGACTACACCGAGCTCTCGATTATGACAAGCGGGCCGCCCAAAATCTTTGAAGAGGCGGCAGGCAGGGAGGAGGAAGACGATGAGCTCGAGTAGGATAGCCTCTGCCACGATACTTGACGAGCCGCTGCTTCTCTTCGGCGGTTCTTATCCTGCCGTAGACCCGAAGCTGGGTATCTCCCTGTACGGACCCTACGCGACGGAGAAGACTGTCAAGGCCGGAATAGTCGGAGACAAAGACACGATATCGCAGGTCTGCACCATTCTGGAGAGGCTGCGACACCCTATTGAAGGGCCAACAAGACATCCCCTGTGGACTCCCGACTATCCCGGAATGTCGCCGGACAGCCCCTTTCATTGCGAGCTGCAGACGGCCGAAAAATGGTGGCAGCCAATCACCACGCAGGATATCGAGCCGCTGGACAGGTTTTCCGGCGTCAAGGAGCGCATCTCGTTCGCGGTCGGCATATTCTACCGGTACATAAGCAACCTCAAGGACAGAGAGGGCGACTTCGACCTCGTCATCTGCGCCCCGCCAAAGAGGATGATGGATCTCTGCATAACCGCGGAAGAAAGCAGACTCAGGAGAAGGTTCACGAGAAGACAGAGCCACGGAGCCCAAAAAAAGGGAAGCTTTCTGCCCGGCCAGACATACCTCACGGACTTCGTCTCCGAAATCGAGAAAGACCAGTATGAGCAGGCCATCCAGCGAACCGCGGACAACTTCCACCATTTTCTCAAGGCAAGAATAATGCGTCTCGGAATCCCGACGCAGCTGATTCTGCCCTACACGCTGAACGCCTACACGTTGCCCAACCAGAAGCCAAAACAGGACGAAGCAACATTCGCTTGGAACCTGTCCGTTGCCCTCCTGTACAAGGCGGGAGGACGGCCTTGGCGACCCGAAAAGATACCGACAGGAACCTGTTTCATCGGCATCTCCTTCTACCGTGAAAAACCGGTCTACGGCGGACAGATGGGCACGAGCGTTGCGCAGGTGTTCACCCCCGAGGGAGAGGGGCTGGTGCTGAAGGGCGAAAGGTTCTCTTGGCCCTACCGCAGGTCTCCCAATCTGCCTGGGGACAGCGCGAAGAGGCTTCTGGAAAACGCCCTCTCGCTGTTTGAGCAACACACACACGTCAAACCGTCGCGGGTAGTGATCCACAAATCCTCCAAGTACACGCAGGAAGAACTTGACGGATTCGGCGAGGCACTCGGGAACGTCCACCAGCGTGACTTCTTGGCAATCGAGAGGAAACAGAAGAGAATCCGCTTCTTCAGGCTCGGATACAACCCCATCATTCGAGGTACGAAGATAGCCTTTCCCGACAAAACGTGGCTGCTGTACACGAAGGCGTACATCCCGTTCCTGAAAATCTACCCCGCTCCCAGAGTCCCGCTGCCTCTCGAGATAATCCAGCACGTCGGAGACACGCCGCAGGAAACGCTTGCCTCGGAAATCCTGATGCTCACAAAGCTGAACGTCAACAGCGCCGACTTCTGCAGCCACCTTCCAATAACCCTCGAATTCTCCAATAAAGTCAAGAGCATCCTCAAAGAGTTGCCTCCGGGAAAACCGCCCCAGAGCAAATACCTCTTCTATATGTGATCCTTGCTTGCACCACCAACCATCCGGAGAACATTGGGCAGACTCAGGTTTTTACGGTGAGACAGCACCTATACATAGCGGCAATGTTGAACCCGAAAAACTGGAATCCCCTCCACACAGTCAGGACGACTTTTCATCTCCTCCTATTAGCCTACCTTGCGGCTTCCATTCTGCTCTCCCTGCTAGTCTTCTTCCGCCTGCAGATTGCGCCTCTGGATGCCGTCAAAGGCGCGAACATCACGCTCTACTTCTCGGTCGGCTACGTCCTTCCCCTTGCCTCCTTTCTGTGGGCAACAATATTCCTCCTATGGCTTTACGACCCGAAAGGCACCCTCAAAACGGTCAGCTTCTTCGTGCTTTTCTTGGCTGCCGCGATAAGCTACGTTTTTCTCCTGCTTCTGGCTTTGACGGGCGAAGTGCCGGCGGGGCCGCTCATCCAGATTGCTCCGGTCGCCTCCGCGGCGCTGCTCTACGTTGCCAAGCTCAAGCCCCGCAGGAGAACCGTTGCCGTGCTAGCAGTTGTCCTCTCGGTCAGCCTGCTGCTCCCCTATTTTTCCGTCTTCGCGTGCCAAAGCAGCATAATAGCGCAGGCGAAATCGATACCGGGCGAAGCGGACAGGGCAAGCTTCATCGCGGGCTACGTCAGCAAAACCGCAATCTACGAGACGCCGCTCTTTCTGGGCCCCTTCAGCGGGGCCCTGAGGGCATCTGACGACCTCTGGAAGTTTCTGTTGGGTGGCAGAAGCGCCTGCAGAGAACTGGCAGAGGCAACATCAAACCTTCTCAACCAAGCCGGCCTAGAGAACAGAAGAGTCAGCCTTCCAGGCGAGGACCACACTTTCATCGAGGTCAGGATAGACGGAGAATGGCGGACGCTCGATCCCGGATACTACGGCGGAGAACTCCTGACAAGACAGAACAGGACGGAGAGGAGAATCGCCGAGTTCGGAGCCATATCCTACATCATCGCCTACCGCGGGTCATCCCTCGTGGAGCTGACCCAGTACTACGTGCCCACCGACACCATCGTCATAAGGGTGACCTCTGAAGGCGAGCCCATCGTCAACGCGAAAGTCTACCTCACCCACAAGTTTATGGGCAGAACCCTGCGGCTACCCGACTCCAACGTCAACTTCTACACCGACGGAAACGGCACCGTCACCCTCCATATGGGTGCCCTCACCTACGGCGACAGGGCGGCGGAGTTCGAGTCGCTGTACCACGTATACGTCGACGGCCAAGACACGGGGTACACTGTTACGAGCACGGGGACCGGAGTTGTGCAGCGGGCAGAAATCGACTTGGCCGGCTAGTCTGTTTTTCCGCACATGCCTCTGAAAACAGCCGATCCCTCAAAACCTTAAATCCTCTCAAATCTCTGTCTGTTGAGATGCTGTGGAGATCTGAAAAG
>Ga0315277_10011962_pt1 | contig 10897 bp, 8 predicted proteins | sample YL17G05_15_MG_FD_203695 | JGI IMG/M metagenome (GOLD analysis project Ga0315277, IMG submission 203695) | Sediment microbial communities from Yellowstone Lake, YNP, Wyoming, USA - YL17G05_15 | ecosystem: Environmental > Aquatic > Freshwater > Lake > Sediment | place: USA: Wyoming | collected... | reverse complement strand
ATAACTTTTATCAAGATATTTTCTCCAATTGTAATGCCCCTGCGGAGATAAAAAATATGTATCAATATCTTTCAGCGCCTGTTCTCGTAAAAACGAAACATCAACTTCTGGCATGTTATCTTTTAACATTTCTTCAATTTGCGGCTGATTATTTAGTAAACTCCCTTCAACTGTCCAATCAATGGCATGGATAGAATAACCGCCTCTTTTTAAACACTCCATAATTCTTTTATTCGTTAAAGTAATTTTACCATGTGGTATATGCTCGATCACAGAACAACTATAAATAGAACTGAAATAATCCGATGGAATTCGTCTATCTTCGTGAAAGAATCCCTTAAATATTTTCAAACTGGGATACTTAATTTTATTTATTAAATACTTCCCCGTTCCGCCACCGTAACTATCATAGACGTCTATTACCCATACTTCGTAGCCCTTTTTTTGTAAAAAACGGGCAACTTCACATCTGTCAGCGCCAATTTCTAGAATTGCACTCCCTGGTTGCGTATATTGCATTATACGGTCTGCAACCCAGGGTCGTTGAAAATTTTTTAAATCACCAGATAAACCAGCAACTTCAGGCAAAGTTTGAATAAGTCTATTGTATTCTTTAACGGTCGCACAACCAATTTCTTTTAGTATCACAATAAATATAATATCTTGTTAGTCTATTTTCTCATTTTCGCCAGTGTTTCGACAAATCCATCCTCGCTCCATTCAATCTGTTCGAATGGTATTGGCAATAAATGCTTCGATGGAAAATTACCTTTCATAAACATGGGCCACCGGTATTCATTTGGTGGTACATCATCCGCAAGTAACCGGTACTTGGCTCTGTACTCTTTCACCTGCTCCGGCCAGCCGGTACGATTATCTATCATGAGTACAGGAGCGCCGAGCCAGTGCGCGGCGAAACCTATTCCAGAATTTGGTGTAATAACGAGAGCTGCACGTTCCTTCATCAGGTAAAAGAGACCCCCAAGGCTGAGAATCGGAGCATATCCATCTATCGCCCAAGTTGGAAAAACCTTTTCATCCCACTGCGTTCCGGTGACAATTAACGGAAGTTTCCACTTCCGCAGTTCTCTGTATATCAGATCCATATTGAAACGTGTTACATTATCTTTTGTAGCAGTTTTATCTGCAATAAAAGGTGAGAAGATTATTACCGGACCGCCACCATATAGTTTTTCAAATTCTTCACAGTCATTAACAGCCTGTTTAGTCGGATGCCATTCTGGATATGTCCACGATTCGATTAGATCTACACCCGGACAAAAATGAACCGCATTATTAAACATCTGTAAATAAAACGGATTGCGGTTCAGCTTCCATTCATTACTTTTAATCCGCTCGATTATGTATCCGTAATAAAGATCAATATGAATACCCCAGTGATCTTCAACTGATCGCTGTCCATCGAGTATATATGTCCGGTGCTTGCGTATATGCTCGTTGACATCGAAGAGATTCCTGCATGAATATGTTGGTATGATATCAATTGCATCAATAAAAGGATTGTCTCCAAGAGCATCTCTGAAGAGATCCAGTATTACCCATTTGATCCGGCAATCGGGATAATGCTTCTTTAGCAACTCTGCAGCTGGAAGCGCCATGTAAACCTCCCCCGCTTTGCCTGGATGGTGAATTATAAAGTTCACCGTAGAACCTCATCGAAATTTACTCTTGGGAATACCTCGAGCTTACCACCTATCGTGGCGTTATATATATGGCAACCATATATCGAAGCAGCTTCGTGCGCCATCTTGTAATGCCATATCATATTTTCTACTTGAGGATTATGCCATTTTCTGCCCTTACCGAAGTAATCCGGAGTGAAATGGTTTGTATCATCATCAGCAGTTGAAGTGTAAAACATCCTTCCATGTTTAGTTTCTTCTCCTTCCTGGAGAACCGAAGAAGGAATCCGGAATTCTGTATCACACCCGATGAGATAAATTGGATCGAAACCAAGAAATACAGCAAGCTGTAATGCAGCTACGGTAACAGTATACGGCTGGATTAAAAACTTATCCGCTTCAAGGGAAAATGCAGAAAATGGCAGATTATCATGTTGTGGCACTTGTTGATTGAAGTATAGTCTGTTTTTTGCCGGTGGAATAATCTTTGTTGTTAACTTTATGCCTCCTGTCTGATGGTCCCGCAGTTCTTTCGGGAAAAAGCATACCATATCAGGATGTAGTTCGTGCATACGAATGATATCATCTGCCCTATCAGGAATGACACGCGTGTCCACTGCAGTATAGTATTGCGGGCGCCATGATATCCGTGGAAATATCAGGAAGAACGCATTTGTGCAGAAAACATACTCGCTATCAAGTTTACTCAGGTCTATTTTATTGAGCGACGGACCATTACCCGCAACAAAGCAGCGCTGACCGCGATGGATGTTTTTGAATCGTGTTAGATCAGTATCCATCTTTATCAGTCCATGTTGTTTCTTTACATGTTCAGTTGCTTTCACACTCTTTGTACCTATCTCAAGTACATCGAACAAATGGTGGGCGGTGTGCTCTGAATTAAATTTTTCCAAATTTCTGTGCATTTCGGCTCTATACTTCTCGATGTTATCGAGTACTTTGCGCGTGGACTCGACAAAGCTTGTGATATTCTCAGATTCGAACACTTCACCCGTACCATATGAGTGCAACTGGTCTGACATCCAAGTATCCTTGGGGACAACAAGAATGCAGCCATTTCCCAGACAATCCACCAGTAAGCCGGATGTTTGTGTGGGATACTCCCTTCTTGCATGCGGCAATACGACAACGTCACATCTGCGGAGTAACTGTTCGTACTCATCATCAGATATGTATCCGATAATATGCTCTATATGTTTATTTGCTGAGCGGAATTCATCTCCAATCTTCTCCATCGGTCTGCTCATCATGTGAACGTTGTGTCTTATGATGAAGCGTACAGACTTGTACTGCGGCATATCGACTAATCGTTCATAGAGCTGTTTGACCAGATGGTATCCCTGCTTTTCGCTCGGATTACCAAAATAACCAATCACGATTTCTTCAGATGCTGGTTTGATATTTCGCTCTTTGGAATGTTCTGCGCTGAGAATCGGAACGGGGATCAGGGTGATTGATCGGTTGAAGTAACTTTCATAGGCGCGGATTGTCCGTTTTGAGTCGGCATATAGATGAATCCGGTGTTCTTTATCGTTCCACTTGAGCAGGCTCGCAGCAGACTTTAGCAACTGGATGTATTCGTCGGAAGGTTCTGAGCGGCAAAACTCAGGATTTAAGTAGAATAAACACAGGTGCGTTTGCAAGTTAAGGCGTGCGTACTTCTTGTCTCTTAATACCTTCGCAAATACCGGGAAGTAGAGCGGGTGTGAAGTGTACATGAACATTGAAATCCTGTTTTCTTCGCACCCTTTTGCCACGAGCCTATCACAGATTGTTTCAAGAGTCGACGCGAATGCATTCAGGACAGTTTCTTCCTGATCCTGTATGAAGACCCGGTCCTCCAGGGCTTCAGGATACATAATCGGCAGATGAATTTTGTGCCGTCGAACGAAGGTACGGGCGGGATCTATTAGTTTCTTCGTGATCGCCATCGTTCTGAGTTTCAGCGGAGAGGTCGTTGCAAGCAGATTTTGGTTGGATTCCTTGAGAATGGCGCGGTGAAGGAAAAGCCGCTCCAGCTTTTGCTCTCTGGCAGTTTCGGGTGAGACGTCGTTGTTTACGAAGTGCCAGAGCTCCACTCCGCGACGTTCAGCTTCATCGCGGACAGTCCTGGCAATCCTGCGGTAATGACCTGCATTCTCAAGGAAACCAGGATCAATATAAATGAATAATTCTTTATGCATTCAGGAAAGTTTTAAATTGACTCAACCTGGGAATCAACTACTATATACCTATACAACTTTTAGGATTTGTTTATTATAAAACTCGATCATTACATTCGTACTCCCTACTGCGGCTAATTCTCCATTATTTAAGACAAGAACCTTATCACAAAAATCACTAATAGCTTGCATATCATGGGAGACAAGTACAATTGTCCTTTTTTCTGATTTCAATCGCCGAAAAACGTTCCTACACTTCTCGGCAAATATCTTATCTCCGACAGCTAGAACCTCATCCACAAGAATTATCGGGGCAACAGATTGTATTGCGATCGAAAAAGCCAGTCGAGTACGCATACCTGAAGATAGTGTCTCAAGCTGTGCATCTGCAAAACGCTCGAGTTCGGCAAATGCAAGAATTTCATCAACCCTCTTTGTCATTTGTGAGCGCGAAAATCCAAGCAGCGCTCCGTAGACATAGATGTTATCTCTGCAGGAGAAACTGTTATCAAATCCAAGTCCCAGTTCAAGAAGCGGAGAAATATCTTCGTTCACCATTACTGTACCGGCTGTTGGTTTGTACACACCGGCAATAATTCGTAACAGTGTTGATTTCCCCGAACCGTTTTTACCAATAACACCAACAAACTCACCCGGTTCGACATGTAGAGAAATATGCTTCAGAGCGTAAAGCTCTTCATATGTGTATCCCCGCTTAGAAATAGATATGATTTTATGAAAGAGTGTTTTTGTCCTTTCATGCGGGATTTTGAATACCTTCGATATGTTCTCAAGAACAATCATCAGACATATTCCGGTATGCGATGTTCATACTTAATAAAGAGCCATATCCCAAGGACGAATATACCGATACAAACTGCAACTGTCGTCAACGAGAATGCCCATGTAGGTGTATTATCGAATAACATGTACGCACGGAACATGACCAACACGCGTCCGACAGGATTCAGCAATGCAACAGTCGCAAGGGGTGCGGGGACGTTATGCGGATCGTACATTATCGGTGTAAGAAAAAATCCGAGCGTAAGTATAACATTCCATATTTCAGATATATCACGGAAATGAACAAATAATATCGCCAGTAATAATCCCACCCCAGTACTCAAAAATACAAGCAGGATGAATGGGAAAATCGCGAAAATCTGGAGTGCGCCAATATGATCAAAAATAATTACGGCTATCGTAAGAAGGAGCGTATTTATGACAAATGAAAAAAGTGCTGTGAGAGTCGAGGCAAATACTATGAGATAACGGGGAAAAAAGATAGTCTTGGTTAGTTTGGAACGGCTACGCACAGCATTGATTGCACTTGAAGAAACATCCTGGAAAAAATTCCATAAAAATACACCGAGCAGAAGGTATAGTGTAAATTTGGGAACCTTGACTATGAAGAGATAAGAAAAAACAAAATAATAGACCCCAAATCTGAGAAGTGGATTGAGCATCGACCAGAAGTAGCCGAGCGTGGAGTCGTGGTACTTTTTGCGGAAGTCGACGATCGCCAGCTCACGTACTATATTATAGTACTGCCGGAACTTCGTCGCTTTCTTAAGAGACTGTACCGCGGCGGCGGTTTCGGTATTTGCGGTTGTGTTGTTCAGGGCTGGGCCTTTCTACAACTCTCTGCGTGCCTCCGCGTACTTTGCGCCTCTGCGATTATAGAACGAAACGCAGAGACGCAGAGGTCGCAGAGAAAACGCAAAGGATTAATCACAGATAAGTAACTTACTAACTATTTCGCTATTTTTCAATAGAAATTCCCTGTTTTCCCCGTAAAACCTCAAAATAGAGATTTTCGTACGCCTTTACGTATTTTTCCCACGAAAACCTCTCACTTAGAATGCCGGAATCCATATCCCCGGGACTAAATTCAAGCGCCCTTTCTATCGCACCGGCAAATGAATCCGCATCCCCCGCCTTCGCTTCAAAAACACCCTTCATCCCGCCAACAACTTCAAGAGCGCCAACTCCGTCACTCACTACCGATGGCATACTGCTCGCAACCGCTTCAAGCGCTACCAATCCGAACGGCTCACAAACCGACGGACATACGAACACGTCGAGCGAAGCCATGATCTCCGGAACGTCATCCCGATGATCCCATACGATCAGGTCCCCGCGGTCGATGCTTTCCTTCATCACTGCTTCCATCTCCTGCCGGTACTTCGCGACGGCGGGAACAACGCTCTCCGTCATTGCCCCGCCGACCACGAGCATCAGTATATCTTGCCGTTTGTTTATCAGCCGTCTGCACGCATCCAAATACGTCAGATGCCCCTTCCATACATCATACCTACCGATGAACCCAACAATTTTCTTACCGGGCGGCAGTCCGAATTTACGACGAAGTTCTCTCCTCTCATCCGCAGACCTCGGATGGAACCGCTCCGTATCAACACCCCAGTATATTAAACGCACTTTCTTCTTGAGAAAACGACTGCCTTTCTCAATGTTACAACGGACACTTTTGGAAAGTACCGCTATACAACGTACCCTAAATAATGAAAGAATATCGAGAAGGAAAACGCGGAGTGGTTCGTGGAAAAAAATCACATTATAGATAATCCTTATCCGGCACGTGAGCGATGCAGGCAGTAGGAGCAGAAGCGACAGAACATCCTGGCACTGAACTATTTGAATTTTTTTCGAAATTATTATTCTACGAAGGGCGAACGATGCCTTTAGGTTTTTCCAGAAAATACCGGGCTTTATAAGCTGCTGCAACATGACCACCGTAAACGGCACTACTATGCACTCAATACCGAACCATTCGGCTTTTTCGACGAGCGGTCCGCGTTCGTTCACGACCATAATCGGTTCGAACTTCCGTCGATCGATGTGCTTCAGCAGATAATGCAGTCCGTACTCGCCGCCGCCAAACTGAGTGTAAAGACTTATTAGAAGCACGCTTATTTTATTGTTGCCGGATTTCATTTCCTGCTATCATGCATTGAAGGATTACCGGCATGGCTTTTTCGACCTGTCAGTGCGGCGTAAATATATCCCGCAGTTATCGCCATCTGCGCAAAACCGAACAGGAAAAACAGTCGGATCGCCCTGCCGAATGGTTCTACTTTGAATGGGTGTGAGAACATTTTTCGGTAAACACCGCGCGGTATCATTTCGGGTTTTCTACCGTGTTCGCGGAGAATATTCGTATAAAACCGGCGCGAACCTTTCCCCTGGTCGAACTGGTGAATTAGAAATTTTTTAAAGTTGGAATCGTTGTGATGCTCTACAATGATAGCCGGGTCGTACGTGAGCCGCTCACCCTTGAGAAATAGCCGGTAGTTCAGATCGCGCTCCTCAGCGCCGATAAAGTAACCTTCGTCGAAGCCGCCGACCGACTCGAGACTTAATTTCAAGTAGGCGGTATTGTTCGATGTAAGGAATGGTGGATTGAATTGATATAGTTCGTTAAGTTCCGATTTTAGAAAATTCACTATCATGTCGTTCGCCACCGCGTACAGATTCGACGGATCGCCGGTGCGTGCCGAGCCGCCTACTCCGGCAATTTTCCCGATTTTGAAATGAGCGTGAAGTTTTTCCAGCCAATCCGAAGGGACAACGCAATCGTCGTCCGTAAAGGCGATGTATTTTCCGGCGGCACGTCTTATACCGACGTTTCGGGCTACGGCAGGACCTTTATTCGTCTGTAAGATGGGGATTACGTGTCCATTTTTTTCCAGGTCGGCGAGGTATTTGGCGGTTCCGTCTGTGCTTTCGTCGTCCACTACTATGATTTCGAAGTCTTTGAACGTCTGCTTTAGCAGACTTTCTATCGTTCGTTTCAGGAGGTGGAGCCGGTTATGGGTTGGCACGATAACGGAAAATAGCATTAAATCGGCTGTGCAGTGGATAAATTTTTAAAAAGTTAGTGAATATGGGTGTGAGAAGCAAGGACAAACCTCCACGCACGCACGCCGGAAGCTGGTAATCCTCCCGGAGGTTTACCAGGATTAAACAAGATACCTCCGGGAGGTTTACTAGTAAAGCATATCATTAACACCTCGCTTCAGCAAGGTGATTTGGAACCAAGGAGATCAATGAAACCGTTTAAACGGTTTCCATCCTCGAAAGCTGTTGAAACAGCTCCCCAGCCTCTCTCTTATTCCATGTCACACCGATAAATCGGTGTGTTAATGAGATGCTTCCAAAACTTATTCTCGCCGATGTTCAAAATGTCGGAGGCAATGCAAACCTCCCGAAGGATAACTTCCCATAAACCGGGTAAACCTTCGGGAGGTCAGATCAACCTTGCATCTTTTCTTCTATTTATAGTATATTCTAATCACCATATGTCCACAACCACGAAACTCCTCACTATATTTGCATTCATCGTTATCATCCTGAATATCTGGGGCGCACTCTACCCTTCTCATTATAATTGGGGAAATCAAACATTCGCTTTCTATCCTCCGGCAATCGGAATTGCGGCACTTATCGTCGCATTGGCCCTGCTCATACCGAGGATCCAACGGTTTGTTGCACGAGGAATCGACCGGATAACAAAACCGTTATCAAAACTGCCAGTCCCGATACTGTTTATCGGTGCACTCGGTTTACTGGTCTTGCTCGCATTCACATTTCCCGTCAAAGGGTTACTGCTCGGCGACAGTAAAATTATCCTCCTTACGACGCCCGAACTCCCCTCTTCAACCGAGGAATCAGCCAACTTCCGGAATCAGCCGCTTGTCCTGCTGACACTGCGCTTCCTCGAAGGCATTGTGCAACAGGGCGGCACGCAGGGCTTGAAAGAAATTTATAAATGGTTCGACATCATCGGAGGGGCAATTTTTCTCCTGTTTGTTTTTATTTTTATCCGCCATCTGCAAACCTCCCGTACTGAATCGTTACTCCTCGGTCTTTTCATCCTCTCAGCCAGCGGGATACAATTATTCTTTGGCTACATCGAAAATTATGCTCTACTGTACGCGGTCACCGCAGGATTTTTTGTATCCGGATGGCTCGCCATAAACGGAAAACTTCACCCCGTCATCCCTCTCCTGCTTATGATAATGATGATGGGTCTGCACCTCGGGGCAATCATATATCTTCCTGCTCTGATGCTCCTCTTCGCGCTGTCCTACCGGCGCAACCGGCTGAGTATACTGATCTTAACCGGCATTGCGGTGGTGGTGGTTATATTCGTCTTCGTCGCGACGGATTACTCGCTCAATCAGTTCCTGATTCGTATGAGAGACGCTTTCCGGTATGACATCCTACCTTTCTTTCAGCTGGTCCCGGGCATACCGTACACGGTATTTTCACCGCTTCATCTTATAGCATGGCTGAATCTTGTAATGCTCGCTGCGCCGTTAGGACTTCTACCCCTGATAATACTCTATGCTCTTCGCTACACTGCTCTACGCAGCTCACTACCGGAGATATTGTTTCTCACGGTTACAACATTATGTGGATTGCTCTTTACCTTCGTCATCCATCCCGCACTGGGGATGTTCCGTGACTGGGACATGCTCAGCAGTTTCTTAGTCCCGCTGATTTTCTTCACGGCTTTCGCTTTCGCACGCCGTCTCACAGAACCAGAAAAACGTCACATACTCGTCATGATTACGGGACTTTCTATAATACATGGCGTGTTTTTTATCGGAATAAATACAGACGAAGACAGGCATCTGAAACGCGCCGAGGTTTTAGCTGATCCTCTCTTTCTTGGACACTTTGCACAGAAACTCCTCTACGAACGGCTCGCCAATATCACATGGGAACGAAAAGAGTATCAGAGATCACGCTACTGGCACGAGCGGTATCTGGCACTCGACAGCACGAATCCGCGGATCGTTGCCAACCTCTCCGGAGTGTATTCAAAGCTGAACGATTCAGAAAATGAATTCCGCATGCTGAAGCGCTCTGTGGAACTGGGAAGCATGAATCCCTCTGTGTACTCTAATGTCGGGATTAAGTACTTCAAAAATAACGATATCGATAAAGCCATATCGGCATTTCAGTCGGCGCTTGCATTGGATCCGTTCCACGCGATAAGTCGTGCCAATATCGGTTTATGTTACACGCTGAAGAAAAAACATTCTGATGCTGTCCGACACCTCGAAATTGCATACCGTCTCGGCATGCGTGATCCTCCGATAGTTAGCGCGATTGGTGATAACTATCTTGCGCTAAAAAATATCCCAAAAGCGATCGATTACTATCGCATATATATGCGCATTCAGCCGGCCGATACGGTAATACAAAAACGCTTGCGGGAGCTTGAGGATATTCGTAAATTAAAATAACCGCCCACGATGTAGGGAGATAATCCGGCAGATTTCAGATCTGATGGTGTTTACGGATTTTTGCGAGGGTTTTCTGATACGGGTGTGTAATAATTGGATAATTGAAAACATAATGGCAGCTTATCCGCGACATATTATTGATGTTGCACGCAGATTGCGTCAACATCCAACCGAAGCAGAGGAAATTCTCTGGCAGCAATTAAGGAATCGAAAGCTATTAGGACTAAAGTTTGGTCGCCAACATACATTCGGTAGGTACGTTGCAGATTTCTATTGTGCTGAACTCCAATTGGTGATCGAGTTGGAAGGTGGAATTCATGAAATAGAAAATCAGAGAGAGTATGATCATGAGAGATTTGAAGCATTAAAGTCTCTTGGATTGACTGTCCTCCGAATACCGAACGAAGATGTATTAAATCATTTCGACGAAGTGTTACAGAAAATAGTTCAGATGAAAACAAGAAACCCTCACCCTCGGTCCCTCTCCCGCTTGCGGGAGAGGGATGTCACGCCGCTTGCGAGACAGGGTGAGGGTAATAGCGAAAAAATCAAACAAAAACAAAATCCGTGAATAAATACCTATATTTACTTATATCCGTCTTTGTCGTAATCATTTTGCTCCACGTGTGGGGAGCTGTCTCACCCATGCACGAGAACTGGGGATTTCATTTCTTCGGTTTCTATGGTGAAGCAACCCTCCTGCTGTTCGCCGGTATACTCCTTGTAGCGGCAATTCCAAAATTTCAGAACAGGATCCTAAAATTCTTCGAAATCGGGATCAGGAAGCTCTCGGCTT
>Ga0315277_10011960_pt1 | contig 10898 bp, 10 predicted proteins | sample YL17G05_15_MG_FD_203695 | JGI IMG/M metagenome (GOLD analysis project Ga0315277, IMG submission 203695) | Sediment microbial communities from Yellowstone Lake, YNP, Wyoming, USA - YL17G05_15 | ecosystem: Environmental > Aquatic > Freshwater > Lake > Sediment | place: USA: Wyoming | collected... | reverse complement strand
GACCGCTACACGGGCATAGTCCTTATCGCGCTTGCCTCGAAGTCGGACCTCGTCCCGACGGCCGTATCGATGCTCGAAGATGCCGACGGCGCCAACCGCGGTTTCGCCATCGGCGTCCTTTCGGGCATAACCGGCATCGACATGGGATACCGCGCGGACGCCGAGACGGGCGTGAGAAAGGCCGCGGCGAAACGCTGGCGCGAATGGTGGACGAAAAACAAGGACCGCGCCTTCTACCGCATGCCGGCGGCGAATCCCGTCCAGCAGTCCCTCACGGCGCACAGCACCGTCATAGACAGGGTCGCGGGGCCGTACGGCCTGGAAGTTATCGACGCAAGCGACGCGCCGGTCGCCGGCGCGGTTGTCGCCTACACCTATTACTTCACGACGCCGGACGGGCGCGGCGAGAAAAAGGAATTCCAGGCGACGACCGACGATAACGGCAGGATGCTGACGTCGGCCGAGACGGCGTCCTCCGACATGCAGTTCATAGGCGCCGAGATAATCGTCTCGAAGGCCGGCTGCAAGCAGGCGGCGATCCACATCACGCCCCACGTGCTGACGCCCAACCGGTTTGCCATCCAGGTGAAATTGGAACGGGAGGCCGGGTAGACCGCGCCCGGTGCGGGGCCGGCCGGCGGTGCCGGTGCCCGTTTTTCCAGGGGATTTCGGACCGTAAAGGAGACGCTATGGCTTCAAAGCCGCTGCGCATACTCGTCTTCGGAGCGCACCCGGACGATTGCGATTACAAGGTGGGCGGCCTCGCTCTGCTTTACTCGCGAAAAGGCCACAAGGTCAAGTTCGTCTCGGTCACCAACGGCGACGCCGGCCACTTTCGAATGGGAGGGGCGGCCCTTGCCCAGCGGCGGAAGGCCGAGGCCGAGCGCGCGGCCAGGATCGCGGGAGCCGCTTACGAGGTCCTCGACATCCACGACGGCACCCTCGAACCGACGGCCGCGAACCGCCTGATGATCATCCGCGTCTGGCGCGAGTTCGGGCCGGACCTCGTCATCACACACAGGCCGAACGACTACCACCCCGACCACCGCTACACGTCGCAGCTCGTCGAGGACGCGGCGTTCATGGTCACGGTCCCGAACGTCGCGCCCCTTACGCCGCACGTCGCTTCAAACCCCGTCATGGCCTACATGTCCGATGGCTTCAAAAAGCCCTGCCCCTTTACGCCGGACGTGGCGGTTTCGATCGATTCCGTCATCGGCGAAAAGATGCGGATGCTCGACTGCCACGAGTCTCAGATGTACGAGTGGCTGCCCTATAACCGGGGAGTCCTCAAGGAGGTTCCCGCGGGCGCGAAGGAGCGGCTCGCGTGGCTCACGAAGGGTTGGGCGGGCGAAAACGCCGAGGTCGCCGACAAGTACCGGACGAAGTTGAGGAAACTCTACGGCGCGGCGAAAGGCGCCAGGGTCAAATACGCCGAGGCCTTAGAAATCTGCGAATACGGCTCCCCGCTCACGAAGGAAAACCTCCACACCCTCTTCCCGTTCTTTCGATAGGGGCGTGACCCGGTCGTCAAGCGTCGGCGGGCTGTCGAAGGCCACGACCATTCGTGCTCAGCCTTGGGGGACGGCACCGCTGATTCAGTTCGGGGCTAACCGTCTGAATCGCGAGGAGCATTGTCGCCGGCCACCGAGGTTCTCTTCAACATCTCCTCGCCGAGCGCCGCTATCGCCAGTTGCGTGCGCTTGTGTTCGAGGATGATGTCCTCGCGGTTCCAGCGTCCCTCGAAGGAAAGGCGGTTTACCTCGGCCATTATCCAGAAGAAGAGGATGATGGCGCCCGCCCACGCTGCTTCCGCAGGCGGGAGGTTCACTTTCGAACGGTATACAAACGCCAACGCGGCGAAAACGAGCACGAACGCACGCGAGATGTGAACCATGCCCTCCTGGAGCCGCCGCGGCGCAATCCTGCCGGCTTTGAGTTCCACGATGCAGCCCGCAACCCCGGCAAGAAACAAGAGCGCCCCGAGTACCCAGATAACCGCCATGCCTATACGGATGCCTTCGGACAGCCCAGGGTCCTTGTGAATAGCAATGAAGAAGGCAGCGTATCCAAACCAGATCGCGCCAAGGCCGAACACTGTAATGAGGACGGCTCGAACGATCTTCCCCCAGGCCGTGAGTTTCCTCCGGAGCAGCAGATCGACTTCCTCCTGGAAAAGGCGTTTCAGTTCGTCCGGAGGTTCGAGCTTCGACAGAAACGCCGACCTGATGGCCTGCTTTTCACCGTCCTTCATCGCCGTACCCCTTCCTGCCGAGCAGGGCCTTGAGCTTCCTTCTCGCGTAGAAAAGCCGCGTCTGGACCGTGCCGACCGGGATGCCGAGTATCTCCCCAATCTCGCCCACGGAGAGGTCGTCAACGTAGTGGAGCGCAAGTGCTTCCCTGTGAGCGGACGGCAGTTGCGCAATACACTGCGACAGCATTCGCGCGTCTTCCGCGGCGATGGCCGCGGCGACGGCTTCGTCGCCTTCGGAGGGACCTTCGAGAGTCTCCTCGTCGAGAGAGACGTGCTTGTCGCGTCGGCGCGCGAGACAGTTGTTGCGGGCCACCGCGAACAGCCACCCGGGGAAGTTGGCGATCTCGCCCTTGCGGTTGAGCGCCGCGATGACGGCTAACCACACCTCCTGCGAGACGTCCCAGGCGTCGCCGCGGTTTTCGAGCATCGAGGCGAGGTACGCGTGAAGCCGCACCTGCCAGCGCGTGATGAGTTTTTCCAGGGCCTCGACTTTTCCCGCGCGGTACTCGAGGATTGCTATCTCGTCGAGCAGTCGTTCCGAGTTCTTGTCCATCCGAGCCCCTCAGCCCCGCGCTCCGACACTCCTTCTTCGGAGTATAAGTTTCCTCAGCCGCGCCTTCGGTTCAAAGAATTCCGCCTGGCGGCCGCGCCCCATGCGCCGCGCGCCTCGACGCGGCTGGCGCAATTGACACCGGCGTCGCGCCCGCTTATGATAGCCGCATCCTCTTCGAGGGGCATCGATTACAGGGGAAGGTAATGGCAAAACTTCGCGGAAAGGCGCTCGTGGCCCAGTCCGGCGGGCCCACGACCGTCATCAATTCATCCCTCTGCGGAGTCATCCAGGAGTGCGCGCGCTCCGGGGACGTCGACGCCGTTTACGGCGCGCACAACGGCATCCTTGGCGTTCTCCACGAGGACCTCTTCGACGTCACGAAGGAATCGGCGGAGATAATCGAGGGGCTCAAGCGCACGCCGTCGGCGGCCCTCGGCTCCTGCCGGTACAAACTCAAGTCCCTCGAAGACAGCCGACGCGATTACGAGCGGATACTCGAGGTCTTCAAGGCGCACGGCGTCCGGTACTTCTTCTACATCGGCGGCAACGACTCGATGGACACGGCCGACAGACTCGCCCAACTCGCGCGCGAAGAAGATTACGAACTCCGCGTCATGGGCGTGCCGAAAACCATCGACAACGACCTCGCCGAGACGGACCACACCCCCGGCTACGCGAGCGAAGTGAAATACCTCGCGACGACCGTGATGGAGTCGGGGCGCGACACGGAGGCGCTCTACACCTTCGACACGGCGACGGTCGTCGAGGCCATGGGGCGAAACGCCGGCTGGATCACGGCGGGCGCCGCGGTCGCGCACCGCGTCGAGGAGGACGCGCCGCACCTCGTGTACGTCCCCGAGATACCGTTTTCCGTCGAGCGGTTCGTGAAGGACGTGAAGGCCGTGCACGGGAAACTCGGCCGCGTCGTCGTTCTCGCCGCCGAAGGGCTCCAGGACGAAAACGGAAACTACCTCACGTCGCAGACGGGGTCGTTCGCGAAGGACTCGTTCGGCCACGTGCAGTTGGGCGGCGTCGCCGAGACCTTGAAGGCCGTCGTCGAGAAGGAATGCGGCCTGAAGTGCAGGTACAACAAGCCCGGCACCGCGCAGCGCAACGCCATGCACTTCGCGAGCCTTACCGACGTAAACGAGGCCTACATGGTCGGCGCCCAGGCCGTAAAAGAGGCCGTCGCCGGCAAGTCGGGCTTCATGGTCACCATAATCCGCGAGAGCGACCGGCCGTATCGCGCCGGCACGGGCCTCGCCGGGCTTGCCAAAGTGGCCAACGGCGAAAAGTTCCTCCCTCGCGACTTCATGAACGAGGCGGGAAACCACATCACCGACAAGTGCGCCAGGTACGTCCGGCCGCTTCTGGCGGGCGAGGCGCCGATAAAGATAGGGGCGGACGGCCTGCCCGAGTACGTGAGGTTCAAACGTTACCCGGTCGGGAAAAAGACGGCCGAGTACAAGGCGTGACTTTGCGGGGCCGGCAAGGGGCGAGGCGCGGCATGTGCGGTTCGAGCTCTCGCCTGTAAGGAGGGGCGGGCTTGGAAAAGTTTCTGATAGAGGGCGGCATTCCGCTTCGCGGGACGGTGCGCGTGAGCGGCTCGAAAAACGCGGCGCTGCCTATCATGGCGGCGACGATCCTCGCCGACGGCCCCGTGACCCTTAAAGACGTGCCGCGGCTGCGCGACGTGGCGACGCTTGCGGGGATACTGGGCGAAGTGGGGATAAGGGTCGAGCGCGTGGCGGATCTCTTGCGCTTCGAGACCTTGAACCCCAACATGATCGCGGCGCCGTACGACATGGTGCGCAAGATGCGCGCCTCCGTAAGCGTCCTCGGCCCGCTCGTGGCGAAACGCGGCCAGGCGCGGGTGGCGCTGCCCGGCGGCTGCGTCATCGGCGTGAGGCCGGTCGACCTTCACATCAAGGGGCTCAAGGCCCTCGGGGCGGACATCGACGTCAAGCACGGCGACATCATCGCTACGGCCAAGCGCCTCAGGGGCGCCGAGGTCTACCTCGGCGGCGCCATGGGGTCGACCGTTCTCGGCACGGCAAACGTCATGTCGGCGGCGGTGCTGGCCGAGGGGCACACGGTTATCGAGGGCGCGGCCTGCGAGCCGGAGGTCGAGGACCTCGGCAACTTCCTCAATGCCATGGGCGCGCGCGTCACCGGCCACGGCAGCCCGCGCATCGAGATCGACGGCGTCGACGGGCTTCACGGCTGCGAATACAGCGTCATCCCCGACCGGATCGAGGCGGGGACTTTCATGATAGCCGCGGCGGCGACCGGCGGCAGCATCCGCATTGAAAACGTGCGGCTCGACCACCTGCGGGCCGCCGTGGACAAGCTCGCCGAGGTGGGCGTCTCCGTGAAGGCCGGCGGCGGCGCCGCGCACGTCAAGGCGGAGGGCCGCCCGTCGGCCACCGACATCGTGACGCTCCCCTACCCCGGCATCCCGACCGACCTCCAGGCGCAGTTCATGGCGCTTTTGGCTCTCGCGGACGGCATGTCAATCATCACGGAGAAGGTCTTCCCGGACCGCTTCATGCACGTGCCGGAGCTCTGCCGCATGGGCGCCCGGATCAGGAAGGAAGGCCCGAGCGCCATCGTGACGGGGGTCGCGGAGCTTTCGGGCGCGCCTGTCATGGCAAGCGACCTTCGCGCGTCGGCCGCGCTCGTCGTCGCGGGCCTCGCCGCGAAAGGCATGACCGAGCTCAACCGCGTCTACCACATCGACCGCGGTTACGACGTCATCGAACAGAAGCTGAATTCTCTCGGCGCTTCGATAAAGCGCATCGACGCGTAAGGGGGCGGCCGTGGCCGGCACAATCCTCGTCGCCGTCTACCGCGCGAAGCCTCCGTGGGCGCTCGACGCGAAATACGTCGAAAAGATCGCCCGCGCGGCGGGAGGCTCGAGCGACGTCGTCCAGGCGAGAGACGAGAACGAAATGCTCGCCGCGCTCGCCGACACCGAGGTGATGTTCGGCTTCAGGCTCACCGAGGAGAACCTCGCGCGCGCCGGGAAGCTGAAATGGGTTCAGGCGACTTCGGCCGGCGTCGAGCGCGCGCTTTTCCCCGCGTTCGTGCAGAGCCCCGTAGTCCTCACGAGCGCGAGCGGCATCCACGCCGTCGAGATAAGCGAACACGTGTTCGGCATGATGATCGGCCTCACGCGGCGCTTTCCGTTTCTGATGCGCGCCCAGATGAAGAAGCAGTGGGACCGGTCGCTTCCCACCGAGTCGTACGGAGAACTCTTCGAGAAGACCGTCGCCGTAATCGGCCTCGGCAATATCGGCGAGGCGGTGGCCGTGCGCGCGAAGGCGTTCGGCATGCGCGTCCTCGGCGTCAAGAACTCGCCGCTCGGTTATTGCGGGGCGGCCGACGAGGTCGCGGCGCCCGGCGCGATGGAGCGCGTCCTTGGCGAGGCCGACTACGTCGTCGTGCTCTTGCCGGAGACGCCGGCGACGGGAAAACTCGTTTCGGCGGAAATGATCTCGGCGATGAAGCCGACGGCCTTTTTCATAAACTGCGGGCGCGGCTCGACCGTCGACGAGAAGGCGCTTGTCGGTGCGCTCGCCGCGGGGAAAATCGCCGGCGCGGGGCTTGACGTCTTCGACGAGGAGCCGCTGCCGCCGAGTTCCAGACTCTGGAAAATGGAAAACGTCATCATTACGCCGCACGTCGCGGGCGCGACGCCGCGGTACTGGGAGCGCGCGACGGACTTTTTCTGCGAGAACCTCCGCCGCTTTGCCGCCGGCGACCAACTCGTAAGCGTCGTCGACAAGGAACTCGGTTATTAGGAGAACGCAATGCCCGACTGGACCGCCCTCAAGGAGTGCCGACTCTTCGACGCCCTGTCCGAGAAGGGGAAGGCCTCGTTTCTCCCGCCCGGCATCTTCTACTGGCTCGGCCGCGCGCGAAAGGAAGCCACGATAAACGCGACCATCGGCTCGGCCTACGGGCCCACGACGGAAATCGATGTCCCCGGCGAAGGACAGACGACTTTCTACCTGCCGGGGCTCATGCAGTTTTTCAGCGACTTGAATCCCAACGAGGTCTTCCCCTATGCGCCCATCCAGGGGGTGCCCGAGTTTCGCGCGGCCTGGCGCGAGTGGATCCTCGAGAAGTGTAAGCCCTCCTGCCGCAAACTCGACGCCCTCATGTCAAGCCCCGTGGTCGCTCCGGGCGTCACGGGCGCCCTCGCGATAGTCGCCGACCTCTTCCTGTCGCCGGGCGAGTCGGTGATACTCCCCGACAGGTATTGGGAGAATTACGACAATGTCCTGGCAAGCCACGTCGGCGCGTGCATCACGACGTTCCCCTTCTACGAGCGCGGCGATTTCAATGTCCCCGCCATGAAGGCCGCGGTCGACGAGAGCCTCTCGTCTCAGGGCAAGGCCGTCGTCATCTTGAACTTCCCCAATAACCCCACGGGCTTCACGCCGTCGGTCGCGACTGCCCGGCGTATCGCCGCGGCGCTCGAAGAGTCGGCCGTCAAGAGCGGCAAGTGGGTCATTGCGATCACCGACGACGCGTACGAGGGGTTCCAATATACGGACGAGGCCCTCAAGTACTCGATATTCGTCGAACTCGCCGGGAAGCGCAACGTCCTCGCCGTGAAACTCGACGGCATCTCGAAGGAGTTCCTCTTCTACGGCGGGCGCATCGGCTGTATCACGTTCGGCGTGCCGGAGACGCTCGCCGCGAAAAAGGACCTCATCTCGAAGGAGCTCGAGGAGAAGGCCGGCGCCGTCATCCGCTCGTCGATATCGAACTGTTCTCACGCCGTGCAGCACATCATCCGGCGCGCGCTCGCCGGCCACATGGGCAAACTCCTCGCCGAACGGCAAAAGGTGATCGAGGTCATGCGCCGCCGCTGGCAAGCCTATAACCGCGAAATGGCGAAGGCCGACGACAGGTACTTGAAGCCCCTCGCGTCGAACTCCGGGTTTTTCTCCTCGGTCGACCTCGTCTCTGCGAAGGCCTGTGAGGTCGCCGACCTTCTCATGCGGGAATACAAGGTCGGCGTCGTTCCAAGCGAGGCGGGCGGGCAGAACTCGCTCCGGATCGCGTTCTGCAGCGTCCCTGAAAAAGACATTCCGAAACTGGTCCAGTCGGTCTTTGACGCGGCGCAGAGGCTCAGCAGGTAGGACTTGGCGTTAATGGAATAAGGAGGGGGCGGATGAGGAAAGTGTCGAGTCGTCTTTTCTTCTGGATACTGCTCATCGTGCTTGCGTGCGTTAAGTTCCAGTACCACGGCCGGACGTTCGACCTTGAATACCCCGGGCTTGTGGTCGGCTTTCTCGTCATGATCGTCATGGGGGTGGTGCTCCTCTTTCGAGCCTTCAACGCCTTGCAAGACCTCTTCATCGCGAGGGGGCGCCTGACCTCGCGCGTCGTCTGCAAGTACGACATCCTGCTGCCGTTGGCGATAATCGCTGTCGCGCTGAAAGGAGCCTGGCACGCAGGCACCGTTACGGATGCCGCCGGCGTCGAAATGCCTCGCTTCTTTTTCGGCTGGAGCGACGCAACGTGGGATGTCCCATTCGTCGCGGCGCTGGTGGGCCTGCTCTTTCTCGTGAGAGTGATTCTGCTTCTTCGCGCGCTGGCCGCTCACGGCGCTGGAAACCCGGCGGCGTGACGCTGCCCCTGTGCTGTGTGCCACGGCGGCGCCCGCCGTGCTTCGTGCACCGGACTCGACACACAGATGCCGCTTTCGGCTGCCATTTACACGCTATGCCACTGGTCCACGCCGTCCATTCGCCATGGTGTGCCACGGCGGCACCCGCCGCGCCGCCACCAGATGCGCGCTCCAAGACTGAGCGACTCATCGCCGCGGTCAGAAGGGAATCGGGTCGACCGCGAGCGGCCCCGGCTCTCTCCCGGTGTGGGCGCGTGCGCTTGACCACGGCCAGTCGGCGGGCTCCGCGGCGAGGCCGCGCCGAACAGGATTGTTGTCGATGTACTCGGCGACCTCCGTCAGGCTCTTCGCCCGGAAGACGTTGCGGTCGAAACCGCCCCCTGGCAGCCAGAATCGAAATGCCTTCCCCGACCCTCTGCGCACCGTCAGCCGTTCAAGCCACACTGAGTTGCCAGTTTCGATGAGGTGTGCCTTTGCCTTACAACTGACAGGGCGTTTGACGTCGTAGAGGAAGTCCGAAAGGTCGTAGTGATCGAATCGCGGCTTTACAAGGAGGTGCGCATGCTCCGGCATGATCACATAAGCGTACAGGTCGTATTCGTGGCGGAGCAGCGCGGCCTCTATCGCCTCTATGAACCACTGTCGCGAGCAGTCTTTCGACAGGAGCGGCCATCGATGCGCGCAGGAAAACGTGAGATAATGGGCGTGCCCCGGTTCGTTGTAGATGCGGCGGCGCTTTCTGTAGACGTTTGGCATGCCGGGATATTACAGTCCAGACTACTGACGCGCAATACGGAGAGTGACGGGCTGCCGGGCGTCATTGTGTATCGAGGGTTAGCCACGCGGAGCACGGCGGACACCGCCGTGGCACTCAATCATAGCTATTCGCCGCATTACCTTGTGATTCTCCGAACCTCTTCAATGGCCCTCGGAAGTGCGTTCACTGCGCTCACGCTCAGCCCCTCCCTTGGCCCCACGAACTCCGGCTGGACGGCCACGATGTAAACATCGGCGAGTTTCTCGCCGAGGGTTTTCCCGAGTTCGATCGTGCCCAAGACGTCCGCGGAGTGAAGCGACAGGCGGTCGTCGCGCTTGAGGGATTTCACCTCTTCGGGCCTGAAGACCTTTACCGTCCCGGCCGGAAGATTCATGTCCGCCGCGTCGATGATAATGACGGCGTCGTAGGCCTTGAGGAAGTCGAGGAGTTCGACGCCCATCGAGCCGCCGTCGATAACGTCGACTCCGGGCGCAGGGGGCTCTTTCGCGAGTTCCCAGGCTGCGCGAACGCCGACGCCGTCATCCCCGTAAAGGATGTTTCCGATGCCGATGACGGCGAGGCGTTTGCGAGGCGTTTTTTTCATGGGCGCCGACCGGACACGTTCCCTGCCCGGAACACGCACGGCCGGACAAGTCGGCCGTGTTTACGTCAGATCCGCGCGGGCCAGGGCCCGCCCTGCATTTTAAGCCTGCTTGTCAAACCCACTCCACGTGGAGGAGATGGGAGGAGCAGGAGATGCAGGGGTCGTATGCCCGCATGAGCATCTCCATGAGGAGTTCCACCTCGCCGTGGGGCTTCGTGATGACCTTCGGCGCGAACGCCCTCAGGTCGCGTTCCATGTTGGCGAGGTTCTGGTTTGTCGGGATGATGAGGTTCGAGTCCTTTATGAGGCCGCCCTCGTAGGTGTAGTCGTGGATGAGAAGCCCCCTCGGCACCTCGCAGGCGCCGACGCCGCGGCCGCTCATGCGCGCGGGCTTTGCCGGCTCCTCGTTCACGTCGGTCCCCATCTCTATCAGGCGATCGAGAAGGGCAATCGTCTCTTCGTAGCAGTGCACGATTTCGACGACCTGCGCGTGGTTTATCATGAAGGTGTTGTAGCAGACCGGCTTTATCTTCAGGGTCTCGGCGGCGCGCTTGGCCCTCGGGTGCAGGAGTTCGTAGTTGTTGTTGAACCGCGCAAGCGCCCCGACCATGTACGAATCGCGGTTGGCGCGCGCGTGCTTCGCGGTCGAATAATCGACCATCGATTCCTTGATGAGCGAGAGATACTCCGTCTGCGGGATGGCCTCCTTCGAGTCGCTCGAGTAGATGTCCCCCTCGTAGAAGGCGTATTCGCGAGGGTTCTTGAGCGATATGAATTCGGTCTCGCGGTAAAAGTCGGGCACGGCAAACGTGGCGAAGAGTTTCACCGTCTCGTCGATGTCGCCCGAGTACTTGAGGAGTTCGTCCTTGAGATTTTTGAGCTCGCGGACGGTCGGGTACTTCGTGAAACCGCCCGGCACGATGGCGATCGGGTGCACGTGTCGCCCGGCGAGGACTTCGCATATGCGGTTGGCCTCTCTCTTAAGGGTAAGCGCGCGCTTCACGACCTCGGGCGCCTTGGAGGCAAGCGGTATGACGCTCGGCGCCCCGACGAAATCCGGCGCAGAGAGGAAATACGCGTGCAGGA
>Ga0315277_10011959_pt1 | contig 10898 bp, 16 predicted proteins | sample YL17G05_15_MG_FD_203695 | JGI IMG/M metagenome (GOLD analysis project Ga0315277, IMG submission 203695) | Sediment microbial communities from Yellowstone Lake, YNP, Wyoming, USA - YL17G05_15 | ecosystem: Environmental > Aquatic > Freshwater > Lake > Sediment | place: USA: Wyoming | collected... | reverse complement strand
GCCCGATCGCGAAGGCCATCGTAAGTACCGTCAAGCCGAAGGCCAGCGCAACACCGAGGAGACCGATCCCCACGTTCGGAAATGCGGCAGCCAACACTGCGCTCCCGCATCCGCCGAGGACAAGCCAGAACGTTCCGAGAAACTCTGCGGCGTACTTCTTCATGACCGTTTCCTTTCCTGGAAGTTGTGTGAGGAAACTGCAGCGCAAGGGCATCAAGTCTGCAACGGGCATCCCCTGTCAAGGCACTGATGCCAAGTTAGTCAATTTCTACAGTCATTGGCAAGCGTAGAGGACACTACAGTTTTGCTGCCGGTGGTCGATGCCATGCGATCGTTACTTGGAGGCACACTTATTTCTGGACGAGCTGTATGAGGTTGCCGCAACTATCATCAAAGAGGGCGATGGTCACCGGTCCCAATTTCGTCGGTTTCGTTTTGAACAGCACACCGAGCTTTTCCAACCTTTCGTACTCCTTCTGAATATCCTTTACACTGAATGCCGTCAATGGTATCCTGCTTCAAACAGAGCTCTTTGGTAAATCCTCGCAGGTGGAAAACCCATGGGCTCGAGAAGCAGTTCGATTTCGTCCGGCCCTTCGGGCGAGACCACTGTCAACCATTTCACTTCGCCCATCGGTATGTCGGTTTTCTTGACGAACCCCAAAACCTCTGTATAGAACTTGAGGGCCTTTTCCTGGTCGGCCACAAATACACTGGTTAGTTCGATTCTCATCGTTGGTTGCTCCGTTTGTTTCGATCTTTGTGATTGAAATGGCGAATGGTGGGTGGCGCCCGATGTGTGCGTCAAGCCGTCCGCTCTGCGCCGCAGGCCCTTCTGTGCTCCATAAGCTCCACTGATTGACCGGGCCGGCTCACGGTGCGCCTGAGCGAATCTTCTCGATGTTGTGGTTCGCCATTACGGCGAGGACGGGATAGAACATCGACTGAATTGCACTGAAGCGGAGGTACCTGTCTGATGCAAAGTACTCCGCCGGATCTTCCCAGATGCCGTGATCTTCGGTGACCGCTCCCATGTGGACGAAGCCCTTCTCGCCGAAGTTGAACTCGCAGCTGGAGTTACCCTCGATGAAGGAAACCGAATAGCCGATTGGGCTTCCACTCGCCTTCAGCCGTTTAAGTGCTCTCTCGTAAAGCGCACGGTCATTGATGTAGGAGTCGATGGGTTTCCATTGACCGTCAAGTTGCACTTCAATCCAGGAATGTCCGCCCGCCTTGGGCATGAAGGGAAAAGCAAACGACGGGAGGATCCCTCGCATGATCTTGATGTCGATCAGGCCGAAGTGCACGCGCGCAGGTATTCCGGAGGCCCGACTGAGCGCTTGGAAGAGGGTTGCCTTCGTATTGCAGTAGCCCAATCCGTACCCGATGACCTCGGAAGCCTTGACCTGATCCCATTTTGGAGTGAATCCGAATTTGATCCCGTCGCGTACGAAGAGAAAGATGTTCTCAAGCTTCTCCAAAGCGGTATGTTTGCCGAGCGTCAGCTCGGCGGCCTTCTTCTGGACAATCGGGTGATCGAAGTCCGACAAGGTGTTCTTGGATGTCATCCTGGTCTCCTCATTCTGCGAAGGTGTCGGCTGGTTGACTCTGCTGTGAGATGGACATCGGGTTTTCCTCCTGTGGGTACTTCATTCGAATTGCGCGCTCAAGTAATCTGAATACCTGAAATTCCAGACAATCTCAATTGTTTGTTAGACCCAGACCGGTGGCTATTGTGCTCGATCTCGATGCTTGACCTGCATTTTCGTCACGAAGAGAGCAATGAAATACCCTAGACAGACACTGACCAGGCTCGCAAGAACATCAAGCCAATCAAAAGTGTAGTACACGTATGCCAGAATCCCTGGTCGAGGGAGAAGTTGGACGAATTCGAGACCCAGAGCAACGGCGCCCACCAGTAAAGTTACTTGCATCAGCGTCAGGCGTGAGAGCCTCCCGGAACTTGACAAAATGAGAAACAATAATCCAGCGGGCCCCAAGAGACTCGGAGCAATCCCGACCATTAGCGTGATTGCTGTCGCCTCGCTCAGAAACCGAGTTGCCTTGACTGGGATGATGAGCAGCAGACAGATCAGTCCTAGCCAGCCGAACAATCGTTTGATCCTCTGCATGTCGTTGCCCGGACCATTCACGCAGGAGCTCCCACGATAGAAAGATGCGATCCGATTCCTCGGTCCAATGACCGCCGGCTTACCACTTGTCAGGCGGCCGTGCTTGCCCGCTTAACCTCGGCGGCTTTCTAAAACCAGGTCGTCTGCTGATATTGCCGATAAGTTTCTCCATACCGCGCCAGCAGTCTCGTCTCCTCCAACCGTCTCCAGTAGAGTATGTTCGCTATGCAGACTAGACCGGCAGACAGACTTGCAATCGCTCCGTGATAGGTGCTCCAGCCAAGAATCCACAAGATGAAGCCAGTGTACATCGGATGCCTGATCCTTGCGAACAATCCAGACGTGACGAGATGGTCGATGTTCTCCACGCCTCTGAGTTGGAGTAACGCTCCTACGGCAAGGACCATCCCAAGGATGAACAGTCCAAGAGCACCCCATCGTACAGCATCGGGGATATAGACCTGAGATGGATCCAGCGGGCAGAGACTAAACCAGCAGACCCAGAGGGCGCACATCGCGGTGAAGATGAACGCTAAGAGGAGCTTGTTCTCTGGATTGACCTTCCCGGCCTCTTTGAGGAGTTCATATCCGGTCCGAACAAGCAGACAAACGAGAAAGCAAACGACCAGGACAAGATAGCTACTTTCCATTGCTTGGTTGTCTCCAATGATGGCCAGCGGGGATGCCGCCGAATGTTCAGGCGAAACGCGGTGCCGTTGCGAACTCCTTTTAGAAATCAAGTTGTATGAGCAACGGCATTGAGTTAGCGTCCCGTCTTCGCCTTAGCTCTCGACTATATAAAGAGTGCGCGTCGGCTTGCCCCGACTTGTCCCGACGTTTTTGGTCGGGACGCCTCTTGTCGGGTTTGCCAATTGCCATGCGTTCGTGGCCGCCCGAACCTGTCATATGTCAAATACCCGCGAGAGCCGATTCCAGATCAGCTTTCAAATCCTCAATGTTCTCGATCCCAACCGAATAACGAATCAAGCCCTCCGGAATTCCGAGCGCCTTCCGTTCCTCTTCGGATGTTTCAACGTGGCTTGTGGTCTTTGGCGGACCGGCGAGTGTCTCGATTGATCCAAGATGGGCTGCGAGGTGTGCAAATCTCAAGCCCTCAAGAAATGCCTTTACCTCCTCGAATCCTCCGTTCAGCGAGAAGCTCAGGACGCCTCCAAAGCCTTTCATCTGGCGCCTCGCAATTTCGTGACCCACGTGCCCAGTCAAACCGGGATACAACACTCTGTCAATCTTAGGATGTTGCTCAAGGAATCGAGCCAGCTCCAGCGCGTTCTCATTCTGACGCTGAATGCGCACCTCGAGCGTTTTCATCCCCCGTATAAGAAGGAAGGCGGACATGGGATGAAGTGTTGCACCGGTAATCTCGCGGAAATGGAAGACCCTCTGCACAAGATCCTTCCTTCCGCAGAGAGCACCCCCCATCGCGTCCGAATGACCACCCAGGAACTTCGTCGCACTGTGCACCACAAGGTCGACTCCAAAGTCCAACGGTTTCTGATTGATCGGCGTTGCGAAAGTGTTATCGACGACCACCATCGCTCCAGCCGATTTCCCTGCTTTTGTGAGCCGCTCAAGATCCACAACCTTGAGAGTGGGATTTGTTGGAGTCTCCAGATAGAGAACTTGACAACCCTTTGCCACTTCTCGCTCAACCTGTTCGTGATCCTCGGTATCGCAGAGCATCACCTCCACGCCGAAGCGCGGCAGGAATTCGAGAAACAGCTTGCTCGTTCCGCCGTAGGTGTCTTTGATTGAAACAACCCGCTGGCCCGGAGAGAGCAACGCAAAGAGCGTGTTGCTGATTGCAGCCATTCCCGTGGCAAAGCTCGTGCTCGCCTCCGCCCCCTCGAGCACGCGGATTTTTTCCTCGAACACTTTCACCGTCGGATTCGTATTTCGGCTGTAGATGTGTCCTTCTTTCTCTCCGAGGGCGACCTTGACCCATTCATCTACATCGTCGAATGCGAAGGGCACTCCGTGAACCACTGGCATTTGCGTTGCACCGAACGGGAAGGGCTCTAGTTCGCCGGCCCAGACGGAGGTTGTTCCGGATTTCGTTTTGCGCCAATCAATGCCGTCTTTCTTCCTGGTCATGACATACCTTCCGTGGGAATGTGCAGCCTGATGTTTGAGTGTTATGGAGGTTCGAGGTCATGGCGATCAGTCAGGCGGGCGGCCATGACGCATCACGTTTTGTGGGTTTGAGACACGACATAGAATGCAACAATCCTTCATTCGATCAAAATGCCAGCTTGTCTAAGAGCGCGATATATGCGGGCGTCTTCTCTCTTGTCATCTTGTATCAGCACACTCTGGCATTTACAGATACGATGTGGATCAAGAATGATATCGATTTATGGAACCTGTGCTATGAGAGAGGAATATGGATACCAAAAGGCTCCAAGGTAAACTCTGTCTTCTCCGACAGTGACGACGAAAGGAATTCCGCCCACGGGACCAAGGGTCCGTCTGAGCAACGCCAACTGAGAGTCTACTGTTGCGGTCACTGAGAATTCGTGCGTCTGCCATTTGTAGGATCTCAAGTCGTTGAGAGCAATGAATGGGTTGTCAGCCAAAACTAGATTCTCAAGCGATTGATCCCAGACTTGAGAGGCGGACTGATTCGCGTCCTTGAGACGATAGATAGCAAACTCTAGACTTTGTGCGGAATCGATTCCGGATTCGCAAGCGATCTGGGTCATCAAGCAAAGACAGATGAGAGAGCGCACAATGTTCATGATGCATTGTCCGGGCGTCGAAAACTCACAGGTGAGGCTGCGTTGCGTATAACGTTTAGACAAAACGTTTAACCGCCACGCTGCATCTTCTGGCGGGCCCCGCAACGCTGGGCTTGTTTACCCCGGTGCTTTGTATCGGGGCCCCGACTCGTCCCGACGCTCTTTGTCGGGACGTCCTCTTGTCGGGGTTCGCCAATTGTCATGCGCAGGGGTTGTGCTCGGTCGATCCGCAAGCCGTTGCGCTCGCCAATTTTGTGGCCGTGCTAGGCCTCGCTCGCGTGAGCCCGCTGGAACGGCCTTTCCTTGATGAGGAGATAGCCCGAGCCCACGGTGAAGAATAGGTACACGACAACGATCGCCCAGCCGAGCACGTTCAGAACACCAGAGAGCACGACCAACAATGTGACGACCACTCCGATGAGGTCGTAAATCAGAAGGTCAAGCAGGATAGCGCCTCTGGCGTCGGCCGCTTTGACCTCCTTGGCGAACCATGTGAGTAGAAGGGTGCCGATGAGCGCTGCGCCGTACTCCCGGGCAGTGAAAGTGCCGGCGTCATTGAGTTCTGCACCCAGCAGAGCAAGCAATACACCCGGAGCGAGCAGAAGAAACAGGCCGAAAGCGAGGCACACCGCGGCCTTGATGATCAAGAGTGTTCGGAATGTCATGGGATCCTCCTTTGGTTCTGTTGTGCGAACCACCCAGTATTGTTTATACGAATTCCAGAGAATATCGCTCTCTGGCCCTGTTTGATGGGATGTGCCGCAAAACGCCTTATGAACTGAATCTTTGGCAGAACGTGCATAGAATGGTTGTGAGGTGCTCAGAGGAGATCGAATCGTCTCCTGTTTTCCTCTGAATCTGCATAAATGCGCCACTCTCGAACAAGGTCATTGACAATGGTTGCTGTCCAGATCGCGGGATCGTATGGCTGCTTCTGTGACCAGTACGCGTAGCCGAGAATGACGACAAGGTTTTCTCTGGACTCAAGCCTGGTGAAGGTGTTCCTATAGTCTGGAAGCATCTCAAAGAGCTGTTTCCAGTTACGAATCATTACCTCTTTAGGTTGTTGAACAGTGCCGTCGCGGTCGACACAAGCATGGTCGTTGGACATGAGCCGCCCGAGCCCCTTCAGGTCCTGATTGTTGATGCACTCGTTGAATTGAAGTGCGATGAGTTTTGGATCTCTTGTGTTCATCGACGGACCTGTGCGCTTGGAAATAGCGAAGCGCGATTTGGCCATGCGGCCGGGAGCGCCTCAACCGCTGATTGTTCCGGCGGGCGGCCGCCAGGCATGGGTCAATGCGTCATGATATTTGTCACTATTTGGAGGACAAAAAGCGTGAGCAGGACGAGCCCTTTCTCCAAGGACTTTTTCCAAACCATCACAACGAATCCATAGTTCATAGCATAATACAAGATAAGATAGGGAGTCAGAAGCTTCCAGTTGTCTCGAAAAGGTATTTTCAATATGAAATCATAAAGAGCCTCCAATGCCAGAAACGCCAGGAATATAAACAGAAAAATGCTATACCGCGGGTCTTTCTGTTCCTGCTGGACGAGAAGAATTACATACACGGCTGGTGCAGCCAGAAGCAAATACACCCAGCCGTATGACTGCACGAACGCCAAGTGATTCTTCCGGATCAAGAAAATGAGAATCAACAAGAAGTTGTTTGCGAGCCCGAGCAAGAAGAAGCATTTGTCTACCATGCGAAGAGATCTCCTTTATTGCAGCGGATAGGGGAGTAAGGAACCTGCCGTCGTAGATCGTCTCCAAATGAAGAATGAGTGTGGACGAGAATCGGAAGCAAGTGAAGCGTGAGGGCCGAATAATCTCCAGGCTGCATTGAAATCGCCGGTTGTTATACGCCGCGCGGCGTTTGGGAAGCATTGATGAACTCTATGATGTGTTGTTAGATTTGAATGGTCTTCTTGATATCCACCAGCGAGGAACTGCATCAACGTATTCCTCGTAGGATTTGCCAAAATGAGATCGAAGATACGGCTCTTCATAGATGGTGACAAAGATGTGAAAACTCAACAGAACGACAAGCGCATAGACGAGAAGCGGCAAGGAGTTGAAGAATAGCGCTTCCGAGAGAAGAATAATCACGACCGCAAGATACATAGGATTTCGAGTGTATTTGTAAAGACCGCGAACGACCAGGACTCTAGGCGGATCGATTGGAGCGAGTGTACCCTTGCCGTGAAGAGCGAATCCCCAAATACAATGAAGAAGCACGGCTAAGCCGATTGATGCGAAGATGGCGGCAACGACAGCTGTCACTGAAATGCTGAACCGGTCGATGACAAGAGATTGAAGGAAAACGAAATATGGGATGAGGACGACGACGGCCCCCGGTATCAGGAAAGTGGCGACAGTGGCCTTGAACATGAGTTTGGTGTTCATGGTTTTTCGAAGAGATGATCGCTTTGCCCGCTGCGTGGCGTTCAACGTTCAGGCATGGAGCGGGCACTTTTTTACCCCGACGGAGTCGGGGACATTTAGCCAATCCCTGTTTCAACATTGCCTATCCAGCGTGCGAGCGTTTATTTACCCCGAAGTTCTCCTTCGGGGCCCGCCATGCTGCATATTTTGGTGAACCGGTTTACCCCGCAACGCGGGGCTTGTTTACCCCGATGCTTTGTATCGGGGCCCCGACTTGTCCCGACGTTTTTGGTCGGGACGCCTCTTGTCGGGGGTTGCCGTTGGTCGGGCGTTCGTGGCCGTTCGCAATGCACCTAGCCCCGAACGCAGGCAAAGACATAGAGAGCATGTATTATACTCGATTACAATGACTCCGTCTTGCGATCTTTGGTGCGGTTTGGGCCGAGCAGGATGTCGAGACCCAATGCGAATGATATTCCGATTGCGTTCACAACAAAGTCGATGGGATCGTAAGTGTTTACCATGAAACCAAAACCATTGCAGGCTTCGAACAGCTCGACAGCCGCAAGAGCGAGTGATGCAGCCAAGAGTTTCTTGATTGTTAATGGTAGTTGCAGGTTCATTAACACGAAGTAGAGTGCGAATGAGATGGACAAATTACCAGCATAAGCATGCACGATCTCTTGTAGGGGTCCCGCGTACTCTCGTTTCATCAAAAAGACTGCCATGCCGAGAAGGACGAAGACCACATTGCGAGTCTTCGCACTAATATCGGAAGTCGAAGTGTGTGAAGTTACGATCATAGTCAGAATCACTGTAGAGGTTTCGAGATAAGATGGCACCTTGCCGGGCGGCCATGACGCCGAACGTTCAGGCAAAACGCCGTTGTTGTGCGATATGAACCCGGAGGAATAACTGGACCATTCACCGAATCACTCTGACCCAGGTTACACAACCTACTTATCCGCAACAAAGCTGACTAGAATGCGATTGAATATCTCTGGCTTTTCCATGCTGATCATATGAGCGACATCTGGGATGATATTCCTCTTCGCATTGGGAATTCTGTTTGCGGCAATTGCCGACAGGCTCTGGAAGAATGGCACGTCCTTGTCACCGATCAGTATCAAAGTCGGCACGACAATCTTTTCAAGCCGGGTGATGGCTCGTGGCTCAAGGGGAATACTCTCTGCACCGATCGGGGAAGGCACCGCATAATTGCGCAGCTGCATCTCCTTGACTCTTTGCCGGAGAGTAGATGGCACTTCACCTGGCTGACGGTATGGCCCAACCACCCATGTCTGGACATTGAACTCAGCGGCACCTTCAGGATCGCCCTTCTTGAGAAACGCCTCTTCTGTAGAATCAATGCCCAGCATCTCGGAGGATGGCACCATCCCGGAAATGGCTGGAGCACACAAGATGAGCGAGCGTATTCGTTGAGGATATGCCAGAGCAAAATCGATTGCCACCCTTCCCCCAAAAGATGCTCCCACAAGGTTTACTCTTCTAATTCCAAGTGAGTCCAGCAAGGCGGCCACATCACGATAATGTGAGAAGCGAACGGATCCTCTTGGCGTCCTACCGAATCCCCGCAAATCGCATCGGATGACCATATGCTGCAGAGAAAGTTGACCGATCTGTGCATCCCACATTCGGCAGTCTGCTACACCGGCGTGAATGAAAAGAATCGGTTGTCCGGTCCCGCCTACTTCGTAATACATCATCGTTCCACCAACGTCTATCGCTCCGGCGTGGAGCGAAACTGGCGTTGTGACATCCTGATTGTGACCAGCGGCAAAACCGGTCTTACAAAGGAACGCCAAGATTATGATAACCGTACCCATATTCGACCCATCAGGAATACTTGCCGAGTGAATCCGAACAGTTGTGAGCACAACAATGGCGCATAACGCTTAGGCAAATTTACCCGCCATGATTCATCTTTTGGCGGGACGTTTACCCTGAAGTCTTGTTTCGGGGCCCCGATGTCGTCTATCGGGGCCGTTGCGAGCCTGCCCGCCATGCACCACCTTCTGGCGGGCCGCGCTATTGCTGATTCCATTTCGCGGCGGCGAGCAATGGAGCGAGCCCGCCCGACCGAACGATGACTGAGCTTAAAGTCGGTCGTTCGGGCGGGCACTTTACATCTAGCCAACCTTTGTTTCAACTTCACCTATCCAGTGTGCGAGCGCCAGTTTGCCGTTTGATATTTCTAAAAGGTCTCCTGCGAGTCATGAGAAATGAGTATGATTGATTGCCACACCAATTCATGCTCGACTCACAGACTCACAGGAGGTTCTTATGCTGTATTCAGGTGTTGACCTTCATCGCCGTTCGATCGTCATCTGCACGGTCAACGAAAGCGGCTCCATCGTCGCTCGCAAGTCCATGAAAACACAACACGATTTGGTCACTGCTTACTTCCAACAATGGCCCGATCAGCACCGCGCGGTCGTCGAATGCACGACTGGTTGGTATGGGTTCTCTGATCTTCTGCGCTCACTCGGTGTCGATGTGGTCCTGGCCCATGCAAAATACTTGAAAGCCATCTCCTATGCCAAGGTGAAGACCGACGCCGTCGACGCTCTCACGTTGGCACAGCTCCTGAGGATGGGCTACATTCCCGAAGCTCATCAACTCCCGCCAGAGTACCGTGCAATGCGGGATCTCTTGCGACAACGCATGGTGATGGAACATAAGCGGGCCAACATCATACAGCGGGTCACGAGCATCCTCGCTCAGTTCAACATCACTGACCTTCCGCTCTCACCATACCAGTCCGGCTTCGCTGACTTTCTCAACCAGTGCCCAATCCCCGAGGAATATCGGATGACGTTGATGATGTATCACTTCCAGTGCGTCCAGGCAACCGAGCATCGTAAGCAACTCGAGAAATACTTCAAGGCACAGCTTCGACCTACACCAGCCGTGCAGCTGCTCATGTCTCTTCCCGGCATCGGAGACATCACGGGATCTATCATTGCAATGGAAACAGGTGACATCCATCGCTTCGCTGATGCCAAGCACTACTGTTCCTATTGCCGACTCGTTCCTGGTGCCAAGGACTCTGGTGGCAAACACAGTCATCGCTCGGGCTCGAAAGACGGCAATCAGTATCTCAAATTCGCCTTCACAGAATCGGCCATCAAAGCGATGAGGTTCTATCCCCAGATCAAACACTTCGCTGCTCGTTTGGAGCGCCGGGCTACCAAAGCCATTGCTCGCACCGTTGTTGCCAAAGAGCTGGCGAAGATCAGCTACTATGTCCTAAGTCGACAACAAGAGTTCAAAACATTCAAAGGCATCGAGATCAACAAACTTCGCAACCCGCCAGAACGCGTAGCGGGCTGGCTGGCCTCGTGCTCGTCCCGTTGTTCGGGATGCCGTAAAGCGGCATAAGCCCGTGCGCATAACTGGTGGCATCTAAGTCCTCCGCCCGTTTGATTGGGATACGAGTGCGCTGCCCGCCTGAACGCCGTAGGCGGGCAGGCCGATGAAACATCTGGGAAGTGATGGAGATCTGTGCTGAGGCCAAAGCCCGGTAAAGTGTTTGGGACCAGTCCGAAGTGATCTGTGCCCTCTTTCAGGGATGCCTCATCGGTGGCTAGTCTTGCCATT
>Ga0315277_10011957_pt1 | contig 10899 bp, 9 predicted proteins | sample YL17G05_15_MG_FD_203695 | JGI IMG/M metagenome (GOLD analysis project Ga0315277, IMG submission 203695) | Sediment microbial communities from Yellowstone Lake, YNP, Wyoming, USA - YL17G05_15 | ecosystem: Environmental > Aquatic > Freshwater > Lake > Sediment | place: USA: Wyoming | collected... | reverse complement strand
CCACGTAAAGGCCGGTACCAGCTGCCAAGCCAATCCCAGCTACTGCCCATATTGTAGCCGCCGTGGTCAGCCCAACCACAGCACCACCAGTCCGGTGCAGGATAACCCCAGCCCCAATAAAGCCGATGCCGGTTGCCACGCCGGCGGCGACCCGAGAAGGGTCACTACCGGTAAAGCCATAAATAGAGACCACGGTAAATAGCGCCGAACCGCTGCAAATAAGAATGTTGGTCCTTAGTCCAGCCTCTTTGCCCGCCTTTTCCCGCTGGTAGCCAATTACGGCTCCAAGAACGGCAGCCAGCAGGATACGAAGAACTATTACCACATCAGTTGGCATCCTGACCGTCCATCAAAGAACTAGCTGCCCGCTTTCTTGGCTGCCAGTAACCTGTTGAGCGCATTTATGTAAGCTTTGGCACTGGCCACAATAATGTCAGTATCAGCACCACGACCGGTATAGGTTACGCCGTCGCTCTCAATCCGTATCAGCACCTCACCAATAGCGTCAATGCCCTCGGTTACTGAGCTAACGCTGAATTCAGTGAGCACGTTAGGTACTCCCACCAGACGGTTAATCGCTTTATAGACGGCATCCACCGGACCGGTGCCCAGGGAAGCATCCGCCAATACCCGACCGTCGGGCGCAATAAGCCTGACCGCAGCCGTGGGAATACCCCTATCACCGCAGGATACCTGAATGCGGTCAAGGCGATAGATTTCAGAAACGGTGCGCTGCTCTTCCGCAATGAGGGATTCGATGTCCTTGTCAGCGACTTCCTTCTTCTTATCAGCCAGCTCCTTAAATGCTGAAAAGGCACGACTGAAGTCCTCTTCTTTTAATTTGTAGCCCAGTTCTGCCAGTCGCTCCTTAAAAGCATGCCGACCGCTCAGCTTACCCAGCACCAGGCTGCTTGAGGGTATGCCAACCGTCCTGGGGTCCATTATCTCGTAGGTTATTGGCATCTTGATGACTCCATCCTGGTGGATACCAGACTGGTGGCGGAAGGCATTGGCACCAACAATCGCCTTATTAGGTTGGACCAGAAAACCGGTCAGCTCGCTTACCAGCCGGCTGGCCCGGTAGATTTGCCTGGTATCAATATTGGTTGTCAGGCCAAAAAAGTCACCGCGGGTCTTGATAGCCATCACAATTTCCTCAAGCGAGGCGTTACCTGCCCTCTCACCAATGCCGTTAATAGTGCACTCTACCTGCCGGGCTCCCCGCTTGACTGACTCCAGACTGTTGGCTACGGCTAGACCCAGGTCATTATGGCAATGAACGCTGACTATCGCCCGGTTGATGTTGGACACATTTTCGAAAATTCCGTCAATTAGCCTGCCAAACTCGCCCGGAATGGCATAGCCCACAGTATCGGGAATATTTACTGTCGTGGCTCCAGCGTCAATGACCGCTTCTAGAATTTGATAGAGGTATGCCGGCTCAGTCCGGCTGGCATCCATCGGTGAGAATTCCACGTCATCAACATACTTCTTAGCCCTGGCTACCATTTCACGAGAGGTCTGCAAAATTTCATCGCGACTCTTCTTTAGCTGATGGAGAAGGTGTATGTCTGACGCCGACAGGAACACGTGTATTCTGGGATGCCCGGCCTCTCTTACTGCTTCCCAGGCCCGGTCTATGTCAGCAGGGTGAGCCCTTGCCAGCCCGCAAATTGCGGGAGTGCGCACCTCCCTGGCAATAAGGTTCACCGCCTCAAAGCTACCCTGACTGCTAATGGGCATCCCCGCCTCAATGACATCTACCCCAAGCCTCTCCAGTTGTCTGGCTATCTCCAGCTTCTCCTGGATATTCAGCGTCCCCCCTGCCGCCTGCTCCCCATCCCGTAAAGTAGTATCAAAGATTATTACTCTGTCCATGTTTCCTTTTTGTTATCGAGATGACTTCGTTACTTCTCTCCCCGCAATGGCATAAAACACATTTATCGCCACTATACAGAACGATACCATTTGTACAAAGTCTATTGCTTCCCCTTCAGCCAGGGCATCATAGCTCGCAACTCAGCACCAACCTCCTCGATTAGATGCTCCGCATCCATACGCTTCAGGGCATTGTAGACCGGGCGACCGGCCTGGTTTTCCAAAATCCACTCCTTGGCGAAGCTGCCATCCTGAATCTCAGCCAAGATTTCTGCCATCTCATCTTTAACCATGTCATCAATAATACGCGGTCCCCTGGTATAATCGCCGTACTCAGCAGTATCACTGATTGAGTCGCGCATAAAGCTTAGGCCTCCCTGGTACATGAGGTCAACAATAAGCTTAAGTTCGTGAAAACACTCAAAATAGGCTATTTCCGGCTGATAGCCGGCCTCTACCAGGGTCTCAAATCCAGCCTTGACCAGGGCCGAGACGCCGCCACACAGCACCGATTGTTCACCAAATAGGTCAGTCTCTGTCTCTTCAGAGAAGGTTGTCTCAAGAACACCGGCCCGGGTGCAGCCGATACCCTTGGCATAGGCCAGAGCTACCTCTTGCGCCTTGCCCGAACCGTCCTGATGGACCGCTACCAGCGCCGGCGGGCCTTTACCCTCGGTATAAAGTTGCCTGAGCATATGGCCCGGGCATTTAGGAGCAATCATGGTAACATCGACATCGGGTGGTGGAACGATTTGGCCGAAGTGGATATTGAACCCATGAGCAAACATCAGCATGTTGCCCGGGGCTAGTCCTTTTTCAATTGACGCGCAATAAATGGTTCGCTGCAAAGTATCAGGCGTTAGCATGATAACAATATCAGCCTCTTTCGCCGCCTCGTCAGCCGTCAGCACCCTGAAGCCAGCATCCTGAGCATTCCTCCAACCCTGACTTCCCCTGGCCTCGGCTACTATGACGTGGCAACCGCTGTCCCTCAGGTTTTGAGCATGGGCGTGCCCCTGGCTTCCATAGCCGATAATGCCAATCACCTTACCATCAAGCAGAGTCAGGTCAGCATCACTGTCGTAATATATCTTGGCCATGAGACTTCCTCCTTATTGTTTATTATCCGGGCCACTTCTGCCTTTAGACCGGGCAAGCTTTTCTTCAACCGGCAGTGCTCCCGGCTCTCCTCGAACCATAGCAATGCGCCCGGTCCTGGCTACTTCCTTTATGCCAAACCCACGAAGCAGATTTAGCAAGGATTTAATTTTATCCTCGTCCCCGGTAACCTCGATGGTTACGGAATCAGTTGCAACATCCACTATGCTGGCCCGGAAAATGTCCACAATCTCGATAATCTCACTCCGGGTGGATGAGGTAGCTTTCACCTTAATTAACGCTAATTCTCGAGCAATAGTGGTATCCCCGCTAATATCAGACACTTTGACTACATCAATAAGCTTGTCCAATTGCTTCCTGACTTGCTCCACTGACGTATTTGTCCCATCAACGATAAAAGTGATGCGTGACATATCGGGCAGTTCACTGAGACCAACGGCAATACTATCAATATTGAAGCCACGCCGTCTGAACATGCTTGCCATCCGGGTAAGCACACCGGGCTTATTCGTTACCAGAGCAACGAGGGTATGCTTCGTCGTGGCCACCATATTGCTACCTCCTTTAGATATTGCTCACCGGGAGCTTTGCAGAGTCGGACAGGGCTTTCGCTCCTTCCTTAGGTGCTTCCATAACCTCGGCTAAAGCTGCTCCTGGTGGCACCATAGGATAAACATTCTCCTCCGGTTCCACTATAAAGTCTATCAGGAAAGGACCGGGTTCATCCATAGCTTGCTGTATGGCTGGAATCACTTCCTCTTTACGAGTAACCCTTAAGCCGGGCAGTCCATACGCCTCGGCAATCTTGACGAAGTCAGGGCTGCTCAGAGGAGTAGCCACATACCGTTTTCCGTAGAATAACTCCTGCCATTGCCTCACCATTCCCAGATAGCTATTATGAATAATGGCTATCTTAACTGCAATACTATCCTGGACTATGGTGGCTAGCTCATGCAGCGTCATTTGAAAGCTCCCATCACCATCAATCAGCCAAACGGCACTGTCCGGGCAACCGACCTTAGCCCCCATAGCCGCTGGCAGCCCAAATCCCATAGTACCCAGTCCGCCAGACGAGACTAGACTGTTGAGTCGGTTATAGCAGTAATGCTGGGCCGCCCACATCTGATGCTGACCAACACCGGTAACAATAATAGCCTCGCCCCTGGTCACCTCAGAAATCTTGCTGATGACAAATTGAGGCAGGAGCCCTTCACTATCTCTGATATCCAGCGAGGGGTGTTCTCTTCTCCACTGGTCAAGTTGCCTAATCCAGTCAATGTGCTCATTAGTGACAAGAAGTTTGTTTAGTGCACTTAGTACGACCTTTACATCACCAACTATAGGGATATCTACGCGCAGATTCTTGCCAATTTCCGCCGGGTCAATATCAATATGGATAATATGGGCATGAGGAGCAAAGGTGCTTACCTTCCCGGTAACCCTGTCGTCAAACCTCATACCGATGGCGATAACCACATCGGATGCTTCAACCGCAAAATTGGCATGGGCCATGCCGTGCATGCCCATCATGCCATAGCTTAAAACGTGACTCTGTGGGAGACAACTGATGCCCAGCAAAGTAAATATTACTGGTATTTGCGCTTTCTCAGCGAACTCCCTAAGCTCGTTGTAAGCCCCTGAGATGGTCACTCCTCTGCCGGCAATAATAATAGGCTTACGGGCCTCATTAATGAGCTTGGCTGCCTTCTTTAACTGGGCCGGATGTCCCTGAAGAGTCGTCTTGTAGCCAGGTAAGTTCACCTTGCTGGGGTAGTCAAACTCTGCCTGCTCTTGCTGAACATCTCTTGGTAAATCAATAAGCACCGGCCCCGGCCGACCGGTCCGGGCTAAATAAAAGGCTTCCTTAACTATCCCGGCCAGTGAAGCGGCATCAGGGACCAGATAGTTATGCTTGGTGATAGGCAGAGTGATACCGGTAATGTCCACCTCCTGGAAAGCATCCTTGCCAATGAAGGGCCTGGCTACCTGACCGGTTATAGCCACTATAGGCGACGAATCAAGGCAGGCATTGGCAATCCCGGTTACCAGGTTAGTCGCCCCGGGACCAGAAGTTGACATACACACTCCTACCTTTCCGGTAACCCGGGCATAACCGTCGGCAGCATGGGCAGCAGCCTGCTCATGACGCACCAGGATATGTCGAAGCTGGGGATACTGGGGCAAGGTATCATAGAGCGGCAGAATGGCCCCGCCAAGAATACCAAAGATTACCTCTACGCCTTCTCTTAGAAGACCCTCGCATAGAATCTGGGCACCCGTCATCTTCATAGCAGTCTCCTTAGCAACTAAGCACGGCTCCGGTGCCGGCTGAACCCACCCTCTCTATATAGTATCTGAGGTAACCGGTTTTAACTCTAGGCTCAAACTCAGCCAGAAGAGCCCGCCGCTCATCTATCTCGCTAGCACTAAGTTCAACCTCAAGCTTATGCCCTGGAATGTCAATCTTAATTATATCCCCGTCGGTTAAGGTAGCAATAGGTCCCCGGTTAGCCGCTTCCGGTGAGACATGCCCAATGGCGGCACCACGGGTAGCCCCGGAAAAACGCCCATCGGTAATAATGGCTACCTCTTTGTCCAGGCCCATACCACTCAATAGGGAAGTGGGGGTAAGCATCTCCCTCATCCCTGGTCCACCTCTGGGACCTTCATAACGAATGACGATGACTTCTCCTGACTTTACCCCGCCATGCATAATGGCAGAGGTAGCCTCTTCCTCAGAGTTGAAAACCCTAGCCGGTCCCTGATGAACCATCATCTCAGGAGCCACGGCTGCCCTCTTCACCACGGCACCTTCCGGCGCCAGATTACCAAAAAGGATAACAATGCCGCCTCTGGGAGAATAGGCATCAGCCACAGAGTGTATGACCTCCCTATCCAAAACCCGGCTGCCAGCAATATTCTCAGCCACCGATTTCCCCGTCACCGTCTTTGACTCCAGATTTAACCGCCCTTCAAGCTGTTTCATAACTGCCGATACGCCACCTGCCCGGTCTAAATCTTCCAGATGGTAATTACCGGCCGGTCTGAGCCGGCACAAATGAGGAGTGCGCTCACTTATCTCATTAATCATCGGCAGAGAAAAATCGACCCCAGCCTCATGAGCTATTGCCATAAGGTGTAAAACTGAATTGGTGCTACCACCCAGAGCCATATCTACAGTAAAGGCATTGTGGATAGAGGCTTTATTGATAATATCACGGGGACGAATACCGCCAGCCAGCAACGCCATTACCTGCCGTCCGGTTTCCTTAGCCAGCTGCCGTCGCCGGGCATCAATCGCCGGTATAGTACCGTTACCGGCCAGTCCCATGCCCAGTGCCTCAGTGGCGCAGTTCATGGTATTAGCGGTGAACATCCCCGAGCAGCTACCGCAGCCGGGACAGGCAACCGCTTCCAACCGTTCCAGCTCGTCCAGGCTCATCAGTCCTTTAGCCACCTTACCCACTGCCTCAAAGACAGAACTGAGGTCAACCTGCTCTATTTTACCTTCATTCGCCAGGCAGCCAGCTAGCATCGGGCCTCCGCTGACAAAAATAGAGGGTAGATTCACCCTGACGGCTGCCATAAGCATCCCCGGAATTATTTTGTCACAGTTGGGGATAAAGACTAAGGCATCGAAGGCATGGGCCTCAGCTACTATCTCCACCGAGTCAGCTATCAACTCCCGGCTGGGCAGACTATATTTCATACCGGCGTGATTCATAGCAATACCATCACAGACGGCAATTGTATTGACTTCAAACGGGACTCCCCCACCACTCCACACCCCTGCCTTAACCGCTTCAGCAATATCTCTCAAATGTGCGTGTCCGGGGACAATCTCGCTATAGCTATTAACAACTCCCACAAAAGGTCTGTTCATTTCCGCCCGGGTAACGCCCAAGGCATACAATAAAGAGCGGTGTGGTGCCCGCTCAATGCCCTTTTTGATGGCATCGCTTCTCATAACCAACCTCTTTACCGTAATAACTAAAAAGCCGTCCCTCACAGAGACGGACCAAAAAGACTGAAGTCTGCTTCAGCCCTTTTGCCACATAAAGTACGTATCTATTATTGAGCAATCAGGCTCGTTCTGTCAATTCCAAGAGAGGATTCTACTACAGCCGATGGGTTATCGTTTTTTGGGTTCAATAACCACCTTGCGGTCCTCACCGACACCGATGCTGTGAGTGCTGACATCGGGATGGTCAGATAAAGCGAGGTGGATGATACGCCTCTCGTTAGCTGGCATAGGCTCCAGGGTAAAGGGAGCTTTCTTAGCTTTAACCTGTTCCGCCAGACGTTGCGCCAAAGTCCGCAAGGACTCGTAGCGCCGCTGTTTATAACCCTCGACGTCGATAGTTATCAGCACATCGTTTTTCACCTGATGAGATACGATAATCCTGACTATATACTGGAGAGAGGAAAGGGTCTGTCCACGCCGTCCAATTAGAATACCCAGGTCATCGCCTTTTATATTGAAGGCAATGGGAGTTGTGGCTGCGTTCTCTCCCTGAGCCGATGGTTCCGTATAATGTACAACGGAAGCAGACACATCCATCGCAGCCAGAAGCCTCTCTATGACTCCCTTAGCAGTCTCAACAATGTTGTCGGCTTCTCCGGGTGTGGGCACTAAAGGTTTCACAATAACCCTGGCCTCCTCCGCACCAAGCCCCAAGACCCCAGTCCTACCTTCTTTTAGGACGACGACTTCTACCTCGTCTCGACTGAGGCCCAGTTGCTTTAGGGCGTGCTGGATAGCCTCCTCCACGGTCTTCCCGCTTATCTCCAGGCTTTCCATAGTCCACTCCTTCCTCAACTGTAGTAACCTCAACATCTTCCGGGGGTACTTCCTCAACTGTAGTAACCTCAGCACCTTCCGAGGGTACTTCCTCGACTTGAGCGACTGGTTTTCTATACCTTCTGACCCCGGCTGGCTTCTTACCCTTTTCCGGAACCAGGCCTCCCCACCCGGTAACAAAATATTGGATTCCAATCCTGATAACACTTGAGGTTACCCAGTAAAGAGCCAGGCCACTGGGAAACTGCAGGGTAATGAAGCCAAACAACAACGGCATCAACCAGAGCATCATTCTACTCTGCGCCTGCTGCTTCGGGTCAGTAGTCGGCATCATCGTCATCTTCTGCTGCACCCACATGGTACCCCCTACCAAGATTGGTAGTATGATAAATTTATCCGGCACGGCTAAGTTCAACCACAGGAACTTATCACCCAGAGGCACCATGGAGAACACAACGTCCCACGAGTAAAGATTACGGGAAAGGGCCAAAAGACCTTCAGGGGCTAAGGGCAGAAGGTTTCTAATCGAGTAATAAAGGGCTATCCAGACGGGCATTTGAATCAGCATTGGCACCAGACAGCCAGCCGGACTCATCCCCGATTCCTTATAGAGCCTCATCTGCTCCCGAGCCAGTTTTTCTTTATCTTTGCCGTATTTCTTTTGAAGCTCAGCCATTTTGGGTTGAATAAGCTGCATGGCGCTGGTAGCCCGGACTTGCTTTATAGTAAGCGGGTACAGCACACCATTAATAATAATGGTCAGCGCAATAATGGCCAGCCCAATATTATTAAATAAATAGTTGGACAGCACAATGAGAATGTTTGTCATTGGCTGCACGGCAATTAGATTCCAGATGTCCCCTATTCCCAAGGAAAATACCTCACTTATTGAGTTAGTGGAAGGCTCCACAGTGTTGAGCCGCTACTCACATCCACTGCATAAACAGTATCGGGTACCTGAGTATGAACATAAACAACTCCGGCGCTGGCAAAAAGCGGGGCGTTGGCCGTTCCCGCTACATTAGCCAGCTGCTTAACCTCATTAGTTCCGGTATCGAGGCTATAAACCTTACCCTCTTCGGTAGCAATAATGACCGTACCATCCACCAGGACTGGCGAAGAGGAAATCGGGCTATTCAGGTCAACCGGGGCAACTTTCAATGAGCCAGTTCCAGCATCCAGTATGTAGACCTTGCCGTCAAGATTTCCAGCGTATATGGTATTATTATGAAGAACTAAATTCGCCCAGAACCAGTTCCCGGACTTGTTCACATCATCAGCCTCAGCGGGATACTGCCACACCTGTTCGCCGGTTACGGCATCCACAGCGTAAATATGCCGGTCAAGGGAACCGACATAGATTACATTACTATTGATGACCGGGCTGGAAACGATAGCCCCCCTGGTGGCAAAAGACGCCCACTTTTGCTCTCCAGTGGCCACATCCAGAGCATACAATTTCCTATCGAAAGAGCCAACATACAGCGTATCACCGGCAATGGCCGGGGTTGACCAGACCTTATCGCCAACCTGAGCCTTCCAGACCTCGTCACCGGTAACAGCGTCCAGGGCAAAGACTTCTCCGCCACTACCAAAATAGACCCTACCCAAAGCGACTACCATTCCACTAACGATGGGCTGGATATTACCCTCACGGGGATACGTCCACTCCAATTCACCCGAAATGGAGCTAACGGCATAGACCCTTCCGTTGTAGCCTCCGACATAGACCAGTCCCTCCGATGCGGCTGGTGTGCCGTATACGGCTACTGTTGCCGCAGAAGTGGCACAGCCCAGGACCCGCGCCGGTGCTGAGGCCGGTAGAGTAACATCGGGGAATAAGCGGTTATGAGTTGTTGTATCTATGGCTACAAGCTTACCCTGTATAGATGCCAGAAATAGAGTGCCGTCAACCATTGTCTCACCTGACCAGCCTCTGGGTGGGGCCTGTCCGGTGCAGCCGACAGCCAGTCCGGCTAAGACAGCTATAATCAAGAGGCTAAGTAATAGTTTCTTAATCATAATTAATCAAATGCCCAATCCTCACGGCACCGGGTCATAGCCCCCGGGATGTAACGGATGGCAGCGGGCCAGCCGCCTTGCCCCTAAATAGACCCCCCTCAGCAGACCATATTTTGAGATGGCTTCCCAGGTATACTGAGAGCAGGTTGGGGTAAAACGGCAGGAGGAGGGCAAGACCTGTGATATGGTCTGCTGGTAAAGTCTAATCATTCCTAAGGCAAACCCTGTCATCTTCACTCACCAATAATTGAGCGCGGGATAATAAATCATTAGTCGTCTTTTCAAGGCTAGCGTAACCTGCTCTGCCAGCCATCGAACGTGCGATAAATATGATATCCCATCCCGGCTTAATTTGCTTTACGCGCAAGGTTTCACGCAGCAGTCGCTTCACTCTATTTCTAACCACAGCATTACCCACGCGTTTGCTGACCGAGATGCCATATCTGGACAAGACAAGCCCATTAGGCACAGCTTTCATTACCAGCAGACTATCTACCCACGAACTGCCCTCATCATAGACCCGGGTATACTGCTTTGGCTTAACGAGATACCTTTCCCCCCGCATTTCCTGAACTCCAGCCAGTTTACCAACAAGGTGATAATTTATCAAGGTGGGCTAAAAAGGTAGGTTACTAACTAATTCCAGTAACGACAATGCTTCGAGTATTAGACTACAGTCAAGCTCTTGCGCCCCTTGAGCCGCCTGGCTTTTAATACAGCCCGTCCGCCCCGGGTGCTCATTCTAGCTCTGAAGCCGTGCTCCCGTTTCCTGGGAATTTTCTTCGGTTGATACGTCCTTTTTGGCACTCTAACCCCACAAACAAAAGAAATTTATCTTCTCTTTACCGTACGTAAAGGCAAATTGAGAAACGGATAATTTATAAGGACTGGCCTCCTCTGCTAAATATCAGACTAACTGCTTGCGCTACCAGCACTGGCCTTGTGAAGATGGGACGGAGCATAAGGTAATAAGGCTAAGTGCCGCGCTCTTTTTATTGCCCTGGCCAGAGCCCGCTGATGTCTGGCGCAAGTGCCAGTCCTGCGGCGAGGCTCAATTTTCCCCCTATCCGATATATAGC
>Ga0315277_10011955_pt1 | contig 10899 bp, 11 predicted proteins | sample YL17G05_15_MG_FD_203695 | JGI IMG/M metagenome (GOLD analysis project Ga0315277, IMG submission 203695) | Sediment microbial communities from Yellowstone Lake, YNP, Wyoming, USA - YL17G05_15 | ecosystem: Environmental > Aquatic > Freshwater > Lake > Sediment | place: USA: Wyoming | collected... | reverse complement strand
TGCATGCTGCATACGAAGAAATAGTTAGCGTTGCAGAAACTGTACGCGCATCCGATCTTGATTGGACAATCGTGCGACTTACCATGCTCAACAATAACCCCAAATCCGGAAAAGTCAGAGCAGGCTACCTAGGCAGGGGAAAAGTGGGAACATGGATTTCCCGCGCAGACATCGCCGACTTCATGCTCAAACAAATACAAGATACCAAATATCTGAGACAAGCGCCTGCAATCAGCAATTAACATTATCTATCTGAGCCATTAGAGGACAGTCAATACTAGGCTTCTAATGGGCCAGAAGGACCTCATTGCCATCGGACAGCACGCCCCCCGTCATTTGACGAGGTTTTCGACAGAGACCGCTCCACAAACCCCTACCACACTTAGGTCCCTTAGCGCGAGAGTATCAAAGGTTCAGGCTTCTTTCGACCTATTACGGGTTTTCGGAGGACCGACTGGATACAACAGCTGACGGACGGTCCAACATCAATGACTAAAAGTAACCTAGGGTCAAATAGTCAAGTTCACGCAACTAATTCCTGAACAGCCTGAAAATTTGAATCGGTTCTATCCATCACTGAGTCTTGGCTTGTGCTGATTTTAAGCTTCAAGTATTAGCGCGCGCGAGCTTAGTTGGCCCGTATCTCTGGATATTATTATCATTATGAAACATATTTGACACCGTAAATTGGAATTTGTGGAGGCTCGCCAAGTGGTTGGGCGGTTAGATGCCGGTGGCCCAGTGGGTTCCGCACCCAAATGGGTTCGGGTCTAGTAGCGGGCCCGACGGGAATTGAACCCGCGACCTACGGATTAAGAGTCCGCCGCTCTAACCTTACTGAGCTACGGGCCCATGTTGTTTCGTTCAGAAAAGAACCGACGGTATGAAATTTAGAGCTTTCGGTCGTGTTTCCTGTTGTACACATTTGAGGATGTATCAAAGAGTTTCCAGATACTTTGCTATCGTTCTTTTCGAGAATGGTTCAACGTTCATTCGTAAAGCCTTTCTTGGATCAACCCAGACAAAGTCTTGAATCTCAGTGTTGTCAACTTTAACATTGTCGGTTTTGGCTTTGCAGAGAAAATCCAAGAAGATGAAATGCTTCGGGTGTATGAACCCTGGTGAATAGACTGCTTCTTGGAATTGTAAGAATCTAATCCGTTCTATCTCTAAACCGACCTCTTCCCTGATTTCTCTTTTCAGCGCTTCTTCGACGGTTTCCCCGAGTTCTACGTGCCCTCCTGGAAGTGTGAAACGATTCTTCCACTTGTTGGACTTGGCCAACAGTATCTGCCCTTTGCCATTCAGTATTAACGCTCCAACGGTTGGCTCAGGATAACGGCGATTTTCATCCCTTCCACTCATAGCTCAGCTCTCCCTCTCTTCCTCTTGACAAAGTCAGATTTCAAACTTTCTGGTCATTTGAGTCTCCAGAAGCCAAGATCAGCTAGCAGTCAATTGGCGTGCACTAGAGTTTCGCCAGCGCGTAATATAAGATCAATAGCTTTAAGCTTCAATTTGCAGACTTGGGTTGCGGAGCTGGAAATGTTGGGTGAGATCGTTTTCGTCGGCCTCGGTCTTCATGACGATTTGGGAATAAGTCTAAGGGGGTTGGAAGAAGTAAAGAGTGCAAGCAGCGTCTTCGTGGAACTCTATACGAGCTTGCTGCCTGACTTTTCGAAAAAGCGGTTTGAAGAGATGTGTGGAAAAAGAATCAGTGTTCTTTCAAGGCAGGATGTTGAGGAGAAGAATGGAGAATGCATTCTAAAAGCCGCGAATCATGGCAAAGCTGTTTTGCTTGTGCCGGGCGATCCTCTAATAGCGACGACGCACGTGACCCTAAGAATAGAGGCAGAGAAACGTGGAATAAAGACCCATTTGGTTCATGGAGCTTCCATACTGTCCGCTGTCATCGGTCTGGCGGGCTTACACAATTACAAGTTCGGAAAAAGTGTGACCATACCCTTCTCAGATGTGACTCCTTCAGAAACGCCCTATAACGTTGTCTCGCAAAACTCCAAGCTTGGGCTACACACTCTATGCTTACTCGACATTAAAGCCGAGGAGAAGCGTTACCTCAGCATCGGCGAAGCACTCAAGACCCTATTGGAGATTGAGGCGAAAAGAAAGGGGAAAATAATAACTATGAAAACGCTTGCGGTTGGCATAGCCAGGGCGGGAAGCAATAATCCCCAAGTGAGGGCCGATTTCCTGGAATGCCTGCTGGACCATGATTTTGGAGGACCCCCACATACATTAGTGTTTCCAGGAGAACTCCATTTTGTGGAGGCAGAAGCGCTTGTTGTCTTGGCCGGTGCCCCCCGGCAGATACTGGAGGCTGGCAAATGAGTTTGGAGCATCTAGCTTCAGAGTACATCACTTCTGCCGAGCATGTTCTTGGGACAATGGAAATGGTCGAAGATCGAGCAGACCTTCATGTAGACAATATAAAGAAGGTTGTTGAATCTGCCAGAGCATATTTGGAAGATGCTAAATACTTCAAGAATGAGGGGAAGTTTAAGGTAAGCTTAACTTCTGTCGCCTACTGTGAAGGTTTGTTGGATGCATTAAGACTATTGGGAGCCGTGAAATTCGAGTGGCCGTCAAGAGGAAAGAGCGAAAGAGAAAAATAGTATTAGCCTCAGGAGTCTTTGATCTGCTCCACCTTGGACATGTGAGATTCCTGGAAGCAGCCAAGAAAGCAGGTGGACCGAACGCTGAGCTTGTGGTCATCATAGCCAGAGACAGCACTGTGCAAGAACGCAAACGTGAAAAGCCTATAATGCCTGAAAATCAACGCTGTGCCCTCGTCGAATCCTTGAAAGTAGTTGATTGCACAATTCTGGGCTTCGAGGACTTTGACATGGGAAAAGTAATTGAGAAAATCAAGCCAGACGTTATTGCAGTCGGATACGACCAAGAAGGCATCAAGAAGGCTCTGAGAGAGTACATAGAAGAAACAGGATCGAAGATTAGAATTATCCAAATTGGCAGGTTTGAAGATGACGAATTGAATAGTTCTTCAAAGATCAAGCAGAAGATCATCGAGGATTTCACGAGATGATGGGCAGGTCTGGGATTCCAAAGAAGTTCACTCTGACCTATGCGATCATCGCGTTGAACGTGCTTGTCTATGTTTACACGTCAGTGCTCAGCGGAAACGCTCTCGTAATGAGCGATGACGTCCTGGTGCAGTATGGCCAAGCCAATTGGCGGGTCATGAACGGTTGGTACTGGCAGCTTTTCACGTCAATGTTCGTTCACGTTAGCATTGAGCATCTTCTTGGCAACATGTTGTTTCTGCTGATTTTTGGGTTGAGGGCAGAAGAAATGTTTGATGCGAAGGAATATTTGGTCATCTATCTTCTGAGCGGCTTGACTGGAAACCTGCTAACGCTTCTTTTCGGGCCTAACATGCTTTCAGCCGGAGCTTCAGGCTGCATCTTCGGCATGTTCGGGGCCACCATAATTTACATGAGGCGTGCAGTAGGCCAGTCAATCATAAGCGCGCTAGCGTATGCTTTCATTCTCTTGATGTTCAGCTTAGGTGTCGGAGTGAACGTTCTAGCTCACTTGGGAGGCCTGGTCATAGGATTAATAATTGGATATTTGGTGGCAGCAAAAAGGAAAGGAGAATCGAATTATCGGTTCAGATACACCTACGCACTCTAACACGGGTGTTTAGTGAAAACGTAATGGAGTCGAGCTTGCAGATAGAATCAGAGAAAGCACTGAGACTGAAAACTATGGGAGCGTCAGAACTTCTACCTTCACTTTGTGGCCATCCTTAAGCTTAAGATGTTTTCTGATAGGCACTGGCGAAATGATTTCAAGCACTGAGGTGTCGTAGTGGCTTCTCAGGGCTAGAATCAGGGCACCTCTCTCCTTGTTCTCTATCGTCACCGGATAGCATTTCACTGATCCGAAAGTGCGGTTCTCATTCACGAAACCGTCAATCGCAATTGCTGGATAGGCCTCTAGTTCGGCACGGGTCTTAATATCATAATCAGTCGTGAGCTTCAAATTGAGCGTGCCAGGATAAGGGTCGAAGCCCAGCTTTTCTATGAATTGCTTCCTGTATTGCTCTTTTGAAATGTAATAGGCTCCTTCTCCCAACCCCGTGAAAACTGTGCCCTCCAACGTTACTGAGGGAGGATAAGCAATTTCCATCAAATAACGCAAATTCGAGTAGAGCTTCTGAAGCTCTTTAACTCCTGAATCTGTAATTCTTATAAGGCAACCTTCAGCCGTGATGGTCCGTTCGATCCATCTTTTTCTATCCAGCTCAATCAAATATCGCGAAGCCGTCTGTTGAGACATTCCTAGCTTTTCAGCCAAATATTCTGTAGAAATCCTCGCTACTCTTCGATGCGCTCCCATATCAGCTAGTTTCAGCAGTGTGAAAAGATGGCGACAATCATGCGTTTCAGTCATACGAGTTCTAGTTCCCCGACTTTTGAAAAGTAATGACCTGCTACTTAAAAGCTTGAAGTTTTGATTTAGGACGTAAGCTTTCCAAGCGCGCGGTGACTGGTAACCTAGGACTATTGGGATGTGCTTGTAATCTTCTCTCAAACGCCAATTCGCCTGGAACTCAAATAGTTACTGTTAGGGAATGTTTCACGTAACGAGCAAAATCAGTTACCTGTTGCGAGCCGAGCAACCACCGTGAGGAGGTTCACGTGGCTGAAGCACTTACAAGAAGTATCGGATAGCTGTATGGGAATGTGAGAAAAGCCAAGAAAAATAAGGGGAGCTATTAAATGGTTTTTCCAAAGCTCTTAGCGACAATGACGAGGTCTTGACAATTAACATTGTTGTCTCCGTTAACATCGGCGATCGAGTTCCATCTCGCATGCGGTGCAGAACCTGCATACATGAAACCTGGACCGTAAGATCCAAAGGCTCTCGCGAGTATGGTAAGGTCTTCACCGTCAACTTTGCCATCCCCGTTGACATCTCCTACGAGTCCGTCTGCTTGGGTCAATCGAGTATTAAACGCAAACGTCGAAAAGCCTAAGACAGTCATTACTAGCATCATTCCAAAGATCGATCTCCTCTGCAAATTCTCCTCTCTCCCAAAAAATCAGACAACCTCCTCGGTAATAAACAGTCAAGTAGAAATCTTCTATAACATTGTTATTGGATTTGAGCAAATCGAATCGGATGGGATAATATGCTAAAGTGAAAGCTGACATGACTGGAGAATACGATGATTGCGGAAAAATCCTCAGGAAAGAGAATTGGCAAGACTCTCGTGTGGTTAGGTGAAACGCACAGAGTTTAAACATGTTTAAACAGACAATGCAAGAGTGGAGATATCTCCCGCGCAACTCCTTTTTTTTCTGTTCTTTGCAGAGGTGAGGCAAAAAGTATCGAACATAAGCGAGAAACACTCATCCGCATTGCTATTGAACGGTTTTTTCTTTAAGATTTTTCCACAGGTTCAACTTGGGCGAGTCGCGGGTGAAATCTCCAAACCCCCTTTTTTCTTGAAAACTAAGCCTTCGTATGAACAGTATTTAGAATGCGCCCGATTCTGGTAGTATCGTATTGACGTGGGCACGCCGGACTGCAGCGCTATTTAGTGAGGGTTTATCAAGATTTTTCAATGCTGGCGTTTCTGATGGTGGAGTCAACGTTCTGCAAATGGTCTGAGGAGAAGTTATGGATTGTTGCTGAATGTTTAGGACGGTGAGGAGTGGGTGGAAGATGTGAAAGGTCGAAGGCGAGAAAGAAACGGAGAGTCGAGAGGGTGAAGAAGACTGCAAAGATGGCGAGCACTGCGAGTTCAAGCAGATAAGCGAGGCTGAGCTTCTGCAGCATCTCAAAGACGACTGGCAAATAGCGTACGGGCTCTCAAATGGCAAGTCATCGTCAGGCACGCTTGTGCGGTATCGTTTGTGAACGCTGCGATAGAACATCGAACGGACAACATGATCCCGTGATCTTTGCTTGCGCTGCCCTATTCTTTGAAGTTCTTAAAGCATGATTAGTTTATGGATCACCTTCGCCGAAGTGTCGCGCTATTATAGCCATATCTGTTCCGTCCACTACCTCGTCAATATCAACGTCTGCCCTCGGGTCCCACCGAGGACTTCCCGGCCAGCTGCCGAAAGCGGAGGCTACAATGCTTAGATCGGTGCCATCTACTACGTTGTTATTGTTTATGTCGCCTATCGGGCGCTGATATGACAACCAAGCGTTTACGAGGCCCCACCCAGTCTCATTGTCTTTGCCCGGCGGACCTAAGTCGAGTGTGGTGGTTATCATCTTCGCCCACACTTCATCATTCTCCCACATTCCGTCATGGTTGAAATCGAAGTTGGGATCTACTTTGGAGCTCCAAATTAGAGCGGCGGTTGCAGATGCGTGAGGCGCGGCAAATGAAGTGCCATTGTCTACGATGTAGCTAAAATGATGGTTAGTCGTGCCGTAAGTCGTGTTGATTTCAAAGCCCGGAGCCATAAAGCACAGTTTCGGGCCATAGTTAGAAAACGAAGCCCTACTATCATTTTCGCATGTTGCTCCGACTGCAATGACAGAATTGTAAAGTGCCGGATAAGTTATCGTTCCATTGCCAGGGGGAAAGTTGCCGGAACAAGCAAATATCAATGCACCTCTAGCAAGAGCATGATTGCATGCTGTGAATATCTCAGAATAATTATCATCAGACTGCAGGCTTATGTTAATTATCTGCACTCCCAACACGTCTACTGAATAGTTTATGGCTGCTGCAATCTCTTGGGGTCGATTCCCATAGGTTCTTAGAGCCCATATGTGCGTCTTCGGGGCGGCGCCTATTATGCCAGACTGATTTGCGCCCAATCCATTGACTACCGCTGCGATTACTCCAATAACTTCAGTCCCATGACCTATCTCGTCATCGTAGGCATTTAGGATCTGAAGGTATTCCACAAGATATAAGAATCCTTTTCCCCCTGCAATGTTGGCAGCAAGGTCAGGATGATAATGTATCTGGCCCTGGTCGTCAGTCAGGTAGTCAACTCCCGAGTCTATGACGGCGATGCTTACATTTTGGCCAGCATCGGCTCCTGAGTCAACGTCCCATGGGTTAGTCATGTTCCAGTTATCATTATCCCACACGCAGTAAGCGCGAATGCGCTCAACTCCCCAGCCCAGCACCACGTTTCCACGAGCTGAACCCACAAGGGCAGACAGAACCATGCAGGGTAGAAGAAGAGCTGCCAAAATCCGCCATTTTGTCGTTCTTCTCAGTGCTCCTCTACTGTATCGTGAAGCCTATACTGGGTGTTTCGATAGTCAGTTCATTCGAACCACTTATCGTGACGCCGTAGAGCATTCCTGAGATCTGGTATGCCTCTATCCTGGGAGATTGGCCGTCAATTCCGAAGAGACCCGGAATCGAAATGTGTAACGTCTGGTTCAAGTAGCCGTCAGGCGCAAGAACAATATCATACAACGCAGAATACAAAAATAAGCTTGTCGTGTCGTATATGACTGTTCCGTTGCTGTCAACCCATCTGAAGTGGAAATGGAACAACGTATTAATCATGTTTGGCTCTGAAGTGCTAGCGCCTTCAGCGCTTGTTGTGGCCCTGAAGACTGGATCCAATGGCTCAAGACCAAGCCCGTACCGAACATGCTCTGTCAGGGTCACTGTCTTATTGCTTATGTTTCTCAATGAGAAATAGACGGTTAGGTTGTCGGTGGCCGCGTATTCTGTCTTGTCCAGGCCTATGGAAAGCTGCAGGGGTGTTGAAGTTATCGAAACCCTCGGTCCCGCTGTTCTGGGCAAAGGTAACGAAACCCAGTAAGCGTACGCGCCAGTGCAAAGCAACGCGATTATGACCACTGTCGCCATGAGAATTCTCCTCAGCCGTGACGCGAACAGTCCCCCTAATGAATGCCCCAACATAATACCCCCACAATTAACCCTATCACACAACTACTTAACACTTTGCATCGAAAGAATCCAAGCTCACAAGCAACGACCGGGCCTATAGTCCAAGCGCCGCCATGGAAGGAGGACAGGCTATTCGAGTGCGCTGATGAGAGTACAGCTCACCCCTCTGCAGCCAAGAAGCAAACGCTCTCTGCAGCAGCCTTGACCATCAAGCAGTCCTATGGAGAATCGAGTAAACCACCTATATAATATAGAATCGGTTTGCCTTGGTTTCCATAGGACAGCCTTTGCGAATCAGGGCAATGCATCTTGCGACGGGTGCGATTCGAACCCTGCTGCCACTGGAGACATCACCCGCACAAGTGCGCCATGGAGAAAAGTATCGAGCCCATGAGAAAGGCTCTGATCTGTGGGGCTATTGAGGGCCTTTTCTTTCAAGATTTTTCTACGGGTTCAACTGTGGCACCAAGTCAGTCGCAGGATATTGCTTTTCTGAGGAAAGGCCACTACAAGAAAAACAGCGCTGGCGTTTGAATTGGCCCCCTGACTCATATCATAATCGCCAAGCAAGCATCGCCCAAGCAAAGGTGATGACTTTGGCCAAAGTGGAAACCCGAAACCAAGAAAACCTCACGCGGGAGGGGACAACGCAGACTGTAGACATCAAGGGGAAAATCGTCGAGTTCGCGTTTTGGATGCAGAAACAGGGTTACAAGGAATCAACAATTCAGGGTAGAATGGTGAGGTTGGATGCTTTGATGAAACGTGGAGCCATCTTATCCGATCCGGAATCAGTTAAGAAGACTATAGCGTTACAAAGAACTTGGAGTGATGGAACAAAAGCTAACGTTGTAGATGCCTATAGCTGCTTTCTCGAGAAAGAAGGTTTGACATGGAATCCACCGAGATACACTAGGCTTGAAACAATTCCGTTTATTCCGAGTGAAGCGGAGCTGAACCAGCTCATAGGGTCTTGTGGAAAGGTGCTTTCAACGTTTTTTTTTTCAAGGACTCAAGGAGACAGGAGCGGACCCTGGGGAACTTGCGGCAATCACGGACAGGGACATAAACAAAGAAGCAAGAACCATAACGATCAATCATCCGGTAAAAGGACACAGACCACGCATTCTAACTGTATCGGCAGAACTGATAAGAAGACTTGAAAGCATAACAAAGAACTCCGACAGAATCTTCAACGACTCCATTCTCCGCAGAGCATTCTACTACAAACGCAAAACAACAGCTAAGAAACTTGCAAACCCACGATTGCTAGAAATCACCTTCATCACCTTTCGACACTGGTTTGGGACGACGGAATACCACAGAACCTGAGACATCCTGCATGTTCAAAGGCTTCTAGGCCATAAGAGCATTCAGAACACACTGATCTACATAGACTTGGAAAGCAAGCTCTTCAACAGTTCAAACGAAGGGTTCACGACAAGAGTGGCCCACGACGTAGGAGAAGCATGCAGCCTAATCGAAGCAGGGTTTGAATACGTGACCGGAGAATACAACGACGGCGGCAAAATCTTCAGAAAACGAAACTGACAAACTTTAGTATAGTTCACTAAAAAGCATGGAAAGTTTAGACATGTTTAAACAATCCATACGGAATCTTTATTTTTTCAACGACATCAGCAAACTTCGTGGTTAACATGCCCATGCTAAAGGCCTTGGACGTTGCGTTGATTGCGATGAATGCAGCTCTTTATGCTGCCATCGGATTACTCCTGTACTACATATTTCCTGTGGTCGCTCCAACAGTTGGTGGAGTTAGATTCTGGCCTGTAGTCGTGATTCCAGCAACCTTTGCGTTACTTTTCGGCCCAATCGTAGGCGGTGTAGGTGCGGCAATAGGCATCTTCATTAGCGACATGTTCACGCATGGTGACCCTCTGCTTAGCTTGACTGCAGGAGTAACCTCGAACTTCGTATGTTTTGCAATGATCGGCTACCTGTCACACAAGAACCTGAACTGGAGAAAGACTTTCTTAAGCTTAGGAGTTGGGGTTGCAGTGTTGGCAACGCTCGCATATTTATTTACTACGCACCAAACCGTCGTGAACTACTTCAGTCCCGCTCCGCCTGACCCACAGATCTCGATTGATCAAGCACTATGGAACATCTATTTCGTACTCGTCATATTCATAGTAAGCTATGCTCTAGTCATCGCCGTGGGGTTTATTCGACCCAAATGGCGAAGTTTCACCGCCGCTTCAGTCGCAGGATCCATCATCGGAAGTGCAATAATAGGCCTTGGAGTTTGGGGATACACGCAGTTCTTCACGCTACCTGCATCCATCGGAGGAGCTCACAACCTTCCGTCTTACGCCGGTCTGATACTTTTCACATGGACATTTGCAACTGAAATCCCATTCATGGTCATACTTGTCCCCCCCATCGGCGAGGCATGCTACAAGGCTTTTCCCTCTTTAAGACCCAAACAAGAGTAGGGTCGGTTTGAAAACTGCAAAGGCATTCAGTCCTTCGGGAATTTCCAGTTTTTTCGAAATATGTGACTCGACACCCAATGGTAGTCCAATCTCAGACTTAGAAAAAGTCGGTGCCCGTGGGGGCGGCTTCGGGTTAGAGAAGGGGACCAATACAGAAGTCACCATCTCAAGTGCGGAAACCAATCACATTCGTGTCTTCATTAATCGGAAAGAAACACCTGAAGCTGAAACCACAAAACTAGTAGCGCAGATGCTATTGGAAAAAGTTGACAAGGCATACGATGTCATCGTTGTGCACAAAGTCGACGTACCAATCGGCGCGGGGTTTGGGTCAAGCGCAGCTGGGGCACTAACCACGGCTTTAGCACTGTCAAAGACGCTGGAACTGAGCATGACCTATAATCAACTGGGCAAGCTCGCGCACGTTGCTGAGGTTAAATGCAAAACAGGCTTGGGAACTGTAGGGCCACTGATGCTTGGGGGTTGCGTGCTGACTTTAGAGCCTGGGGCACCCGGCATAGCTCTGTTGGACCGCATACCCATATCCAAAGATCA
>Ga0315277_10011953_pt1 | contig 10900 bp, 9 predicted proteins | sample YL17G05_15_MG_FD_203695 | JGI IMG/M metagenome (GOLD analysis project Ga0315277, IMG submission 203695) | Sediment microbial communities from Yellowstone Lake, YNP, Wyoming, USA - YL17G05_15 | ecosystem: Environmental > Aquatic > Freshwater > Lake > Sediment | place: USA: Wyoming | collected... | reverse complement strand
GACAGGGAAGTGAATAAGGAAGTGGGTTGAGTTATGAAAAATAGCATTAATTGTCTGAGTGTGTTGATTTGCTTAATATCGGCAGGGCTGGCAATGGCGGCAGGCGGGGAGGTAAGGAACCTGGAATATTTTCTACATCAGATGCGAACAGCAGAAGATATGCCGATACTGGAGAACTCGCACACGGCGATGGCGAGCACATACGACCGGCAGGGGGGCAACGAGGACGGCAACGATTTTAAGGACATAAGAGGGAACAGGAATATACTGCTTGACGTGAACGGGCCGGGATGTATTCATCGGATATTCACAGGGGTGGTGGGAAAAGACGTAGAGGGGACGAAAATCCAGATATTTTTAGACAATAACCCTGAGCCGGTCTTTGATATGAACGTCAACAAGTTTTTTGATTATAAAAACGGGCCGATTCCATATCCATTGGTGTTTCACAAGACATATCCGGGGACTTTGTTTCCGATACCATTCGAGAAACACTGTTTTGTTCAATTAGTCAACGACCAGAATGAACACTGGGGCAATTACTGGCAGATAACATATACGACATATCAGCCACAAACGAGGGTTGAAAGTCTGCACCGGCCTTTGTCGGAGAGAGAAAATAAAGAGATCGAGGCAGTGCGAAAGATTTGGCTCAAGGCGGAAGCCAACGGATTGCCTGCGCCGGCCAAATGGTCGGTTGAAAAGAAACTGACGATAGAGCCGGAAAAGACAGGGGAGTTTAAACTTGACGGCAAAGGAGTTATCCACGAGATGAGGGTATCGGTGAAGCCAAATACGCAGGAGGCGCTTTGCGGCATCCGGATGCGCATCAGGTGGGACGGCGCGGAGGCGGCGAGCGTAGATGCGCCATTGGGGTATTTTTTCGGGAACGGCGACTATGGGGACAAGAAGCCATACAATTCTCTTTTGCTTGGGGTGACGGGAGACGAAGGTTATTGTCGATTTCCAATGCCGTTCAGCGAGGGTATGAGGATGGAATTTGTCAACGAATCAAAGATTAAAATTGAGGAGGTTAAAATTCTGCTGGATATAGACAGAGGCGCCAGGATTTCGAGTGATATGGGGAGATTCCACGCGACGTGGACCGAGGAGAAGGCGTGGGGAGACGACATATTCAGCTGGCCGGCTTACGGCAAGGGGAGAGTGCCGACACACGTGGTATTGGAAAGGACGGCGGGGGCGGGGAAGTACGTCGGGGTACTGCTACGAGTTGTGTGGCCGAGCGAGAAGTGGTGGGGGGAAGGGGACTGGCTGATATGGACGGACGAATCGGGATGGCCTCCGAGTTATCACGGGACGGGCAGCGAGGAATATTTTAATTCAGGATGGTGTCGCTTTGACCGCAAGGCGGTATCGGGATTTATAGCGACGCATCCCGGAAAGGCGGCGGTTTATTCGTTTCATTTGAACGACGCATTTCAGTTCAGGAATAACATACGAGTGGCAGTTGAAAAACGGACACACAATTTTGGCGCGGGCGACCCATTTGACAATAAGACACCGAGCATCTGGGGCAGCACGGCGTACTGGTATGCTTTACCAGCTCAGGCGGCGGGTTCGAGGCAGGACAGGATTCGGAATGTGCAGGAAAGTCCGAAGGAAAGTCAATGATTGCGGCGAAGATGGCCGAAAGAGATATTAAAACGATATGTGATTTGATTTACTATCGGCTGGTAAGCCCCGGTTTGCACCTCCGGTCGCCGGGGTGGGAAACGAAAAAACAAAAAACCCTAAATAAGTAGAGTGCGAAATGGTATCAATAAGCGTATTTTTCCCGTGTTACAACGAGGAAGGAAACGTCGGGCGAGTAGTCGGGCGGGCGAAGGAAGTACTGGAGCAAATGGGGGCGGATTATGAAATCATAATCGTCGATGACGGCAGCAAAGACCGGACGGGACAAATAGCGGATGAGCTTGCAAAGAGGGACAATCGAATAAAGGTTATTCATCACAGCCCCAACGGGGGATACGGGGCGGCGCTACAATCAGGGATACGGGCGGCGACAAAAGAGTTAATATTTTTCACAGACGGAGATGGGCAATTCGACACGGTTGAGATAAAGTTACTTTTACCACTTATAGAGCAGAACGATATTGTGTGCGGGTATCGGCTGAACCGCAACGACCCCGTTATCCGCAAGATAAACGGATGGTTGTGGACAAAGCTGGTGTGCCTGTTGTTCGGTATGCGCATCCGCGACATTGATTGCGCATTTAAGATGTTCAGAAGAGAGGTATTCGACCATATCAAGATGTCAAGCTCCGGGGCGCTGATTAGCGCAGAAATTTTAGCAAGGGCGACTCGCAGCGGGTGCAGGATTACCGAGGCGGGCGTCCATCACTATCCGCGGACAGCCGGCAAACAGACGGGGGCGAAGCTGAAGGTCATCTTACGGGCGTTCAAGGAATTGTTTTCGCTGTATAACCGGATACGCAGGGGAGAGTAGTTTTTTGCCACAAAGACACAAAGGAAAGTTAAAAGTAAAAAGGTAAAAGGCAAAATGTAATTTCGGATTATAGATTGAAATAGATTCCCGCGTTCGCGGGAATGACAAATTTCCCAGCATTACAGGGGAGCTAAATTGGAAAATGACTACCGATAAGAAAGTAAATTTGTTCATATACGGGTCATTGCGGGACGCGGAGATATTCGAGTCGGTGTGCGGCCTGAGCTTTACGCGCAAACCAGGTAAGGTGGACGCCCAGACGCTGTTAGCGGAGCCGGCCCTTTTGCCGGGCCACAAAAAGGTCAGTCCGGACAATGTTTATTTTTACGCGGTTGAATCGGCGGGTTCAAAAATAGAGGGATTAGTGATTTACGACGTGCCCGCGGGCGCGATGGCTGAGATAGATAAATACGAGGGGAAGCGATACGAGAGGGAGACGGTCCGCGTCGCTACCGCCGGCGGCCTTGTCGAGGCGCAGGCGTATTTAGTAAGCCATGAGGCGATGAGAAAGCACTTTGGCGACCGATTCCACGTTAATTTAATACACGAGCTTTGGCTGCGGAAGAGAATAGAGAGGTTTCTGGAAAAACGGACGAGGCCCGGCGACAAAAGCGTCGATGCGGAGCTGGAGCGGTTGGCCGAGCGTGAGCTGCTGGCGACGACGGAACGCGATTTGGTGATAACGCATTACCGGAGCGACGCCGTAAGTGATTATTTCCTTGCCCGCGAGCTTGACCGCCCCAGGCCAAGCATCAGGCACCTTTATAGCGAAGAAGAGGCGGCAAAATACATCAACAACTACCTGGCGATGGTCGTTAAGCAGGTTCTGCTCAATCAGTTAGACGAGCGGATTCAGACGAGCTTCCGTTTCGAGCTTGAGCATATGCGTTCGTCGGAGCGGTATTTCAAACGGTCGGTTAGTTTGCTAATAGCGCTGCAGATAATCAACAACAACAGCTCGGCCGTGGAGATGATTGTGAAGCAGTGTTTGCAGGCGATGCCACACGAGAATCACGACCTGATAGACTACGTGAAATACGCGGTGCGTGCGGCGAGGAGCTTATTTGACGCGAGGGTCGTTGAGGCGCAATTGAATTCGATACGGTCGAATTTTCAGCCGGGACTTGTGCCGTTGGGATGCGAAGTGGAGTTGAGCAACGTTGGGGCGGCGGTCGTGGAACCAGACGCGACACCTGCCGAGAAAGAAGACCCGGTCTATGACTGCTTCCGATATTTTTGTGATTTTCAATTAGACGTCTTAGCGTGGAAGTTAGGCGGGTATATCGACGATAACAGCGGGTCAACGGACAGGGCGAGGCACCAGGGATTTCTGGAGCTTGCGCCGGGCCGGCTAAACGTTGCGCTTGAGCTGTCGAGGCCCGCGACGGCGTGCCCGTGGCTGTTGAGCCAACTGATAAACGAAACGACGACGTTTTACAACGTTCGTCCACACAGTCTGCATCTGTCATTCCAGTTGCGCAAGATTCAAATCGGCAGGCAGAAGGTGCTGCCTCTGGGTTTTGTGAAGTGCCTGCTGGTCCTGGGCGGCGGGACCGAGGTAAACAAGATGGGGAGGTTATGGGTTTCGCGGATGGGCCACGATGAGATTACGCACCAATCCTTCGACACTGCCGGCGGCGGGGAAGAGCTTGTCTTTGCGAGGACGAGCGAGCGGCGGTGGTTCGTCGGGGCCGACGGGGTGGGGGACAAGACGCCTTTGTCGGCGACGACGCACGTTCAGCAATACAAATTCATTCGGTTAGAGCAGCGGGCCAATTATGAGCCGCTGATTATGTGCCTGAAGGGCCTGCAGTTGGCGTACAATCCCGGCGATTATCTCACGGCAGAGCAGTTGAAAAAGAGCGCGAAACTGAGGCGTGAATATGAGGAGCTGAAGGCGTGGTCTGCCAATCCGACTGAGATTAGTCCCAAGACGATAAAAAGTTTTCTGCGGACGGTCCGGGAAGGATTGATGAACGAGCAGCACCATCAGCCGGCACACGGGCCGCATTATATTGAGTGGGCGATTGCTGCAATCGATATGCGGCTGCGGACGTTCAACGAGCAGCTTGTCTCAGCGTAGGTGTTTTCACCGCAGAGACCGCAGAGCACGCAGAGTTCATTCTATATTTATCTCTACGATCTCGGTGGTGAGTATTGTCGAACGCCGGGCCGGAGGCGGATTGGCCGAAGCCCCAAAACAGCGGTAACACCAGCGACGGATTGACTCCTTATCAATTCAACGACTCCTTTTCTATCCAGAAAAATCTTCCAATATTTGTGTTTACAGGGCAAATCGGTTGTGGTATAATCCAATCGCCAAGGAGGCAAACCGATATGATTGATGGAGGTGAAAAATGGGTAAGGGCGGAATTTCCCAAATAGCGGTGGTGCTTTTTGTAACAGTCTGCGCTTTGGTCCAGCCGATTTATGCCAAATACTCCGGCGGCTCAGGCGAACCGAACGACCCGTACCAAATCGCTAACGTTGCCGACCTGCTCCTGCTGGCAGAAGAAGTCAACGATTACAACAAATGTTTTATCCTTACCGCTGATATTGACCTCGACCCCTGTCTGCCCGGCGGGCAGGTCTTTACCACTGCCGTCATCGCACCAGATTTGAACAACGCAAACCTGGATTATTTCGAGGGGACTCCCTTTACCGGTATCTTCGACGGAGCAGGATACAAAGTAAGCAATCTGATTATAAATACCAACGGGAATAAAGGCGATTATCTTGGCCTGTTCGGGTATGTCATTGGCGGCGAAATAAAGAACCTTGGTTTGCAAAATATCAGCATTAATGACGGGAATGATTCATGTTTTATCGGCGGTTTAGTGGCATGTAATGTCTTCGGAAATATTATTAACTGCTTCTCGATAGGCACAGTTACTGGCGGGGATTATTCATATTATCTCGGCATGCTGGTGGGATATAACGAACAGGGTAATATTAGTAAATGCTATTCAAAAGGGACCATCACGGGCACCGGCCATGAATGCATCGGGGGGTTAGTTGGATCAAGCTTTGGAGCGACCTTCAATACCAGTATCAATAATTGCTTCTCAACAGTAAATGTAACTGGCGGCGATTATTCAGAAGCACTCGGCGGGCTTGCGGGATGGAGCGGCGGCAGTATCAACAACTGCTATGCAACAGGAGCCGTCACCGGCGGGATAAATTCATATTCGTGGGCTCTCGGTGGATTGGCTGGAGGTAACCAGGGGGATATCAACAATTGCTTTGCAACAGGTGCTGTCACCAGCATGTTAGATTATTCAAGATACCTCGGCGGTCTGGTGGGTTGGAGCGATGGGGGTATCAGTAACTGCTTTTCTACAGGTGATGTCACCGGCGGAGCCTATTCAGCGTGTCTCGGCGGGCTGGTTGGAACTAACGGTGGGGTAAGTATCAATGACTCCTATTCGACAGGGTCTGTAAGCGGCGGAGATTATTCAGGGTGTCTCGGCGGTCTGGTGGGATACAGCGGCGGCAGTATCAGCAATTGCTATTCGACTGGTGCAGTCAGCGGTTCTAGCGATGTTGGCGGTCTGGTGGGATACAGCGGCGGCAGTATCAGCAGCAGTTATTTTCTTATCACCAGCGGGCCGGCTAACGGCTATGGCACACCGCTGACAGATGCGCAGATGAAACAACAAAGCAGTTTCGTCGGCTGGGATTTTGTTAACGGGCCGAATGATGTGTGGACGATTAAGGAGGATGTCAATTATCCGGTGCTTGTGTGGCCGCTGGTGAACCTTGTATCGTCCAGATTTCCTTTCGGGTGGTATGAAGTGGATTTTATTGATTTAGCGGATATGGCCAACTGGTGGGGTCGCGATGACTGCACAACCAATGACGACTGCGGTGGCGCTGACTTTGACTTCTCCGGCACAATGGATATTGTGGATTTGGATGCAATGTGCAGCTACTGGCTGGAAGGGTCGTAGATTTTCAATCCACGATACTACTTTCGATTGCAAGGTGTTAATTTCGCCTTGAGTCGCGCGATTGCGAACTTTGCGACTAAGTCATGGTCGAAGGCCATATTATCACAGGGCAGGGAATTGATATCGAACCACCGGGCTTCCTGAGCGTCGTCGCCGGCCTTTATTCGGTCAAAGCCCTCGGTGATGATTCCCATATAAACGACGGTGATTTGCCTGCCTCTGGGGTCGCGGCCTGGTTTACCAAAGGTGTGCATCTGTTCGAGTTTGACGCCGACAAGACCGGTTTCCTCAGCCAGCTCTCTTGTAATGGCATCATCAAGCTCTTCGTCGATACCGATGAAGCCGCCGGGTATTGCCCACTGACCTTTGAAGGGGTCGTTTTTACGCTTAATCAGCAATAGTTTAACAGAGTCACCGCTGACGGCAAAAATGACGGCATCGACCGTAACCATAGGCCTGGGCCAGTCGTAAACGTATTTACCCTTCTTGTTCACGTTATAAATTTTAGCCGGGAGGATGACGTTAATCAATTGCCGAAACGGTTCCGCTCGCATAAAATAGTCAGGTATGAGCGACGTTGAAGAATTAATGAGCAGGTTGATAGAGATATCGGAAGTGAAAATGCCCGGCGGGTGGCGTGGATGGGTGGCGGTGCGCGACGCGGGCAGAGAGAGGTTTTCGAAGGAGGAATGGGAGCAACTGCTTGCCGAACCAGAAAAGCTGCTTGAGGGCAGCCAGCAAACACTAAAGAGCGAAGGCGTAAACAGGGTAGTAATCAAATATCTGTCGGCAGGGGGCAGGGGGGTAAAGGCGGTAATAAAACGTCACGAGGGAAGGGGGGTGAAGGGACTTTTCAGGTTGTTAAAGGCGCCGCGAGCGATGCGGAATTTTATAGCGGCGGTGAGGATAAGGCAGGCGGGGCTGCCCGTGGCGGGGCCGCTGGCGGCGGTGTACCGCAAGTCGTTTGGGTCCGGCGGGCAAAACATATATATCAGCGAGTACATCGACGGTTTTAATCTGTATGAGTTTCTAAAAGACCTGCCGAGCGATTCGAGAGAAAGGTTGAAGATAATCGGGCAGCTTTCGGAGCAGCTCGCGGAGATATTCGCGGGACTGCATAAAAAGGGATTATGGCACAGGGACGCGAAGGCGACAAATTTTGTCGTATATGAGGGCGACGAGGGGTACCAGGTTGCTATAACCGACGTGGACGGAATCAAGCAGTATTTGTTTTGCAAAAAGAGCAGGCAGATGCAGTGGCTTTGGCAATTAGCGGCGTCGGTGATGGAGCTGGGGGTAGTGAACCGGACCGATTTTTTGCGGATGCTCAGGGCATACTGCGAAAAAGCCGGTGTACCTGAATCGCAGGAGAGGGAGATATTCGGCGAGCTTATAAAGAAGGCCGAAGCTAAGTATCGTCGTAATCAGCGGAAGCGGACCGTTGAAGATGGCCGGTGAGCCGAAAAAAATTTTGATTATCAAGCCGAGCGCTCTTGGAGACATAGTTCCGGCCCTGCCGGCGATTACGGTGCTGAAGAGAAGTTTCCCGCAGGCGAGAATTTCTTGGCTTATTCGGCCGGAGTATGCGGAACTATTGCGGGGACATCCGGATTTGGACGAGGTCATCCTTTTTGACCGCCGGCTGCTGGGTAAAAGCTGGTATAGCCCGCGGGCGTTTGCGGAATTGTTGCGATTGATGCGTCGGCTGCGAGAGGGGTGGTTCGACCTTGTCTTTGACTTCCAGGGGCTTTTCAGGACGGGATTTCTCGGCTGGGTGAGCGGCTCTAATAAACGCTTTGGGATGATGCAGGCGAGGGAATTCTCACATTTCTTTTATACGCACAAAATCCCGCAGGATTACTCGTGCGTTCATCTTGTCGATTATTACCTGCAAATGGTTGCAGCGGCGGGCGCGCAAAAGGGAATACCTGAATTCAAATTGCCTGAAGATGCGGCGGCGAACGAGGCGGTGAAGAAGCTGCTGGCGGGTCAGGGGGTGCGTCCGGGAAACTACGCGGTGCTGGTTCCCGGGGCGGCGAGGGAGAACAAGCGCTGGCCGATTGAGAGATTTGCAAAGCTGGCAGAGAGAATCGGGTCGCAATCCGGCTGGTCGATAGTGGCAACAGGGTCGGAAGAAGAGAAAGGGTATATTGATACATTGCGGAATATCGCCGGAGTCGGCATCGTGAATCTTGCGGGACAAACATCGATAGCAGAGCTTATCGCGTTATTGAGAGGGGCATCGCTTGTAGTGAGCAATGATACAGGGCCCGGGCATATTGCGGCTGCGCTGGGGGTGCCGATAGTGATGATATTTGGGCCGACGAATCCAATGAGGGTATGCCCTTATAACAGGCCCGAGTGTGCCTTGGCGATTGAGCCGGACAAGAGGGGACTCAAGGCCGACAGCTACGACCCCAAACACGACATTCGCCATATCACCGTCGAACAGGTATTTGAGAATGTCCGTCAACAGATGGAAAATCCAAACTGTCACCCTGAACGAAGCGAAGGGTCTGGCCAAGAGAAATAAGAGATTCTTCGCTGCGCTCAGAATGACAATCTTACGATGTCTGACATACTACTATAAATTGCTACTATGCGTACGTCTAACCAATACTATATTTATATTATGACCAACAAATCAGGAACACTGTACGTTGGTGTCACCAACGACCTGAAGAAAAGAGTGTTCCAGCACAAACAGAAACTCATTGAGGGCTTCACGAAGAAATACAACATCAACCGGCTGCTTTACTTTGAGACATTCGGCGATATATACTCGGCGATTACCAGAGAAAAAACGATAAAGGGGTGGTTAAGAAAAAAGAAAATTGATCTGGTCAAATCAACAAATCCAGCGTTCGCCGATATCAGCGAGGATTGGTATGAACGAGATTCTTCGCTGCGCTCAGAATGACACCTAATGTCCCATCTGCTTTAGCGTATTGGCACAGCGTTCGCAAACGTCGGGATGCTGTGGGTCGGCACCGACGGAGGGCCACCAGTTCCAGCAACGCTGGCATTTGGCGTGGGGGCTTTTCTCGGCGACAACCTCTGTTTGACCCTCTCTTTTTTCGAGTTTGACCTCGCTAACGATGCAAAGTGCGGCGAAGTTTTTCAGCGTGAATTGTTCGAGGGCGGCCGCATAGTCCGCGCCACAGCGAATGGTAACACTCGATTCCTGGTTGCTGCCGATAATTTTATCGCGGCGAAGCGGTTCGAGGGCAAGAAGAACGGCATTACGAAGGGCCATAAGTTTTTGCCATTTTGGTTCCTCGACCGACGGGTCGGCTTTAGGCAGGGTAGCCAAATGAACGCTTTCGACGTTCTGGGATTTGTGCTGCATCGTAGCCCAGCATTCCTCGCAGGTATGAACAAGGATGGGGGTAAACAACAAGGTGAGCGAATCGAGAATTTTGTAAAGGGCGGTCTGGCAGCTTCGCCGGGATAAACTGTCAGCGGGGTCGCAATACAGCCGGTCTTTGAGCAGGTCCATATAGATACTGCTCATTTCTACGCTGCAGAAGTTGTAGATCAGGGCAAAGACGCGGTGATAGGCGAAGTCATCGTATTCTTTTGTAACTTCAGCGATTAGTTTCTGGAGCTGCTGGATTGCCCATTTGTCGATTTCGAACATTCGGTCGTAGGGGACGGTATTTTTTGCTGGGTCGAAGTCATAGACGTTGCCGAGGAGGTAGCGCAGGGTGTTTCTGATTTTTCTGTAGGCGTCCTGGGTTTTGCCGATAAGCTCGTCGTTGCATCGGACGTCATCCTGATAGTTGACACTGGCGACCCACAGGCGAAGGATATCGGCGCCGTATTTGGCGACCTCGTCCTGTGCATTTGTATAGTTGCCGAGGGACTTGGATTGTTTCATACCCTTTTCATCGACGGTGAAGCCGTGAGTGAGGACGGCTTTGAATGGGGATTTGCCTATTACGCCGAGGGCGAGCAGAAGCGACAATTGGAACCAGCCGCGATGCTGGTCGCTGCCTTCGGAGTATAGGTCAACTGGGACGGGCCAGCCGGCTTTTGCGGCGACGCTATACCAACTGCAACCGGCTTCGAACCAGACGTCAAAGATATTCTCTTCTTTTTTCAACTCATCGAATGAGAAGCCGGGGGGCAGTTTGAAATCGTCGCCGAGGATTTGCTTTGGCGAATCGGTGAACCAGCAATCGGAACCTTTTTGGCCGATATATTTTGCCACGGCGAGGACCGACTCTTTGGTCAGGAGCGGCTGGCCGTGGGGATTTACGAACACAGGGATAGGCAATCCCCAGCTTCTTTGTCTGCTGATACACCAGTCGGGTCTGGATTCGAGCATACCTTCGATGCGTTTTTGACCCCAGTCGGGAACCCATTTGACATTCTTCACGGCTTCGAGGGCAAGGTCCCGCAGGGTTTTGCCTTCGCCGGGCAGTTCTTTGTCAACGCTGACGAACCACTGCTCTGTTGCGCGGAAAATGACGGGCATCTT